>Ga0302240_1001381_pt1 | contig 19507 bp, 19 predicted proteins | sample AAG_UR_His_MG_FD_193538 | JGI IMG/M metagenome (GOLD analysis project Ga0302240, IMG submission 193538) | Enriched activated sludge microbial communities from anaerobic digester in WTTP, New Holstein, Wisconsin, United States - AAG_UR_His | ecosystem: Engineered > Bioreactor > Anaerobic >... | reverse complement strand
ATGTGGCGACAGACATAAACGGTTCTCCGTGATTCGCGTGTTTCTGCATTCTAATCCTGGGGCAACCGCCAGAGCAAGGCGGGCCTGGCAACGTTCCGAGCCAGCCCGAATTATGCCCTCGAAACCGATGCCCGCCCTACCGCATCCTGCCGGGAAGTTGGTAGGATAAGCAAGACTCGCACCCCACGATTCCCTTCCCTCACGAAAGGAGACGCGTCATGACGCAGCGGTTTACTCGTCGCACGTTTCTGCGAGGCACGGCGGCCGCCGCCGGCCTGGGCTTGGCTTCCCAGGTGTTCGCCCCGCCCAACATACTCGGCCAACGCGCGCCGAATTCGAAACTCAACACGGTCGTGATTGGCTGTGCGAACCAGGGCCTGGCCAGCCTCAGCGGAGCCGTGACCGAGAACCTGGTGGCCTTGGTGGACGTCGACGAAAACCACCTGGCCACGGCGAACAACTGGTTCAAGGAGTACGCTCCCGACGTGAATCCGGCGAAGCTGAAGATCTTCTACGACTATCGCAAGATGTTCGACGAGATGCACAAGAGCATCGACGCCGTCTTCGTCGCCGCGCCGGACCATCACCACTTCCTGACGGCGATGATCGCCATGTCGTTGGGCAAGCACGTGTACGTGGAAAAGCCCTTGGCGCACACGATCGAGGAAGTGCGTCTGATGATGGCCGCGGCCAAGAAGTGCAAGGTGGTCACGCAATTGGGCCAACAGGGGCACAGCGGCGAGGGCATCCGCCGGCTGGTCGAGTACATCTGGGCGGGCGCCGTGGGCAACGTGCTGGAGACCTACAGCTGGGCCCGTTCGGGCCGCGGGGGCGCCGGCGGGCGTCTGCCCACCAAGCCGGTGCCGGCCGGCTTGCACTGGGAAGAGTGGATCGGCCCTATGCCTTTCCGCGATTACCACGACGAACTGCACCCGCTGCTGTGGCGCAGCTGGTGGGACTTCGGCGACGGCTCGGTGGGCGATTGGGGCTGCCACAACCTGGACGGCCCGTTCTGGGCTCTGAAGCTGGGCGAGACGCAGCCCACCAGCATCGAAGCCCTCGTGCAGGAAGGCGGCAGCGAAGAGCGGTTCCCGCTGCGCAACGTGATCCGCTGGAACTACCCGGCTCGCGGCAACCAGCCGCCGGTCAAGGTCTACTGGTACGACGGCTACTTCGACAAGACCGACCCCACGAAGACGGATGACGAGGGCAATCCGCTCCGCATTCAGAACCGGCCGCCGATCGTGGCCGAACTGGAGAAAAAATACGGCCGCGACCTGAAGGCCGGCGGCACCGTGTTCGTCGGCGACAAGGGCGTTATCGCCTGTGGCGACTACGGCGGCAGCCCGCGGATGATCCCGGAGGAAGCCCATCGGGCCTTCAAGTCTCCGCCCAGGACCCTGCCGCGTGTCCAAGCCAGGACCCACCAGTTGGACTTCCTCGGCGCCTGCAAGGAGGGGACCAAGGCCGTCTCCGATTTCTCCTACGGCGGGCCGCTGTCCGAGATGGTGCTGTTGGGCTGCCTGGCCATCCGCGCCGGCGTGGGCCGCAAGGTCGAATGGGACTCGGCGAACATGAAGTGTACGAACGTGCCCGAGGTTAATGCGCTGGTCAAGCGCGAGTACCGCAAGGGTTGGACCATCTGAGCCGCGTCGCAAGCGGCCCGGAAGTCCGGCTTCGTCGCAGAAGCCGGGCTTCTTTCTTGAACGGTCCCGAGCAGGCAAAAGAGGCGGTCTTCGCTCATCTCCACACGCCGCCTTCGCTCGAAATCCGCGCGCTAGCGTCTCATTTTGTCACTTTGACAGAATCTAGTCTGTCACTTTGACGGGCGTCTCTGCCGTCTGGCTCGCGGCGAGCGAGCATGCACCGGCGAGTTCGTTCCTTTCTGTGGCTGCAAATCATTGAACGAAGCAAGTTTTCGCCTTGTTTCGGGCTCCGTTGCACGCTCCTGGTGACCGTCAAACCCCCGAGAAGACCGTTTGGCACGCCGGTTGCTTTCCATCTCCGTCGGGACTGGAAACACGCCAGTTCCCAGCCAGGCAAGAGGCGCCGAGCAGTCGGCACAGTGACGCATAACCTTGAGAGGAGGAACGAATTATGTTGAGCACACGTTGGCAACCGATGGCGGATGTGCAGGGTGAAGTGAATCGCCTGCGCGACGAAATGGATCGGCTCTTTGGGCGTTGGACCGGCCGGCGGTTTCCGCTGGCGCCGACCGCCTATCCGCTGATGAATGTCTGGGAGGACGAAGAGAACCTGTTCGTCGAAGCGGAACTGCCCGGCATGGAGTTGGGCGAGCTGGAGATCTACGTGCATGGCGACCAGTTGGCCGTCAAGGGCGCGCGGAAGGAGCCGAGTTCCGACAAGGGGACGTGGCACCGCCAGGAGCGCGGACACGGGAAATTCGCCCGCGTGTTGGAACTGCCGTTGGCGGTGGACGAGGACAAGGTCGAAGCGGCCTTCAAGAACGGCGTGTTGACGATCACGCTGCCCAAGCGGGCCGAGGCCAAGCCGCGCCGGATCGAGGTCCGGGCGGACTGACCAAAGTAGCCATCTCGCTCCGCGAGATGAAAAGCCATCTTCAAAACAACTGACCACAGAAGGAGGATGAACGATGTCCCAATTAGCGAAGCAAGAGCATTCCGAAGCGACGCCGGCGGTGGAACGAACGCGCGAATGCCCGTCGTACACTCCGCGGTTCGACATTCTGGAGACGGACGAAGAATTGGTCCTGTACGGCGACCTGCCGGGCGTCGAGCCGGCAGATTTGGACATTCGGTTTGAAAACCGCGAGTTGACCGTACACGGCAAGGTGGCCCCGCGCCACACCGAGCGCCGGCACCTGTACGGCGAATACGGCATCGGCGACTTCTTTCGCACGTTCGCCATCGGCGAGACGATCGATAGCGGCAAGATCTCCGCCGAGTTGAAGAACGGCGTGCTGAGCCTGCACCTGCCGAAGACGGAAGCGGTCAAGCCGAAACGCATCGCCGTCAAGGCGGGCTAGAGAAATGGTGTGAACAGAGCATTGTGAAAAGGAGGCAGAGACCATGTTCAGCTTGATCCCGTGGAAGAAGAGCGGCAATGACCGCGGGAGCGTGTCAGCGGAACCGGCCCATCAGCTGGCGCGTCTCCGCCAAGAGTTCGACAGTTTGTTGGACCGTTTCTGGTCCGGTTGGCCCAGCCTGGGCGGCGATTGGTTCGCCGAACATGGGGGCTGGAGGCTGGGCGTGAACGAGGACGATCGCGAGTACCTCGTGCGCGCCGAAGCACCCGGTTTTGATGTGGGTGATTTTGACGTCCAAATCCGGGGCAACCACCTGGTGATCCGAGCGGAGCACAAGGTGGAACGTCAGGAGGGGGCGGGCTCCGCCTACCACTACGGCACCTTCTACCGCAGCATTCCGATCCCGCAAGGCGTCGAAGCCGACAAGATCGACGCCCGGTATCGCAACGGCGTCCTGGAACTGCGCCTGCCCAAGGGCGAGGGCGCCCGCGGGAAACGAATCGCGGTGAAACAGGACTGAGGCGGCGCTTGGAAGGTCCAACGGAAAGCCCGGCTTTTTTCAGAAGCCGGGCTCTTCCCCTTTACGGCAACACCGCGGAACTCACCGCCAAACGCTCCGAGACGGCTACGTTGCCGACGGCTCGACGTGGACGACGCAGTTGGACGGTTCCACCTCGAGGCGGATTGTCACGTCCAAGAATTTCTTCAGCACCTGGACGTGCGTGAGGGAATGCGAGGACAGCGGCAACGTGCGAAAGGCTCCGCCGCCCGTCCCCTGATGGGCGCCGATCCCCATCGGCAGCAGCAGTTGGTCGGCCAGGTGCTCGCCGACGGGGACGCCCGCGTCCAGGTAGTGCCGGGCCCGCTCCAGCGTCCGTTGGGCGACGACCTCCGCGGGCACGCCGCGCTCGCCGACCCCGGTGAAGACCTCGGTCACGTGCTCGAACTGCAGTTCGATCGTGACGGCATTGCCGGGACCGGGGGCCTCCGCGATCTCTTCGATTTCGAAGCAGGAGTCGTCCCACCGCGTCGCTTGGGCGATCGTTCGGCACTCCCGTTCCGCGATGTGCCGCGGCAGGCGAGCGACCAGTGCGCGAACTTTGCGGTCGATCAACGCTCCGCGTTCCAGCAACTCGATCCGGCCCAACTGGGGCGACGGACGGATCGCGGCCGAGATCCGCCCCAAACCGGCGGGAAAGAAGCCAGGCCGGTGCAGCGTCACCGCCACCTGGGGGCCGAGACGGGCGATCAGCGGCAGGTAGCAGCGGGCCAGAAAATCGTAGGGCGGAGCCAACGGGTTGTGCGTGCCGCCTTCGAGCGTCAGCGACGATTCGCCGCCGGCGACCATCAGCGCCGGCAGGACGGTCTGCAGGACCAGGGTCGTGCTGCCCGCGGTGCCGATGCGAAATGCGTAATCGCCGGGCTGAACCGCGCCGGGGCGGAACACCAGGTGCGTCGAGCCGAGTTCGTTGCCCTGAACGTGGGCTGACGAAACCTGCAGGGCCGCTTGGACCGCGGTCAGGTGCTGGCGCATCAAGCCCGGCTTCCGCCGCCGCGCTCGGACGCGACGGATCGTGACCGGCTGGCCGGTGACCAGCGACAGAGCCAACGACGACCGTACAATCTGGCCGCCGCCTTCGCCTTGAGAACCGTCGATGGTGATCAATGGATGAAGAATTCGAGATGAACGATGAAAGGAATCCGTTAACCCAGCCCGCGTCGACCGCCGCCCGTGGGCACCTATCCAATACAGCCGATAGACCGTATTCTGTAAAGGCCCGGATGCGGCACGGCGCGCGCATCCTAGGACCAAGCCCTCTTTGGACGTCCAGGAAACGTTTCTCATGTCCACCCCTTCGCTGATCCAACCTCGCACCCTCAAGGGCTTCCGCGATTACTTGCCGGAAACGATGATTCCGCGCGAGCGGCTGATCGATACCGCCAAGCGAGTCTATCGCTCGTACGGCTTCAGTCCCATCGACACGCCGGCGCTGGAGTACCTGGAAGTGCTGGCCGGCAAGGGCAGCGACGAGACGGACCGCCAGTTGTACCGGTTCCAGGATCATGGCGGGCGCGAGGTCGGCATGCGGTTCGATTTGACTGTGCCTTTGGCCCGCTTCGTGGCCCAGCACATCAGCGAGCTGGGCACGCCGTTCAAACGCTACCACATCGCCGCGGTGTGGCGCGGCGAAAACACCCAGCGCGGCCGTTATCGCGAGTTCATGCAGTGCGACTTTGACACGATCGGCACGCGCAGCGTCGCGGCGGACATCGAGACGGTGCTGGTGATCCACGACCTGATGCGAGCGATCGGTTTCGACCGTTTTACGATCCGCATCAACAACCGCAGCGTGCTGAACGGCCTGTTGGAGAGGTTGGGATTGGGCGACAAGTCGACGGCGATCTTGCGCGCTCTGGACAAGCTGTCGAAGATCGGCCCGGACAAGGTGGCCGGCGAGATGATGGTGGCTGCGGACGCGACGTCCGAGCAGGCGGCGGATGTGTTGCGGCTGTCCGGACTGACGGGCTCCAACGAGCAGATTCTGCGGCAAGTGGAGCCGCTGGTCGCCGGCAGCCAGGCCGGTCAGGAGGGAGTCGCTCGCCTGACGCAGATTCTGGCCGGGGTCCGCGCCGCGGGCGTGGCGGACGATCACGTGGCGTTGGACGTGTCGATTGCCCGCGGACTGGATTACTACACCGGGGCGGTCTTCGAGACCTTTCTGGAAGCCTTGCCCAACATCGGCAGCGTCTGTTCGGGCGGCCGCTACGACAACCTCGCGGGCCTGTACACCAAGCAGGACCTGCCCGGCATTGGCGCGTCGCTGGGGCTGGACCGTTTGCTGGCGGCGATGGAAGAGCTGGGCATGATCGGCCAGGTACGGACGCCGGCCGACGTGCTGATCGTCTTCTTCGACGCCGGGCACTTGAACGATTACCTGCGCCTGGCGGGCCAAGTCCGCCGCGCGGGGCTGGGCGTCGAGGTGTACCCGGAGGCGAGAAAGATCGGCCAGCAGTTGAAGTACGCCGACCAGCGCGGCTTTCGCGCAGCCCTGATCGCCGGCAGCCGCGAATTGCAGGCAGGCCAGTGCCAGGTGAAAGATCTGCGGACCGCCCAAAGCGAAACGTGTTCGTTGGCGGACAACGCGCAAGCCGTCATCGAAGCGATCCGGCGCATTCTGACAACGTAGCCATCCGCCCAAAACGCTCTCTGGCGATGTTCGCTCCGGCACTGGCAACCGGCGCTGCATCGGCTACAATGCCCGCATGAACGAGCAACCAGCAAAAACGCCGTTGTACGATTGGCACGTCGAGCAGGGGGGGCGGATGGTGGACTTTGCCGGCTGGTCCATGCCCGTCCAGTACACGTCGATCGTCGAGGAGCATCGCGCGGTACGGCACACGGCGGGGGTGTTCGACGTCTCGCACATGGGCCGGCTGCGATTCGACGGCCAGGACGCCGGCCGGTTTCTCGACCGCGTGCTGACGCGGCGCGTGGCCGATCTGCCGCCGGGCAAGATCCGCTATTCCCTGGTGGCCAACGAGCAAGGCGGCATCCTGGACGATATTCTGGCCTCGCAGTTGGAAACGCCCGGCGGCCGCCGGTATCACCTGCTGGTCGTGAACGCCGGCAACCGGGAGAAGCTCGTCGCCTGGTTCCGCGCCCAACTGACCCCGGCCGACGGCGATGTCGAGATGGCCGATCGGACGATCGAGACGGCGATGATCGCGATCCAAGGCCCCCAATCCTTACAGATTCTCAGCCGCCTGGTGAAAGCCGATTTGGAGCCGATGGGCTATTACACGGGCCGGGTGACGGAGTGCTTCGACCGCCCCTGTACGGTGACGCGCACGGGCTATACGGGCGAAGACGGATTTGAATTGATCGTGCGGGCCGAAGACGCGGTCGAATTGTGTGCGAACCTGTTCCGCGCAGGCCGCGATGCGGGGCTGCGGCCGGCTGGCCTGGGCGCGCGGGATACGTTACGCTTGGAGGCCGGCATGCCGCTGTACGGCCACGAGTTGTCGGAGAGCATCAACCCGTACCAGGCGGGGCTGGGCTTTGCCGTCAACTTGAAGGATCGCTCGTTCGTCGGCGCGGACGCCTTGCGGCGTCTGAAGGACGATCCGCAGCAGCCGAAGCGCATCGGCCTGGCGCTAGCGGGGCGGCGCGTGCCGCGCGAGCACTACCCGGTGCTCGCGGAAGGGCAGGGGGTAGGGGAGGTCACCAGCGGGACGTTCTCGCCCACGCTCGAACGGCCGATTGCCATGGCCTACGTGCGGCCGGAAGCAGCGGCCGTGGGCGCCGAACTGACCGTGGATATCCGCGGGCGGCCGGAGTCCGCTCGCGTGGTGGAATTGCCGTTTTACCGGCGGAGGCAAAGGGAGTAACGATCGGGACGGAAACTAAGGTAAGGAATGCAGTTGTGAAGCCAGAAGAGTTGTTGTTCAGCGAAACTCACGAGTGGGTACACGTCGAAGACCAGGACGGCGTCAAGGTGGCCACGATCGGCATCTCGGCGTTCGCCGTCGAGCAACTGACGGACCTGGTGTTCATGGAATTGCCGCCCGTCGGCAAGCACGTGGCGGCGGGCGAGGAATTCGGCGAGGTGGAATCGGTCAAGGCCGTCAGCCCGCTGTACAGCCCCGTGGATGGCGAGATCGTCGAGGTCAACCGGGATTTGCCGGACAATCTGGAGGTCCTGAACCAGGATCCGTACCAGGCCGGCTGGACGATCAAGGTGCGGCTGACCGACGAAACGGCACTGTCCAAGCTGATGGATTATGCAGCGTACCAGAAACAGTGCGCGGAGGCGGGGGAGGGGTGATCGGTGACCGGTGACTACCGATCACCGATTACCGATCACCGACACAAACATGGCCTACTTGTTCAACACTCCTGAGGATCAGCGTGCGATGCTGCAGGCGATCGGCGTCGGGTCGATCGACGCGTTGTTCGCAGCGATTCCGGGCGAGTTCCGGTTATCGCGTCCGCTGGACTTGCCGCCGGCGCTGACCGAACTCGATTTGACGCGGCACATGACGGCACTCGCCGGACGGAACGCCCACGCCGGGCAGAAGGTCTGCTTTCTGGGCGGGGGCAGCTACGATCACTTCGTGCCCGCCGTGGTGGACGCGATTGCCTCGCGCGGCGAATTCTACACGTCGTACACGCCGTATCAGGCGGAGGTGAGCCAGGGCAACTTGCAGGCGATGTTCGAGTACCAGACGCTGATCTGCCGGCTGACGGGCATGGACGTGTCGAACGCCAGCTTGTACGACGGCGGCACGGCGGCGGTCGAAGGGGTGTTGATGGCCATGAGCGTCACGCGGCGGGAAAGCAAGGTCGTCGTGGCGGCGGGCGTACACCCGGAGTACCGCGAGATTCTGCAGACGTACTTGGCCGGCCTGAAGACGGAGTGCGTCACGGTCGGGGCAGGGCAGGGGACCACCGATTTGGAGGCGTTGGCCGCGGCCGTAGACGAGGGCGCGGCGTGTGTGCTGATCCAGCATCCCAACTTTTTGGGCTGCCTGGAGGACGTGGCGGCCGCCGCCAGAATCGCGCACGATGCCGGAGCGTTGTTGGTCCAGGCGTTCGATCCGATCAGCCTGGGGCTGCTCAAGCGACCGGCGGAACTGGGCGCGGACATCGCGGTGGCCGAAGGCCAGTCGCTGGGCACGCCGATGCTGTTCGGCGGCCCGTACCTGGGCATCATGGCGTGCCGCGAGCAGTACGTGCGCCGCTTGCCGGGTCGCATCGCAGGCCAGACGACGGACCGCCGTGGGCAGCCCTGCTGGGTGCTGACGCTGCAAACCCGCGAGCAGCACATTCGCCGCGACAAGGCGACCAGCAACATTTGTACGAATCAAGGTCTGATTGCTTTGCGGGCGGCGATTTACCTCTCGGCCTTGGGCCCCCAGGGACTGCGGGAGACGGCCGAGCTGTGCCTGCAAAAAGCCCGTTATGCCGCGGCGCAGATCACGGCGGGCGACCGCTTCGAGTTGGCTTTCGACAGGCCGGCGTTCAAGGAGTTCGCGGTGCGGAGCAGGGCAGGGGGGGTGAGCCAGTTGTTGGCGGAGGCGGGCGAGGCGGGCTATCTGGCCGGCCTGCCGTTGGGGCGCTGGTATCCGGAGTTGAGCGATTGCTTCCTGGTGGCGGTGACGGAGAAGCGCACGCGGCAGGAGATCGACGCGCTGGCGCGGTGCCTGGCCGGTGGGCAATCGCCGCAGGCCACCGAGAAGACATGACGTTCGGAGAGTCAGAAGTTGGCGATCATCACGCGGAGCGTGATGGCTCCTTTGAGGACGAACGATGCGGAATACGAGTGCGACGAAATTGCTGTTCGAGTTGTCGAAACCGGGACGCCGCGCGGTGCGGTTGCCGGCGTGCGACGTGCCGCGGCGGCCGTGCGCGGAGGGGGTGCCCCCCGGCATGTTGGCCGACGCGCCACCTCCGCTGCCCGAGGTCGCCGAGCCGGACCTGGTGCGGCACTTCACCAACCTGTCGACCTTGAACATGTCCGTCGACACGCACTTTTACCCGCTGGGCTCGTGTACCATGAAGTACAATCCCAAGCGGAACGAGCGGCTGGCCGCGCTGAGCGGCTTGGCCGATCTTCATCCCTACCAGCCCGAAGACACGTTGCAGGGCCTGCTGCAGTTGCTGTTCGAACTGCAGCAAATGTTGGGAGAGATTTCGGGCCTGCCGGCGGTGTCGCTGCAGCCGGCAGCGGGAGCGCACGGCGAACTAACCGCCCTGATGGTGGCCGCCGCGCATTTCCGCGATGCAGGCCAGCGCCGCACCAAGGTGCTCGCGCCCGACAGCGCGCACGGGACGAATCCGGCCAGCGCACGGATGGCCGGCTTCGAGACGGTCACGGTCCGCAGCACGGCCGGCGGCGTCGTGGACCTGGACGACCTGCGCGCCAAGCTGGACGACAACCTTGCCGTATTCATGATCACCAATCCGAACACGCTGGGGTTGTTCGACGGCCAGGTGGGACAGATTGCCGAGTGGGTCCACGCGCGCGGCGGGCTGATCTACCTGGACGGCGCGAACATGAACGCGATTCTGGGCATCGCGCGTCCCGGCGATTTCGGGGCCGACATGATGCACTTCAATCCGCACAAGACGTTCAGCGGTCCGCACGGCGGCGGCGGTCCCGGGGCGGGGCCGGTCTGCGTGACGGAGAAGCTGGGGGCGTATCTGCCCGCGCCGGTAGTGGCGTACGATGGCCGCCGATATCGCCTGGATACGGACCGTCCGAAGTCGATTGGGCGCGTGCGCAGCTTTTTCGGCAGCGCCGGCGTGTTGATCCGCGCTTACTGCTACATCCGCACGTACGGTCCCGAAGGGCTGCGGGCAGTCTCGGAGAACGCCGTGCTGAACGCCAACTACTTGCTCAGCCGCGTCAAGGACTTTCTGCCCGTGCCGCAGGGCGATCGTTGCATGCACGAGTTTGTCGCCTCGGCCGCCGCGTTGAAAAAGGCCAAGGGCCTCACGGCGATGGACCTTGCCAAGCGTCTGCTGGACGAGGGCTATCACGCGCCGACCGTGTATTTTCCCTTGACCGTGCCGGAGGCGATGATGATCGAACCTACGGAGACGGAGAGCAAAGAAACGCTGGATGCGTTCGCTGCGGCGCTGTTCCGCTTGACCCAGGAGACGCCGGGCGCGTTGCACGACGCTCCACACACCACGCCCGTGAGTCGTCCTGATGAGGTCCAAGCGGCGCGAAAACCGGTGCTTCAATGGAATGCCGGCTGATCGTCGACCGGCCCGCCGGCGGGGCCTGGAACATGGCGCTGGACGAAGCGCTGCTGGAGTCCGCCGGCAGGGCAGGGCAGGGGGGCTGTTTGCGGTTTTACTTCTGGAACGAGCCGACGGTATCGCTGGGCTACTTCCAGCGTTGTGCGGACCGCCAGGCGCACGTTGCCAGCCGCGGCTGTCCCCTGGTGCGGCGATCGACGGGCGGCGGCGCGATCGTCCACGACTTGGAATTGACGTACAGTTTTACGACCAGCATCCAGACGCACGTCCACAGCGGGTTGGCGGATTGCTACGACGCGTTTCATGGAACGCTGATCCAAGAACTGGCCGAGCGCGGAATTTCCGCCCGATTGTGCCCGGCGCCGCCGCTGCGGAGGCAGGCGGAAGAGCCTTTCCTGTGCTTTCAGCGACGAGCGGAAGGGGATGTCTTGATTGGAGACAGCAAAATTGCCGGCAGCGCCCAGCGGCGGCGTCACGGGGCGATGCTGCAGCACGGCAGCGTGCTGTTGCAGCGGTCGGTGGCGGCTCCCGAGCTGGCGGGAATTGCGGAACTCTCCTCCGTTCTCCTCGATCCAAGAGAATTGGCGGAGTGCTGGGCCAAACGGGTGGCCGCCAAGCTTGGCTTGACCCTCCGCTCCGATTCGCCCACGGGTCGGGAAAAGGAGGCTGCGGAGCGGATTTTCCGCAGTCAATACGCCCAGCCGGGCTGGACAAATCGGAGATAACCCTGCTTCTGAGGCGAGGGCATTTTGACGGGCAGAATCCAGTTTGGTATGCTGTGGGAGCATTTCGTTCGGCCGATTCCGTCACGGGGGGCAATTCGCCGGCGAAAACGATGGACTGTCCTGGTATGCACGCAATTCGCTTCCGGCGCAAAGCCGCCGGTGCCGAGGAAGGGCCATGTATGAAGGTCAAGCTGAAGCTGCTCAAGGGTTCTGAGGCCGGCAAGGAAATCAAGATCCCGACGCCCAAGTGTCTGATTGGCCGCGGCGACGATTGCCAACTGCGTCCCAAGAGCGATGCGATCAGCCGGCGTCACTGTGTTGTGTACGTCAAGAACGGCCAATTGCTCGTCCGCGACCTGAAGAGCAGAAACGGCACGTGGGTCAATGGCGAACGGGTGACCGAAGATCGCGCGTTGAAGAGCGGCGATAGGATTCAGTTCGGTCCCCTGGAATTCGAAATCGTCATCGACCACAGCTTGGGCGGCGAAAAGAAGCCCAAGGTGTCGAGCGTCAAAGAAGCGGCGGCCCGGACGACATCCTCCGGCCAAGACACCGTGCAGTTGGATGACAGCGACATCAGCGATTGGCTGGCGGAAGCCGACGAGGAGGACCGAGCCCGCCGCCGGGGCGCCCCAGAGACGCGCCAGTTGAAGCTCGACGAAACCGACCAGCTTTCCATGCAGAGGCAGCTCGAGAAACAGGCGGAGAAACGAGGCGAGGGGCCGGGGGAAGAGCCGGAAGATGCGACGAAACAAGCGGTGCTCGCCGGCAAGGCGAAAGGCAAGAAAATGTTTGGCAAGCTGCCGCAGCGGCCGGAAACGGCCCCGCAAAACTCCCGCGATGCGGCCGCCGAGATGCTGAAGAAGTTTTTCAACAAACGCTAGGGGGCCAAAGTCGCAGGCACACTCCGTGTGCCGCCCGCCAGAATTTGCCTTGTCTTTTGCGTACGGCACACGGAGTGTGCCTGCCACTTTGTTACGGCACACGGAGTGTGCCTGCCACTTTGTTGCGGCACACGGAGTGTGCCTGCCACTTGATTGTGGAGCCAGTTGTGTCCAACGACCCGCGAGATCTGATTAACCGCTGCCTGGCGGGCGACGAAGCCGCCATGATCGACCTGGTCGAACGCTACCGCGACCGCGTCTTTCGCTTCTGTTATCGCATGTTGGGCCAGCGTCAGGACGCGGAAGACGCGGCGCAGGAGACGTTCGTGCGCGTGCTGCGCAGCCTGGTGACCTGGGATGGACGCCGCGATTTTGAGCCCTGGTTGCTGGCCATTGCGGGAAACCGCTGCCGGAGCCTGTTGGCCGCGCGCAAGCGGAGGCCCGCCACGGGACTGGTTGCCGCAGAGCAACTGGTGGACCGCTCGCTCGATTGGCACGCGATGCAGACGCTGGCCGAAGAGGTCCAGTTGGCCTTGCTGCGGCTGCGGCCGGAGTATCGCGAAGCGTTCGTCTTGTTCCACGAAAACCAGCTCAGTTACGATCAGATCGCAGCAGCCATTCAGCGGCCGTTGGGAACGGTCAAGACACGGATTCACAAAGCTCGCCAGCAGTTGATGGCTCAACTGCGGCGGCGCGGGGTTGTGGGGGGACGCCGGCATGCGGTGCGAGCAGTTTGAGCAGCGGCTGCAGCGATGCTTGGATCGGCGGGAACGGCCCTCGGACGATCCCGCAATCCGCCGCCATGCGGGCGTCTGCCCCCGGTGTCGAGGGACGCTCGCTGCGTATAACCGCCTGGCCGACGGACTCGACTTGCTGGAGCTCCCCGTGCCCGACGAGACGTTTTCTCAGCGGGTCGTCCGGCAAGTCCGCGTCGACCGCCGATCACCGGCCGTTGGCCGGCGCCTGGCCGGAGCGATCCTCGCCATCGCCGCATGCCTGCTGCTGGCGTGGTTGCCGCAATTTGCAGGGCGTGACGACACGGTGCCGTCGGCCTCCCCGCGCGTTGCTGCGACAGGCACTGCGCCGCCAGTTGTGGCAAGGATGACGTCTGTTCCCCATGGGGTGCAGAGCGGTCCAGCGGCGACTGCTCCGACAGGCATGACCGCCGATGCCAAAATCGGCCTCGTCCCGTGGACGATTTGGCCCACCAGCTTGTCCTTCGGCGCCTGGAATCCCATCGACACGTTGGCTGGCGGCCTGACTCCCATCACGTCGCCTTTGGGGGTGGCCGTCGAAGAGATTCGCCGGACGATTCCTCTGGGACGTGTCGAGCCGCCATCTGCGTCGCGCGGCGACTCGGTTCGGCGAAGCGCCTCTCGCGATGCCTCGCCCCTGGCGTGACAATCGGAACCTTCCCACCTTTCGGAATCTCAGGAAAACGGGCCGTATCTTCGCCGGCCTTCCTGGACTGCGCGTTTTCACGTGGTAATTTATTTTATCCGTGATTCTCGCCGCACCTTATCAGCCCCCTTTTCAACTCGTTGGCGCAATCGCCTAAGCGTGGGAGGATCGTCCTGTGATCGTGGAGAAGAATGAAAGCGAAGTCGAAGTCCAAATCGAACGCCGTACGTCGACCCCTCGCCGTCAGGAGGGCAACGAGCGTCGCAAGGCGTCTTTTCCCGTGTCGGAGGAACGGAGGGTGGGGGAGAGGCGCAATGCCCACCGGCGGAGGCAGATCGATCCCACGACCTGCGAACGCGACTACAGCGAGGACGAAATCCAGTTCATGCGGGCACTGGACGATTACAAGCGAGCCAGTGGCCGGATGTTCCCCACCTGCAGCGAAATCCTGGAAGTCGTTCGCGCGTTGGGCTATGTAAAATCGACCGCCGGGGAATCGGCGGCGCCGTCGAATGCGTAGAAATTGGTCTTGTCAGGCGGGCCGCATGGGGCTAATCTCCCGCCGCTTCTCTCTGCCGCCCAAGGTGTTGGGTGTCACGGATCTTGTTTAGGGACTGCTAGCAAGAAGGCATGGCTGCCGTGAGTCGATCAACTCGCTTGACGATGGTTGTGGTTTGGCAGATCGTCACCTTAGGGGCCATCACGCTGTCGGCTTCGGGCTGCAAGGTGGCGGCGGACGGTCAGAACCTGCAAGGGGCGAGGCTGTATCAAAGCGGCCAATACGACGTGGCCATGCAGAAATTCCAGAAAGCGGTGGCCACGGACCCCACCAATGCCGACGGCTACTACAACATGGCCTGCACGATGCACCGCATGGGCATCGCCCGCAACGACCAGAACGCTCTGAATCAGGCCGAAACGCTGTACAACCAATGCCTTGATTTGGACGAGAATCACACCGACTGTCATCGGGCCTTGGCCGTCTTGCTCGTGGAGACGGGGCGATCCGACAAAGCCTTCAATTTGCTGAAGAACTGGGCCGTGCGCAGGCCCAACGTGGCGGACGCGCGGATCGAGCTGGCCCGGCTGTACGAGGAATTCGGCGATCCGGAGGCTGCCAAGACCTACCTGACCGAAGCGGTGAACTTGGACCAGTACAACTCCCGTGCTTGGAACGCGTTGGGGCGTTTGCGCGAACAGAGCGGCGAGTACAGCCAGGCCTTGGCCAACTACCAGCGCTCGTACAGCCTGAACCAATTCCAGCCCGAGATCATGGAGCGCATGGCGGCCCTCAATCAGACCATCGCCAGCCAATTCGCCGGCTCGACATCCGCCGGCGACACCCGCACCGTCAACGCCGGCTCACCAACCAATCGCTGACCGGGTGGGGACCAGGAAACTGCCTGGAACCGCACGCCAGTAGTCCGGCTTCTTCGAAAACAACGGACTTCTCTTTGGCCGGCCCGCCAATTTTGCCTGCCGACTTTTCAGGCCGTGCTGAGTTGCTAAAATCTTCGCTTTCAGTCCCTCCAACCTACCAGGAGACTCACACGGCGATGACCGAACGCGTTTTCAGTTTTGCCCCTGGACCGGCGGTGTTGCCCGTGCCGGTTTTGGAACAAGTGCAACGGGACCTGCTGTGCCTGCCGGGCGCCGGGGCCTCGATCCTCGAAATCAGTCACCGCAGCAAAGCGTTTGAGGGGATCATGGCGGATGCCAAGGCGCGTCTGAAATCCCTCTTGGGCGTCCCCGACGATTATCACATCCTGTTTCTGCAGGGGGGGGCCCGGTTGCAGTTCTCGATGATTCCCATGAACCTGCTGCGCGGGTCCAGCGTGGCCGCAGATTACGTGGTGACGGGCTCCTGGAGCAAGTATGCGCTGGAAGAGGCGAAGAAAGAGGGGCCGGTCAACGTGGCCTTCAACGGCAAGGACACGAATTACGACCGCCTGCCGGCGATGAGTTCGCTGCAGTTCAATCCTGGGGCGCCCTACGTCTATATCGCTTCCAACGAAACCATTCAAGGCGTGCAGTTCGCGACCGATCCGGACACGGGCGGCGTGCCCCTGGTGTGCGACGCTTCGTCGGATTTCCTCCACCGGCCGGTGGACGTCAAGCGGTATGGCATCCTGTACGCGTGCGCCCAGAAGAACGCCGGCCCCGCCGGGCTCACGATCGTGATCATCCGCGACGACCTGGCGAAACGCAGCCCGGATTCGCTGGCGGGCTATTTGAGCTACCGCACCCACGCCGAGAACAACTCGTTGTGGAACACGCCGCCGGTGTTCGGAGTCTACGTTTTCCAATTGATCGCGCGGTGGCTGCAGGAGGAGATCGGCGGTCTGGACAAGATGTTCGCGCTGAACCGGGAGAAGGCCCGGATGCTGTACGAAGTGATCGACGCCAGCGGCGGCTTCTATCGCGGACATGCTCAGCCCGACTGCCGTTCGGTGATGAACGTCACGTTCCGCCTGCCGAACGAGGAGTTGGAGAAGAAGTTCCTGGCCGAAGCCGCTCCACTCAAGCTGCGCGAACTCAAGGGCCACCGCAGCGTGGGCGGGATGCGGGCCTCGATTTACAACGCCATGCCGCTGGCCGGCGTGGAAACCCTCCGCGACTTTATGAGGGACTTCGCGGCTCGCAACGGCGCTTGAGTGACACGCAGCGGCCGTAACAACGAAAGGCACAAAGAATGGCCAAGATCATCGTTCTCGACAAAATCTCTAAGCAAGGACTGGCTCTGCTGGACGCGGCCGGGGGCATTGAATACGAAGTCCGCACGGGTCTGAAGGGCGAGGAGCTGCGCAAGGCGTTGGCCGAATTCGACGGCGCGATCGTCCGCAGCGGCGTCAAGATCACGGCCGAGTCGCTGGAAGGCAACCGGCGTTTGAAGGCCATCGTGCGCGCCGGCGTGGGCGTGGACAACATCGACCGCCAGAAGGCCACGCGATTGGGGATCGTCGTGATGAACACGCCGGCCGGCAACACGATCAGCACGGCGGAGCACGCCTTCGCCCTGATGCTGGCCCTCTCCCGCAACGTGGCGGCGGCGAACCAGAGCCTGGTCGAAGGCCGCTGGGACCGGAGCGCGTACATGGGAACGCAGTTGGCCGAAAAGACGTTGGGCATCGTGGGGCTGGGACGCATCGGCACGGAAGTGGCCAAACGGGCGCTGGCGTTCGCGATGCGGGTCATCGGCTACGATCCGTTCTTGTCGGCCGAGGCGGCGGAGAAACTGGGCATCGAGCGAGTCGAAACCGTCCACGAGATGCTGCCGCGGGTCGATTACCTGACGGTCCATACGCCGCTGACGCCGGAGACGAAGCACCTGATCGGCGCCAAGGAAATCGAGATGATGAAGCCGGGCGTGCGGCTGATCAACGGGGCCCGCGGGGGCATCTACGACGAAGCGGCGCTGGTCGAGGGTCTGAAGAGCGGCAAGCTGGGCGGCGTGGCCCTGGACGTCTTCGAAAACGAGCCCTGCACGTCCAGCCCGCTGTTCGGCATGAAGCACGTGGTTTGCACCCCGCACCTGGGCGCGAGCACCGAAGAGGCCCAGACGCTGGTCGCCGTCGAGGGCGTGCAGTTGCTGGTGAACTTCCTCAAGACCGGCGAAATTCGCCACGCGGTGAACGTGGTCGCGATCCAGCCGCAGACGCTGGAATCGCTCCGCGGCTATCTGAATGTCGCGTATCGCTTAGGCCGCCTGCTGGCCCAGGTCCACGATGGCGGCTTGGAGTCCTGCACGCTGCAGTACCGCGGCGAAGTGGCCGACAAGGAGACCCGGCTGCTGACGGCCGCCTTCTGCGCCGGCCTGGCCGAAGGCGCGATGGAGGACGAAGTGAACATCGTCAACGCGGAACTGTTGCTCCGCGAACGCGGCATCCAGATCCAGGAAGAAACGCAGAGCAAGCCGAGCGACTTCAGCTCGACCATGACGGCGTCGGTGACCAGTCGCGGCCAGACGTTCACCGCCGCCGCCACGCTGTTCGGCAACAACATGCCGCGGCTCATCCGGCTGAACGACTATCGTTTCGAGGCCTACCTGGACGGGAACCTGCTGTCTTTCGTCCACAGCGATGTCCCGGGTGTGATCGGCGCGGTCGGGACCGTGTTCGGCAAACACCGCGTCAACATCGCGCAGATGGCGGTCGGCCGCGAGACCGATCAACCGGGCGGCGAAGCGATCGGCGTCTTGAACCTGGACAGCCTGCCGCCGCCGCAGGCGATCGACGAGGTGTTGGCGACGCCCGGCGTGCTGAGCGTGAAAGTGTTCGCCTTGCCGGCCACCGGCCAGTTGCCGTCGTGGCTGCAGTGAGGCGCGCAAGTAGACCGGATTTCAATCCGCTCGGAACCGGTTTCGACCCGTCCGGAGCAGGTTCCAATCCGTTCGGAACGGAATGAAATCCGTTCTGCACAGCGGGGCAGGGCAGGGGGGGATCTGAGGCATGTTCGACGCGGTTACCGTCATCATTCCCGCGCTGAACGAGGAGCAGTCGCTGCCCCTGGTGCTGGCGGACTTGCCGGCGGTCGGCCAGCGGATCGTCGTCGACAACGGCAGCTCCGACGCGACGGCCGAAGTGGCGATCCGCTGTGGCGCGACGGTGGTCCAGGAGCCGCAGCGGGGTTACGGCGCCGCCTGCCATCGCGGTTTGGCTGCCGTTGAGGATGGCATCCAGCGGGGCGGGACACCCCCGCGGGTCGTCGTCTTTCTGGACGCCGACTACAGCGACCATCCCGAACTCCTGCCGCAGTTGGCCGAGCCGATCCTGCAAGACCAGGCCGACTTCGTGCTGGGATCCCGCTTGACCGGCCGGCGCGAACCGGGCGCGATGCCTCCCCAGAGCGTGTTCGGCAACCGCTTGGCTTGTTTCCTGATGCGCCGGCTGTTCGGCGCGTCGTACACCGATCTGGGACCGTTCCGCGCGATCGGTTACGCGCCGCTGTGCGGTTTGGCAATGGCGGACCGCGACTACGGCTGGACGATCGAAATGCAGATCAAGGCGGTCCGCGCCGGCTTGCGGATCCGCGAAATCCCCGTTCCCTATCGGCAGCGGGTCGGCCGCAGTAAAATCAGCGGCACGGTGGCGGGAAGCATCCGCGCCGGCGGGAAGATCCTATGGACCGTGGCCAAGTACGGCTGGCAGCGAGCCCAGCCGAAGCAGTTCTGACGCACCGCCTTTCGGCCACGGCCAGTTGGAGCCTCTGGGTGCTGCTGGCCGCCGCCTCCTGCGGCCTGTACGCGCTGTTGGCGCGGTGGAGCTGGCAATTTGAGCACGCGGACGCCTACCGGGATCGCCCGGTTCTGGTGGCGCTGGCGTTGTTGGGCGCTGCCTTCGTCGTCTACTTGCCGTCGGTATTCTTCGCCGCCCGCTGCCCGTTGCGCCGCGGCCAACTGGCCTTCCTGGTCGGAGCGGCGATCGCCTATCGGCTGATCCTGCTGCCGTCGATCCCGATCCAGGAGGTCGACATCTACCGCTACATGTGGGACGGCAGCGTCGTCTGCCAGGGCGTCAACCCGTTTCGTTACTCGCCGCGCGTCGTGCTCGCCGCCCGCCGCGAGCTGGTGCGCGACGACCGGCTGGCACGCCTGGTGGAACTGCGCGACTCCGACCCGCACCTCCATACGGTGCTCGCCAGGGTGCACTACGGTTTTTTGCCCACCGTCTATCCACCGGTGAGTCAGGCGGTATTTGCGGCGGCCGCCTGGACGACGCCCGGG
>Ga0302240_1001379_pt1 | contig 19521 bp, 14 predicted proteins | sample AAG_UR_His_MG_FD_193538 | JGI IMG/M metagenome (GOLD analysis project Ga0302240, IMG submission 193538) | Enriched activated sludge microbial communities from anaerobic digester in WTTP, New Holstein, Wisconsin, United States - AAG_UR_His | ecosystem: Engineered > Bioreactor > Anaerobic >... | reverse complement strand
TTCGATATAGTTCCGTAATCTAAAATCTTATCTCTTTCTTTAAAATCATTACAGCACATTATGCACTTTAAATTGCACTCTTTTGTGATAAAAAAATCTAAAAACTGAGGCTTTGACTGCAAATTAATCTTGTTATTTGAAAGTTCGAGGAGGTTAGTTATATAATTAGCCGTTTTCATGTATATTTAAAAATCCAAATATAATGTTTCATATGAAACATTATATCTTATTATTTAAATTTTTTGCAAATTGTTTTAATTTTAACAATTCGTCATAGTTTTTATTTGTTGACATAAAATATGTATTATTTTGACATAGAGGATCATTTTTCAGAGTATCGTCGATAAACGCCCAGCTTGCAGTATACGGGATGGGGCTGTATTCGGAAAGAGAAATTCTTGCTCCAAGATCATGCGCAAATTTTATTGAATCTTTTATGTTTGATATATTTTGGTTATGCATCCCGACTAACAGATAAACTGTATATTCTCCGTTTTTATAGCCGGCCTGTCTTAAAATCTTAATTGAAGCTTTAAATTCTTCACTTGTTATTTTATGATCGCTGTATCTCTGTTCGTACGGATCTGCCGTTTCTAAACTGAATCTTGGATTTATAAGTTTCACATGAAACATTAATTCAGCCAGCTCTTCATCTAAAAATTTTGCATGCAGTCCGTTTGGCGTGTGAAAATTAAATCTTTTATTGTCATTTAATATTTCTTTAAATAAAATTTTTATGTGTTTATTTGCATTATACAACAATGCGTCGTCATAAAAAACAATATTGTTTATTTTTTTTGAATTGATCAATTCATATATTTCATCTTTTATAACATATGGCGATTTAAAGGAATGCTGTTTGTTATTTAATATCTTCTGAGCACAGTAAGAACAATTAAACGGGCATCCTATATTTGTTCTTAAGGCCGCATATTCTAATCTCTTATAAAAAGAATAGTCCGGAATGGGGAAGTTTGAAAAATCACTGCTTACATTTCCTATTTCAATTCCGTATTTGTTTAACACGGGCCTTAATGAATAAAAACCGCCTGACACAACATCATTTATATATGGAATATTTTGAGCATGTTCCTGACACAATGTAGCATAAACGCCGCCGAGTATTATAGGAACATCCGGAAATATTTTTTTCAAACTTGCAGCCGCCTCAACAACTCCGAAATACCAGTAAGTCATAATTGATCCTATTATTATAACATCCGGTCTGTCGGCCGTATTCAGATATTTTTCCGCAATATTTTTAGGTATTCCAAAACGGTAATAATTTCTTTTTATGTTATCTATAATTTTCGGCTTAGGGTATTCTTCTTTAATATAATGGCCGCAGCCATATTCATCCGACTCTGTATTTTCAATAAAGTCAGAGAGCCTGTCCATATAATCAAAAAACTGCACCTGTATATTTTGTTTTTTTAATATTGAAGACAGATATAGCAATGCCAACGGCTTAGCCCATAAATCATAAGCCGAAAAATCGTAGACTGGGGGATTTATTAATAAAATATTCTTCATTTTATATAACACTCAATGTTTCATGTGAAACTTTTACCAAAATTAAATATTTAACATAACCATGCGGAACAAATACACAGATATTACAATATTAAACATACAAATGTATTTATAAATTTCATATATTCAAAAAATTAACTCTTATTCAGATTAAAAAATTCATTTATATTACTACAGATTTTATCGGCTTGCTTCAAATACTGCTTCGGCAGGCTTGTGGTAACTGCAACGCAATACATTTCTGCGGCTTTGGCCGCTTTTATCCCATGAGGGGCATTTTCAATAACCATACATTGAGCGGGCTTTAGATTTAAAAGCTCAGCCGCTTTTAAATAAGGCTCGGGGTGCGGTTTGCCTATTTTAACTATATCGCTTGAAACTATAACGTCAAATAAATTTAAAATTGAAGCCGGAAGCATTTTTACCGCATCTTCTTTTCTTGAGCCCGTCACTATCGCTATTTTATATCCCTGTTTTTTTAAATGATTTAAAATTTCTTCCGTGCCTGAAAATATATAAGGCTTAAAATATTTATTAAATATTTCCGTTCTTTCTTTTGTGATTTTTTCTATCTGCTGATTATTTATTTCCTGATTATTATTTTTAAAAAAATATTCTACGCAGAATTCGCTTTTTTCTCCTTCTTTTTCATATATTTCAAAAGGAGTTACTCTTATCCCGTACTTTCTCATCGTCTCAAACCATGAAATAAAATGATACGGCATTGAATCAACCAAAACGCCGTCCATATCAAATAATACCGCTTTAAATTTTTGCATTAAAAAAACTTCCCGCTAAGAATATTGGTACCGTGATATTATTTTACAAACAGACTCTTGCACGCTTCTTTCAGACAAATTTTTATAGTCCGAGCGCCGTTTTCTTGTCTACTATATTGATGCCGTTTGACTTAAGCACCGATATTGCCTTATCTATATTTTCAAATTTAAAAACCATAAGAGCCTTATCTGTGGCTTTTTCCACAAAGCCGTACATATACTCAACGTTTATATCGTTATCAGCCAATGCCTTTAAAGCTTTTGCAAGGCCGCCCGGCTCATCTGATACTTCAACGGCGACTATTTCGGCAGCCGTCGCGATAAAACCGTTTTTTTTCAATATTTCTTTGGCTTCTTCCGGTTTATCCAAAACTACTCTCAATATTCCGAATTCGGGGCTTTCAGCAATAGTAAGCGCCCTTATATTTATTTTATTTTCTCCCAATATGGCGCAAACGTCGGCAAGTCTTCCTTTTGTGTTTTCAATAAAAATAGATATCTGGTTTATTTTCATAAGATTCTCCTTATAAACTTCTTTTATCTATAACTCTTTTCGCTTTGCCTTCGCTTCTTTCTATCGTTTTTCTTTCTACAAGTTTTATATTTGCGCCTATTCCGAGAGTATTTTCTATGCTCTTTGTTATCTTTTGTTTCAAATCAGCCATAACTTTCATCTCGTCGCTGAATGCTTTTTCGTCAACTTCAACCCACACTTCAAGACAATCCATCTGTTCTTTTCTGTCAACAACTATAAGATAGTTGGGCAGTATATCTTCAACCTGCAAAAGGGCATATTCCACCTGAGTCGGGAACACGTTTATTCCTCTTACTACTATCATATCGTCTGTTCTTCCCGTTATTTTTGAAGTTCTTGGAGCGGTTCTTCCGCATTTACACTTTTCATGAGTTATCGTTACGATATCTCTTGTTCTGTATCTTAATAAAGGAATAGCCTGTTTCGTCAGCGTCGTAATAACAAGTTCTCCAGGTTCTCCGTCTTTAACAGGTTTATTCGTTTCGGGATCTATAACTTCAGGATAAAAAACATCGGACCATATGTGAAGCCCTTCTTTATATGTGCATTCCTGCGAAACGCCCGGCCCTGATATTTCAGACAAACCGTATATGTCGGTTGCAATAAGTCCAAGAGAATCTTCTATTGATTTTCTCATCCCTTCGCTCCACGGCTCTGCTCCGAAAATTCCTATTTCCCAGCTGCTCTTTTTCGGATCTAAACCCATTTCTTTCATTTCTTCGGCTATATACATGGCATAACTCGGCGTACATGCCAAAATTCTCGGTTTAAAATCCTGCATAAGTTTTATCTGTCTTTTTGTCTGTCCCGACGACATCGGCATAATTGTAAGCCCTAATTTCAAAGCTCCGTAATGAAGACCGAGCCCTCCTGTAAAAAGACCGTACCCATAGGCAACCTGTATCATGTCTCCTTTGTTTCCGCCTGCGCATGCTATCGATCTTGCCACAGCCTCAGACCATAATTCCAAATCATCCTTTGTATATCCTACAACGGTCGGATTTCCGGTCGTTCCGCTTGAAACGTGAATTTCGGCGACGTCTTTTATATCTTTTGAAAATAATCCGAACGGATAAGCGTCTCTTAAATCATCTTTCGGAGTAAACGGCAGTTTTGTTATGTCTTCTATACTTTTAATATCGGACGGTTTTACTCCAAGTTCATCCATCTTGGATTTATATACCGATGAATTTTTGTAAACATAGTCAACAAGTTTAACAAGTCTTTCCGACTGGATTTTTTTCAACTCTTCTTTGCCGGCGCATTCCATTTTTTGATTAAAAATCATTTTTGCCCTCTCTAATGCTTATTTGCTCTTGCCGCCCTGAAAATTTCAAAATTCTTTTCCGTATTTTTACCTTTAAAAACTTCCGTCATGGCTTTCAGCCAGCTTTCTTCCGTCAAATCGAGATGCCTTGACAAAACTCCGAGCATATAGGTATTTATATATTTTTTATCGGACAAATTCTTATCGGCCTGCGAAAATTCATTAAGAAGATCAACGCCGTCTTTTTTGAGCATATCGGCCATTCTGTCATGTTCTCCTTTGTGAAACGGAACCAGAAAATCCGCCTGAGCTTTTTCAATAATCGGTGAGAAAACTTCTTTGCCGAATCTCAGGTGCGATTCAACCGAACCTCCTCTCTGAGCCATTCCGTGCACTTCCGATTTTTTAGCGTGAAATCCGTCGAACATTGCCGCCCTTCCCACGATTTCCGACGCCGTAAGAATTCCCTGTCCGCCCGTTCCGCAGAATAATATATTTACGGTTTTCATATTTTTACCTCTTTTTTATCCGACGATTTCAATCCGCCGAACTTACACATCGCAACGCATACATCGCAGCCTGCGCATAATGCTTCATTTAACTGAATATTCCCGTTTTCATCTTTAAAAATCGCAGGACAGTCAACGCTTACGCACATATAACATTTTTTGCATTTTGCCGCATCGAATTTAGGTGCGGGCAGTTTTGTTTTATCTATAAGTTTGCATAAAGAATATCTCACTATCAAAACTGACAGCTGGTCTTTCGGAAGCAGCTCTTTAAGTTTTTTATCCATCGTATCGCTTGACTGGTCTATAACTTCAACATGATCGGCTCCGCATGCTTTGCAGATTGCTGCTAAATCGAGTTTTTTTGTTTTTTCGCCTTTGGCTGTTACGCCGGTCGCAGGGTTTGGCTGCGCCCCTGTCATTCCTGTCGTTCCGTTATCCAAAATTAAAAGAACGCCTTTGCCTTTATTATATGCCGCGTTTATCAACCCTGTTATTCCCGAATGCACAAACGTTGAATCGCCTAAAACGCCGACGACTTTATCATGGCCTATAAATTTCGAAAAGCTTTCAAATACCGTTACGCTGGCCCCCATGCATATTGTCGAATGAAGCGCTGAAAGCGGAGGAAGAGAACCGAGAGTGTAACAGCCGATATCTCCGCTTACGGTGACTTTTGCTTTTCTTAAAGCCACAAAAACGGCTCTGTGCGGACAGCCTGGGCACAAAACAGGTTTTCTTGACGGACCTGGATAATCGCTTTTCGGGGTTCCTTCAATTACGTCTTTTATATTCTCGGGTTTCAATTCACCGACTCTGTAGGTGTAATGTTTGCCGCTGCATTTGATTCCCATCTGCAGAAGATGTTCTTCTATAAACGGCTCGCTTTCTTCAACAACGACTATCTTTTCAACCTTTGAGGCAAATTCTTTTATTTTATTATCGGCAAAAGGAAAAACCATTCCGAGTTTTAAAACAGACGCCTGCGGATATTTTTCTTTAACGTACAAATATGTTACTCCGTCGCAGACTATTCCGAGTTTCTTGTCGTTTATTTCAATGACGTTTAAATCGCTGTTATCAGAATATTCGGCAAGTTTTATGAGTTTTTCTTCAAGAGCTATATGTTTTTTATAAGCGTTTGCCGGAACCATAACGTATTTTTGCGGATTTACTTCAAATTTTTTCGGTGCCGCTTCTTTTCTTTCTTCAAGTTCCACATTTTCTTTTGTGTGGGAAACTCTGGTAGTCATTCTGAATATTACCGGAGTATCAAACTGTTCGCTTATTTCAAAAGCTTTTTTAATAAATTTTTTTGTTTCGCCGGGCGACGACGGTTCCAAAAGAGGCGCTTTTGCAAATTTTGCAATAAGTCTTGAATCCTGCTCGTTCTGAGACGAATGCATTCCCGGTTCGTCGGCGGTAACTACTACAAATCCCGCGTTTACTCCTGAATATACGGAAGTCATTAACGGGTCCATCGCAACATTGAGTCCTACATGTTTCGACGAGTAAATTGATCTGACTCCTGCAAAAGAAGCTCCCAAAGCAACTTCAAAAGCAACTTTTTCGTTAACAGCCCACTGCGCGTCAACTTCGTCGTAGCGCGTAAAAGATTCCAAAATCTCCGTTGCCGGAGTTCCGGGATAAGAGCTTGCAAACTTTACTCCCGCTTCCCATGCTCCTCTGGCAAGCGCTTCGTTTCCCGACAAAAATTCAATTTTATTTTTCATAATTTATGATTCTATATAATTTAAATATGTTCTGCAATTTCGACCTTAAAATAAACATCCATGCCGCATAAAATACGGCATGGATTGTTTTCATTCAATTAAAATTTAACAGTATGTTATTCTTCATCTTTTTCAGGTTTTGCCGTTTCAAGAGCTTCCTGCACTTCTGTATCTTCCGCTTCTTCCTCTTTGACTACAGTTGCAATAGCGGCGACTTTATCGCCTTCTTCAAGCCTTACAAGCCTTACACCTTGAGTATTTCTTCCTATGACCGATATCGACTGAACTTTAAGTCTTATCGTTATTCCGTGCTCGGTTATTATCATTACCTGTCCGTCATTTGCTTTCATTATATTTACAACGTTTCCGTTTCTCTCGGAAGCATGCATATTTATAACGCCTTTTCCGGCTCTTCTCTGAAGACGGTATTTGCCTACCTCGGTTCTTTTGCCGTATCCGTTTTCCGATACTGAAAGGAAAATATCTTCCGGAGCCAAAACTTCCATTCCTATAACTTCATCGTCGGCTTCAAGGTCAATTCCGTTAACGCCCATTCCGGTTCTTCCTATCGCTCTTACGTCTCCCTCTTTAAATCTTATGGCTATTCCCTTCTTTGTCGCTATTATAACTTCTGGGTTTTTCTCTATTCTTTTTACGTCTATCAAAACGTCCCCGTCTTCAAGTTTGATCGCTATAATGCCCGTCTTTCTCGGATTATCAAATTCCGTAAGCGCGATTTTCTTTATTACGCCTTTTCTTGTGCACATCAATAAATATTCGTCTTTTATTTCTTTTGCGTCAAACGATCTTATCGGAATTGCCGCCGTAACTTTTTCTTCCGTGCCTGAAAGCTGCAGCAGATTTACGATTGCTTTTCCTTTGGACGTCCTGTTTCCTTCCGGTATCTCATATACTCTTGTCCAGTATAATCTTCCTCTGTTTGTAAAAAACAGCATATACGCATGAGATGAGGTTACTATAAGTTTTTCAACAAAATCTTCTTCTTTCGTACCCATGCCGGTAACGCCTCTTCCTCCGCGTCCCTGCGTTCTGTAAGTGTCTACGGGGATTCTCTTAACATAACCGGTATGCGACATCGTAACCGCTACTTCTTCTTCCTGAATAAGATCTTCAATGTTGAAGTCCGCTTCGGCAACCGTTATTTTAGTTCTTCTTGCGTCTCCGTACTGTTCCTTAAGCTGTACAAGCTCTTCTTTTATAATGTTCAAAATTTTTCTTGCATCGGCCAAAATCGATTTCAATTTTTCGATAGTTTTTATAATTTCAATATATTCGTCGTCTATCTTTTTTCTTTCAAGGCCTGTCAGCTGCTGCAGTTTCATATCAAGGATTGCCTGAGCCTGAATTTTAGACAGTCTGAATTTCTCAATCAAATTCAGTCTGGCAGTATCGGTATCGGGAGACTGCTTGATGGTTTTTACTATGGCGTCAAGATTGTCTATCGCTATTTTCAAGCCTTCCAAAATATGGGCTCTTGCTTCGGCTTTGGCAAGTTCAAATTTTGTTCTTCTCGTTATTATCTCTTTTCTGTGTTCAACAAAATGAAACAGCAGTTCTTTCACGTTCATTACTTTCGGCTTATTGTTTACAATTGCAAGCATTATAACGCCGAACGAAGACTGCATCTGAGTATGTTTGTAAAGCTGGTTCAAAACAACCTGCGCGTTTGCGTCTCTCTTAAGCTCTATTACTATTCTTATTCCGTCTCTGTCTGATTCGTCTCTCAAATCCGAAATACCGTCTATTTTTTTATCTTTTACAAGTTCGGCTATCGACAATATAAGGTTTGACTTGTTAACCTGATATGGAATTTCATTGACTATTATCGCTTCTCTTGAGCCTTTCATCTCCTCTATTTCGGTTTTGGCTCTCATTTTAACCGAGCCTCTTCCCGTTTCGAGATATTCTTTTATACCGCCTTTGCCGAGGATAAGTCCTCCCGTCGGGAAATCAGGTCCCTTTATAAGCTTGAGCAGTTCCGAAAATTCAATTTCCGGATCATCGATATAAGCTATCGTGCCGTCTATAATTTCGGAAAGATTATGCGTGGGGATATTTGTAGCCATACCTACGGCAATACCCGACGATCCGTTTACCAAAAGACCCGGAATCTTTGAAGGAAGTATTAAAGGTTCTTCAAGAGATCCGTCGTAGTTGGGAATAAAATCAACCGTGTTTTTATCAAGATCTGCCAGCATTTCATCGGCAATCTTATCCATTCTTACTTCGGTATATCTCATTGCCGCCGCAGAGTCTCCGTCAATGCTTCCGAAGTTTCCCTGCCCGTCTACAAGAGGATATCTTAAAGAAAAATCCTGCACCATTCTGACCATCGCGTCGTAAACCGCAATATCTCCGTGCGGATGATATTTACCGAGCACATCACCGACGACTCTGGCTGATTTTTTATAGGCCGTATTATGTTTAAGCCCCATCTCTTTCATCGCATATAAAATTCTTCTGTGAACAGGTTTTAAACCGTCTCTGGCATCCGGAAGAGCTCTTCCTACGATAACGCTCATCGCGTAATCGATATACGATGTTTTCATTTCATCTTCGATATTTCTTGCCAAAATATTAGGATTTGCATCAACTTTCTGCATTTCAACAGGTTTGTTCTTATCTTCTGCCATGGTCCCCTCTTCTATAATAAATTTTCATTCTGTTTTTCTTCTTTCATTTTAGCCCTGCATTCTTCCATTTTCTGCAGGTAAACATCTTTTTGTCCGCCGGAAACGGCAACGGCAAAACTTTCCAACGCTCCTTTGTAATCTTTAATATTCATTTTTGCTATCGCCAAGTCTCCGTATATCCAGGGGCTTGAATCTGTTTCGGCCAGCTTGTTCAAAGCCTTTACCGCATTTTTAAAATCGCCTCTGTCAAAATATTTTTTTACAAGCTCTCTGTATTTTTTGTTGCGGCCGATAACCCTGTCAGCCGAAAAATCATTTTTCAGATCTACGATATATTCAATTATTCTGGACAGCTTTATTTTAAACTTTACAGCCATCGCTATATATCTTACGGCGTCTTTAAACGTTATAAGCGGCAAATTTTTTTCTTTTAAATACAATTCAAATTCCGTATTCGGCAACGCTTTCAAAAAAGTCATTTTGACAAAATCCGGATCTGCAAGTTTTATGCATCTTACGGAGTCTCTGTAAGTTTCGTCTGTTTCAAACGGATAACAATACATAAGACTTACATGCGTTTGAATCTTTTCTTTTTTGAGCATGCGGCAAAGATTTATAATGTCTTCATTCCTGTAAAAGGGCCGCTTCAACTTTGCCCTTATCTCGCCTGAACCCGACTCCATACTGAACAAAACTTTTGTAACATTTGCTTCTTTTAAATATTTAGCTATATCGCCGTATTTCTCTATAAATCCTACCGTGCAATTGCCGGTAATCTTAAATTTAAATCTGTTTTTGCCCGTTCCGTTTAGTTTTTTAAGCTTTTCAAAAAGTCTGAAAAAATAATCCATATCCGAAAAAATATTATCGGCATTAAATTCAACCGTATCAACGTACGGAAATTTTATTCTTATATCCTCAAGCTCTTTTATTACGCTGTCTATATTTCTGTATCTTAAATATCTGCCTTCCGATTTTTCGGAAATAGCGCCGTTTGCGCAATATAAACATCTGTACGGACAGCCTCTCTGCACAATCAGGTAGTATTGGTTAGGCCTGGTCTTGTCCAAATACTTGTTCCAAATATCTCTGTCCATCGGAACGCTGTCTATATCGCCTACAAAAACGTTTCTGTCGCATTTCAATATTGAGCCGTCTGGTTTCTTTATCCAGAAATTATCGGTTTTTTCATAAATGCCCTGCTCAATCATGCGAACGCATTGCGCTACTGTACTTTCGCCTTCTCCGACGCACACGGCATCTATGTTTTTATCAAAGATGATGCTCTCCGGAGATATTCTGGCATAAAATCCGCCGGCTATAATTTTTGCGTCTTTAAACCTGCCCTTTATGCTTGTCAGCAGTTCCTGTATTCTGCCGTAAGAAAAAACGGTATTTACCGAAACCGCAAAAACGTCAGGCTGCTTTTCAAGACCGTCAAGCAGACAATCGCAAGCCGATTTTTGATCTATTCTGTAACAAAGACCTTCTGTCGTATAACCGGCCTGTTTCAACGCGCCGGATATATAGGACAGTCCCGTCGGAACCAATCCTCTTTTTACAAAACCGTCAAATTCTATTTTATTATCAACAACGTAAACACAGCAAATATGCATTTTAATATCCGGCATTTACGACTTATTATTTCCCTTTGTTGCCGGCAAGCCGGAAACATTCTTCACGTTTTTGTCTGTATGTCTCATTGGGGGCGTATTCCATAACTTTGTTAAAATCAGACTCGGCTTTTTCATATTCGCCAATCTTCATTTCGGCTATGGCAATATCCCCGTAAAGCCAAAATTTATCCGTGGTATATCTTATTTTTTCAAACATTTTTACTGCTTTTTTAAAATTGCCTTTATCCAGTTCGGCCTTAATTCCGGCGATATACTTATCTGCCGCCTCAAGTTTCATTTCATAAATCTTTTTTGCTATCAGTCCTTTTACAAGCCCTAAAAAAATAAACATGTGCACTTTATTAAACGAATCAAAAAACGCCCTGACAAAATTTTTATACGTTCTGTACACTCTGAACTTCATCATAAGAAAGTTGTATGCGTCCGCAAATCCGACTTTTTTATTTTCCTTATTGAAAACTTCGCAAAACTCCGTATTTTCAAAAGGCGTCAGCCACGAAAGCAGCACTTTGTTGGGTTTGCACCGTCTCAGAAGCTCTATCGTCTCATTGTAAGTTTTCTCCGTTTCAAACGGGAAACAATACATTACAAAAGTGGCGAAATTTATATTCTTGCCGTGCAATTTATCACAAAATTTAATTATTTCCGCATTCGTATAATACGGTCTGTTAAGTCTGTTTCTTATTTCCAAAGAGCCAGATTCTATTCCGAAATTTAACCCTATGACATTTGCTTCCTTAAGAAGCGCCGGAAGTTCGTCGTTAACGTCAGACATTACGTCGTTAAAATTAAATTTTATGTCAAAGGCCAGCTTTTTTTTCAAATTTTTATTATATTCGATCAGTCTTCTGCATAATGCTTTGAAATAATTTATATCCGTGAAAGAATTTTCAGCTTCAAAAAATATTATCTCTATATCCTTATAACTGCCGCAGATATAATCAAGTTCTTTCATTACAAGATCTATATTTCTGCGTCTTTCATATTTGCCTGTAGAAAGACGGCGCAAAGCATGGTTTGAACAGTGAGTGCATTTGTTTTTACACCCGCGCTGCAAAAGTATTTTCTGTTTTTTGCTTTCTACGGTATACTTATTCCAGCCGGCTCTGTCCGGGTACGGCAAATTGTCAATATCTTCTATCAGCCTGTTGACGCCGGTTGTTATTATCCCGCCGCCGTTTATTTTAATCAAAAGATTATCCGTAGGCTTAAACTCGCCCGTTTCAACCTGTTTTGCGTATTCCGTTACGGCAATTTCGCCTTCTCCGATGCAGACTGCGTCTATATTGCCGTTTTTTATTACATACTCCGACATTAAAGTGGGGTAGGCTCCGCCCGTTATTATTTTTACCGCGCTGTTTCTTGCTTTTATTGCAGCCGCCAGCTCTTCGGCATACCAGCAGTCATATTTTGTCGCTATTGATATTCCGACAATTTTTGCATTATCGTCAAATCTTTTTATAAATTCTTTTATAGAAACAAAAGGCATGAAAACAGTTTCAACCGCATAACCGGCGTTTTTCAAAGAACTTGATATATAAGCTATGCCAAAAGGGAGCTCGGCTTTGCCTTTTCTCCAATAATGGGCCCTTATATAAATACAATAGACTTTCATAATATTCTGAAAACAAACATCAAATGTCCAAATTCGTCACGTCAAGAGAATGAGCCTGAATGAATGCTCTTCTCGGTTCAACTTTATCGCCCATCAAAGTCGTAAATATTCTGTCTGTTTCAACGGCGTCTTCCAATTTTACCTGCAGCAATACTCTCTTGTCCGGATCCATGGTGGTTTCCCAAAGCTGTTCGGGGTTCATTTCACCGAGACCTTTATATCTTTGTATCGTTGCGCCTTTTTTGCCGAGTTCTCTGACTTTTTCTATAAGTTCTTTTGTCGATTTTAAATCTTCAACGTCATTATTTCCTTTAAGTCTGTAAACCGGCTTTGCATGCTGAGTTCCGTAATGTTCAAGATGAAGCCCTTCGCTTTCCAGTTTCTTGGCAAGAGCATCTATTCTTGGCATTTCCCATAATTCTTTATATTCGGGAAGTATTTCTTCGGTCAGTCCGTCTACAGGCAAATCTCCCTGCTGCTGCTGCAAAAGTCTTCTTCTTTCGGCAAGTTCGGCTTTAAATTCTTTCCATTCTTTATCCGAGAAAATATATCTTACTTTGTCCTGGTCGATCACTCTGAAAAGAGGCATTTTCCCTTCTTTTTTAAGTCTGAGATATTCTGTCCAGTTGATGCCTTTTTTTGTCATTTTTCTAACAAGTCCGTCGAGCTCTGCTATATTTTCAACTATCTGAGTAAGTTTCCTTTCTTCTATAATATCTCCAAATTCCTGACCTTCCTTCAAAAATATCATCGACAGTCCTTCCAGTCCCTGCTTAAACAAAAATTTATCGAGTTCTTCATCGGTATGAAGATACATTTCTTTTTTATTTTTCTTAACCTTATACAGAGGAGGCTGCGCTATGTAAACATATCCGTTGTCTATAAGCTGCGGCATCTGTCTGTAGAAAAACGTAAGCAGAAGCGTTCTTATATGCGCTCCGTCAACGTCGGCATCGGTCATAATGACTATTTTGTGATATCTTACTTTATCGATATTGAAATCCTGCTCTTCTTTGCCGATTCCGGCGCCTATTGCGGTAATCATCGTTCTTATTTCTTCGTTTGTAAGAATCTTGGTAAGTCTTGATTTTTCAACGTTTAAAATTTTTCCTCTTAACGGAAGTATCGCCTGAAACGCTCTGTTTCTTCCCTGCTTTGCCGAACCGCCTGCGGAATCTCCCTCGACTATAAACATTTCGGTTTTCTGGGGATCTCTTTCGGAACAGTCTGCAAGTTTGCCGGGCAGCGAACCGGAATCAAGAGCTCCTTTTCTTCTTGTGAGCTCTCTTGCTTTTCTTGCCGCTTCTCTTGCCTCTGCCGCATTTATCGCTTTATCAAGTATTTGGCTTGCTATACCGGGATTTTCTTCAAGAAAAGTCGTAAGCGCGTCGCCTACAAGCGATTTTACTATCCCCTCAACTTCGGAGTTTCCGAGTTTTGTTTTAGTCTGTCCTTCAAACTGCGGATTTGGAACTTTTACGGAAATAACGGCCGTCAAACCTTCTCTTACGTCGTCTCCCGACAGCGCCAAATCTTTACTTTTTGAAAGTTCGTTTTTCTTAATATAATCGTTTACGACTCTTGTCAGCGCCGAACGGAAACCGGTAAGATGCGTTCCTCCCTCGACGGTATTGATATTATTTACAAAGGTAAAAAGCTGTTCGTTATAGGAATCGTTATACTGCATCGCCACTTCAACCATTACGCTGTCTTTTTCTTTTGAGAAAAATATAGGTTCTTTATTTATAACCTGCTTATTTGTGTTAAGATAGCTTACGAAAGTTTTTATTCCGCCTTCGTAATTAAACGTATGCTCTTTATCCTGTCTTTCGTCTATGATCGTAATGTGGATGCCGGCATTTAAAAACGCCAGCTCTCTGAGTCTGTTTGCGAGAGTATCAAATGAAAATGTCGTAACCGAAAATATTTCCGGATCCGGCAAAAATGTTATTCTTGTTCCTCTTTCTTCACTTTTCCCGACTACTTCCAGTTTTGTAAGCGGTTTTCCCTTTGAATATTCCTGTCTGTAAACTTTGCCGTCTTTGCATACTTCCGCAGTAAAATTTACCGACAAGGCGTTTACGCAGGATGCTCCGACTCCGTGCAAACCGCCCGAAACCTTATACGAGTTTTTATCGAATTTTCCTCCGGCATGAAGTATTGTCAAAACGACTTCAAGGGCCGATTTGTCTTTGTACTTCGGATGAGGATCAACCGGAATACCTCTTCCGTCGTCGACAACAGTTACCGAATTATCCGGATGTATCGTAACGTCTATGTTTTTACAGAAACCTGCAAGCACTTCGTCTATAGAGTTGTCTACAATTTCATAAACAAGATGATGCAACCCCGCGCCTGAAGTCGAACCTATGTACATAGCCGGTCTTTTTCTTACGGCTTCAAGCCCTTCCAGAACCTGAATCTTGGAGGCATCGTATTCCGAGCCGGTCTGTTGTTTAATTTCTTCGTTTGCCATTTGTTTCTCCCTGAGCTTATATAGCGATTTTAATATTTTCTTTTTTATTTAACTTCGCATTTAATATTTTTTATTAAATTTTTTCCGAGATACTGGTTTATTTTTTTTATTATCTGTTTTTTTCGTAAATTCAAATCATTGATATATGCCGTCGAGGGCGCCTGGGCAAAAAGAGTACCGCTTTTATATCCGCACAGCGTAACTTTTTCGCTGCCTATCTCGCGCTGCCATACGCTTATGATTACGGAATATTCTTCTCCTATTCCGAGATGTTCCTTGAGAATACTCATCACCGATGAAGTTTCCAGCAGCTTTACGGCGTTCATTTTATCTCATCGGCATAACTACGCAGATGTAATTTTCATTACTCTCCGGAGTCAAAACAACCGGGTTTTGGGACGTAGTATAAGAAAACTGGACATTTGAGTCTTCAATGTTCTGCAAAATATCTTTTACGTAATTAGGATTAAAATTTATATCCGTCTGTTCGCCGGCGTATTCGATTTCAATTTCCGTTTCTCCGGAACCGAGCCCGGCTGTATTTGCCGAAACGGCAAGTTTGTTTTTATCAAACGTAAGTTTTACGGCCGATGTTTTATCGGACGCTATTTTGCCGCTTGTAAGAGGAGCCATCTGTTTTATGGCCGCCATAAATTCTTCTGTTTTTATTTTTATTTTTGAATTTGCTTTTTTCGGTATTACCTGTTCGTAATTCGGAAATACTCCTTCGATAAGGTTTGCCTGAAACGTTATGTCTCCTATCTCGACAGCTGCCTGGTTATCCGAAAATCCGAGAGTCGCTTCCTCGACTTTTTCGTTTAAAGAAATAAGTCTTAAAATATCCAAAACGGCTTTCGTAGGTATGATCGATTTTCCGGAAACTTTCGCGTCGTTTGTTTTTTCGCAGATGTAGGCAAGTCTTCTTCCGTCGGTAGCAACCGCTTTTATATCACCTTTGTCTATCAAAAGATAAACTCCGTTAAGAACGTATCTCTGCTCGTCTTTTGAAACGGCAAACACGGTTTTTTTGAAAAGAGAATTTAAAACCGATGTTTTTATTTTTACAACATTATCCTTCGGAAATTCAGGAAGGGTCGGATATTCTTTTTTATCTATTCCCATAAGCGTAAATTTTGACTTTGCGGATTTAATGTTTATCTGTTTTGTTTCATCCGCTTTTATTTCAATATCTCCGTCAGGAAGTTCTCTTATTATGTCGGCAAATCTTTTTGCAGGTATCGTAATTCCGCCTTCTTTCTGAACATCGGCTTTTATATAACAGTTAACTCCTATTTCCAAATCGGTTGCCGACAATTTTACTTTCTGTCCGTCTGTTTCAAATAAAAAATTAGAAAGTACCGGGAGTGTAGCTTTTGATGTTATTACCGGCTGAACCAATTGCATACCCTTTAACAATTCATCTTTTGAACAAATTACTTTCATTACCGTTTCCTCCCTTTTATATAAAACATAATTTCTTTAATAATAAGCTGTTGTATACTGTTGATAAAATAAAACAAAACTAAAAAACAATTGAAAATTTAATTAAAATTTAAAACATCAAAAACACTGAAAACCTGTGTACAACTTAAAAAAGTTTTCAGAGTTATCAACACAAAAAAAGTTTTACAGTCAAAACATAAGAAACCGGAAAACTTATACACATTTATTCTTCGGTTTTTATAATCTTAATAAGCTTGTTTACATGCGCCGCAAAATAAGCGTCAACTTCAACTTTTTCTTTTATTTTGTTGCATGCATGCATAACAGTCGTATGATCTTTTCCGCCGAAAGCGTCGCCTATTTCCGTAGTCGAAGTATCGGTCATAGTTCTTGCAAGATACATCGCTATCTGTCTCGGCATAACAATCTGGGAACATCTTTTTTTGCCTTTGAGATCTTTTACCGATACAGTGTATTCATCGGCGACAACCTGCTGTATTTTTTCTATCGTTATTTTAATATCTTCGTCGGTTTTAATTACGTCTTTTAAAAGAGTTTTAACCGTGTCGAGCGTAAACGGAGTATTTGTGAATTTTATAAAAGAAGTTACTCTTAAAAGAGCTCCCTCAAGTTCTCTTATGTTCGATTTTATCTGTTTTGCGACGAACAAAATAATATCGTCTGGAACGGCAAAATTTTCTTCCTCGGCTTTTTTTCTCAATATTGCGATTCTAGTTTCAAGATCGGGCGGTTTTATGTCGACGGTATTTCCCCATTTAAATCTTGAGATAAGCCTTTCTTCTATTTTATGAAGTTCGTTCTGGGGCCTGTCCGAAACTATCACTATCTGTTTTCCGCTTTCTTTAAGCTCGTTAAATATATTAAAAAATTCTTCCTGAGAACTGTCCTTATCCATTAAGAACTGAATATCGTCGATAAACAGACAGTCCAGATTTCTGTATTTATTTTTAAACGACGCGATCTGCTCGGAATCTCCGGAACGGATTTTTGCGATAAACTCGTTTACGAATTTTTCACACGACGTGTAGAGAAGTCTGAAATTCGGATTCTGCTGTTTCATTGCGTTTCCGATAGCGTGCAGCAAATGTGTTTTCCCGAGCCCCACTCCGCTGTAAATAAACAAAGGGTTAAACTGTTTGCCGGGATTTTTTGCGACGGCTTCCGCCGACGCCTGCGCAAATCTGTTTGAATTTCCGACGACAAATCTGTCGAAAGTGTATTTGGAATTTATCTGGTCTTTTATCGTCGACGACAAAGGAACATCGGGATGTATCGGAGTCTTTTCAATATTTTCTATAATAGGAATAACGTCTTTCTGAACCTGAAACGCTATTTTTATCGGCTCAACATAACATTCCGTCAGAGTTTTTTCTATAATCTGCTGGTAATTTTCTTCAATTCTTTTTGAGAAAAAAATATTCGGGACGGATAAAGTTAAAATGCCGTCAACAAGCGATACGGGATAAGTGGGTTTTATCCATAAATTTATAGTTTCCTGCCCTACCGAAACGGATAAGTTATCCACAACTTTCTTCCAGGCATCTTGTATTGAAATATTCACATTATCCCCAAGTTATCCACATATGCGGATAACTAAAAAAAATTCTGTTTTTTATGATTTGCGGTTTGTATTTTTGCAAAGTTAAAAAAATATCGGTTTACCGATAATAAAAATATATAAAATTACTATAAAATAGTCAAGCAAAAATGAAACAAAATTTAACTTAAAATCAGTTTGAATTTTTTAAGTTTTTTATATAAAAATAAACGGCAGCCCAAACAGGCTCTTAAAAAGGGATTTTAAGCTCTTTGTGCGGCAAAAATAACAGCTTCAATCATAGCCGATTCGTCAGCCGTATTTGTGCCGGCAATATCAAAAGCCGTTCCGTGGCCCGGAGAAGTTCTTAAAAACGGCAGGCCTGCCGTTACGTTTATTATTTTTTCCGGTGCGATTACTTTAAGAGGAATCATTATCTGGTCATGATATATTGCCGTTATAAGGTCAAAACCGCCGTTTATTGTTTTCATCCATGCGGAATCGGCAGGAAGGGGACCTGTTACGTTAAATCCGGCTTTTTTGAGGCTTTTTACGGCAGGAGATATTATTTCTTTTTCTTCAAGCCCTAAAATGCCGTTGTCGCCGGCATGGGGATTTAGCGCGCATATAACGGTTTTCGGATTTTTTTTAAACCGGCTTATAAAAGCCGACGCCGTTTTTACAGTTGATATTATTTCCTGTTTAGTCAGACGGCATGAAATTTGATTTACCGGCAGATGCCTTGTTACCATTACCGAGTTTATTTTTCCGCACATCATCATCATGCAGCAGTTTTTTGAATTTGTAAGCTGCGCGAGATATTCGGTATGCCCCGGAACTTTCAGTCCGGCAAGTTTAAAAGATTCTTTTGAAACGGGCGCAGTCACCATTGAGCGCGCAGAACCTTTTAAACAGTATTTTACGGCAGCTTCAATCGCTTTGCAGGCTATAAGGCCTGATATCTTTGACGGAACTCCGTTTTTAATTTTGGCGTTAAAATCGGACGAGTATACAAATTCCGCTTTAGCTTTTCTTTTTTTAAAATATGAATCCAATATTTTTTTATCGCCAAAAACGACAGGGCTGCAAACTCTTTGCACTTCCAAAGAATTTATAGCCCTGTAAGTTATTTCCGGACCTATTCCCGCCGGATCACCAATTGTTATTGCAACTTTTGGTTTTGACATTATTTAAAAAATTACCAAATCTGGTTAATTTTTATATTTGCTTTCGATCTTAATTCCGCAATCCATGAATCATACGTTTTTTTCATATTCTGCTGGTACAAAACTTCCGTCAAATCTTTTTTTACGTCGTCAAACGTAAAGGCAGTGCTTGCTTTCTTTTCTTCAACTCTGAGGAAATGATATCCGAAATCGGTTTTTATGGCGTCTTTTGTCCATTCTCCGACGTTAAGAGTAAATACTACGCTGTCTATTTCTTTTGCAAGATCTCCCTTAACAACAAGACCCATATCGCCTTTTCTCTGTTTCAAAAGATTGTCTTCCGAATATTTTTCGGAAAGATCGGCAAAGCTTATCTGTCCTTTTGCAAGCTCTTTCTTTATATTTGCTACTCTTGCCTGCGCCGCTTTTAATTCTTCAGGCTTTGCGTCTTTAGGGCATTTTACGAATATCTGTCTGAGTCTTACCTGTTCAGAGGACATTCTCTTCAAAAGATTGGCAACGTAAGTTACAACTTCGTCGTCCTGAGCCGAGAGAGCGAGTTTTTCGCCGGCCATTTTCTTTCTTACGTTATCATAAAATTTCTTAACTTCTTCTT
>Ga0302240_1001372_pt1 | contig 19604 bp, 20 predicted proteins | sample AAG_UR_His_MG_FD_193538 | JGI IMG/M metagenome (GOLD analysis project Ga0302240, IMG submission 193538) | Enriched activated sludge microbial communities from anaerobic digester in WTTP, New Holstein, Wisconsin, United States - AAG_UR_His | ecosystem: Engineered > Bioreactor > Anaerobic >... | reverse complement strand
TGAGAGGGCATTAGAGAGGAAAAACCATCAAAACAGACCCAAAACAGCCTATCTGATCAGAAAAAAAGATATGGAATAGGGTGAATTCATCTCAATTCAAATGCGTGTGCATTATTCAACGGTCTTAATAGAGTATGATGTTGATGCATTGGAGGAAGCATGTCACTCACAGGCGGTGAATTAAACCTACTAAACGGAAATCAAGGTATTTCAGCTTCTCATAGATCAGTCCCTGTAATGAAACTGATCAGGGAGCATAAACCAAAAACAAAGAATGAGCTGGTAGAACTCATTGAATATCATTACAAAAATAAATGTAGCTGTGGTATCGTAAGTCAAGGCACTGTAGAAGACTTTGGACGTAATCTATACGAGTCACAAATAAAACAATGGGGTAAATACAAGTATTCACTAGAAGAATGTAAAAGGTGGGAATACGATCTTTTTATCACACAGTCTCTTAAAGGTAACCTCATTGAAGATAAAGCAAAATCCATGATAAGCATACAATTGCCAATGCTGGAAGTAATCGATGCGTCTGCAGAACTTGATTCAGAATATCGAATTGATCTTGTGGTTAAGAAATCTGGCAAAGAGGTTTGTGGAATTCAGATCAAGCCCCATACTTTTTTTATATGAGGAAGAATGTGGTCACATTTAATTATGTGGCTAACACCTCCTGGGGCAAACCTGTATTTTATCTGATTTACAACGAGAGAGATGACTTTACAAACTTACAAGATATTGTTGTTAAAATAAGAGAGACTGCTGGTTGACATCTGGTTCTGTGTAAGTCACCATGTAACTCATGTTTTGTTCTCGGGTGATATCAGATATACCATATAGCTTGATGTCTGTCTCTTGGTTTGTGATTACCGGAAAGTTATAGTTTGCATTTAGATGCTTGGGCTGTTTGCCTTTCTTGATGTAATCTTCGATAAACTGGGAGTGGTTCATAATCCGATCGTAGGTTATTCGGTTAGCCTCTTTTATAAAAGCTCCACTCACCCTTGACTCCAAGATATTTAGAAAAGATGGGTCTATATCGTAGCCAACACTGTTCCTCCCATTCATCATGGCAGCGAGAGTTGAGGTCCCAGTGCCCAGGAAAGGGTCAAGCACAGTGTCTCCATGTAGAGAGTACATATTGATCAATCTATGTGGCAACTCAATTGGGAAAGCACCACTTCTTTCTCTCCCTGCATTACCGTTTAGTCCCTGTGTTGTGCCCTTAAAGTCCCATATATCAGAGAACCATATGTTTCTCTCTTCCCAGAAATAAGCGCTTTGTTTACGCAGTTTCTTATCGAGATCAGTTTTAAATTGTCTTTTCCCAGGTTTTCTGAAAATCAAAATATACTCATGCTCTAAGGTAACGTAAGCACCTCCGGGGAGCATGCCAGATCCCATAAACTTGTTTGGAGCATTTGTTTGTTTACGCCAGATGATATTTGGGAGATTTTGAAATCCAATAGACAAACAATTCTGTAGTATCCTCGAATGATTGGAGAACAACCTAAATGTCCCATTTATTGTTCGGGTGGCGTCTCCTATATTAATGCACAAGAAACCTCCAGGAATCAGAACTCTGAAGCTTTCTTTCCAGACATCATTCAATATCATGTGCATAGCAATAAAGGTTTGATCAACTCTGTATTCATCCTCCATGAAAATGTTTACTTTCTGGTTTCTAAAACAATCATCCCACATAACGATCATTGGGTATGGTGGGGATGTTATTATCAATGAAATAGATTCATTCTGTATCTCTTTCATAATGGTAGCTGATGCGTTGTAGACTTTATGTTCAGTTTTCATGTTATTCCTTATCGCTGATTTCTTCATTAACCCAACTTTATCAGGCCTGTAAATCTATCAAGAAGTTTCTTCTTCAACATCTATCACATAATCCGGACAAGGCCGTTTCGGAGTTCATTATTGACTAAGCTTTGTAGGGGACGTGCATCAGGATGGTTTTCGAGCATCATTCTGATTGTCCTTATGGCATCATGCTTTGACTACCAGATCTCTCTGTTTATGAATAAAACTCTGATCATTTATGTTTCTTTGTACAGTGTGAGTCCGACAAATCTCTAATACTGCGACATCAAACATTCTGTAGGATAGCTGAGGTTCGCCATGAGCTAATTCTAACCGATATGGCTCATACATATATTTAGCTTGATCTATACATTGCTCGAGGAGAAGCCTCTTCGGATAAATACAGATATGGTATCCGTTTACTCCAGAAAGCTTATTGACCTGAGCATCCTCGTCCTCAAACCCAGTTCTCAATATATGGGGATTTTCGTCTGTTTCAATGTTCAGCACTCCTATGTATCCTGTTGTGACCAGTTCAGCTAACCTCTTTAATAGCAACGTGTAATTAGCATATTTGAGCATAAGAGTGATTAATGATATGCCATTGAAATCTCTACTTTCAAGATAATAAGTAGCTATTGCTTTCTTAATGTCTTGACGATATGAAACCTTCATCAGCTTACTTCCTCTCGTAAATCGTATGAGTTCAAGATTTCACGTGTTCTGCGATTATATTTGGGGTCCTGTAGTATTGCATCAAATAATCGTATAGTGGAATCCTTAATGCACTTATCCTGTGTGTAGTTATATATTGTTATATAAATGTCTACAAGCTCATCTTCTATTGAATTGAAAGATAAGTCAGGGGCTTCAAACCATGAGTGGTCTTCAACTAATCGGAAAACCATATCAGGATAAGATGAAGACATTCTAAGTAAGTACTTTAGAAGGTGGTATGCATTACTTCTTGCAAAACCATGAGTTATGTATTCAAGTATGAAATCATGGTGTCTTTGTATGCACTTGTCAGAAACTTTTCTAAACCCATCGTCAAATTTCCGAGAGATGCCATCATCTTTATATTCAAGTATTTGTCTCAGACAGGAAGCTGCTGTATCGGAATACTCCTTGTTGTCATGACCCAATAGCCCAACTAAATCAGGAACGACACTCTCTCTTGTTCTACCAGAAATTGCTATCCATGTTTGTAACAATTTACTGCAATAATGTAACCTCCGCACATTGGCTGATACGCACAACCTGCCAATCAAATCATAAGATGAATCATCATGGATCTGATCACTCTGTATCAGGCAAGACATATTCTCATAAACAAACTCGTCGTATTCTGTCATCAGATAATAGAAGACCCGAATAGCCTCTTCGATTAAAATCGGACTTTTTTCAGTTATTGTTAACTTTATTAATTCATATGATCTTGCCTTATCTGACCTAATCAAGCCATACATGTTATGTAATAAACATACTCTTGAAGCTATTGAGAACTTGCTTACATTTCGTTCAAGCACTTCAAACACGTCATCGACGTATTCCGGATAGTCTGCACAATCTAACAATGCCCATATAGCTGTGCCAATGGTTGAATTGATCGCCGCAGTTAAAGGAGAATTCCCATAATATCCTTTTTCCCATGAATCGATTTCCTGGTCGCAGTATTGATCAACATAGAATACAATAACTCCAAAAACTTCCGTTGAATGCTCTTGTTTTAGCAGGCTTTGAGCGAGCTTTATCAACTGATGGATACACCAGAAATGGTCTGTTTTATATGAGACAAATAGAAGTTGCTTCAACTGCTGAATATCCTTGTAGTTATCCACTAAACCGCCAATACCTGCTGCAAGATATTGTCTGTCAATTTCTGGAGTCTGGCTAATTGTCATGACACTGCAAAAGAACTTGTCAGGATTTTCCCTAACAACAGCCTCAAACACTCGTGAGTGTTCTATTAGCCCCCCTTTGAGGAATCCTCTCTTTGAAGAGTAGTGATCATAGTCTAAGTTGAATAGTTTCATAGATCGCAGCCACTGCTTGGTAGTCATATTCTGATATGCTCTGGATTCTAATGGAGGTCCAACTACTCCTCCTTTGGGCTCAGTATCTAATACATTTCTAAATATGCCATATTTTCTGGTCAATACCTTTAACTTGGAAATTGCTTCTGGGTAGCGGGATAGGTTGTTTTCTCCGATTGCGCTGAGGATCCGGAACCTATAGTAACCTGTTCGTCTGAACCATTCCTTGAAAGACACGCTGGCTACTTCTTTGGCTATATTCTCCTTGATGCCTTTTTTGAGGTAATAGACTTCGTCTTCAAAAGGACAACTCATCACGAACTGGATTAGTTCCAATTGTTGGTCTTCATTTAGTAGCATGAAGCCAGATTCGATACATGATAGGATATAGAATCCAACCCTACCATTGTCAGTTAAAACATGTTCCATGAGTGCTAACTTAAAGATCTCATCAATAAAGACTGGAACGTTGTTGGAGTAGACTTGTAAGAGAAGGGATACTACTGTGTGAGAAAGTGTTTGAGTATATGGATCAATGATCTCTTTTACAATATCACTATTAGTTTTAACCAATTCGCAAAGCGAAGCCTTTATCTCTGTAAACCATGCCCAGTGCTGATACAAGTTGCTCTCAAAGTTCTCAATACTATAAAACCCTCTGTCCCTGTAGAATGGGCTTTCATCAAACTTAGTTTTTTCAATGATCTTTAAAATAGCCCTAAGAGATTTTGACAGGACTGTCTTCTGTAAACTGCTATCTCTTAGACAGTTACTGATTGCTTTTATTTCCCAGTAGTTTGGTATGTCATGTTTTAGTGATGTAGCCTCCCAGTTTTCGCTCTCTATACGATCCTCAATTCGTGAAAATAAAAGATCAATTCCCTTTTTCGGGTCTCGCCTGACAATCAGTTTATAGAGATCATCTGGACTGTATTCATCATCCGTTGGTATACTTTTGAAAGTGTTGATTAGCAAATCCATTACATTGGTGCTTGGCTGGCCACTCATCCTTAATACTATCCAATGTATCTCAGCTGGATTAAGGTGGCTGGAGAATTGCAAAAGTATATTTTCAATGTCTTTAGGAAATCTATCAGATAGCTGAGATAGCTTTGATATTAAGTGCACTCTAAGATCATTATTGGCATTGGTTAGACACCATGACACTCTATGGTTTATTAAGAGAGCATTCAACCAAGATGAAGACGATATTGCATCAATAAAATATGTTACTAATCCAGGCAATGAATTAAAGATATACTCAGATACTTCTACCTCATCACTCAAGGGCTCACTTCTAAAGCCAAGCTGATCAAGCAATAGCAATTTGATATGAAATCTAACATTTTTTCCCCCTAAAAGAGTACGAATATAATAGATGTATTTATTAGAGTCCAAATCTCTTAAGTAATCGAGTATCATTTTTAGTTGAGGACGTATAAAAAAACCCTGATCAGATTCGAGAACATACACAACTAAGTCTTTACCTTCAAGAATGAAATATCTAGCAAAACAGAAATCATATAGTGAGGCATGATAAAAGGATATAGCTCCTTGGTTATCTACTAAAATCGAATCAGATAATAGATCTTTTATCACATCCAAATATTCAGATAAATAAGGATCTTTCGAGATATGCATTACACACGTCGTTGTAATTCTGTCGGTTATGAACCTCATCAATTCTTTTACCTTAGTTCCCTTGTTCCCAGAATATCTTTTTTCGATTTTTTCTTCCCATATTTTTTGATGGATTTTTAGCGTTGTTGTAAGCTGTGTAACATCTACCCTTTCTTTGTGTAGCTCAGAAATAAGATGTAAGAAATATGGAAGCCCACAAAGAGTCTTTACATTTGTGGGCAGCGCATCGTAATTGATACCCAAAATAGAAGTTATTGATTTAATCTCGCCCTCAGTCAAAGGAGGAACTTCGATATATCTGCTTGCTTTAATATTTCTGATAGCATCGTCATTCTGCAAGTCGTACTTACGACAAGAAATGATCAGATTGATATTATTGTACTTACGAATATATCTGATTAAGTCAATATAGCAGTTTATATATTTCCTGTCCTTTGATAAATACTGGGATAAGGAGTCAAGTTGGTCGATCACAACTACGGGGTTGTTTAACAGGGTTCCCATATAATCAATCAGGTCAATAATGCTGATACTAAGATTTAATTGTTTTGACAATTCTTCAAAATCACTAGCTTCTTTCAAATCGGCTTTGATAACTAATATGGGTATGTTACGCTGTCTGCATTTAGTGTAAAGTTGCTTTATAAGTACGCTTTTTCCGTAACCTGCTGATCCTACTAACATCAGAACATTATCTTCCTCATTTGGTTGATAATGGATATATTCTCGACTTATCCATTCCAGAATATCCGCCTCTACTTTTCTGGTTATAGTTTTCCCTCCTATCTTACTGGGAATAGATAAAATGCATAGAGAAGCGATTTCTAACTGCCGTATGATATCATTCTCTGACATTTTTTCTCTGATCCCACTTATTTGTTTGACGAGTTTGTATATATCAAAAAGTATTGGTGTCAGTTGGGTTATACTTTGCGCATCTTGTTTGTGGTTCATCAATAATGCAAGATCAACATCCTTCATAAGTTCTGATTTTAACAATGAGATAAATCTTTCTTGATCTTTGGGAGTTGCATAAGAATCTTTAACATAATGTTGAAGGTTGAGTTTCACTTGGCTTAATGGAATCGGATCGTAAACAAGTGCGTCTTTTATGATTGACATATTCTCAACTCTCTCCAAGAACAATAATCCCTTATCACTTATCTCACTATATTGCTCAAAGAATATGTCCACAGCTGCTTGGTAAGCATTATCAATCTTTTTGATAAGTGGATGATCCTTGTTTATGAGTTTGTTTAAGCATTTAACTGCAAATGATATTACATCATACACAGTCTTTACAGTACCAACTGCCGAAATCGGATCAAGCATCCTTCATTACCTCAATACAACATTATCTGATACGCTTCATTAGTTCGAACAAAGTCTTTTATGCCTTTTATACTGTCAATGCAAAATTCTGTCTCATCCTTGCCCATCCTGATTTGTCAGCATACAGGGTAGTGTTTTCCTGGCTCCGGATCGATGATCACATCGAAAGCAAGGAGATAGTATGACCGAAGCGTTGATGAACCGGATCAAAGCTCAGTTAGTCAGACATGAAGGTCTGCGGCTGAAGCCATACCGCTGCACTGCAGGCAAACTGACCATCGGTATCGGCCGCAATCTCGATGACCGGGGTATCTCCCAGAAAGAAGCCTACGCCATGTTAGAGCGGGATATCCGAGACTGCGAGCAGTGGCTGATCGATAAGATACCCGAGATTTACAACAACCTTGATGAGGTGCGCCAGTCGGTGCTGCTCAATATGTGTTTCAACTTGGGTATCAAGGGATTGCTTGGTTTCAAGAACACCTTGGCTTTTATCAAAGCTGGCGACTGGGAACGGGCCGCCAATGGCATGTTGGCCTCCAAGTGGGCTAAGCAAGTGGGAATGAGAGCTATTGAGCTATCCGAGCTGATGAGGAAGGGCCAGTGATTCCCATTCCGGTCGAAGTGGATGCCATGCTTGCCATCCTCAACCTGCCCAAGGAGATGTCCAACAATGACATCTTCAGGGAACATCAGGGCTTGGTAATGGAGATGATCCGTTCAATCGTGCTGCAGCAGTATTACGAGCATGCAACTAACGATGACCTGCCTGAAGATGACCCTCTGCTGATCTCTTTTCGTTTTGGGTTCTGTTTCCTGATGCTGCACAGCACTTGTGAGTTTCTCAATTTGAAGACCCTGGGAGAGGGGATAGTCAAGACTGTAGGTTTAGACCAGTCTGCCACCGAACTGCTCACAGGGAGCGAAATAGACGCATTCAAAGCTAACCTTGAACTAAGAGCTCTAACCGGGCTTCGGGACTTTCTTAATCAGCATGGTCAGGACCGCTTGAATGAACTGAAACCCCGACCTCCGAGAGTGATCCGGGTGGGGGTGATCTGAAATGAATAGCACGCAGATAACGCAGATCGAACGGATTGACGCAGATTATTTTGTTAATGTGATAAGCTCCTGGAGTTGCCATGCCTGAGCAGAACTCCAATACCCTTGATGAGGTCATGGTGGAAGTTTACAGAGCTATCTATTCCGCTCTGGAGAGCCGTCTGCACCTGATCGGTTCAGTGATCGATGCCGAGTCCCGCAAGGAGATCCTGGCGCAGCAGATCTATGACAAGGGCGATTTCTACGGCAATACTAGTTATCTACTTCAGACCACTGATACTGCCATGATCCTGAGAGTAGGCTCGAACGTACGTCACGAGCCATTCGTTTTGGGCGGCAAAGTGCCTTCCTGGACTCCGATCTCCCCGCTGATCGCCTGGGTCGAACGCAAGCACCTGTCCTGGACTGATAAAGAGACAGGTAAAGCTCAGACCGTTGCCGGGATCGCCTATCTCATCCGGGGCAAGATCAAGCGGGAAGGCATTGCCGCCCGTAATGTATTCGCTCAGGTGATCGCCAACCGTGAGCAGTGGATATATCAGCAGTTGAACGATATCGAGGTGAGCCTGTGACCCCGCTGGAGAAGTACCAGGACGAACGCAAGCGCATCTCTGAGGCTCTGAAGCTGGCAGGCGTGGTTGAAACCCTCTACAACAAGGACAATATCCCCAAGAAGCTTCCCTGCGCCATCCTGATCCTCGATTTTGAGACAGGCAAGAATGGCACTTCCCGGCAGTATGTGGACACCGATATCGCCTGGACAGTGTTCTTGATCGTCAATTCACATAATGTATCCGATCCAGACTCTGAACTTTATTCGCTCAAGGAGAAGTTCCGCTCTTTCTACCTCAAGCTGATGAACCGGGATCTGCCCAGTATAGAATACTATACCAGCCGGATAGATGGCACCCGTCTGGTACGCATCGCCAAGATCGACCTGCTGAAAAGCGGCAGCGGAGCGGGCTCATGAAGGTAATGCGAATCGGTGCCCATAACCTGGCGATCAGCTCAGCGAGTGATCTTCTGGAGAGCAAGTACAAGCCTGAGCCTGTTGATCTATCCAAGTATCAGCGGATCGGCAAGCAACTTGTAAGTAAAGCTGCCGAGACCAGGAAAGTAATTTCTCAGCCCTATTCTATGAGCAAGCTGCTCAACCTCTTGGATACCGATGAGTACCACTCCGGCTGTATCGATGCCCTGACTATGGCTACCATCATGCAGTTCGAGTGCGGCAACAGCCAGGTCAATGCCTGGATGGAAGAGGCTGAGTTCCCCGCCTGTGAAGACCAGAGTTCCATTCTGGCGGAACTGATGAGGTTCTATTTGGCCTGCGGTAACGGTTTCCTGATCAAGATGCGCAATGCCAAGGGCCAGTGGACGGGACTGGAGCGCATGCTGCCTTCTGAAGTGCAGATCGTGGAGAACTATAACGGGTTCGGCTTCTTCAAGCCCAACTACATCCAGATTAAGAACAACAAGAAGAAGGACTTCGCCTACGAGGACATCATCCACGTAAAGAAGTCCACCCACAGATCCAACGCCTGGGGCCTGGCCTGCCTGCCCATCGCCATCAACATCGAGATCTTGGGCGAGATCAAGACCTTCGACTACAACAACTTCAAGAACGGCCTCATGATCGACTATTTCGTGATCGTGGAGGGCGGAACGCTGAGAGACGGAACAGTCACCGATGAACAGGGCAATGAAGTGCTGACCGATGCCTATGCCGAGATCGAGAAAGCCTTAACCGAAGTCAAAGGCAATGCCAAAAGCCACTCCACCGTCCTGATCGAGAGTGAGAGCCGGGATGTGAAGATACGCCTCGAACCACTACGTCAGCAGGACAGGGAAGGCGGTTTCTTAGGACTCAAGAAAGACCTCCGGGAAGGCATCCTTGCCTATCACAGAGTTCCTGCCAGGATCGTTTCCCAGCTTATCCCAGGTCAGCTTGGCGGCGATAACCGGAGCGATATGCTGATGTTCTACCACTTCGTGGTCAAACCGCTGCAGAACCGTCTGGCACTAACCCTGGCAGTAGAGTTCAACTATGAGTTCGGATGGAATGTAAAACCAGATGATTTCAACTTTGGCAACCTGACCGAAGTACTGCAGAGTGACGATGAAAAGCTCTTCATGCAGAACCGGAACCTGTAGGCTTTGGGTCTTAAACAATGCACAACTACATAACTGACAAACAGCTAATCAACAATACCAAAGGAGGTAGCGTGAATCGTAAACGCACCATTCTCAAGGGAGAACTCCGCAACGTGGAAGTCGAGTTAGTCTCGCTCCTGTTCGACGAGATGACTCCCGCCAACCAGAAGGGTTTTGTGGTCAAGAACGCTTCGGGACGGAGCTTCGAACACAAGATCAACTCCACCAAGTTCAAGAGTGAGACGTCAGGAACCCAGGGACGGCTTTTCGTCACCCTAATGGAGCCCAACATCCACGATTCCCAGGGTGACTATTACACACGGGAAGAGATTCAGAAGGCCTGCGACCACTTCGCCAAGCATGGCCTGGTGGGCAAGTGTGATGTGAATCACAACATGCAGCCTGTACCGGAGTTCACCGTGGTCGAGAACTACATCCTGAAGACCAGCGACCGGGAACACTTCCCCGATACCAAGGTGGGAGCCTGGGTCCAGGTGCTGAAGTGTGAAGACCTCAACTCGGAACTCTGGCAGAAGATCGAGAAAGGCGAGTTCAATGGAGTCTCGATCTATGGCCGGGCCGATGACTACCGCAATACGGAAGCCAGCCTTGCTGAAATCAAGAACGAACTCAATAGCCTCCGCGAGGTAGCGGAGCATAACAACAACACCGAGCTGCAAAAGGGGATCACCGCCATCAGTGAGAAGATCGGTGAGTTGGAGAAGGGTAACCCCAAGCTCCAGCTTGGCGATGCCATCCACAGCATCGAGAAGAGCCTCAAAGACCTCTCCACCACCATGAGCAAGGCCATCTCCAAGAGCATACCCGGTGAGCCCGATGCCAACCAGTCCAACGTGGACAAAGAGCTTACCATCGATGGCAACAAGATCGTGGTCAAGGCCTCACATCGTGAGATCTACAAAGGCATCTCCGACGTGGACTCCGGCAAGGCCATGAACATTCTCAATCCCAATACCACCTCGCTGTTCATCGATGAGGTGATCGGATCACAGCCGGGGGATACCCTCTCCGATATCTCGGTGCTGCCGCTGCTCAAAGACGAGAAGATCGACGTCGGCCTGATCGATGACCTGGTCTTCAAGAACTCCCTCGATGGCGCTCTGACGGCCCAGAACGTGAGTACTGCCGACCTCTCCGTGCCCACCGGTATCCTCAATGCCGAGTTCACCTTAGGCAGGGATGTGGTTGAGTTCTACAAGGACAAGTACGGCGAAGATGCCTTCGGAGCCTACGTGGAGAACCACATCGCCAAGAAGACCGAGAAAGCCATCCGCCTGCTGCTCTTCAGAGGTGACCGGGCTTCCACCACCCCCAAGCTCAAGGCTTTGGACGGAGTGATCAAACTCGCCACCGCCGCCTCAGATGTCAGTAACCTCTCCAAAGCCACCTATCCCGACTGGGCAAAGCGCTTTGAAGCGGCTCTATTGGCTTTCTCTGACGAGATGTTGGAAGAGCAGGAGAACTTCAAGTTCTATGTCAGCCACAAAGACCTGATCCGTATCCGGGCTGAACTCGCCAAGCGTGCGACCGGAGCCGGAGACAGACTGCTACTGGAAGGCGGCCAGGTATCCTTCGCGGGTATCCCCGTCAAACCCCGTCTTATGCCTGATGAGTATATCATCGGCGGCTTGCCCAAGTTCATCATTGTCGGCTATCGCACCGATGCCGAGTTGAAGGTCGAACATCATGGAGCGGACTGGAAGTACCACTGGTACATCCGTATCCGGCCCGGGATCACCTACATCTCCGGCTTCGTGAAAGTGTTCAAACTCACCACCTAAGCAACCAACTAAGAGAAGGAGTATCTCTATGGATTTCATCTTCGCCAATCAGCAGTTTATCCTGGGCCTGATCTCGGCTCTGGTGGTCTGGATCATCTTCAGAACCACCGGGAAGCAGATCGACAAGACCAAGGTCAACTCGGCCCTAGCCATCATCCTGGACATCAAGATCAACCCGGATACCAAAGACCTGGACGACTATGCCAAGAAGCAACTGGCGGTGGAGCGGGCCACCAAGTCCCTCCCGCCCAGCCAGGCCAACGTCATTCTCAAGATCTTCGGCACCATCGGAGGAGCCATCGAATACGTGTTCCACAACCGTAAATGGCTCTTCAGCATCGGCAAGGCGATCAAGGGGGTGTTCTGATGCCCAACCCCGTCTCACCGCCCACCTATCCCATTAACATGACTGAAAGCGACCTGAACTTCAGCAATCTGATGGATGTCCTGATAGCCGATCACGTCTATTTCGGCATCGGCACCTACGATCAGGCTGAAATCAGTACGCGGTTTGATTCCAAAGTGAACGCGAGAACTGAGCTGGGAAACAACTTCGATTTGTTGGGTGAGCTTGCCGAAAAGCCGGGTAAGTTAGACTCGAAGCTGTCCAAGCTCAAGACCCGCAACTATACCATCCCGGGCAAGCGTACTAACACCATCGAGCTTAACATCTCCGGTCTTTCTACCAAGCAGAAGAACTTTCTGGAAAGCACCCTGTTCATGGGCAAGGACACCACCATCGTGGTGGCTTCCAAGGAGCTGGACAGGGTGGTGATCTTCACCGGGCTGCGCTGGACGGTCGACTGGTCGGGAGAGGCTGACGGCCTCTTCAACGTAGTCATCTCCACCGAATTCTCCGGAGTCACCTCCAACAAGATCTACCTGCTTAAGGATATCCCAGAATTCAGTATGGCGGAACCACCTAACCCCTAAAGGAACTGCTATGGACTGCCAGTGCAAACCTGAGATCGCGGGGTCCTCGCAGCACAACCTGTTGTGCTGTGAGGTGCTCAAAGAAAAAATCGATTCAGTTCACGAGGAGCTCTATGGCAATGGTGACAGCAGCAAGTCACTGCTGACCAGGATGGCGAGGGTGGAGACGAACATGAAAATACTGTTGACCGTCTCCACCTCGCAATTCCTGCTCTTATTGGGCATTGCCCTCGAGATGTTCTTTGGTAAATAAGATAAGGATTATTCTATGAAACGGGAACCCAAACTCAGCTACAGCCAACTGCGGCAAATACTCTGCCTCACGATCTCGAACGCCACCCTCAAAGCCAAGTTAGAGGACTTCCTCTCCGGCAAGGTGGCCAAGGTGAGTGAGCTGGAACTACTGGAACTGATCAGCCAATCGGAAGCCGATAAAGAACTGATCTCGATACTTTCCGGGCGTAATCCCGATGATATGGATGCCCTGGAAGCCCTGGAGTATATCTCCGCTTTTTTCGTCTATATCAGAGCCAACAAAGAGAGGTTCGCAAGTTGGCTCGGGAGTTTCGGATTAGCGGTAACGGCGTCTCCAACTACCCCTTCGAGAGGTTCGAAATGATCCTGCGTAAATTAGGTTTCACCAATGATGACTTCAACAATATGACTCTACCTGAGCTGTACCTCCGGCTCTGTATCGCTGATCCCAAAGGAGAAGCATGATGGACGCGATTATCGGCTGGATAGGCGGTAAGCGCCTGCTGAGAAAGGTGATCGCTCCCTACGTTCCCCAGGACATCAAAGGCTATATCGAACCCTTCGGTGGCGCTGCCTGGATGCTCCTCTACAAGGAAAAGTGGGGTGATTTGGAGGTCTACAACGATCTCGACAACCGCCTGGTCAATCTGTTCATGCAGGTGAAGTACCATCCCGATGAGTTGATCAGGGAGTTGGACTGGTTAGTCGCCAGCCGCAAGCTCTTTGGCGATATCCTCAGGCAGGAAGGCTTAACCGAGATACAGCGGGCTGCCAGGTTCATGTATCTGATCACCAGATCATTCGGAAGCAAGGGTGACAGCTTCGGCACCTCTCAGAAGCGAGGCACTTCAAGTATGTATAACCGCCTGGAGCGCATCAAGGAACTTCACAAACGCCTGGATATGGTGATCATCGAAAATCTCTCCTATGAGCAGGTGATCGACAAGTACGATACCAAGAGCAACTTCTTCTATTGCGACCCGCCTTACATGCTGGGCAACACCTACGAGAATTCCAAGCAGTTCAGCCATGAAGCCTTGAGAGACATTCTAAAGAGTATCAAGGGCAGATTCATCCTTTCCTACGATGACAACCCGGAAGTGCTCAAGCTCTACAAGGGCTTTGACATCAGACATGTCACCCGCACCAAGGGCATCAACCGCAAGGAAGGCAAGTCCGAGTTCAAGGAAGTGATCATCGCCAACTTCAAGCTGGAGGAACAATGAATTCGATTATCTCCTGGGTAGGCGGTAAGCGTATCCTCCGCAAGAAGATATTGCCGCTCATCCCCAAGCATGACATCTACTGCGAAGTCTTTGGCGGTGCCGCCTGGATACTGTTCGGAAAATCCGCCAACAAGGAAGACTGGCAGTTGTCCAAGAAGAGCCGCTATACCGAGGTCTATAACGACATCAATGGCGATCTGGTCAACTTCTGGAAGTACATCAAGAACCATCCTGTTGCCTTCGTTACCGAGCTTAACAACTACCTGATCTCCAGGGAGATCTTCGACAACTTCATGAAGCATGAGCCCAGAACCGAGCTGGAAAGGGCGATCAAGTTCTACTACAATCTCGCCTGCAGCTATGGCTCACGCTCCAAGAACTTCTGCGTCAATCAAGGCTATAAATACATGCCCCTGCGCAATCTGGAGAAGGTGAAAGCCGCTTCAGACCGGCTCAAGCAAGTGATCATCGAGAAGCAGCCTTGGGAGAAGATCGTCTCCCGGTTCGACCAGCCGCACACATTCTTCTATCTTGACCCGCCCTACTACACTAAGGAGCACATCTACAAACGTGAGGACGCGGATGCCTTTAACCAGCATGAAGAGCTTGCAGCCATCCTGAAACAGATAAAGGGTAAGTTTCTCTTATCCTACAACAACGATCCTTATATCCGCACACTCTACCAAGGCTTCACCATTGATGAAGTCGAGGCCCAGTACACCGTTTCAGGTGCGTTCCAGACAGAAGTAGAGCTGCTGATTAGGAATTATTGATCATGATCTCTATTGCGATGGTCCCGATCTTTCATTCCATGATGGATCAAGCTCCTTAATTAATTTCGTTTCTAGGGTTCTGCATTCATCCTTGGTTTCTAGTACTTCCCAATAGACAAAGATGTAATCACGATTATTGTAGATTAAACGGCCTGATGGATAGTTGTTATTACCGTTGTAATATGACTGGAAGCGTTTTTTTAATCCACTCTCTGCTTTACCAACATAAACAACTTCATTATCGATTGTCATTATGTAACAACCCATGTCTTCAGGGGCTTTGTCAGTTGCTTTTTCAAGGCTGGCAGCTGTCCCAGCGGCAATTGCTTCCAGTGTAAACTTTCTTTTAACTTTCATGGAGACTCCTCTGGTCTTTTTTTTATTATAGCGTATAGATTATGGATCGTCAAGGTAAAAATACAAAATATGCCTGACCTAACCTTTAAACTCGTCCTCGTCACCAACGATGCCAACCTCAAGCTTGCCGAAGTCAAGCAGGAGGCGGAGTCCACCCAGTCTGCGGTGGAGAAACCTGCTACGGTTAAGATATCAGCAGAACAGGCTCTGGCTACAATTCGTGACGTGAAGATCGCAGTGGATGGAATCCTGCAGGTGGTGGGCGGTCTGGTCAGATCTATGAACGGACTGTTAGATGCCTCACTGGGTCAGAGACAAGCCATGACATTGGCTTCAGTAGCCTTTGGCGAAGCTGCTGGTGAGATGGGGAATTTCGCTTCATCGATGCAGCAGGTAACCAACTTCGAGGACGATCAGCTCCTGGCTCTGATGTCCAAGCTGTCCCAGACCTTCAAACTCAATAAGGACGAGATTCAACAGTTAGTACCCTTACTGTTAGACTTCACTGAGGCCAACAAAGCCACCGGAATGAGCGTGGAGTCCGCCTTTGATCTTATGGGTCGGGCACTGAACGGGCATACGGCGATGTTGGGCCGCTATGGGATTGTGTTAGACGATACCCGGCTCAAGACCGAAGGGGTATCCTATCTGGTAGAGAAGTTAGGCGAGGACTATGGCGGCACGGCCGAAGCTTTGGCTGACCTCCGCCTGCAGAATGCCAATGCCTGGGGAGATATCCAGGAGACGGTGGGCGATATGCTCACCACTCTGATCAATCCACTCCTGCAGGGGCTTCGCCTGCTCATGGATGCCTATAACAGCCTGTCCCCGGTGATGAAGGGCTTCGTGACCGGGATCGTGGTCGCCATCCCCATTATCGGCACTGTCACCACTGCGGTTACCGCTCTGACGGCAGCCTATCATGCCCTGCAGGTGGCCATGAACCCGGTAGCGGGGATCATCGGCATAGTGGTGGGAGCTTTATCTGCCTTGGGCTTCGGACTGGCTGCGGCTTCCATGAAAACTGATGAGGTTACCACTGCTCAAAGGAGCATGAAAGACGAGATCAAGGATGCGGAACGCCAGGTATCGGTGGAAGCTGAGAAGTTCAGCCTGTTAGCTACCAGGCTACTGGAACTGCGTTCCGCTTCCTCTCTTACCGTCGCTGACAAGCGGGAGCTGAAGAACGTCATCAAGTCCCTGAATGACAACTACTCGGAATATTTGGGCAACATCAACTTAGAGACAGCAGCCTACAATAACCTGGCCACTGCCCTGCGGGCCGCTTCCGAAGCGCTGGTGCAGAAGAAGGTGGCCGAGATCTACGGCGAGAAGTATAACACCCAGGTCCGGAGGGTAGCCGAGCTGCAGATCGAATTGGATAGCAAGCGGGCCGAATACGAAACCGCCAGGAACAGGATGAACCAGGTGAAGGCTTCGGTGGACTGGGAGTTCCTGACCAGTGACCGCAACGCTATGGGCTTCAACCCTGCCTCTTACTTCGGCAACGACGGGGAGTGGCTCAAGTTGGAGAGGACGGTCAACTCTTTCGGAGCACTATCTGGCAAGCTACAGGCCGCTAAATACGATCTGCAGGCTTTGGGTGATGCCTACCGCAAGGCTATGTTAGAGGCACCTGATCTCACCTTTGATCAGGGAAGTGGAGGCGGTGGCAGTACTCCCGCTCCGGCATCCAGTCCGGCAGCTTCGGAAGCGGAAAGCAGGCGCAGGGAAGCTCTGCGTTTGATGGAAGAGCTTGCCCGGCTGAGACAGACCGAGACCGCTCGAATAGAAGCCGAGTATCAGAGAAGACTAACTCTGATCAGGGAGTTCACTCAGGATGGCAGTGATGCCGAACGCCAGGCCATCGAGAATCTGGATGCCTGGAAGACTCAGCAGGATAATGAGCTAACCACTAAGGAGAAGGATGCCGTCCAAGCCAGATACAAGGCTGAGATCGACTACTTCTCCAACCTGGAAAGCCTGGGTGTTTCCTCCTATGAGGCTTTGAAAGCCAGCATGGAGGAGTATTATGCCTGGGCTCAGAACAACCTTCCGGAGAAAGAACAGCAGCTTATCCAAGCACAGATAGCCGGGGCCGATGCCCGTCATACAAAACTGCTTCAGGAACGTCAGGATGAAGAGAAAGCCAAGCTGCAGGAACTGCAGGATATCCGGGACGAGTTCCATTCCCGTGACCTGGACAACAGCGGCGACAGTTACGGCAAGCAGCTTTTAGAGGTGGATAAGTACTATGAGAAGATGAAAGCCAAGCTCCTGGAAGCCGGACTGACTGAAGTGGAGATCGAGCGGCAGAAGCAGGAGACCCTGAATACCCTCAGAACCAATTACCAGCTTCAGGCAGCCAGCGGCATCTCCAATATCCTCGGTGATATTGCCTCCGCTCAGGACAAGGATACCGAGCGTGGCTTCAAGCTCTGGAAAGCATCGGCAATAGCTCAGGGCTACGTGGATACCTTCTCAGCCGCTATCGGCGCTTATAAGTCTATGGTAGGCATTCCCGTAGTCGGACCCGGACTGGCGGTTGCTGCCGCAGCAGCCGCGATGGCAGCCGGTATCGCCAATATCGCCAAGATCAGTTCCACCAAGTTTGAAAAGAAAGCCACTGGCGGACTCCTGACCGGACCTTCCCATAATCAAGGCGGCATCCTGATCGAGGCAGAGGGTGAGGAATACATCACCGCCAAGGACCGGGTCAAGGCCCTGGGCAGGAGCCTGTTCGACTTCCTCAACTTCGCACCTCTGGATCAGGTCAAGCTGGCCTTTGCGTCCATGCCTGTTCCATCAGTGCCTATTCCTAATAACCTGGGCGAATCTTATGCCGCTGGTGGGGCGATCTCTAAGAGTGGCAGCATGAATACCCTGATCGATCTGATTGCCGCCCTGAAAGACGAGATCGTCTCACTCAGGCAAACGGTGATGGACTCCAAGCCCATCATCGAGGTTAACGTAGATCCGCTCTCCAATGATCCGGTTAAGGTCTCTGAGATCGCCGATACCGGCAAGATGATCAGGAGTGAGATCTGATGCCTAACCTATTCAAAATCGACTTCGTAATGGGCAAGACCGATGCTTCCGACTACAACCAGGTCAAGCATAGCCTGGAGGATAGCTCCAGCAACAGAGCCATCATCAGCCTATCTGTCTCGGCTGATAAGCTGCAGTCGGTCTCCAACTACAGCCGTGAACCCAAGCGGCTCGTGTTCGAGTGCTTTCCCACTGTCTGGATACAGGAGAACATCCTGAGTGGGAACAACGAGCATGAGCGCTATGTATCCCATTTTGAGGTAAAAGTCTACCGGGATGAGGCCCTATTCTTTACGGGCATAATAGATACCTCTCAGCTATCATTCGATGCAGCCTCCGGCATCCTCAAGATCAGTTGCTACGATAAGATCAAGCTGCTTTCCCTGTTCTCCGATCTCACCCACTACTATTCCCTTTCCGCGGGTTACCTTCCGCAATGGATATTGGCCTATTTCATTCAGGACATCGGGCAGAAGATACCCGTCAACATCCCTTACTCCAACCAGTTCAGCTTGCCTACCCTGAACATCGGCAGCGGCAATGCCCTGACCATCGCCCATATCGGCTTCGATGACCTGCTTGCCTTTCCCAATCCCACCCATGGCTGGACTTACAGCTATGACGGCTCCGGCTGGCCGGGTCCGCAGTGGGGATATCTGATCGATACTATCGCCAACCGCATGAGCTTCGTCTTTGCCTACAAGAAGGTGATCAAGGCCACCTATCCCAGTCCTGCCGCTACCAGGTATCAAGGCCGTTACCGGGGCCGCATCTACAAGTTCTTCAACAGCATCTGCCCGGTAGTGGTCGAGTATGACGAAAAGACCGACTGGGTGGAAAACCTGGCCTCCCTCGAAAACGCCACCAATGAGTTCATCGGCTTCTTTCTTAAAAATGGCATCTCCGAGTCCACCCTCTACAATGGACTGGTCTCTGTGGGCTCCATCGATGGCCGCAGCTATGGCAGCAGTCAGTACGTCAACCATTGGATCGAAGCCCACTTTCATGGCAATCTCTTCCCGGCCAAGCTGCATCCCGGCAAGGCCTACGTAAACTACACCGATGAGCGGACCGATAACATCAAGGTGTTGCAGGCCATGCTCATGCTTTACAATGCCACCATCTTCAGCAATCCCCAAGGCCAGATCGTGTTCAAAAACAAGG
>Ga0302240_1001370_pt1 | contig 19623 bp, 16 predicted proteins | sample AAG_UR_His_MG_FD_193538 | JGI IMG/M metagenome (GOLD analysis project Ga0302240, IMG submission 193538) | Enriched activated sludge microbial communities from anaerobic digester in WTTP, New Holstein, Wisconsin, United States - AAG_UR_His | ecosystem: Engineered > Bioreactor > Anaerobic >... | reverse complement strand
TGAGAGGTGAAGAGTGATAGGTGAAAGATGAGAGGTGAAGTGTGAGATGTGAAGGGTAAGGAGCATTTATTATACTTCTCACTTCTCACTTCTCCCATTTCCCTTTTCCCTTTTCACCTCACATTTCTCATCTGGAACTTCCAGGGTACAGCCAGGATAAAAGTACTCTATTATTTCTTCTGCATTCATTCCCCTGAGGGCCATCCCTTTTGCACAAAACTGGCAGAGTCCTATACCGTGTCCCCATCCTCCTCCTTTGAAACAAATTATATTTTCTTCCGGTTTATCTATATAAAATAATGTGCTCGGTAAGGCATCTTTATTTATTTTACCTTTGCTGGTAATCCATCTTATCTTATCTTTTTTTACTCTGTATTCTCCAAGAGATCCTTTTATTAATAATGTTTGTGCTCTACCATCCTCACTTCTTCTTTCTATGGATATGTCTATAAGATCTCCTAACTGAGCCTGGTAATTAAGTATTATGGGCAAACTTTCTGAAAGTAGATTTTGTAAATCTTCTCTGGTATAACTTTTTTCCCATCGGAATAACCTGGATTCCTGGCAAAAAGATTCAACAGGGTTATTTATAAATTCTTTGAAATCTTCTTCAGATTGAAATGTATTATATGAATCCTGTGTCGGTACAGATTTTAAATAATCTACAGGAGGTAATTGCCAGACGTTTTCTACATTTGCAGTTAACCCTCCACAGGTAGAGTGATATACTGTATCAGCCAGATTATCCCCATAAAATACCATTTTATGTGTAGTTTCTCTAACTGCCTGGTTTGTTGTAATTGTTTCTGTATTGAGTCCTCCATAAACCTGACAGTGGACTGTAGAACAGAGATCAAAACCTTCTTCTTTGTGTTTTCCGAGATGTGTGAGTGTATATGTTCTTGCTACTATAGACTGAGCTTTCAGAGCTTCTAAAGGAAAACTTGATGGCATTTCATTGGGCACTACTCCGGCCAGATATTCATTCAGACTTAATTCATTTATTACAGTAAGAAATCCTCTGGAATTAAGAAAAATGTTAAAGTTACCTCTAAAGCTTATTACTCTGTAAGAATAATCAGTATTTTTTATGATAAGATTTAATATATTACCCATTTTTTGTGGTTTTATTTTAATTATTTCACCTGATTTTTTAATTTCTCTGGAAGGTATTATTCCCATGGGTATTTTTATAGATAATACTTGATTTTCGTCTATAATTATTTTCCCACTGCTACTATATATAGAGTAATTTCCATTACAGCTGATATAGACTTCTTTTAAATTTTGATAAAGTCCAATTTTTATTACTCTCCCTCCTGGTGGAATTATTGGAAGGGCAGGTAAAGAATACAGGTAAGGGAAATTTTCTATTATGTCCATTTTCATATGTACTTCATCTTTAATAGCTCTATTTAAAATTGATTCCTTATATATTTTATGTTTATGAGCTAAATATCTTTTATTTTTCAAAGAATAATCACTCATTCCTATTTCTCCATCCACTCCTGAAGAAGTGAGAGCTATATAAATGAGTAAAAAAAGTAAAATTAGTTTCTTTTTCATGGGTCTCCTTATTTTAGTGAACAGTGGATACTGATCAGTGAATATTAATAAAGAAGGGAACTGATCTGTTTACTGTTCACTTACTTTTAAAACTTCTTCTATCATTTGTAATAATTTTATAGTATTAAAAGGTTTTCTTATATAACCGGCTACACCCAGTTTTTTTATATTTTCTAAATCTTTATCCTGAGATTTCGCTGAAACTATTATTATAGGAATAAAACGTGTAGTGTTATCCATTTTTAATGTCTGAGTTACTTCGAATCCATCCATCTTAGGCATCATTATATCAAGTAATATAAGATCAGGTCTTTCTATTTTTGCCCTCAGTACAGCTTCTTCTCCATTATATGCTACATTTGTCTCATAATCTTCCTGGAGTGTTATTTTAAGTAGTTTAACAATAAATTTATCATCATCTACAAGAAGTATTTTTTTCTTTTTTATTGTTTCAGGTTCTAATTGTAAATAACTTATAGCTTCATCTAAATATCTTTTTACCCAGGGATCCTGCTCTTCGTGTAGAGCTTTTTCCAGACCTTCTTTAACTTCTAAGTAGCCCAGTAGCCCCAGTGATTTTGCTGCGTTACCTCTTACAGTTGGATCCTGATCTTTAAGTGTATTAAGTAATGGCAGAATAGATTTTTTTGTTTTTATTTTACCGAGTGCTTCGACAACATTATTTCTGACCCCTGCATTTTCATCTTTTAAAGCTTCAATGAGAGAGTCAATAGATTCTTCACTTTCCATGTTACCCAGAGATTCTGCTGCATTTCTTCTTACATCCCAGTACCTGTCTTTTAATGCTTTTATAAGATATGGAATGGATCTTTCATCTCCCATTTTTCCAAGAGCCCTGGCTACCTGACTTCTAACATTATCATTTGCATCTTCCAGAAATTTTGCTACTTTTTCAAGACTATCAGAATGTCTCAGCCTTCCAAGGGCTTCTATCGCTCCTGCCCGGATATTCCAGCTAGGAGAACTTAGAGCCTTTATGAGATATGGTATATCAGTTTTGTTACATATCTGTCCTAACATACTTGCAGCCTGGTCTGAAAATTCATTATCTTCTTGAAAAATTATATCGAAGAGTGGTTTTGTATAGCCTATTTGTCCGAGAGCCTGTATTATATTTATTTTTATGTCTTTTTCGTTTACAAGTGTTTCTAAAGAGCGAATAGTATTAAAATCTCCTATTTTACCCAGGGAATTTACAGCCTCTCTTTTTACATTTATATCTTTGTCTTTTATGGCTTTTAGTAAGGCTTTCGGAGCTTCTGCTCCTCCTATTTCTCCGAGAGCTATTACGGCTTTTAGCCTTACATCTTTGTTTTGATCCTCAAGGGTATCTTTAAGATATTTTACAGCTTTTTTATTCCCTAATTTTCCAAGTTTTCTTGCTGCGTTTTGCCGTATATATGAATTTTCGTCTTTTAATTCTTCTAATAAGATATCCAATAGTTCTTTCATTACAATTAACCTCCTGGTAATTCATTCATAGCCTGTTTCAGTGCCCCTTTGCCGTCTATAAGTCCATAAATTTTATGGTCTATAAGAATAACTGGCTTATTGTTTGCTATATTATTTATTTCTGTAATTCTGTGTTTTATCTGAGGTGCAACTAATACTATATCACAGTCTTTGATTAAGTTTTTAAGTGCTGATACACCTGCAGATTCTATAATTATTTCTTTCTTTAATTCTTCTGAGGCTTTCCTCATTGATTTTACAAGCATACTTGTTGACATTCCACCTGAACATATTACCAGTATTGTCATAAATTTTCCTTTCTAAAAAATTAGTAATTAGCTTTTAGCTTTTTTAGTCCTTAGAACTGACTGCTAAAAATTATATAACGAATAAACTTTCTTGAAAAACTATAAGAAGTATTATATCATTATATAGGTCATAAGGTCAATTGTAGATAGAGGATAAAAAAAATTGATTAATTGATTGATATATTTATAATAGTTGTGTTATAATCCTAATGACTATTTATTATTTAAGTGAGAAGTGAAGGGTGAGAAGAAGTTTATGTTTAAAGTTCAGGGTTGGGGGGTTAGAAAGTTTAAGGTTTAATAACCAACTCCCAACTATAAACTCTCAACCATAAGCTATACATTACGCATCACGTATTGCGACTTCCTGGTTTGTAAGAAAGAAGGTTTTTGATGAAGCTAAAAAGTTATTTTTTGATTTTATGTATCTTTATAATTTCTTTCGAAATAGTCTGGCCTCAAAGTCAGAGTTTTATTATACATATTGCTAAAGAAACTATGGCTTTAGGTAATAGAAAACGTTTAGAAGAGCCGAATAGACCTTCCTGGTGGCCTGATCCACAGGATACAGAATTTGAAACAACTTTCAATGTGCCTTTTTCTCCTGTAAGTGCAGAATTATGTCTTGAAGTACTCGGCGTTAATTCAGCTAAGAATTATGTGGAGATTAATGGTAAAAAAGTTGGTGCCCTTTATCCTGATGGAGGTATGACCTTTGTTCCTTCAGTGGTTAAAATACCTGTTTCAATGTTACAGATAGGTGAAAACACACTGGTTATAGAAGCTGATAAAGGTCTCACAGATGAGGGTTGTGATAATTTTTTAATAAAGAATGTTCGAATTGTTCTTTACAGTAATGCGGTACAGCCTTTTAATAGCAATACTTCTGTAACTAACAATGCTGATTATATTCCTGAACAACGGATTAGTCTACCATCATTTATAGATGTGGTAGAAGGAGAATCTTTTAGTCTTAAGCTTATTGCTTCCTCCATTGAAGGTTATAGATGGCAGCTTCACAATTATGATTCCAAATTATTGCGCCTGGTATCTGAACAACCTCCAAGGGTTTATGATAAGGAAGGCAGAATTGAACAGCAATTTGATTTTATTGCTCTTATAGCTGGTAATACAGATTTAGAATTCAGAAAGTTTTATACAGATAGGGGAGAGCTTACTACTCTGGGTTCTCAGAAGTCACAGATTCGAATAGCCAGAGAGATAACCCTTACTGGAACTATTCAGGAATGTTCTGTTCCTGAATTTGGAACTCATCAACTTGTAGACAGTATGGAAAATATACTATGTGTTCTCCGTAGTCCGAATGCTGAGATAGATTTTGATAAATATACCGGTGTAAAAGTAAAAGTTGTTGGAAAATCGGAGTATTATGAGGATATATCTAATTCTGTGATATTGATTTTGACTGTAAGAAATATAACAAAACTTTAAGGAGGTAATTAAAAGAAAAACTATGAAAAAACAATTTAGTATTAGCAAAGTATTTCTCCCTTTTATAGTACTTTTATTTACTATAATTTTGATTCATTCTCTTAATGCCCAGGTTTCCCTTGATATGAAAGATTATACGGCAGAAATGATTCAGCATGAATACCAGACTATAATGAAAAAACTCGGAAATAAGGATGGAATCGGAGGTCCAAATGCGCAGGATAGAACCCAAATATTAAGAACTAAAGCCTGGGGTGTCAGCGCAGTTGAAAAAACTATCTGGGATGCTGAGGGAGTTATGACGAGTTATGATGTCTATGGAATGAAAAATGGAGAATTGATATGGGAACATCAGGAATTTAAAAAAACATCGGTACATTTTATGATTACCATAGCTCAGGATGGTACGTTAAGTAGAAAAGATCTTACCGTAGTTGCCGTTGTGCCAACGAAAACACCACCTGCGCCCACGCAAATACCTATTCCTTCTCCCACAGTTTCACCTACAGAAAGTCCTGAAGTTACTCCTGTAGTATCTCCGACTTTGCCTGACGAAATAACCACTGTTTCCACACCTGTTCCTGAAGAAACTGCTGGTGTTAAAGAAACACCTGTAATGGAAACGCCTGTTACTACACCAGTATTACCCACTCTTACTCCTGTACCTCCCAAACCTACTCCAACCCGTGTACCACCTACTCCAATTCCCATTAAGGAGAAAGTGATATTTGTATCCAATAGAAATGGCAATCTTGATATATATACTATGAATGTTGATGGATCAGATGTTGAACAAATAACTTTCAGTGCTTCCAATGAAGCTTATCCCTGCGTATCGCCTGATGGGAAAAAGATAGCTTTTGCTTCTAACAGGGATGGAAACTGGGAGATATATGTTATGGATTATGATGGTAAGGAAGATAATGCTGTAAGGCTCACATTTAATAATACAGATGACCTGTACCCATCATTTACAGCTGATAGCAAACATGTTGTATTTCAATCTAACAGGGATGGAAATTCGGAACTTTATATGGTTGATATTAATCAACCAAGGAAACAGGAACGTCTTACTGTAAATGAGGCAGATGATATTCATCCCAGGGTTTTCAAAGAGGTGAAAAATTAATTATTTATCTTCAGAAAGGAATTTTTTAGACTGCTTTAGAAAATTTTGGGTATAATATTTATGGAACAGGAGAGGCTTTTGAATATAGGGATATTTACAGATGCTTATACACCTGTAGTCAATGGTGTAGTTAATGCTATTGAGAATCTTCATATGAATCTCCTTTCATTAAATCATAAAATTTATATATTTGCCCCCGGGTATCCGGGTTATAAAGATGATTGCAGTAATATATACAGATTTAAATCTATAATTTTATCAAAAAAAGTCAATTACCCCGTAAGTATACCTTATTCGAGGAGTATATTTAATACAATTAACAACCTTTCCTTAGATATTATACACTGTCATCATCCTTTTTTACTTGGGAGATTGGGATTGTATTTTGCCAGGAGGTTGAAAATTCCTTTAGTTGGAACCTTCCATACACAATATGAGAGCTATATTCATTATATTCCTTTTAATAGATATTTTATAAAAAAATTAACTTTATGGGCTCTAAAGGATTTTGCCAGTAACTGTGATGTATTAATTATACCTGCAGAGTCGAGAAAAGAACAGCTTGAACATTCCGGAATATCTGGAAATATAAGAGTCATACCTAATGGTATAAAACTCGAGCAATTTAATAAGTTAAATGGTAAGAGAGTGAGAGAAATTTATTCTATTTCCCCGGAAGATAAATTGTTAATATTTGTTGGAAGGCTTGCAAAAGAGAAGAATTTAGATTTTCTTCTTGAATGTTTTGAATATATTTTAGAGCAATTTCCTTCTGTAAAGCTTATGTTAGTAGGAGATGGGCCTGAGAGTAAAAGACTCATTACAAAGACATCAAAATTTACCGAAAAAGTTATTTTAACAGGACAAATAAAACATGAAGATATAGGAGATTATTATGGAGCAGCAGATGTATTTGTCAGTGCATCTACAACAGAAGTTCACCCAATAGTTTTACTGGAAGCTATGACCTGTGGTTTACCGGTAGTAGCAATAAGTTCTATTGGTTATAAAGATACAATAATATCGGGAATTGATGGTTTATTATGCAGAGAAAATGTTAAGGATTTTTCAGAAGCAGTTTTATTATTATTAAAGGATAAATTTAAAAGATATAGTATTATACAGAATGCCAGAAAAAAAGTGGAAAGATATTCTATAAATACTACTACCCGACAGATTATAGATGTTTATAGTTCTTTATTAAAAAAATAGTAACAGGATTTTTTTATGAAATATTCTAAAAATATTATTTTAGTTATTTTACTGGGATTATTAGGTATAAGCGGTTTTTGTTATTCTGCTTATTATGTTACAGTAAATATTTTCTTAGATTATATTAACCATGTAGTTGATATAATAACTGTAATTATTCTTCTGGCTATTGCTTTAATTTGTACTTATTATTCTGTTGAAATGCCTCAGCATGGACAACTTACTGTAAATGGCGCTATATTTTTTGCCTGTATGTTGCTTTTTGGTAAAGAAGTTGCTATTTTAGTGGCTTTTATTTCAGTAGTTGTAGTTTCTATAATAAGTGGAGCCAATCGTAGAGAACTTGTATATAGAACAGGGCAAAGTGTTGTATGTATTTTTCTTGCAGGTTTAGTCTTTTTTAATATTCATAAAGATAGTAATACAGGTTTCTTTTTAAATTCAATCTGGAGTATTCTGGCTATTTTTCTTTCTGCACTGGTTTATATGATGGTGGATACAGTTTTTTCTTCTCTCTATGTATCCACTCTTGAGGAGTTAAACTTCAGACATGTATGGGAATGGCACTGGCTTGAAATCTGGCCTTATTATATAAGTATATTACCTGTAGGCGCGTGTATCGCTATATTTTATCGTCTTAGTCCTGTTTCGTCTATATTTATAATTTTGCCGCTTTATTTACTGCAAAGAATTTATAATGCTATTAAATTACAGGGATATATTTCCAATATGCCTGCAGTTGTTCAATCAGCAGCAGATAAAGAAGTTGAAGCTGTTGTAGTAAAAACCGAGCAGGTCAGAAAAGAAATAGAAAAAAAACACAGGGAACTGGAAATATTATTACAGACCAGTCAGGAATTAGGTAAAAGTCTTAAATTAGAGGATACCTATGAAGTAATCAAAAAAATGATAAAGCAATTAGTGAAGTGCCAGACCTGTATAATTTTTCTCGTTAAAGAAGTGGAAGGAGAGTCCCAGTTAGTGGCCGAGACGGTTTTTGGCCCCTATACTGAATATGTTCTTACTGTTAAGACTTTTCCTATATCTTCTAAGGAAACCATAGTGGGATGGGTTGCTTCTGAGAAAAAATCTCATCTTATACCTGATACAGAATCTCAAACGATCCCTCCTCCTATGATAAGATATGAGCGTTCTGAAATGGCAGTTCCTCTGTTGAGTAAAGATGAATGTATAGGTGTTATATATGTAGGAGAGCAAAAATCTAATACTTACACACAGGATGATTTAAATCTTCTCAGTACACTTGCAAACCAGGCAGCTATATCTGTTACTAATGCTCAACTTTATGAAAAGACTCATAATATGGCTACTACAGATGGTCTTACAGGTCTTTATACACATAGATATTTTCAGGAGAAAATTGAAGAAGAAATCCAGAAAGCTCAAAGATATAAGACTACTATGGCTATGATTATGGTAGATACAGATCATTTTAAAGAATATAATGATTCTTATGGTCATCCAGAAGGAGATCAGTTGTTAAAAGAAATCTGTAAATTATTAAAAAGCTATGTCCGGGATACTGATATAGTTTGTAGATATGGTGGAGATGAATTTTCTCTTATACTTGTGGAAGCTGATAAGAAAACAGCAATTAATACGGCAGAAAGAATAAGACAGGCGATTCAGTTACGCCTTAACCAGCGAGAAGTAAAGATTACTGCCAGTATTGGTGTTGCCAGTTATCCAGAAGATGCTACTAATAAAATAGAGCTTATAAAAAAGGCTGATTCTGCTGTGTATGAAGCCAAAAATGGAGGCAGGAATAAGGTCTGTTATCCCAAGTAGGGACGTTTTATTGTAAGGGCGTTTTAACGCCCTTACTCTTCTTTTTCAATTACTTTCTCGATTTTCTTAAGTAAATTAATAAGATGTGTATAGAGGAGCATATTGTATATTCCTATACAACACAGGAATGGATTTGATGAATCTTTCATATATTCGATTATTCTCTCTATTTGACTGGCAAGTTCCTCTGTTTCTTTTAAGGTCAGGTTTTTTATTTTTTTATTATTTAAAGCACTATCCCAGAGATCATTATATAATTCATAAGCAAGATGCTCTATCTCAACTTTCTTATGGGCATGAGCTGCTCCGAGAAGTGATATCTCTGCACCCTGGCTTGCAAGTAAAGCGAGACCTTCTTCCAGAAATGTAGTTTCTACTTCCTTATCCTGTTCTTTTGCTCCAATAACAGCCATTACTGCAAATATATCTCTTGCTGTACTGAGAAGATAGGAGTGCAGATTTTTTGCAAAGGCCTCGTTTATGGCTGATAGAGTAAATATCTTATTATTTACATGGCGGGTTATTTTAATTGCTGCTTTAAGATGTTTATCAAGTGACTGAGGTAAAAGATTTTTGTTATATAACATATAGAGAATATTTAATTCTCTGTTTATTTCAATAGGAAGTGGCAGAGGGGATCTGGCCAGTAAGTGTTCCAGCCTATTTTTCAATTCTATTAATATTTCTTCTCCCATATTTATCTCTCCAATGCTGTAGTATTTTACGAGTATAATTAGCTAAATTCTCTATTGTTAATTAAATATCCTTCTAAATAGCAAATGTTGAATAAATACTCTTTACCCTTTACCCTTCACTGTTTATTTTCCTCAATAAAACATTCAAGAGCTGTTTTCCCTCCATACTGGTTTATCAGTTCATTGTCAAGTTCATCTGCTACCATACATATTTCTTTTACTGTGCTCATTAGTTCTTCTCTGTCAAGAGTATTCCCCAGCATTACCTGATCCAGGATTATATAACCGTTTTTGTCAATTCCAAATTTTCCAAATCTGAGATCTTCGCTATTCATAAGAAGAAGTTGTTTGAGGAGTTTATAAGAAAGTTCTGCTCCATAAACAACATATGCTCTGCAACATACCAGGCTGTCTTTTTCATCATAATCCTGGATAAAAACGTGTACTATAGTAGAACCTTTTTTTATAGTGAAAAAATTTATATCCCTCTTTCTACAGGAATATTTAAAACCTTCCATTAAAAATTTCTCAACTTTCTGGCAGTTTTCTTTAAATGCACTCAATTTATCACTACTTTCTTTAATAAATTTATAATATTCTGTTAATTTTCGTCTTTAAGATATATTTTTATGAGGCTTACTTCCTGCTGTATATTTTCAAGGGCGGCCTGAGCCATTTGTCTGAAATGTCCTTCACTTTCAGCATCAGAAAGAGTTTCTTCCAAAATTTTTCTTATAGATTTTTTTGGTAAAAACTGCATTAGATTTCGTAAACAGAAATCTTCTATTTGATCTTGCTGCATTATACATCCTCCGTATCTATAAATGAATAATTAAAAAAAAAGAAGTTATTGAGCTCCTTCACTTTTTAATATATTTTATGCAATTAATGAAATTTTTAATATATTTCCATAATATAAAAATTAAAAAGAAGCTTTTGAGCTTCTTCACATTTTTATTATATTTAATTTGTATTATTATATAATATATTTAATCTTTATGTCAATGTTTGATAGTACTTTTATCATAAGATATTTCCTGGATGGAAAAGTTAAAGAAAATTTATTATTAAAATCGAAATCTTAAAGTATTGGTGAATTTCACTCATTACACATTACGCTCTACACTTCAGGAGATACATTTATTAATTTCTAAGAGGAGTAAATTTATCTATCATAAAAAACACAATCATAATAATATTGACAAATCATCCTATTAAATAATATAATAGAAGGCATTCTATTTTTTGATATTATATTATGTTAATTTTCAGGAGGTAAAGTATGGATTTTTTGCGATGGGATACTCCACTGCAAACAGTTATTGTCCTCTTAATAACTTGTTTATGTGTTTATTTTGTGTTTTTTCAGCCAGTGAAAAATAAATCTTTTTCATTGGAAGTGGAGTTTAAAAAAGTAAATTTTATGACTTATGAGGAAATAGACGAGATTTTGAAAAATTTTGGTATGGAGACAGATAAAAATCAGGGTGATATAAATGATAGTTCTCCTGAATATGTTACGGCAAAAGTTTTTATTAATCCAATAAAAGATTTTAAAAAGAGCTTTGCTGATATTGATTCTAAAGCCCTTGAGACTGCTTTTAAGGATTTTTTTGGTAGAGTTCATTCTTTCTCCGTAAATCCTGAGGAAAATTCTTTAACTTTAGAGATAGAAAAGAATCTTGCCCTGGATTATAAATTACGAAGGGCTCTTGAACAATATAATCTTTCTAATAGTTTTATCTCTCATGATCCAGCGAATTTGTTAAAGATAACTATAAACTGTGGTGAAATTTCTATTTCTGAGAGAGGAGAGATAAGAAAGATTTTTGAAAAGAATATAGGTGAGATTGCTGATTATGAAGTGAAAGAACAGGGAACAAGGATCAAATTGGGCCTTGACCTTCGTTCGGGAACTCATCTGAGACTCCAACTTCTTCCCAATGAAGAAGTTGGTATAAAAGTAATAACGCCTCAGATTATTGATCAGACAATAATGGTTCTTGATAAGCGTATTAATGAGTTAGGTACTTTTGAACCTATAATACAACCCCAGGGAGATAATTCTATTATAGTTGATCTTCCTGAAGTTCAAGACCCAAAAGCTGCTATTGAAATAATACAGAAATCAGCTTTTCTGGAATTTAAAGAACAGTCTACAACTGATCCCAGTGGATGGAAAACAGTTATGACAGGTGATAAGATTAAAAATGCCCAGGCTTCATTTGCCAATGGTGCTCATGTGGCCTTTGAATTAACACCAGAAGGTGCCAAACAATTTGCAGAAATAACAGAAAGAAATATTAAAAAGCCTATTGCCATTTATTTTGATGGAGAACAGATAAGTGCTCCTGTTGTTCAGAATGTTATTCCCAATGGAATGGGACAGATTACTATGGGCGGAGGTCCTAATATAAAGAAGAACGAAGAAGAAGCCCTCAGTCTTGCCAGGTACCTGAGGGCAGGTGCTCTTCCTGTACCTCTTAAGATAGTGGAAAATCAGCTTGTAGGGCCTACACTTGGTAAGGAATCGCTTGATAAAAGTCTTCATGCCGGTATAATAGGTCTTGCTGTAGTATGTGTTTTTATGATATTTATGTACAGAGTCCCCGGATTAATGGCTGATATAGCCCTTGTATTTTATGCTCTGGTAATTCTGGCCTGTTTTACTGAGTATGGATTTGTTCTGACTTTACCGGGTATAGCAGGTTTTATTCTGTCATTAGGTATGGCTGTAGATGCAAATGTGCTTATATTTGAAAGACTCAGAGAAGAACTCTGGGAGGGGAAAACCATTATGAGCGCTATAAAAATAGCTTTTAATCGTGCCTGGGCAGCTGTCTTTGATAGTCATGTTACAACCTTTATAGGAGCTGTAGTTATGTATTATTATGGTTCAAGCTCAGTTAAAGGTTTTGGCCTTACACTGGCTCTTGGAACGGCAGTGAGTCTTATTACAGCTGTATTTGTTACTAGAGTTCTAATAGACCTGATAGCTAAAAATAAAATAATAAGCAGTAGATGGCTTTATGGTGAATAATAAGGAGGTATTATGAGTTTTTTTAACTTCCGTGATAAAGAATGGGATATTATTGGAAAAAGAAAATATGTTCTTGCTTTTTCAGCTATTTTAATAATAATTAGCATAGTATCTCTGGCAACAAAAGGAATAAATTTTGGTCTGGATTTCAGTGGGGGAACAAAGTGTGAAATAAGGTTTGCTAAGCCTGTTACATCAGAACAGGTAAGAGATGCCTTTACCGGCCTTGTATTTAAAAGTGATTCTGGTGATATAGATATGACACACAGTCTTGTGCAACAGTCTCAGACAGATATGAGAGTTATTATAATCAGAGCAAAATATCTTGAGGAAACACAGATACAGGAAGTATATAGAACGCTGGAATCCAAAATCGGACATTTTGAACGACTTGGTACTGCAGGGATAGGAGCTACTGTCGGCAAACAGGTCAGTACCAATGCAGGTATAGCTCTTCTGATAGTTCTGGTTTTACAGTTAATTTATATAACTATCAGATTTAGTAATAATTTACTTTATGGTATAGCTGTAGATATAGCCCTTCTCCATGATGTTATGGTAATGGTAGGTCTTTATTCATTACTGGGACTTGAAGTAGATAGTCCATTTCTTGCAGCTCTTCTTACAGTAGTAGGTTATTCTGTAATGGATACTATTGTTATTTTCGACCGTGTTCGAGAGAATAAATTACTTTTAAAGACAATGACCTTTGAAAAGTTAATAAATAAAAGTATCCTTCAGACTATGACCAGATCTATATATACTCTTTTAACAGTAGAGATATGTTTATTCGCTCTTTTGATCTTTGGTGGTGAGACTCTAAAAATCTTTGCTATAGCACTTATTATAGGAGTAACTGCCGGTACATATTCTTCAATTTTTATTGCCTGTCCCTTTGTAGTTATATGTGAGAAATGGTTAAGTGATAAACAGTCTCAGAAGAGAGAAGAAAGACTGGCTCAACTTGCATCAGCTAAAAAGAAGGTAAAAAAGCAGAGTAAGAGTCAATCCAAAAAAGAGAAATCTGATTCTGCAGTAACGACACTATCTGAAAATAATTCTTCTGAATAGTTTAGTAAATATATAAGAGTCTGTAGGATTTTTATATGCTCAAAAAAAAATGGTTTTTTGCATCTTCTGGTAGTAAACAGGATTATTCTCTGTTAAGGGATGCCGGTTATCCAAGATTAGTAGGAATGGTTTTATGTAATAGAGGTATTAATACTCCGATTCTGGCTAAAAAGTTTTTTTCTCCTACCCTTCAGGATTTAGAAGATCCCTGGCTACTGCCTGATGTGGAAAAAGGATTGGAAAGAGTTTCCCGGGCCATAAAAAAGAGAGAGAAGATACTGGTTTTTGGTGATTACGATGTAGATGGAACCACCGGTACTACAATACTTTATAAAGCTCTTAAAGAGATCGGAGGTGATGTATGTTATTATCTGCCTCATCGTCTTGAAGAGGGTTATGGATTGAATTTGAGTGCACTCGATAATTTTGCCTTATCCGGTGTGAAACTTATAATAACAGTTGACTGTGGAACTACAAATATAAAAGAAGTAGAATATGCAAGAAAACTTGGAATAGATGTTATAATAACAGATCATCATGAACCTGATGATGAAAATATCCCCTGTTCCTATGCTCTTATTAACCCTAAAATGAAAAATTCTTCTTATCCTTTTCCTTATCTTGCCGGTGTAGGAGTGGTCTTAAAGTTTATACAGACTCTTACAGCATATTATCCTCAAAATCGATGGCAGGATTATCTCGGACTGGCAGCTCTTGGAACTATCGCTGATATTGTTCCTATGATAAGAGAAAATAGAGTTATTTCTTTTCTTGGTCTGACTTTACTTAACAGGTTACCCGGTATGGGATTGAAAGCCCTCATGGATATATCTTCAATAGATAGACTGGATACAAATGCTGTTTTATTTAAGATTGCACCAAGGATAAATGCTCTGGGACGTCTGGATCATGCTTCTCTTGCAGTAAAACTTCTCTCTGTTTTTGACCTGGATAAAGCCAGAGAACTGGCTTTTATTGCAGAAGATAGAAATAGAGTCAGGAAATCTATCCAGGGTAGAATAATGGATGAAGTTATGTCCCTTATGGAAAAGAGAGAGTTTAAAACCAGTAAAAGTCCTATTATTTTATCTTCTTCCGGCTGGCATGTTGGTGTCCTTGGTATAGTTGCTTCTAAACTTGTTGAGAAATATTACAGACCTGTTTATTTAATTATGAGTAATGGTGATGATGCCAAAGGTTCAGCCAGGGGAATAGAAGGTTTTTCAATTTTTGAATCTCTGAGTTTCTGTCAGGATATGCTTACAAAGTTTGGTGGCCATGCTCTGGCAGGTGGTTTTTCTCTTCGTGTTTCTAATCTGGAGTCTTTTATAAATAAACTGGAACATTATGTAGAGGAACATGTTGAGGAGGATATACTTTATCCAACTCTTAATGTTGAAGGTGTAGCATCTTTTTCTGAGATAGATATGGCATTAGCAGAATATTTTAAGTCTATGGAACCTTTTGGGACTGAAAATCCTGTTCCACTTTTTTGTTCTCGATGTGTTCAGATACTTGACACCAGGTTTATGGGAAAAGATGAAGACCACTTTAAAATTATAGTAAGACAGGGCGATGTGACTCATGAGGCAGTTGGATTTATGATGGGAAAAACTTATGCTTCACTAATAAAACCCGGTTCTCTTATAGATATAGTTTATTCTATTGATATTAACTACTGGAGAGATGAACCTATTCTTAGATTAACCGTAAAGGATATTCATCCTGCCATACCGGCCCATATATCTATTTCATCTGCAGATCGAAAAAATATGTTTTTCAGGGAATCAGTTCTTTCTGAGAATGAAAAGTCCATTATAAAAAGATTTTTAGAGAAAGAAAAAATTATAGGATCTTTTCATAGTTTTAAAACCCTTATGAAGATTTTGCATAATCTGGTTTTTATATCTCTTCATCAAAGACAGAAGAGGTTACTTGTAGTTCATCCTTTAAGAGTAGAAGCTGATAGACATTATCAGTTTTTAAGAACATATTTCTCAACTAAAGGGATAAAGGTGTTTTTATTGAATGGTTCTATTAATGCTATTGAAAGAGAGAATTTATTGGAGAGTTTGAAGTTAGATTTCCCCTGTTTAATCATAACTACTTTTGATTATTTATGGTTTTATAAGCAATTTTTTCATAATATAGATCTTATAGTGATTGACGATAATTTACTTGATTATTCCAGTAATGTTTTAATACAATTAGAAGATTTTGCAAGTGAAAGAGGCTTTTTATTTTGCACATTGAATTCTATGTTAAAAACTAAATATTGTATGACCATATCAACAGGTGAAATTAGCAGGCCTGATATTATATCTTATAATTCATTTCCTGGGGACTGGTTTGAAACACTGACAGGAAAAACCCTCATATGTTGTCTGAACGATGAAGCATGTTTAAATACTAAAATTTTACTGGAAAGTAAATTCCCTGGTTTGTCTGTAGAAGTTTTATTATCTAATATTATCTTTGAAGAACAAAAAAATATTTTTAAATTATTTAAATCCGGCACTTTTGATTATCTTGTGTGTTCTTCTAATTTTCTTCATGAATTTTCTTTTATATTAGATAATATAATTTTATTGTATTATCCTTCTACATGGAATGAATTCAGTTTAAGATTATCAACATGTAAGAAACTTCATCTAGTTTTTTCAGATGAGGATATAGAGGTTGCTTTCAATATCATCTGTTCCAGGATGCCTGATAGATCACTCCTTATTAAGTGTTATAAATTACTTCATTCCCGTTATGGTGGGAGTCCGATAAATTTTTTATATTCAGATGGGCTATCCAGGAAAATTGGTACTGACCTTCTGAGAACATGCCTTATGATTTTTGAGGAAATAGGTCTTTATAAGATTTCCTATAACAGGACAGGCTATACAGTAACTACTTTAGAACATAAAGAAAAGCTTGATCTGTTAAGTTCACCATGCTATTTAGAATGTATTAAACAAAGAGAGCATTTTGATAAATTATCAGGTTTATTATTGAAATCTGAGAAGATTATAGAGAAATATATGAAATCGTGAATATAATATATGTAAGTTACGCATCACACATTACGCATATAAAAAAGAGGAGGTAACAATGGATTTAAAAACATTTATAAGGGATATACCTGATTTCCCTAAAACCGGCATTTTATTTAAAGATATAACTACTTTATTGAAGGATTCAAAGGCTTTTAAATATAGTGTTGATCAATTTATTTCCTATTATATCGATAAGAAAATAGATTATGTTGCAGCAGTTGAAGCCAGAGGTTATATTATGGGAGGTATTCTGGCATATAACTTTAATGCCGGTTTTGTACCTATCAGAAAACCGGGTAAACTTCCTTATGAGGTACACTCCATAGAATATACTCTTGAATACGGATCTAATATTCTGGAAGTTCATAAGGATGCTATTAATCCTGGAAGCAGAGTTTTAATATTTGATGATTTAATAGCTACTGGAGGTTCAGCTTTTGCTACTGCTAAATTGATTGAACAACTTGGAGGAGAAGTTTCAGGGTTTGCTTTTATTATAGAACTATCGGAACTTAAAGGAAGAGAAAAATTAAAGGATTATGATGTATTTTCACTTATAGTATATTAAGGTCAGGAGTTAGAAAAATTAATAACTGAGTTTTCCTGAATATGAATTCAGGAGTCAATTGACTCCTGAATTCTTTATTATTAACTTATAAGGCTTGTGAGCTTTTATTAAGAGTTTATATCTCTACTATTTCCTCTCTTTCTTCCTGTCTTCTTCCATCAGCAGGCATTTCAATAATTTCATTTAGTATATCTCTGAAATCTTTCCATCCACTTTCAGGAATTATTATAAAGGATCGTTTCTTGCCAGATTCTGTTATCTTTAAATATTTTCCATTGGGATTTGCTTTTAGGTCAAAGAAGAAAAGCTTATGTTCTATCTTGATTTTCCTGCTCAGAATTTCTTGATCCATTTTGCTACCTCCATAAATTTAGAATTCCGCCAATATAAGTATTTCTCTATTATATAAAATTTTCCTTCTAAAGTTAGTTTTGTAGGATAATTATTTTATAATAACAGTTATAAATCAGCTAGTAGCTTTCATGATAGAATGCTTCATTACAGATATTACTTAAAAGCTGAAAGCTTTTTATAATGTCCCCTTCCTGAACTTGCTTAAAAAAGATAAAAAGGATTGTTTTGGTTTTGAAGTCTCTAAGATCTTACCTTCGTCTAAAAGAGTTTTTTCATAGTGTTCATAAAAACCTTTATCTTCAGATTTTTTTATAATTTCCCTCTGACTTTCTATAAGTATTTTATGGTCTATATCAATTTTTGAGTCATCAAAAGAAAGCATTTTACCTTTTGTATCCAGAAGAGTTGTATTTACTCTCAATATTTGTTGAAATCCTGTTTCATAACTTTCGCAACCGCCTATATATCGTTTATCTAATTCATATTCAGTCTTTTTAAAACCGTTTTTATATTTTTCAATAATGTGAAAACTCTTAGGGCCTGCTTCAGGATATTCTTCATCCAGTACCAGTTTTTTTTCAGGTGTCAGAGTGAAAACTGTACCTTCTGGTATAAGAATTTTTCCGGCTTTTTCTTTATCCAGTATATCACGTATTTTAGTGAAATTCCTTATGTATTCCTGAACTTTTGGTTTGTCTTTAATATATTTTATGTTTTTTATTAAGGATTCTTCTGGTTTTTTATATGTATTAAGTTCTGCCAGATATCCTCTTATATAATCAGCGTACTTATCATATTCTTTTTTATCCTGAGTTCTTTTGATTTCCTGTGTGCTAATTTCTTTAATATGACATCCAATACAATCAATCTGAGTTTCTTTTAAGTTTACTGATTTGTCTCTGGTATTAAGGAGGCTATGATTAACTGTAAGAAGAGCTTTACTGTAACAGGTATCGCCAAATCCTGATGACATACCTACAAAATCTTTTTCCATTTTATAACTTATCCTGGATAACGTTCCTGCTTTTTTTTCTACTATGTCCAGTTCTACAAGTTTTAAATCAGGTTTATATTTATCTATAATTATTTTAGTATCCGGTGTTAAGTTAAATTCAATATGGTTCCCTTTTCTTAAAGTTCCTCTGTGTTTCTGCGCTATTTCTGATATTTTTTCAAAATCTTCCTTGTATTTTAAATCACTTTTTTTATCAGGAAGGGGCTTTTTGAAGAGACTGGAAAATATTGAAGTTTCAGTGTTTCTCTTTTTTTCCTTTTTTTCCAATTCCATGAAATATCCACGTAAATACTCATTTTCTTTTTCAAAAATTTTGCTATTATCAAGATCTTTTATTTCTTTAATATCATCTTCAATTACTTTACCTTTAGTAAAATCCAATCTGGTATTTTTGGAAGTAAGTAATTGAGCTTTACTATCAATAAAAGTATGATTAATAGTAAGCATTTCTCTGAAACCGGAAAAGAATTCATTATCTATTCCAACGAATTTTTTTTCAAGACTGTAACTTGTCCTGCCATATCTGTCTTTATCTTTTTCGAGTACCTCCATTTTTATAATACCATCTTTAATGTTATATTTATCTATAATTATTTTTTTACCATCCTTCGAAGGAAGTTCTAATTTTTGACCTTTCATAAGTTTATTCTGATGGGTTTTTGCCAGTCCATTCAGATGTATAAACTTATAAACAGGATCTTCTTCTGGTTGTTTTTTCAATTTATCACATCCATCCCTTTATGGATTAAGTATATACATAATAACATATGTTTTATATTGAAACAATAATGTTTCAAAAAGATGCTCAAAAAAATAACTCCTCACTTAGTGAGGAGTTATTAAAGAAAAAGACTACCCTAAGAAAGCTCCTCCTCCGCCTCCCCCGG
>Ga0302240_1001369_pt1 | contig 19631 bp, 16 predicted proteins | sample AAG_UR_His_MG_FD_193538 | JGI IMG/M metagenome (GOLD analysis project Ga0302240, IMG submission 193538) | Enriched activated sludge microbial communities from anaerobic digester in WTTP, New Holstein, Wisconsin, United States - AAG_UR_His | ecosystem: Engineered > Bioreactor > Anaerobic >... | reverse complement strand
ATTTGTATTAACAAGTATGGAAGGCCCCACACAGCGTATAGATGTCGTTGCTATAGCCCTCTGTTCATTAATAGCTATAGCTTCTGCCCCTGCTGACCAGAGTTCTGTTATAAGACTCCGAAGATCAACATCATGAACTATGAAAAAATATGAATCTTCGTTTACAGGAGGTTTTGAAAGGCTGTCCTGTAAAATTATAATTATACCTTCTCCTCTGACCGGAATCAGACCTGCTTCAAGTTTGGCCTTTAAAAATTGTTCTCTTAATGTTTTTAAAAGATGCTGGTCTTCCGCTGTAACCTCATCATAACGATTAAGGCGTTCTCGCTGAGCCTGAACCTCAGCCTGAAGTTTATTTCTTTCCACTTCCAATTCATTAATTATACTGGCCAGTTTTGCCACAGGAACTGAAGAATAAGGAAAACCTTCTTTCTGTTGAATCCTGAACTGAATCACAATTAAAATCCCAAGTAATATAAAAGCTATAGTTACCGGAATCTGCCAGTGGTTATTACGTTCTGTTTTATTATCCTTCTTTTCTTCCATTTTTCTTATTCCTCTTTATGGACATCAAGGTTAGAACTAATATTATTATTCTTTACAGGTTTATTTAACTTGAGAACAAATCTCTTATATCTCATATCAACAAAATTTACATCTAAATGTTTATCTTTAAGAGTTTGCAAAATAGAAGGAATGAGAGATAATTTATTTTCTAAATCGTCTTTTTCAGATCCAATATTAAATTTAATCTTATACTGTGAATAAAGTATTATATTACCTGATTCATCAATTTCAATCTCAGGAAAATTCTCTCTCATCATAGAATCATAAGATTTTAAACAGCTTAAAAGAAGGTCTAAATTATTAATCTTCAATTTATTACCAGGCAAATTTGTTCTTTCATCCAGACCTCTTATTAAAGGGAAATCCCATCTCTCCAGAATCTCAACATTTGAAACTATAATCCCTTCTTCATCAATATAAAAAGATTTATCTCCTGATTTTACCATAGCAATAGGGACTCTTTCTTTAATATTTATTATAATTCTATCAGGAAGTTCGAACTGTAATTCTACATCACTGATCCAGGGTATAGATTTTAATCGAGAAATTATTTTACTCTCACCTGTATCACCAATATCGAAAATAATATACCATATATTTTTCCTGACAACACCGGATTGTTCAACAATCTTTTCTACAGGAATATATTTATTCCCCAGAACTGCAATTTCTCTAATGAGAAACAAATCTGATTTACAAAATACAAACTGTGTTATAAATAAAATAATTATTATAATAAATTTCCTGTAAGAGTCTTCCTTTTCAACAGAAGAGACTTTTCCACCTTCAATTACACGAAATTTTCTTTTCTCCTGTCCTATAATTTCTTTATTCAAAAAATATACTCCTTATAATCTTGAATATAGCCTTTTATTATAAGTTTTTTCCCTGGAAATCTTCCTTAAAGACTTTTCAAGTTTTACTTCTCTCCTTTCAGGTTCTTTCAAAGGAGGTGAGGCAGAAATCTTAAGTACAAGCCCAACAGAACATAAAGATACAATCATAGAGGTACTGCCAAAACTGATAAAAGGCAAAGTCATACCTGTAAGAGGCAAAAGTCCTGAAGCAACAGACATATTCACAAAAGCCTGTATAGCTATACTACCCGTAAGACCTGCTGCCAGAAGAAAAGAAAATGAATCTTTTCTGGAAAGAGCTATTCTAAAACCTGAATAAATAAAAATCAAAAAAAGCATAATTGTAAATAAACACCCTGCAAAACCAAGTTCTTCCCCTATAATAGCAAAAATAAAATCTGTATGCTGTTCAGGAAGATAAAATAATTTCTGTCTGCTCTGGCCAATTCCCATCCCCCATAACCCCCCTGAACCAAGAGCCAGCAAAGATTGTATTATCTGAAAACCGGAAGATTCCGGATCCTTCCAGGGATTAACAAATGACATCATACGTGCCATTCTATAAGGTTTCTCTATAACCTGAAAGATACCAATTCCCAACCCTATGATAAATATGCTGATTAAATGAAAAGCTCTTGTCCCGGCAATATAAAGCATAAACATAAAGATTAATCCGATAGCTATAATGGTACCCAGATCAGGTTGCATTTCTATTAAAAGAAATATAATACCCACTAGAAAAAGTAAAGGAAATACTCCCAGCCAGAAACTCTTAACCTTTTTTTTACTTTCCGACAGATAAGAAGACATAAAAAGTACCAGAGATAATTTACATAATTCCGATGGTTGCAAAGAAAAGCCTGCCAATTCTAACCATCTTTTAGAGCCATTGCGCTCAACACCAATAAAAAGTACAAGTGCCAGTAAAATTATAGATAACAACACAAAGGGTAAAGACATTTTCTTTATAAATTCCAGCCTGAGTCTGGTAATAATAAATATACCTGTAAATCCTAATAAAACACCTCTCATCTGTCTTATAAAAAAATAATAACCATTGTAATTATAACTAGATGAAGTAGATGCTTCAACAGAACTTGAACTATAGACCATAATAAGGCCGAAACTCACCAGTACAATTGTAACTATAAAAAATCTCCAGTCTAAATTCTGTCCTTTATTCAATTTAACATCTTTTTCAATATTATCCATATTCATCTTACAATTCTATTTTTCAAATTCTTGACTGCCTGAATGAATTTATCTCCCCGGTCATCAGCATTTTTAAACATATCAAAACTTGCACCACCGGGAGATAATAACACAACATCACCCTTTTCAGCTATAGAATAAGCTCTTTTCACTGCATCCTCTATGGTAGAAGCCCTCATTATCTGCAAAAGGCCATTTTGAGAACAGTAGTTATATAAAATATCACTGGTAGTACCTATTAAAATAAGACCTTTCACACGTCGAGCTATAAACTTGCATAGTTCAGAAAAATCCAGTTTTTTATCAACACCACCGGCAATTAAAATTACCGGTTCTTTAAATGTATTAAGAGCAGCCATAACAGCATCGGGATTTGTACCTTTAGAATCATCAATAAAATAAACACCTTCTATGTCAGTAACGAATTCCATTCGATGCCTTAAAGTCTTAAAATTATGTAAACTTTCAAGAATAGAATGTGATGGCACTTTATATATAAGAGCTACAAGCATTGCAGCCATAATATTCTTCAAATTATGTTCACCCTGAAGAGGTATATCCTGGATATTACATATCTCACAATGAGAAGATCCATTTTTATAATATATTGCATTGTTATGAAGAAATATACCATTTTTAAGCTGAGCACGACTGCTAAAAAATAAAACATCTGCTTCAATCTTATCAACTATACTCATAAGCAGGGGATCATCATAATTAATTAAAACATAGTCTCCCTTTTTTTGCTGTGTAAATATACGACATTTGTAATTTAAATAATTTTCCAGACTGCCATGTCTATCTAAATGGTCAGAACTTATATTAAGCAACAAACTAATATAAGGTCTGAAGTGTTTTACAAGTTCAAGCTGAAAACTACTTACTTCAGCTACAATCAGCTGCTCTTTTTTTGCATTATAAGCTTTCTCAACAAGAGGTATTCCTATATTACCTCCTACTATTACATCCCATCCAGCTAAAGAGAGAAAATTACCTATCAATGTAGTAGTTGTAGATTTACCATTAGTTCCTGTAACAGCTATAAAAGGAGCTTTAGAAAGCTGAAATGCCAGTTCCAGCTCACTCACAACCGGTATACCATTATCTTTTATATTTTTTACTGCTGGATTCTCTACCGATATTCCGGGACTTATAACTACAAGATCCTTATCTTTCCAGACTTTATCAGTATGTATACCCACTTCATAAGCTATACCCAGTCTGTCTAAAAGGGAAGTAGTTTCCTGAAGTTTACTTCTATCTGCAGAATCACTTAAAAAAACATCAATATTCCTGGAAGAGAAAAATCTACCTACTTCAAGACCACTTTTACCCATTCCAAGAACAGAAACTCTCTTTAATTTATTTATATCTATCAATCTATTATTCCTCATTTTCCAATTGCTTTCATTACCCAGAATAAATTCAAGCCACCTATAGCAAATAACATTGAAACAAGACAGAATCTAACTGTAATAGTAGTTTCATGATAACCCAATTTTTCAAAATGATGATGTATGGGGCTCATTTTAAAAACCCTCTTTCCAGTAGTTTTATAAGATATTACCTGTATAATTACAGATAACATCTCTAAGACAAAAATTCCTCCCACTACTATAATAAGCAATTCAAGCCTCAAAAGTATAGCCATAACAGCAATAGCACCACCAAGCGTAAGAGAACCAGTATCACCCATAAATAATCTTGCCGGATAAACATTAAGCCATAAAAAACCCATACAGATTCCGGTAAGCACAATTCCTCCCAGAGCTAATCCCTTATATTCCATCATAAAAGCCATAAAACTGAAGGTAATAGCAGAAACAGAAACAGTACTGGAAGCAAGGCCATCCAGACCATCTGTAAAATTTACAGCATTTACAGTGGCAGTAAAAGCAAGAATATCCAGCACTATCCGCCATATGCCAAGATTTACTTCTCCTATAAAGGGAACAAGGATAAAGGTTTCTCCTTTACTATAAAGCCATAAGGCAAGGCCCGCAGCTAAAAGAAGTTGACAGGCCATTTTTTCCCTGGCCCGAAACCCCATAGATCTTTTCTTTACAACCTTAAGCCAGTCATCTATGAAGCCTATAAAACCACTTATAAGGGAAACTATCATAAATACTACTAACTCAGGAGTCACTCCTACCAGGAGAGAAACAACAATTACTAATATAAAAGGGAAAATAATTCCCCCCATAGTAGGTGTCCCGGCCTTGGATAAATGCATTTCCGGACCTTCCGGACGTATATACTGACCAAACTTAAGTTTCTGCAGATATGGTATAAGTATATAATCGCCAATGGCAGTTAATAAAAAAGCTATAGGCCATATAAACAAAATCTTATTTATAAACACTCAAGGACTTCCTCCATCTGCATGCCCCTGGAACCTTTTACAAGTAATACATCTCCTGGTTGCAGAATATCTTTTAATTTTTTAACCAGACTTACTTTATCAGCAAAAGATTGGGCATCTATTCCCATAGAAGAAGCAGTTTCTACTGTATAATGACTCAAAGGTCCACAAGTCATTAAATAATTTATTCTGGCTTCTGAAACCCACTCTCCCACCTTTCTATGAGATGAAATTCCTTCTTCCCCTAATTCCAGCATATCACCAAGTACTGCTATCTTTCGTCTATCTGGAAAATATCTGTATATTGTATCAAGAATACTTTTAACGGCCATAGGATTCGAGTTATATGTATCATCTATAATTGTAATATCGTTTTTATTCTGAATTATCTTTGTCCTACCTGATAAAGGTGGTATAAAAGACTTAAGGACATCAGAGAGAAGAAGGTCTTCAATTAAATAAGAAGCAACAGAAACTGCAGCCAGAAGATTATAAATATTATGACGACCTATCATAGGGAAAAAAATCCTTTCAGTCTTTCCTTTAAAATGAATATCCAGTTCTGTACCATAAAAACCGGCATTTTGAATATTACCCGGAAAAATATCTGCTTCCTCTGAAAAACCAAAAGAATTTATTTTACATGATACCTTACGGAGAAGAAACTCAAAGTAATCATTATCTCTGTTCAAAACTGCAAGACCTTCCGAAGGAAGACTTTCCAGGAGTTCAGCCTTTGCTTTTGCTATATTCTCCCTTGAACCAAGTCTCCCTATATGAGCTTCTCCAATATTAGTGATAACACCTATATGGGGTTGTGCTATATGAGAAAGCTCTTTTATTTCTCCATGCCCCCTCATGGCAAATTCCAAAACCACACACTCATGATGAGGTGAAAGATCAAGCAAAGTTCTGGAGACACCTATCTCATTATTAAAGTTTTCCTGTGATTTTAAAATGTACTTAAACTTTTGTCCCAGAAGAGTAGCTATAAGCTCTTTAGTGGTTGTCTTTCCATTACTTCCAGTAACAGCAATTACAGGAAGAGAAAATTTTTCCCTATAGACCCTGGCTATATCCTCATAGGCTTTAAGGGTATCTGAAACTGATATTATAACCTCACCGGGAAGATCGATACAATCCTTTCTGGAAGTTATAAACCCGGCGGCGCCGGCTTTAAGAGCTTCCTTTATAAAATTATGACCATCAAAATTCTCTCCCCTGAGAGGAATAAAGAGATTACCTTTCTTTAAAGTCCTCGTATCTGTAGAAACTCCATTAAATTCAAAATTGGGATGTCCTCTCTCTATTACACCATCTATAAAACTTACAAAATCTCTTACCTGTAACATAAACTACTTCCTGCCAGCCAATTCAAAATATTCTCTTATAATCTCACTATCATCAAAATGAACTGTTTTATCAGCAAATATTTGATAATCTTCATGACCTTTACCGGCTACAATAACACAATCTCCTCTGTCTGCTATGTCCAAAGCTTTTTCTATAGCACGTTTTCTATCAGGTTCCACGACATATCTGGAAGTATTTGTTATACCTGCCTCTATATCCCTTATAATAGCGAGGGGATCCTCAGACCTGGGATTATCAGATGTTATAATAATATAATCAGACAACGTTACACCAATATGCCCCATAACGGGACGTTTGGATTTATCCCTGTCTCCGCCACATCCAAAAACAGTAATAATTCTCCCCTTTGTAAAAGCTCTGGCAGATTGAAGAACTTTTTTCAGTCCATCAGGAGTATGAGCATAATCTACAATACAAGTAAAATCCTGTTCCCCATAAACAGGATATATACGCCCTTTCACAGGTGGAAGTTCTTCTATGGCCTCTTTTATCAAAGATAAATCTATATTCTGAGCCAGACCTGCAGCTATAGCAGCCAGAGCATTATACACATTAAACACACCTATTAACTTTAAATTAAAATTGTAAACATGTCCATCCCGGTTTAAATTAAACCTGGTTCCCCCTGGAGCACAAGAAACATCATAAGCCATAAGGATATTTCCCTGTTCTCTATAAAGCATATTCGTTTTTTCATTCATAAGACCATAAATAAATTTTTGCCCATTTCCATGGGGTAAAAGTTTTATAACTTCAGGATCATCTTTATTGAAAACAGAGAAAACCTCTTTCTCTGAAATAAATTCTTTCTGTAAAGATAAAAAACTGGCTTTAACCTTCCAGTAATCTTCCAGAGTAGAATGAAAATCCAGATGATCCTGAGAAAAATTTGTATAAATAACTCCAGTGAAGAATGCATTCCAGACTCTATAAAGAGAAAGAGCATGAGAGGATACTTCCATAGCGACTGTATCCACACCATCCAATACCATCTTATAAAATATTTCCTGTAAATCAAGAGACTCAGGTGTCGTGTTTTTGGTCTTTTCTGTCTTATCATCTATTTTAATTTCCATAGTACCAATAAGACCTGTCTTAAAACCAGCTTTTTTCATAATATGATCTATCATATAAGTCGTTGTAGTTTTACCATTGGTTCCTGTCACTCCATAGACTTTTAATCTGGATGACGGATGATTATAACAAGCTGCGCCAAGTTCAGAAAGAGCTTTTCTGGTATTATCAACAACTACAAGTTCCGCCTGTCCATTAAGTAATAAAGGTTTCTCTGAAACTATTATTCTCGCTCCCTGTGATAGTGCCTGAGAGACATAATTATGGCCATCTGTTTTAAAACCCTTTATACATATAAATATATCACCCGGTTTAACTTTTCTGGAATCATAAGATAAACCAGCAGGCAAATTTTTACTGGCAGACCAGCTGACTTCCTTCAATAAATCTGTGTATTCCACCTGTTCCTTACCCCGTTTACTCTTTTTTCAAAGCAGTATCCTGTTTATCTATATATTTCTCGGAAGGTACACCCATATACCAGAGAGATTCCCTCCCAACTTCGCCAAATACAGGAGCAGCAACATAACCACCCCAATAAACTCCCCGGGCTTCATCGATTTTAACAATCATAACCAATCTGGGATTACGACTCGGCACAAATCCCACAAAAGAACTTATATATTTGTTCGCTGAATAAACACCACCATCCACTATCTGGGCAGTTCCTGTTTTACCGGCAACAGAATAACCCGGAATTTGAGCCTTTTTACCTGTTCCATCAGAAATAACTTCCTCTAATATAGTTACTATTTTCTCTGTAGTGGAAGGTTTTAATATTACATCTTCCACCTCGGGTGTAAATGTTTTAACTACATGTCCATCAGAGCTCAATATCTCCTTTACAAGCATAGGACGCATTATTTTCCCACCATTTGAAATAGCCGCCACAGATCTTACAAGCTGCAGGGGAGTAACTGAAATACCCTGTCCAAATGCTATAGTTGCCAGACTGGATACTGACCAATCTTCAGGATTCAGAACAATCCCTTCCCCTTCTCCTGGTAATTCTATTCCAGTAAGAGAACCAAAACCAAATTTTTTTATATAATCAAAATAAATATTTGTTCCTATTTTCATACCTATACCGACAGAACCGGTATTAAAAGAATATTTTATTATATCTTTTATATTTTCATAACCAAATTCACTTGCAAGTCCATCATTGGCATTATAAATAGTCCATCCTCCCACCTGCATAGAGTTCCCACAGGGGAATACATCAGTCATAGAAACCTTACCGCAATCCAGAGCAGCCGCTGCCAGAATAATCTTAAATGTAGATCCTGGTTCATAAGAATCACAGACACCTCTATTCCTCAAAACAGATTTAGGAGTAGATGTATATTTATTAATATCAAAGTTCGGATAATTGGCCAGAGCCAGAATTTCCCCTGTCTGAGGGTCCATAACAATTATAGTACCACTCCTGGCTTTATACTTTTTTATAGCCTTCGAAAGTTCTGATTCTGCAAGGTACTGAATAAATTTATCTATGGTTAACACAAGATTACAACCATCTGTTGCAGGTCTGAGCTCCCTTTTTCCCTGAGGAATAGCCCTGCCGAAATTATCACATTCAGCTTTCAATAATCCGGCTTTACCTGTAAGATAATTCTCATAAATAGCCTCTATCCCGTCCAGTCCCTGATCATCTATTCCCGTATAACCAATTATATGACAGGCAAGATTATGATTGGGATAAAAACGTTTACCTGTCTCTTCTTTCAGTAAATATATTCCCTCTATATTCAATTTCTTTACTTTACTGGCTATTTCATCACTTACTTTTCTATCAATCCATATAAACTCAACACCCCTGAAGGTCATTTTTTCCAGTAATTCTTTCTCTGAGATTGAGAGAACTGGTGATAACTGTTTTGCCACTTTTTCCGGTGAATCTATTAACCTGGGGTTTACCCCAATAGAGTAAAGCTGAAGGCTCAAAGCCAGAATAGATCCATTACGGTCCAGAATTTTTCCCCTCGTACCTGCTATAGGAATATGACAGAGATGTTGTTGAAAAGCCAGTTCTTTATAATGATTTCCTTTTACTACCTGTGTCTCAAATAAACTAAATATCAAAATTAAAAAAAGAGGCACCATAATATAAAACAATATCTGAACTCGTTGTCTCTCAAAAGGCAAAACACTGACAGGCAAATAATAACTAATTTCTAAGGGAAACCTTAAAAATTAGCCTACACCTCTCTTCTAAAATATATATTTAGAGGGTTCCGGTTTCAGCTAATAATCTAAAACCTGATACCTGAATAATTATTCTATTAAAGCCAGGTTCTTTTTCTGTTGAAATAATATAACTCTACCATCAAAATCGGGACGATCCATACCAAGCTTTATTTTTGCCATAGTTTCTATCCTATCAAGGGATTCAAGGGTATTAACCTGATTAACTAAATTTAAATTCTGATATTCCAGAGCTTCTCTGGTTACCGTTAGCTCGCAAAGATAATACTGTTTATTCAAAAGCTGTGTCGACTGTTGTATAAGGGAAACAAACAAAATAACCAGTATAATTACCAGTGATAAAGTTAACCCCAGAGGAAACTCACTTTCACTCCTCTTAAGAGGGCGAACCTTTGTTTTTTTCTTTGGTTGTTGATCTTTAACTTCTTCTTTCTTTACCCTTCTTGCTAAAACCAATCTGAAGTTATCCCCCCTTCTATAACTAAATATCTACCACTGACTGCTTCCTCCAACAATTTATACTCAACTCTGGCAGGGGCTTTCAGGGACTTATCCACCCACAGACTACGGCCCCGGTCTGGTATAATTAAAACTTCTCTAATGCTCTGAGTCTGGCACTGCGAGACCTGGGATTCAACAATTCCTCTTCCTTTCCAGGGAAAAGAGGTTTCTTATTAAGTAACCTCACAAGAGGAAATCCTTCGCATTTACATAAAGATAAATCATGTAAACACTTTTTCATAGAAGCATCCTTAAAAATTCTTTTTACTATACGATCTTCCAGGGAGTGAAAACTTATCACTACCAGCCTTCCTCCAGATTTAAGAACCTTTAAAGCTTTCTTTAATCCCTTTTCGAGAGTATCTAATTCTTTATTAAGAAAAATTCTAAGTCCCATAAATGTCTTTGTAGAGGGATGAATTTTCCTCCTTTTTCTTAAATTTCTTGAAACCGCTCTAACAACTATATCTGATAATTGTTTGGTAGATAATATCCTGGAAATTTTCCTGGTCTTTACTATTTCCCTGGCTATTTTTCTGGCATGTTTCTCTTCTCCATAATGATATATAATATAACTTAAATCATCCTCAGAAAAATCATTAACTATATGACTGGCTGTCAAAGACATATTACTGTCCATTCTCATATCTAAAGGAGAATCTACCTGAAAAGAAAAACCTCTCCTTGCATCATTTAATTGTGTCGAGGAAATTCCCAGATCAAACAATATACCATCCACTTCCTTTATCCCGAAGGACAATAATATTTCATCTAACTCTGAAAAATTACCCTTTACCAGTTTTAAATTCAGGGAAAAATCCCTGGCAAAATCTTCAAAAGATTTTATTGCTTCAATGTCGCAATCAAGACTGATCAAGGTGCCTCCTGGCAATATAGACTTAAGAATTTCTTTCGAGTGTCCTCCTCCTCCTAAAGTACAATCTAAGATCATTTTACCCGGTAAACAATTAAGATAAGAGATAGATTCTTTAAGTAATACCGGTGTATGAACCAGGCATTCCTCTTGTGACATAAAATTTCTCCTTCCTATCACCTCCCGGTCATATAAAATACTGGCTCAATACTTTCTTGGAAAGCTTCCTGAACTCTTCACCTTCCTGCAACTGAGACCACTTATCAGAGCTCCATATCTCAATTCTATCTAAAACACCTGCTACAACTACATTCTCTTTAAGATCAGCATAAGAGATAAGATTATCAGGTAAAACAATTCGCCCCTGACGATCCATTTGACATTCAACAGAGCTAGAAAAAAAGCGACGAATATAGTCCTGAGCATCTTCGTCGCTTTTTGGCAAAGCTTTTAATTTTTTAACTAATTCCTCCCATTCTAAAAGAGGATAAATAAACAAACATTCTTTATCAAGACCAGGAGTGAGATAAAATTTACCTTCCAGATACTTCCTATAAGAAGCAGGTATAATTACTCTACATTTCTCATCAAGATTACGTTCATAATTCCCAGTAAACATCAGTCAACCCGGATTCTTTTATTTTATGGAAATCTATCTCTCTGGTCTCCGTCTCCACTTTGCTCCACTCTTCTCCACCTATTTCCACATTTGCCAATAAAATCCTGCTGGAAATAAAAAAAATTTTTTATTAAAAGGTAATAAGTACAAAGGAAAAAAAGGGGCAAGAAAAATTCTTTTACGCTAACTTCATAGGATTAAAGTACTATCAGGATAATTTTCTTTTTATTTTTCCCTTTTATAACACAAAGGGAAATAGAAAAGTCTCTTTCTGTCCACCCACATCCTGTTCTGCTATGGAAAGTAAAAGCTGCTTTGCTTTTCCAGTAAAACTAAAAATTAAAAATCCCTGTACAGTAGCTGAAGGAGAAATATCCTGTTTTGTCAGAAGTGGAAAAGACTGTTTTTTTAGATAGTAACTCAATCTGGCATAATCATCACGGCTAATCATACCTCTATCCAGAGCTTTTTTAGGATAAGTATCAAGCGAATCAACAGGTTCAAATTGCTTACCCGTTTCATCTATCAAGTTCCATTTTTCCAGAGTAATAGATATGGGCTTGTCTCCCTTATTTGTTATTTTTATATTAAAAAGTATGAGTTTACCCAGGGTAAGTAGACCCTGATCCATATAAACCTCTATTAATAAATTACCATATCTGAGTTTTTTATGAGACCATAAAGCAAATATACGTTCATAAGCCTTTCTGGCAGTTTCATTTTTTGGATCTAACTGTACAACAGTAAGATATTCATTCTGAGCATCAGCAAGGAGATATTTTTTCTCATATAATTTGGCCAGAGCAAGATGGGCAGAAACATTATTGGGTTCTTTCTGAAGTACCTTATAATAATCAGCCAGTTCTTTATCTGAGAGAGGATCCACCAGGAAAGACCAGCTCTTTTCAAAATAATCCCCTTCCATTGTAAGACAGGTTATCTTTTGAACAACCTGTCCTAAAGGCAATGGATAAGTAGGCTTAAAAGAAACATAAAGAGACCCGGTTTTAGAATCTATATTAAAAGTCATCTGATCTGAAAAATCTTTACCATTTATATATAATTTTAAAGAATCTCTGTCTATTAATTTCAATATATCCTCAGATAAAATAGCAGTAAAGCCTCTAAATCTGGATATAGCAGGTGAATTATCTATAGACACGTTAAAATCGACTTTTTTCTCCTGAGAGAAAGAAATAGTAGAAGTTAAAAGTATTAAAAAAAATAGAATAAATAGAATAAAATTTTTTTTATATAACATAAAGTACCTCCCAAAAGGTGATTTATAGTTTATGGTTTAATAATACAACTATAAAAAGCAATCCTACGCGATTAGTCTTTGAGAAATTCTAACACAGAAAAATTCTCTATGTCAATAAAATATATGTTATAATTAGGCGGATAAATTTATGAAAGAAAATTCTTCTTTTATATCTTACGAGGTTATTCTTTTATGGACTCAATTTCCAGAGCCTGTAATGAACCAGTATTAGTAAAAAAATTTTCCGAAAATTTAGATACAGAATTTATCGGTAAAAATATTATCTTCTTTCCCCGGGTGAAATCTACAAATCTTATTGCAAAAAAAGAAGGAGAAAATATGCAAAATGGAACTGTGCTATTAGCAGATTACCAGAGTGCAGGGCGTGGAAGAAGGAATAAAGAATGGTTTTCTCCCGGGGGACAGGGATTATGGATAAGCATAATTATAAAAAATCCTGATATAAAGTTAAATATTCTCCCTGTAGTTAACATATTATTATCAGTTGTTATAACCAAAAGCATCATTAATATAAGCAACAAACAAATAAAAATTAAATGGCCCAATGACCTGATTTATAATAATAAAAAAGTCTGTGGTCTATTGAGTGAAACTTTTAAAATTTCCCAACATACTATTCTAATATCAGGTATAGGAGTAAATACTGGAAAAAATATTTTATTCCCTGAAGAAATTTCCTTAAAGGCAGGTTCCATAGAATTAGAAGGGGACAGACAGAGAGAATTATTATTGAAAGACATACTGGAAACATTTGAAAGAAGTTATAAGCTATTGATTAAATCAGACTTTCAGAAGATCTTAAAAGAATATAAAGAGTATTCTCTAACCCTTAATAAAAATATAGAAATAATTGAACCAGAGGGAATAAGAATTCCTGCCAGAGTTATAGATATAGGTTCATATGGAGAACTCGTTGTAAAAACCTTCAATGGACAAAGAAGAAATATTTATACAGGAGAAGAAATTCTTCAGAAAATAAATGCAGGGGCTTCTTAAGAAACCCCTGCAAACTAAAACCATCTCTTTATGGGAACAATGGAGGAGGAACCTCGGGAGGAGGTCCCGGGGGAAGTGCAATTCCTCCTGGAGGAACTGGTTCCATAGTTGGTACTTCTCTTACCACCTTCTGTTGCCAGTAGGGAGTAGGTTCCTTATAAGCATAACTTGGAGAATATACTGCAATCATCTCGTATTCTCCATCTAATCCCACCTCAAGTCCCAGAACTTCCTCTACTCTCTCCAGAGTCAGGTATACATCTCTTCCATAATACAAAAAAGGTTGTTCCAACATCTTACCATCCACAAATATGGCTTTCACATAGGGATCATAAGAAATAGAGATATGCAATGCCTCACAGATATAACGAAGTGGAACATAAGGCATATAATTTTCATATACCACTGGAACATCCATATCAATTGTTTGCTGATTTATAAAGATGTTCATAGGCTTCAATTCGCCGGCCTGGGCAGAAAAGGTAATAGCCAGTACAATAGCTATAATCCCTAACTGGACCAGTACTATTTTATAATCTTTCACTAATCCTTTCACTCCTTTACTTCTAAGTATCATCACCTCGTATCCCCTAAAACCCGAAGTTAAATGGATCACTGCTATCCGGTGCAGGAGAAGGCGGAGGCGGTGGAGGTGGAGTAGCCGCTGGAGGTGGAGTAGTTACCACCGGAGGCGGCGCTTCCGGACCTTTAACTGGAGGTGGAGGTGTAGGCCCTTCCGGTAGAGGTGGAGGTGTAGCCTCACCCTCAATCTGTTTTTTTATGAAAGCATCATCCTGTAAGAGTGATGGATCAATACCCTGTTTCTCCAATTCAGCTCTTTTGGCATCGAGTTTTGCATTTTCTCTTTCAGAGATCACTTTATTACGCATTCTCTCATAGTACTCAGAAGTACCAATATACCATTTTTCTATGGGATAACCCAGTTCAGCAGGATGCTTTGACCAGACTGCTGCAGAATGATTTTTAGTATCATAAGCCACCTGAGAATTACATACTTTTGCTACACTTCTTAAAGAAACGTAACAGGTAGGCCCCAGGATAACTCTTGTTGTATTCAATTCTTTTCCATTAATGAAAACCTTTCTATTTACCGGATCCCAGACTACTTTTCTTCCAAGAGCATAAGCTACTACACGGACAGGAACAAATACCTCTCTATGAATAGTAAAGAAATATATACTGGGGTTCAGGGGTTTTCCATTAATAAATACGTTTTGAACACTAAACTCTTCTGTATTGCCAAGAAAAAAGTCCGGTTTATTGCTGGGATCATCCCAGGCAGCCATTAATGGAGAAAAACTGGGAAGTAAAAATGTTACTAATAAAAATAAAACAAAACAAAAAGTACTTTTTTTCATTAAATCTCTTCTCTGGCGAAATTTGTGCTCCCAGATACTTCTGAAAGCAACAAATCCAGACTCATCCTCCTTTCTGTCAAAAAACTACCATTAAAAATTTAAATTATACTCGCCCTTCCAATAAATTATTTTCACCTATCACCTCCTGGAACGAAATATCCCCTTCAACGACAACACTGACTGAAAATATATAAGTCTTTATTTATTTTATATAGAAATTCCTTTTAAACTATTCAACAAAAGAAAAAAAACTCCTCTAAAAACTTCAGGAAAAAATTTATAAAAAAACTATCTTCCCATTCTTTATTACTGTTAACACCTGATTGGTACCAAAATAAAAAGGCATATGTGTATAATCTGAAATATCACAGATAAGGAGATCAGCTTTTTTTCCTGTTTCCAGGGAACCAATAAAGTTTTCCCTTTTTAATGCACAGGCGGAATTAATAGTGGAAGCAACTATAGCCTCTTCAGGAGTCATTTTCAGCTTTATACAGGCAAGGGACATAACCATTTGCATGGAATATGTCCAGCAGGATCCTGCATTGTAATCTGTCGCAAGAGCTACAGGAACACCTTTTTCTATCATATCCCTGACAGGAGGGTAACGTTCCATATTTAAGAAAAAAGTGGCACCTGGAAGGATGACAGCTACTACTTTCTCTTCAGCCATACGCTTCATACCTTCAAGAGATATATACTCCAGATGATCTGCAGAAATTGCATTAACCTCTGCTGCGAGCTCTGCTCCGCCAAGATAAGAAAGTTGTTCCGCATGAATCTTCGGTAACAAACCACAGGCTTTCCCTGCAAGTAATATCTCTCTTGCTTCCTCTATACTGAAAGCTTTATCTTCACAGAAAACATCACAAAATTCAGCCAGATCCATTATAGCTGGCAGCATTTCTTCTATAAGAAGTTTTATATATCCTTTCCGATCATATAAATATTCCTCCGGAACAAGATGAGCACCAAGAAATGTAGGAACAATATCTATCACATGATTTATTGCAAGCTCTCTAATTATTTCCAGAGACTTTAATTCATTTTCAGTATTAAGTCCATAACCACTCTTGGTTTCAAGAGTAGTTGTTCCATGTCTTAACATAGCATGGAGAATATGTTCTGCCTTTTCCAAAAGGTCAGACTTTGCTGCCCTTCTGGTTGCTGATACAGTAAAATGTATACCTCCCCCTGCCTGCTGAATTTCCTGATAAGTTTTCCCCTGAAGTCTCATATTTATCTCTTCTATACGACTTCCCCCAAAAACCACATGGGTATGAGGATCTACAAAGCCAGGTAATACAATCTTTCCTCTGGCAGAAAGCCTTTTACCTCCTTCTTTCAGGGTTACAAGAGATAAAACTTCTTCTGTCTTTCCGGTAGCTACTATCCTGCCTGTTTCGCTATCTACAGCAATAGAGCCATCTTCTATAATGCCAAGATCATTTATTACTGGAACTAAAACAGGTTTATCTTTTAAAGTTTTTAGAGTCAGTAATTGAGAAGCATGTTCTATTATTAAATCGGCAAAAAGTTGGGTCATAAAAAAATACCTCCTTTGTTAAATGGTGAGAGGTGAGAGGTAACAGGCGGTGGGTATAATAAGTTAAGAGTTGATAATTGAAAGTTTAAAATTGAAAATTAACAAACCCTCAACACTTCTCAATTTTTTCACTTTGCACTTCTCACTACACAATTATATCAAAAAAATATACAAAAGGCATGTAATCTCTAAAAATATTACCTTTCTGAAGGAAAACTTGATTCCACGAAGAAAGAATACAGGTTTTCAATTTTGATTTAAGGAGTTTTTTTTAAGTGAATAATAAAAAAATTATTATACCTATTTTTTTTATAATATTAATATTTTTAATATATCCATCTATATCTTTATCTAAAACTGATTACAGAGAAGAATATGATACAGCTATTAATAAATATTACGAGTTACTTGCTATAGCACGATCCTCGGGTTATAATACGACAGAAGCAGAAGCTTTGAGAGAACAGGCAAAAGTGACGGAACAGGGAGGATTTTACAGGGCTGCCTTAATATTGATGGAACATGCCATTAAATTACTGGAGGAAAAATTAGAAGGGAAACCTGATTTCGTATTACCTACCAAAACCCCTGTTCCCTCAGTTAAACCAACACAATACCCGATATCTACAAAAAAACCCCTTCAAACTTCTACTCCTACCTGGAGACCAACACAGACTCCTGAAGCGACAGAAAAACCAGCTCTTGTTCCAACACAGACTCCTAAAGCGACAGAAAAACCAGCTCTTGTTCCAACACAGACTCCTGAAGCGACAGAAAAACCAGCTTTTGTTCCAACACAGACTCCTGAAGCGACAGAAAAACCAGCTTTTGTTCCAACACAGACTCCTGAAGCGACAGAAAAACCAGCTCTTGTTCCAACACAGACTCCCGGGCATCAAGACATATATACTCCAACTCCTGAAACTCTTTCAAACAGTTTTGAAAGAAATGAAGGCTATCCCTTTGGTATAAATACTGCACATCAGCCTATATTTAACGAATTACTACCATATTATAAGAAGACTAATGCAAAATGGATACTAATTAATGGATTAGTATGGGCTAAAAGAAAGCCACCTGACTGGACTAAAATAGATGAACAGGTAAACCTGCTTTATAATAATGGTTTCTCCGTTATAATGGAAATAAATATATTACCCACTTCAGATGGTACAGCTTCAGAGTTTCCATCAGATATAGAAGACTACAGTAAATTTATCTTTCGTTCCGTAGCCCGTTATGATGGAGATGGAGATTATAATAACGACGGAATAATAGATGGGCCTCCAATGCCAAAAATTAACTACTGGAAGATATTAAATGAACCAGATCTGAATAGATTCTGGGCAGATACACCGGCAAATTATGCTAAAGTAGTTAAACTATCGGCCGAAAATGCACATAAAGCAAATCCTATGGCAAAAATAATTTTTGGAGGCATCTCCAATAAAAATACCATTCTTGGTGAAAAAATAAATACAGGTTTTCTTGAAAATCTATTCAAATTTACTTTTCCCGATGGGAAAAAAGTTCAGGATTATCTGGATTATATGAGTTTTCACTATCATGGCAATTCTAAGGGTTTCAGTGATTTTATGGAAGCTCAAACAGGTATAATGAAAAAATATAATGTAAAAAAACCTTTCATGATAACAGAACTGGGTTGTCCTGGAGGAGTAAACTTCAGCTTTGAGGATGGGAATTTTCTTTCTGCACCATTGAATAATCAGGCCATAGAAATAGTCAAAATGCATACACTGGCTTTTTCTTTAGGAGCTGAAAAAGTTTTCTATTATTCTATTTCAGATCAGAAAAAACAATTAAAAGAATCTTCCAATGACACAATCTTTGTATCTGAAGAATCAGTAGAGAATATTTATTTACATGATCTATTATCCTATTATGGTCTATTTTATTTTGACTTTGAACCAAAACCATCTATGGCGTGCTATAAATTTATGGCAGAAAAACTAAAAAATAGAAAAGTAAGCCATGAAATTTTAGGACTGGCAGAAGGAGTCAGATGTTTTGTTTTCATAAAAAATAAAAAATTTTCTACTACAACAGATGAACCATTATATATAATATGGAATGAAACAGGTGAAAAACAAATATCTATGAAACTGCCCTGGAAAAAAGCAAATTTGAGCAGTTTTATTCTTATTAAAGGAGATGAAGTATATACCAGTGAATTAGAAGCAACAACAAATGGAACATTCGATATACATCTGGTAAAGGAACCAATATTACTTGAATTTTCTCCCTGAAAGGGTTCTTTGAAAATTTTGTTCTGAAAGCAGAGGAAAACTCTGATTATTATATGTTATAGAAAAAGGAATTTAAAATATGTTATAGAAATTTATAATAAATTTAAAAAACAAAAGAGGTGTATAGTGTGACTTGTTCAAAATGTAAAACAGAAAATGAAGAAATCCATAAATATTGTTATCAGTGCGGCATTTCCCTCAAAGAAGACATAATAGATGAACTTTTAGAAACACGTCTGACAGAGGAAGAGGCCAATCACTTATTAAGATTTTCATATGTATTTGAAATAAACAATCTCATAGATGAAGCTATAGAAGCCTGTACAGCAATTACTGAAATACATCCGGAATGGGCTGATGTACATTTCAAACTGGGTAGATCTTATGAAGCCAGAGGATTCCACGGTAAAGCTATAGCAGAATATAGAAAAGCCATAAGCATTAATGAAAACTATATAGATGCTCATAGATGTTTAGGAGAACTCTATAGTGACGAAGGATTTTATAATGAAG
>Ga0302240_1001367_pt1 | contig 19632 bp, 16 predicted proteins | sample AAG_UR_His_MG_FD_193538 | JGI IMG/M metagenome (GOLD analysis project Ga0302240, IMG submission 193538) | Enriched activated sludge microbial communities from anaerobic digester in WTTP, New Holstein, Wisconsin, United States - AAG_UR_His | ecosystem: Engineered > Bioreactor > Anaerobic >... | reverse complement strand
TGCGCATGGCTAAACGCATACTCCACAAGCTCAACCGCCTCATCGAGGTGGAGCATGAACCGCGTCATCTCCGGATCCGTGACCGTGATGGGCTTACCGCTCATGATCTGATCGATAAAAAGCGGAATTACCGAACCGCGCGACGCCATCACATTTCCATAACGCGTGCCACAGATAATCTGCTTTTTCTCATCGAGCCCGCGAGACTTGGCGATCATCACCTTTTCCATGAGCGCTTTGGACATACCCATCGCATTGATCGGATAGACAGCCTTATCGGTACTCAGTACCACAACCCGCGTTGCCCCTGCCTCTACCGCCGCAGTGAGCACATTGTCTGCCCCCAGCACATTTGTCTTGACCGCTTCCACAGGATAGAACTCGCACGATGGAACCTGCTTGAGCGCTGCTGCATGGAACACATAATCCACACCCTGCATCGCTGCCTTGACGCTCTGCAGATCCCGCACATCCCCAATGTAATACTTAATCTTCTCTGATTTGTAGAGATGCCGCATATCGTCTTGCTTTTTCTCATCGCGGCTGAAAATGCGGATCTCCTCAAAATCATCGCGATTAAAGTATTTCTTGAGCACGGCGTTGCCGAAAGAGCCGGTGCCACCGGAGATAAGTAATATCCTTTTCATTGACTTATATTCTCCAAATAAGAATTAGACTTAGATTTTCTGATTATTGAATCAGATTCTGCAGCATTAACATTCTTTTGCTGTTCATCAGCGGCAACTATTCTCATAGCGCAATAAGAAATCAGCATATGCATTCATAATACCCATTTTTAATTCCATTTTTGGCATCCATCCCATATTCATGATTCGAGAGACATCGAGTAGTTTTTGCGGAGTGCCATTTGGCTTGGTGGTATCCCACACCACTTCACCAGTATACCCAATAATGCTGGCCACTAGTTCAGCTAATTCGCGAATTGTGCTATCGGCACCTGTACCAACATTGATGATTTCGCCAATGTCAGATGCGTTCTTATTCTCCAATAGGAAGATGATTGCTTCCGCCAAATCATAAGAATGGAGAAATTCGCGTCGCGGTGAACCATCACCCCACAAAACCACGCTCTTTCCAGACTGTTTTGCTTCGTGGAACTTGCGTATAAATGCCGCAAGCACGTGTGAATTCTCAAGGTCATAATTATCATTCAGCCCATAAAGGTTTGTTGGCATCAAAGAAAGAAAATTAGTGCTATATTGCTGATTATAATACCTACAAAGTTTTATTGCAGAAATCTTGGCAATTGCATAAGCTTCGTTTGTAGGTTCCAGGGCTCCTGTCAGAAGATATTCTTCCTTGAGTGGCTGAGGTGCAAGCCTTGGGTAGATGCAGGACGATCCAAGATTGATCAGCTTTTCAACGTTGTACTTTCTTGCAGATTCAATTACATTCAGGGCAATAGCCAGATTTTCATAGATAAAGTCCGCAGGATATTGAGAATTTGCACCAATGCCTCCAACCTTCGCTGCCGCAAGAATTACAATCTCGGGCTTTTCATCGCGAAAAAAGTCCTCGACATCTGCTTGTCGAGTGAGATCAAGCTCTGCATGTGTACGTACAACAATATTTGAGTAGCCCTTCTCCTGAAGTTTCTTGAGTATTGCCGACCCAACAAGACCTCGGTGTCCTGCAAGGTATATCTTGGAGTTTTTATTCATACTGGGTCTTCTTGATTGTAAATCCTCCATTCTTAAGATGAAGCTCTCTTCTTGCCTCTTCTATGTCAGCATTGACCATCATTCTTATTAATTCAGGCAGGCCTACGACTGGTTTCCAGCCAAGATTTTTGACTGCTTTAGAAGGATCACCGATTAAAAGATCGACTTCTGCCGGGCGGAAATACCGAGGATCGATTTCAACGACGATCCGACCTGATGCTTGATCTATGCCTTTTTCCTCAATCCCTTGGCCTTTCCATTCCAAATCGATGCCTGCTTCACAAAACGCCATCGTAATAAAATCGCGCACCGAAGTTGTAACTCCTGTGGCCATTACATAATCGTCTGGTTTTTCTTGCTGCAGAATAAGCCATATAAGCTCTACATAATCACCGGCAAAACCCCAATCACGCTTTGCATCGATGTTCCCCATATAAAGCTTATCTTGGATACCCATCTTTATCCTAGCTGCTGCACGTGTCACCTTGCGAGTCACGAAAGTCTCGCCACGCCGCGGGCTTTCGTGGTTAAACAATATGCCATTGGAGGCATGCATCCCATAGCTCTCGCGATAATTCACAACGATCCAATACGCAAAGAGCTTTGCGCACGCGTATGGGGAACGAGGATAAAAAGGAGTAAGTTCGCGCTGCGGTATCTCCTGTGCTTTTCCAAAGAGCTCTGAGGTCGACGCCTGGTAGAAGCGTACCTTCTTTTCCATGTGAAGTATACGAATTGCCTCCAGAAGTCGCAGCCTACCAAGCCCATCCACATCGGCGGTGTACTCGGGAATTTCAAAAGAAACCTGCACATGGCTTTGGGCTCCAAGATTGTAGACCTCATCAGGTTGAACTTGCTCAAGAATTCTTATTAAGCTGCTCGAGTCACACAGGTCGCCATAGTGAAGATGAAACCTCACATCCTTCTCATGCGGATCCTGATAGAGATGGTCCACCCTATCGGTATTAAAACTCGATGAGCGACGCTTTATGCCATGGACATCATACCCTTTCTTGAGAAGAAACTCGGCAAGATATGAGCCATCTTGACCAGTAATTCCAGTGATTAACGCTGTTTTCATTTAATTCTCTTAAACAATATTTATCAATACTGGTAGACTTCCGTGTAATACATTGCAAAACTCTAATTTCACAGATTATGCTTTAAGATTTTCAAAGGGAAGGAGGTTCCGACGTTTTTCTTGGACATTTATAGGCAAGCCTAGACTTAAACGGTGTTGAACGGGATTCATGGCACCGAACGACCTCTTTATCAGCGCCAAGTTGTACTACTTCAGGTATTTGTCCAGGGTATCCATGAATGAATCCATGGTTACCCCGATCTAGTTCCGGTTATAAAACATTTCGTTTTTAATCCGGCCAAACAAACTTTTGCAGGCAGCATTGTCCGATGAAAAGCCTTTCTTTGACACCGATCCTTCCAGAGGAATTGGTAGCATGAAATAGCACCTTATCTATTTCACCGTTTTGGTTTTGATCTGAGGGCGCAGCATATCTAAATTACTTATGAATTCTATAATTTTTTTCGTTTGTGCAATTTCATTTTTTTGTGTATGGATAAATTCAGCAGCTTTTTTTCCGAACTCGTTCAATTCTTCCTGACTTTTCTCGCATATTTCAATAATTTTGTTTTTCATTCCTTCTATGCTCTCATCGTCAAAAAAATAAATATAGGGTTCATATTCCTTTGGAAGGCAAGGCAATTTACTCATTAAAGTAGGCGTGCCTGAAGCCATATATTCCATCGTCTTTGAGGGGAAGGAGTATTTGGTATATTCTTCATAGCTATGTCTTGGATTTACTAAAAGAGTCGCTCTTTTTTGTAATTTCAAAACTTCATTTCTTGGCAATATTCCAAAATATTCTATACGGCTGTCTCTTTTCTGAATTTCTTGAATTTTTTCCAATCCATCTCCGTTACCACACAACCATAGCCTGAAATCAGGACTATTAATTTTTGTAAAAGCCTCCAGTAAATCTAAAATGCCATAACGTTTTGCTAAATTGCCGGTGTAAAGAATGGTTTTATAGGGTTCTTTCGGAACGTTTGTGATATTATCGTTTGTATTATAAATCCCTTCCATTACCATCCACGGTTTATCTCCTATGGGTAAACGCTCCGCCATATACTGGCTCAGCAATACAAATGAATCTATATATTGAAATGATTTTAATATGATTTTCTTATCAATACTTTTCAGTAATCTATATATTATATTTTTACTATCGGACATATATTCCGGTAAATCCGGAACAATCAAACACGTTTTAATTTTGTCATTTCTTTGTTTTATTTTTTTAACCGCTTTTAAATAAGGAGAATGAATTCCATAAATAATTAAATGAACATTGTCTTTATCTTTAAGTAAATTATTCAAAGATTTATACAAATTGAGGTATTTCGATACATGCTTAATCACGGGGATAGTGACAAAACCTAAACATAAATCTTCATTTCCTTTAATATGCGAAAAAGAGGACGATTTAAAATATGCTTTCTTATAATATTGTAGGAAATCTCTGAGCGTAGGTAAAGTAATTACTTTAACGGGATATGAATTAGCCTCAAAACCGTTTAATAATGCCCATTGGAGTGTATTTGCCGCAAAATCCAAATGTTTGGTATTTTCCTTTATTTCATCCAATCTTTCGTTTGGATATAATCCTCCAATAAATATTGTTTCCATAAAAATTTCTTAATGTCTGGAATTATTCTTTTTAAATAATTATAAGGTTTAATTATGTTTTTGTTAATCATTAAGAAAAGATGAGTACATAGAATCAATTTTTTCAAATATTATTTCTTGAGAAAATTCTTTTTTAATCCTTTCATATGCACTTTGCCCATATTCTGATCGTAATGCTTCTGATTCTATTAAGGTTTCAATAGCTTCTTTTAATTGTGTTGAATTACGAGGTTCAATTATGATTCCTGATTGTTCATGAATTATGACTTCAGGATTACCACCTACATTGGTAGCAATACATGGTAACGAGGCTGCGCATGCTTCAAGTAATGCATTCGATAAATTTTCATGCAATGAGGGAAATACAAATATGTCGGATGATAAAAGCAATTCAGGTACCTTATCGCTTTTGCCCAATAAAACTACATTTTCTTTCACAATATCTTCTCTAAGATGTTCTTTTACCACATTTAAATATGGTCCATCCCCTATAATTAGAAATTTTATGGTTTTGTTTGAATTTATTTTTTTAATTGCATCTATGAGATATTCAAAACCTTTATCTTTTGATATTCGTGAAACAGTAACCACTATAATATCTGTGTCATTTATCATTAATTCTTTTCTTACTTTTTCCCTTATTTCTTCTTTATTGTATTGAGAATAATCAGGTGCTGCATTCCATATATATCCATACAGGTGAGAAGCATTTTTGTAAATAATTTCTCTTTTTGTAGCGTATTCACAAACACAATAAACTAAATCTGCCATTTTTAATGTAAGTGGCTCGATGATATTAGAGAATATCCATTTTTTGAATCCTTGACATGAATAGTCATCACCATATAATCCATGGACACTTACAACAATTTTTTTACATCCTGCTAATTTTCCGGCTAAAACACCATAAAATCCTTCAGATTGTAATCCTCTTATATGTAATATGTCAGGTTTTACCCTTTTAATTTTTTTGTATAAATCATGCAACAATTTTAAATTGATTCCATGAGGAGCAAAAGTTTGTTCGAGAGATATGAAATTATATTTTTCTTTTAATTTGGAATTAATAAGTAATAAAGCCCCTGTTGCTGGTCCACCATTGTTAATTTGATTTGTGCAATAATGTTGCATTACAATAGGGGGGTCATTGTTGTTTTTTCTGCGAATACTCTTATAGCACATAACTATATGTTAGTTTTCTCTTTGTTTCCTATTAAATATGCTAACAACATAGCGTTTAAATAACTTCTTAACGATGTGTACCACATAGAGAATAAAGTAATTGCGAAAGCAGAAGTAATTATTGCTGCCATTAGAATTCGCTTATCACTATTCCACTCTCTGTTAAAACAGAGTTTAAATCCTTGATAAAACAATGCAGCTAAGATAATTACTCCAATTAGCCCAAAGTTGGACAAAATTTCCAGCCAGTCGTTATGGGCAAATGAGCCTAATTTCGATAATCTGATCGATGCTGCAAATCCGTAACCAAATAATAAATGAAAAGGATCACTGTCTAACCATGTATCCCAAATGTTTAAGAAAATTAAATTTCTGGCTGAAGTATCGCCATAAGCTGCCAATTTCAATCTGTACTGCAAGTAGGCATTATTTAGAAAATACCTATATCCCAAAAATGAAACTGCGGCAATAGATAAAAAATTCAGGAAATATCCTTTCCACTTGTTTTTTTCATCTATAATTTTCATTTGATAATAAAAATACCACAACAAAATAACAGAACCTACAACAACAGCTCCCCGTTTAGAACCGGCTATAATAAAAAACAGAATCAGCGAGGCAAAACCAGCAGAAAGCAATTTTTGTTTTCTTATTAAAAAGACAAATGGAAATAGAAGGACAAATTTATAAGCAGCATTATTTACAATATCCTCATATGATGAAAACCTTCCTGAAATAATTAATAATGTCTTGGAGTAATAAAATTGACCGATAGCAAGAGGCATCATTATCATAAAAAAAATCAAAAAATCTTTTATTTCTAACTGTTTTTTTGCGGCAAAATAGTAAAACGGATAGAAGCTGAGCAAAAAAACCAGTGTTTCTTTGAACATGCTAAATTGATATCTATCAGATAACCGTCCAGTGAAAAAAAATCCTATGACATTAAGAAAGGTAAAAGCAGTCCATGCTTTATAAAATCCTTCTTTCTTTGGTAAGGTGAATGTTTTTACCATATAAATACCGCATATTAGCATAATAACGGCTAAAAATGAACGGGAAATGATGGATCCGCTTTCATAGAATAATCCTTGTGATTCATAAAGTATGAACAGTAGGAATAGATTATATTTTATGTATGTATCAATTTTTTTCAATGTAATTTATCCGATTTTCGCTTATTTATTTTACAAGCTCTACCATCCATCTGCAAGGATCAAATTTACCTTCGTTCCATTGCATGTTTGTTGTCCAATATCCTTCACAAAGATTATAGGCTTCAATTGTGTAACCATAACTAATTTCTATGATTAAAGGATTATTGTTTGCATCGAAAACAAAATCATATGCTATGCTTTGAGCTTTTATTTTTTCATTAATATTGAAAGCTATTTGAACGCAACGTTCATCGATTTCTTGTTTTTTATAAATAATATTTCCACTTCCAGAAGCTCTAAAATCGTTTTTTCTTATCAAACGTTTGATGCCAAATGCTTTATCTCCAACAATAATAATTCTAATATCAAAAACATTGTTTGGTATAAAATCTTGAAAATATACATACCCTTTCTCGGGGCTAACCATTTTTGTCAATTCTGTGGGCATAATTAGTCTGCCAATTCCTTTGCAGACGCCCCATAAGGTGTCTTTCCCTTCTTTGTATTTACGAATTCTTTCTTTTAAATTTCCTCGACGGTTAAACTGAGGGAATCCTTTTCCAAAAGCCCTATTTACCAAACGAATTGCATCTTTTTTCGTAGGAACCAATTGAACATTTGCCGAACCTCCTCCTGCTCTCAATTTAAAAACTTTTGGGAATGTCGTTTTATTAACCCAGTCCATTGCTTCTTTTTTGTTGTAAAACACATAGGATGGAACGAACGGAGCACCAATTGCCTCCAATAAATATTTTTGTCCAACTTTATCATCGAAGTGCCAGGTGGTATGGAAATCGGGGAATACTTTCAATCCTTTCGCTTCCAATGAATATATCAACTGCTTTGCAAATAACTTGTCTCTGTAATCACAATGAGTATGATGCCACATGAAAGCAGTACAATCATCAACTTGATGAACAATATCTGGGTCATAGGCATTAACAATCTTATAAGGAATATCATTTTCTTCGCAATATTTAATCCAACGATCTGAAAACGACCCTGGACGATTGTGAATTGCTATTTTCATTTTTGATTTCCTAAGTATCTAGCAATAACTTCTTTAGATAAATCGAGATGAGATTCACATCTCATAAGGTTAAGCAATAAAGATAACCCTTCTTTATTTACAAAGGTTAGCCCCAATTTTTGTATAAGTCGTCTTATATACCTATTTCTTATATAGGATAGAGGTGACCAGTAGTTCAAATATTGCTTTGCTTTAGACTCTATATAATCATTCCAGGTTCTATTTAGCATTTTATCATCTAGAATTATTTCAGAATAAGAATCTATCTTGCTCAATATCTCCATATTTTCTTGTTCACATGGGAAATATAATCTATATGATCCTTTCTCATGACAGACAGGATGCAATTTTATATCTATCTTTTCATTATTTAATATAATTTCCAATATAAGACCCCTGTACCATTCTTGATTTTCGATATTCCTAGTGAATAAAAAATTGCCCAAACTATAATAAATTGGAACTCCTTTATATACCTCGCATCCACTTATACAATGAGTATGGTGCCCAACTACGAGATTTACTCCATTTTCTGCATAGAAACGATACTGGTTTTGCATTCTCGGGCTTGGAAGGTTATAATATTCATATCCTCCATGAACTATTGCGATTACATAGTTTGCGTTGTCTTTAGCATTTTTAATTGCATATACATTCTCAATTATATCCATCGGATGGGCTCCCGCAGAAGTCACTGATGCAGAAGCCCATTCGTTTTCAGCGAAATTGAGGAACGCGACAATTCCCTCTCCACTATCCCAATAGAATGTCTTTCTTGCTTCGTCTAAGTTTAGCCCAGCTCCTACTGTTCCTATATTATTATCTTCACAGAATTGCAAGGTACTTCTTATCTCGTTCTCGCCATAATCTTTTATATGATTATTTGCCAAGGTTAGTAAATCAATTCTGAGGATCTTCAAAATATCTAAAAGACTTTCTTTCTCTGCTTTTAGATGAGGACCAGTTTTTCTGATTTTCTTGGAATCAAGCGCAATTGCAGCTTCTAAATTAACAATATTGAAATCTGATTTCTCGAATAATTCTATAATCTCACTGCTGATTGAGGTTTTATCATAACAATCTGTAATTCCGAGGTCCCCAGTAATTAATATAGATTTCATTTTTGCAGATATAGCTCCAAAAATTTATCTTTTACTCTTGAGATATCATATTGTGAAATATCATATTCTCAAGGTCAGTTTGAATTTTTCCGATTTTAATCTGAATTAAGCCCATTTAAATAGACACTAATATCATACCCGCTCCAACGGATTACAATGTATTAGTGTCTACTTAAATGGAGTTGCTTTAGGAGGACACCCAACATATTTTTTACTTCGTCTGATTACTAAAATAAAAGTGATAAAAAGTTTTTATTATATAAATTCTATCACTTAAAATGAACCTCCTTCCGTTTTCTGAGTTTCTATAAACTTCTTCATATTTTTCTTTGGCCTTATTAACATCAAAGTATTTATCAAAAACGCCCTTTGAGAATCTAGATAATTCGGAATAGAATTTATTATCTATTATCATTCTTATTATATTTTCTTTATTAATATCTTCATTATCTTCCCTAAATATATTTCTGCTAGAAAAATTCGTCTTAAAAGCATCACAGAAATTCGCCTCGTTTAACAGTACTGGAATTTCGCCTTTTGCATTTATGGCTAAAATCGGTAATCCCAAGGACGCAGCCTCCATAATGCCACGCCCACTTCCTATCACGGCATCAGCCAAATAGAGCATTCTTGATGCCTCAGTCGTGTATATGGAATCATTCAAAAATACGATATTACCATTCCTTACAAACGGATCTTTCGCTAGATCTTGATATACCTTTTTATCTTCAATTACTCCTACAATATATAATTTTGCCACTCTGATATTCCTAGAATGCAAATATTTGATCAAATTGAAAGAGTCTCTAATACTTTTCTCATAGAGCGAATTGATTCTACATATTCGCAAAAAGTTGAATATTGCTTTTTGCTTTGAAATTGGATTATATGTCCTATCAAGCTCTATAGGCTTTACTCTGTTCGGTATCAGAACTACATTACTAGAATTGTACCTTTTTTGTTTCCTGAACCACTCAAAATTTTCGTAACTAAATAAAATCAAATTATAAGCATGAGGGAAACCGATAGGGTTCTGGCCTCCACATCTATTCAAAATTATTCTATGTGTTCTAGATGAAATAATAATTCTAATAAGATTATAGCATTCTTCATCAAAGCAATGATATATATCTGGATCAAATTCCTTAGAAAATCGTTTAATATTCCTATAAAAAGAAATAAGATTTATTCCATTGAAATTTATATGCTTGCAAAAATACGGATTTGATTCTATTATCTTGCTTCTACCCGGCCCAAATGAGATGATTTTTACATTGTGATAATTACCCAATACCTGTGAGATATGATTTAGACTATGAAAATGACCGCCACTCCCATGTCCCATAGCCGAGATAAAGAAAGCTATTTTCATATTCAAATAATCCTTTGTTCCAGTTCCAGATCAATTCCATATTTATCTTTAACTCGTTTTTGAACTTCACTGATTACTACCAAAATCTCATTTCCTGTGGCATTCCCTATATTGATTATAAATCCGCTATGTTTCTCAGAAATCTGAGCCCCACCAACTGTAAATCCTTTCATTCCTAATTCATCAATCATAGGACCTACAAAGCGCCCTTGCGGACGTTTAAACACGCTTCCGCAACTAGGGTACTCGCGCGGCTGTTTGGCCCATCGTATTTTTTTGTTTTCCTCCATTTTGTTAATAATTGTCTGCTTGTTGCCATGTTCTAATTGGAACCACGCTTTTAATACAATTTTATCCGGATTTCTAAGAAAAAAACTATTTCGATATTCAAAGTTGATATCTTCGGAAGAAATCTCTTTTATCTTCATATCCATAAAGTCAAAATATCGCACCTTTCTCAAGACATCTTTTATCTCAATATCCTTTGTTCCGGCATTCATGGCTACTGCACCGCCAACAGAACCAGGAATATCATAGAATATTTCAAGTCCGGTTAGGCTATGTTCCATGGCTATTTGGCTTAGCCTAAGCAGTGTAACCCCAGCTTCCGCCACGATTTCGGTACTGTTAACTTCTACCTGATCAAAGCATCCATTAAATATTATAAAATCTTGATCATAATATTCCTTGCTTAGAATTACATTATTGCCATTTCCAAGAATAATAGTTCCCTTTCCTGAGTTCGCTGAGTAAGCGTCTAATAAATCGCCTTCTACTTCGGGAAACATAGCTCTCCTACAAGTAGCTTTTATCTTGTATCCGTTATACTCTCTTAAATCAAAGTCTAAATATGATTTCATACTCAAATCAAATGGATAGTATATCAGGGATTCGGACTACTAATCTTCTTAATAACCTATGCCGGTACTCCAGCAACTATGGAATATGCTGGCATATCCTTATTTACAACGCTGCTAGCTCCCACTATTACATTATCCGCTATGTTGATACCCCCTATTATCTTTGCCCCTGCAAATATAACAACGTTATTTCCTACTCTTGGATAGTTCCCCTTTTGAGCATCCCCAATACTTCTACCTCCAAGTGTTACTTGTTGATAAATAATGCAATTATTGCCTATTTTTGTACCGTCGCCAATAACGATGCCGTTAGGATGGGGGAATTTAATACCGATACCAATTTTAGCATTAGGGCCAATAAAACAACCATATTTTAATATCAATTTCCTACAGAGATACCCAGTCAAAAATGGAATTTTCTTTTTATAGGACCACAGATATAATCTAATAATAAGCAAAAACCTTTTATTTAGGTTGAAAATGAGATTCTCCATTAAAGACAAAACATTATATTTCTTTCCATCTAGGATCTCATTCTGAATATATAATTTCATGATTTTGCATTGAGATCTCTTGGCTTAAGAAAAATAAACGTCCTGACTAATATGATTAAATATAGAATCGCATTAATTATACTGTACAAGAATACTGTCTTATTGATTGTCATTTTCAGTTTATAAGAAATATAGAAAGCCAATAATAATACTATGACTCTCAATATATTAAACATTAATTGTAAGGCCTGTTTTTCCAATACATTTAAGCAATTCATTATAGGAGAAGAAATAAACCTAAATAGGGAATATATAGATAATAGTTGGGCATATCTCCCTGCTTCATGCCATTCTTTGCCAAAAACAATAAGAAATAATTGAGGACCAAATAATATTAAAAATATAGTAGGAATCATACCAAACATTAATAACTTCTTACTAATCGAAAGCGAAAACGAATATATTCTTGGAAGATTATCTTTTCCATATTTAGAAATTTCAGCATAGTATACCTGAGCTACAGATTGCCCTATTAGATCCATAGGTAGATTGACCATTGAATTCGCTAACCCGAATATCCCAGCAGCTTTCGGGCCATATAGTGTTGCCAACAAAAGAACTGGCAACTGACTGCTAAGTGCAAGTAAAAGCTGGGACCATGATTGCACCAAAGGAAAGTTTTTGTATCTTTTTGCTACATTTCTAATGTTGTCCCAAGAAAAGCTCTTAAATATAGTAGGTCTGGCCTTTAATAATCTAGAAAAGAGAGTCCCAATCCCTGCCGCTTCTTGAGCTATTTGACCCAAAAAAAGACCCCAAGGTCCAATTTTTATAGTTCCTAGACCGATCTTGATAACCGATGAAGAAATGCTCTGGTTCAATTTTGTTCGCGTAATAATCCTGAATTGCTTTTGTCTTAGGGTCCGATTGATAAGTGCTTCATAAATACCTGTAAAGAAGAAAACTACTGGTATTAGCCATAAGAAGGGCTTTAAATTTTCTGAATCATAGTATCTTGATATAGAATCTCTAAAAAGGCTTACTATAAAAAATAGCAATAAGCTTAATACAGATGTTATGAAAAAGCAGAGCTTAAGGATATCATCTGCACTATCTTCATTTTCAGCAATAGGAATAGTTACTGAATACCGCAGGGTTGATAAGGGGCCAATAATTCCAAAAATTGATACAAATATTGAATATACACCATAATTTTCAGGAGAATAAAGCCTTGTAATAATTGGCGTGGTTACTATTCCGATTAATCTCGCGGCAATATTTCCTCCAGCAACAATTGCTATATTACGATAAAGAATATTATTCTTAAGTTTCAACCAATAGCTTTTGAATGCTTTTTTGAGGTTCAATTATCTTGCCTTAGTTGCTTGTAAGATGATTTAATTTTTCATCTAAGTTTTCATATCCTCGATCAATTTGCCAGGAATCTTCTATTATTGTTTCGCCATCAGCAACTAATCCTGCCAATACCAAAGCTATTCCTGCGCGTAGATCGATAGCTCTTACTGTAGTACCCTTTAATGCTTCACCCCCCTCAATCTTTAAAAGATCACCTTCGATAGAGTATCTCATGCCCATTCTTGATAGCTCTTCTGCATATGCATAACGGCCAGGGAACCTTAGGTCAACAATCTTTGACTCTCCTTTAGAACATGCTCCATAGACAGCAAAAAGGGGCTGCATATCAGAATTTATGCCAGGATATGGGCCTGTACTTATTTCGACTGGATAAGGAGTACCGCCTCGAACTATTAAGGAATCTTTACTTCTATAATACTTCATTCCGCTTTCACGGAGGAAAATCATTGGCACTTCCAGATGCTCAAAGGGAAAGTTTAAGATCTCGATATCACCACCAGTAATCACTGATCCTATTGCCCATGTGATAGCTTCCACATTATCTGGAATCACTCTATGCTTTGTTCCATGGAGATTGTCAACTCCGTCAATTTCAATACATTTTTGACCATAAACACGAATATTTGCCCCCATTTCATTGAGCATATCTATCAAATCAAATATCTCAGGACGAATATGCGGATTCCAAACTACAGTCCTCCCTTCAGCCAAAGATCCACAGATGACAGCATTTTCTGTTGCTCCTGTTGAACGTATTGGAAGCTTAATTTCACATCCCTTTAGTTTTCCCTTAGTTTTTGCACATAGGTAGTTTTCTTCTTCCCAGACTTTGGCTCCCATTTTTTCTAACAGCATAACATGCAGATCATATTTGCGATCTCCTAATTGACAACCACCGGGAAATGGTACTCGGCCTTCACCAAAGCGAGCCACTAGAGCACCCAAAATCAATAATGTATTGCGAATTGAACGCTCATTCCATACTAAGTCCGTTTCTATCTTTTTATTTTCCTCTATTTTAAGAGAATGCTTATCTTCGATACATGTCTTTCCAAGAACACGCAACATAGCAATATGCACCTGCATATCTAGCAAGCTGTTGGGGGAATTAAGTATTTGAACTGCTTCATCTGTCAAAAGCGATGCGGCTAGAAGTCTAAGTGCAGAATTCTTCGCTCCGCTTACTTCTACCTGTCCGATAAGTCGGCATTTTTTAATCACCATTGTACTACTCCAAAAAACCTGGCAAAATCTAAATTCCTAAGTGTTAGACGTGGCTAAAAGAGCATAAAACTCAACAAACCACTCTACGAACTTCTTAATCCCTTCTTCGACTTCCGTTGAAGGTCTATATCCCACCTCTTTTACCAAATCAACAACATCGGCAGCAGTCCTCGGCACATCTCCTGGCTGCATGGGATACAGTTCCTTTTTTGCTTGCTTTCCTAAATATTGCTCTAATAATGCGATACACATTCCTAATTCTACCGGTGTGCCATTGCCAATATTATACACTCTGTAGGGAGCGGTACTACTTCTACTAGGAGCAGCCTCCCCTGCCTCGCACGGCTTTGGTAGTGTATCTAGAATACGGACTACGCCTTCCACAATATCGTCGATATACGTAAAGTCCCGAACCATATTGCCATTGTTGAATAGCTTAATGGGCTTATCTTCAATAATTGCCTTGGCAAAAATGAAGAGCGCCATATCAGGCCGCCCCCATGGCCCATACACCGTAAAAAAGCGCAAGCCAGTAGTGGGCAAACCAAAAAGGTGGCTATAGGCATGCGCCATAAGCTCATTGCTCTTTTTTGTTGCTGCATAAAGGCTTATTGGATGATCGACATTATCGTTCGTACTAAAAGGGATTTTGCTGTTGCTGCCATAGACACTCGAAGAACTCGCATACACAAGATGCTCAATGTGGTTATGGCGGCAGGCTTCTAGAATGTTTGAGAATCCCACTATATTGCTATCGATATAACTACGAGGATTCTCAAGGCTATAGCGCACCCCTGCCTGCGCCGCAAGATGCACCACACGGTCAAACTTCTCATCTTTGAATAGCCGCATGAGACCTTCACTATCCTCGAGATTCATCCGAATAAAGCTGTAGCCTGGATACCGCGTACTTTGCACACGGCTATTCCATTTTTCTGCATCCCTCGAAATGCCAGCCTCAGCGAGCCTGGCATACTTGAGATTGACATCATAGTAATCGTTGATATTGTCGATTCCGACGATCGTATCGCCGCGTTCAAGGAGGCGCTTTGCTACATGGAAGCCGATAAATCCCGCAGTTCCTGTGACGAGCACTTTCATACTTTAGAGCCTTCCATCCACCATTTCGCGCGGTAAGATGCCTTTTACATCGAATACGATTGCGTGGCCATTCTGCATACTTGCAATATCGAGATTCGCAAACTCTCGATGCGCCACCGCAAGGACAATTGCATCATAATGTCCAGAAGGCTCAGTAAGATTAAGCTCATATTCATGCTGAACTTCTTTAGGATCGGCCCATGGATCCCAAATCTCTACATTACAGCCAAACTCTTTAAGCTCCCGCACAATGCCAACGACCTTTGAGTTGCGGATATCAGGACAATTTTCCTTAAACGTAACGCCCAGCACCAAAACTCGCGCGCCATCGATCTTTTGCCCCTTGCCGATCATCAATTTCACCACGCGATTTGCAACGTAGATCGGCATATTATCGTTGAGTCGGCGGCCTGCAAGAATGATCTCTGGATAGTAGCCTGCAGCCTGCGCTCTATATGTCAAATAAAACGGATCGACACCGATGCAATGACCACCCACAAGGCCAGGTCTAAACGGCAAAAAGTTCCACTTTGTGCCTGCCGCAGCCAGCACCTCCTGCGTGTCGATACCAAGCTTATTGAAGATCATCGCAAGCTCGTTGACAAACGCGATATTGATATCGCGCTGGCTATTCTCAATGACTTTTGCCGCTTCAGCCACTTTGAGGGAGGAAGCCTTAAACGTACCTGCTTCAATGATGCTCCGATAAAGCTCATCGACCTTTTCGGCGGTCTCTGGGGTAGAACCTGAAGTGATCTTTTTGATCTTGGTTACCGTGTGCTCCTTGTCCCCTGGATTGATACGCTCGGGCGAGTAACCGCAGAAAAAATCGACATTGAATTTAAGCCCGCTCTCGCGCTCAAGGATGGGCACACATTCCTCTTCTGTGCAGCCAGGATAGACCGTTGACTCATAGATGACAATGTCGCCTTTTTTGAGCACCTTGCCTACTGTGGTGGTAGCCGAGCGCACGGGGCTCAAATCTGGTGCGTTGTGCTCATCGACTGGCGTGGGAACTGTCACGATAAAGCGATTACACTCTGCAAGATCGCGGTAGTCTGTAGTAAATCGCAAAAGGCGCGCTGCAGAAAGCTGCTTAGGGCTTGTCTCTAACGTCGAATCCTTACCCGCTCTAAGTTCTGCGATCCGCGATTTTTTGAGATCGAAACCAACGACGTCGTACTTCTTACCAAACTCTACTGCGAGCGGCAGGCCTACATAGCCTAGCCCAATTATGCCGATTTTTACCATATTATGTTTCCAGCCATTCTTTTGCGTGTACTTATTTTACAATAAATATTTATATATTTCATTGCCCTACTCCAACATAATGAAAACCCTTTTGCTCGACATCTGCTCTTCGATAGATATTACGGAGATCAATAAATACTGAGCGCCTTAATTCATTCTTTACCTTTTCAAGATCGAGATTTCTAAACTGGTTCCATTCAGTCACAATGACAAGCGCATCAGCATTATGCATTGTATCGTACTCATCACTACAGAAGCTGACTGCCTGGCCAAGGTGCTTGAGTCTCCAATGAGCTTCCTGCATCGCGGCAGGATCGTGGACCTTGCATACCGCTCCTTTCCTTATTAGGCCTTCGATAATGGTAAGCACAGGCGCTTCCCTCATGTCATCCGTATTGGGCTTAAAGGAAAGACCCAATATTGCTATGGTTGCTCCTTTGAGCTCGCCGAGTGCATGCTCAATCTTATCAACCATCTTTAACTTTTGGCGTTCATTGGCTTCGATTGCAGCCTCCACCAAGCTAAGCACTGCACCTGACTTTCTTCCGATATCAGCCATTGCACGAGTATCTTTAGGAAAACAACTTCCGCCATATCCCGGCCCCGGATGGAGGAATTTTGGACCAATCCTTCCATCTTTTCCCATCGCCTTAGCAACATCCAGTACATTCGCGCCAACTGCTTCGCAAAGATTTGCAATCTCATTGATATAGGTGATTTTTATTGCAAGAAACGCGTTTGATGCATATTTAATCATCTCGGCTGTCTCTACGCTTGTCTCGATAAAAGGAGTTTCATTGAGGTAGAGTGCGCGATAAACATCCTTCATTACTTGCCGCGCGCGCGCAGAATCGCTCCCAATCACTACCCTATCAGGCCTCATAAAATCCTGTACTGCTGAACCTTCCCTCAAGAATTCCGGATTGGAGACGATGTCGAACTCGATGTCAGCCCTACCACGGTTCATGAGACCCGCTGCGATACGCTCTTTGACAAGCTTTCCCGTGCCTATTGGCACCGTGCTTTTATCCACGATAACTTTGTAATCATTCATAGAGGCCGCAATTTGATCTGCAGCTTGCATAACGTACGATAAGTCAGCAGATCCATCTTCAAAAGGCGGAGTACCGACGGCGATAAAAACTACCTCAACATTATCAATTGTATCATTGATATTTACAGTAAAGAAAAGGCGACCTGCTTTACTATTCCTCTCCACTACATCATCGAGGCCTGGCTCATAAATGGGAATTCTGCCTTGCTGCAATTTTTCTATCTTCTGGGCATCGATATCGCAACAGGTCACAAAATTTCCAAAATCAGCAAGGCATGCGCCAGAAACTAGACCAACATAGCCTGTACCGATCACTGCGATTTTCGCCATATTTTAATGCTCCAATAAATGAAGAAGGTGGTGAGAGTTCATTATAGATTAGTCTGAGACAAATAACCTGCCCTAGGATTATGAAAATAAGAAATCATAGGATCAAAATAAACAAGGAAATGAACAGTGCGGGCAATCGCGCATTTCTTTGTTACTTGGGGTAAGCTCCGCATAGTTGTCGTAATCGTAGTATATTCGCTCCAGAAAGGTACCAACTACTATACTCGCTGGTGCAAATATGCAAGCGAGCAGAAGCTGACCTCAAGTCCGCTCACAGTGCGGGTGTACGCGTTATCGACATTTGCCGACACGACGAGGTTGACGCCGTTGGGGTTCAATTTTATGAAGGCCTGCAAACCGTCAGGTTCAAAAGCATCTGCATTCCATTTGGCTTCGATTGCGATAGGAGCCTTCCCCTCGCCCTCGATTACAAAATTCATCTTCTCGACGTACAGAGAGCAACTCGCAATCGAAATACTGCACATCCTCAAGGCTTTGGCAGAGCACGGTCTTATTTCTTCACCGCTAACCCCAACCTCATTGTGTCGATCCACTCCTATCCTGCCGTCCCGTCCCGTCTTGATCCTGTAAACCCATCAAAATTCCTAGGTCCGCTGGGCCAGAATACTTTTAAGTCAATAAAAATATCTATTCTTACTATTTTTCTTGACTTAATTATCACTGCAGTGTATCCTGAGTGCAGGGAGGCAAGACAATGGAGCGCCTGCTCATGCAGAAGCTACTCGAGTGGAAAAACCGAAGCTCGCGACTGCCCCTGCTCATGTACGGAGCCAGGCAAGTGGGCAAGACCTACCTGCTGCAGGAATTCGGAGCCCGATACTTCCGGGACACCATGCTTGTCAATTTTGAGGTGGATACCGCGCTCGCACGCGAATTCTCCGGTGACATCGAACCGAACCGCCTTATCAATACGCTCGAGATCTACTTCAACCGCAAAATCGATCCTGACGCGACGCTCATCGTTCTGGACGAAATCCAAGCCTCCGAACGGGCACTCACCAGCCTTAAATATTTTGCAGAGCGGGCACCTCACTACCATATCGTCGCAGCAGGCAGCCTTTTAGGCGTGAGCATGCATCGTTCTCACTACTCGTTCCCTGTGGGAAAAGTGGAAATGTTGACCCTCTACCCCATGGATTTCGAAGAATTTCTCCTTGCCCTGAACCAGACTGCGCTCGTTCCGGCAATACGAGACGGTTTTTCCAACAACGCGCCCCTGCCCGAAGCTCTGCACGAAAAGGCGCTCGAGCTCTACAAAACCTACCTCGTGGTTGGCGGTATGCCGGCTGCGGTCAAAGCTTATTCCGAGCAGCATCGAGTGCTGGATGCTGCAAGCGTACAGCAGCTCATTGTCTCGAGCTATGTTGCCGACATGGCGAAATATGCGACGCCTGCTGAGACCGCAAAAGTTATGGCTTGTTTTGACAGCATTCCCGCTCAGCTTGCAAAAGACAATCACAAATTCATGTATAAAGTGGTCAAAAAAGGCGGCTCCGCAACGCTGTTCGGATCCTCCATCGACTGGCTTACGGCGGCGGGGATGGTACTGAAATGTACCAAAGTCAACCAGCCACAATTGCCGTTGAGCGCTTACATCGAGCCAGGCTCGTTCAAATTGTACCTTGTCGACACAGGACTTCTCGTCCTTAAGTCGGGCCTACCTGCAAAT
>Ga0302240_1001363_pt1 | contig 19658 bp, 13 predicted proteins | sample AAG_UR_His_MG_FD_193538 | JGI IMG/M metagenome (GOLD analysis project Ga0302240, IMG submission 193538) | Enriched activated sludge microbial communities from anaerobic digester in WTTP, New Holstein, Wisconsin, United States - AAG_UR_His | ecosystem: Engineered > Bioreactor > Anaerobic >... | reverse complement strand
TTTCCCGGCTCAATACGAGCAATTACGTTTAATGCACTCAAGCGATTGAACCGCCGTATACCGAACGGTACGTACGGTGGTGTGAGAGGACGGCTACTCAACTAATGGGTAGCCTCCTACTCGATTAGTAAAGGAATGGAGCTGCTGCCGGGGGCAACAGCTCATTTTTGAAGTTGGCGGAAGAGACTGAATTGTTGAATGGATAATGAGAGTAACTTCGCGGGTCTGACCCCGCCTGTTGCATCCCAGAACCCCACGCGGGTCTGACCCCGTATGTTTACCACACCATCCACCTCGCGGGTCTGACCCCATCTGTCCACACAACACGCCCAACCCATTTTCAAAACTTACTAAAAGATTTCTAAACTTCCGTATTATTTAATAATTCTGTAATTTGTTGCATGATGTCTTTAATGAATTCATTCGTAACCAATTGAATTCATTCAAACTTATTCGAACTCATTACATACGAACTTTACAAGATCAATCACTAAATTCACCAAAATGTCATGCAAGTTTCAACTCACATTATCAAAGGAGGATGTCAAATTTGGATTACGCAGCTTCTAGTCTGAAATTACACGAAGATTATGTTGGGAAACTTGAAATCAAGTCAAAGGTGTCCGTTAGCACAAGGGATGACTTGAGCCTTGCATACACACCAGGTGTGGCTGAACCATGCAAAAAAATCCACGCTGAACCGATGGATGTTTATAAGTATACTGCAAAGGGAAATCTTGTTGCCGTCATTACAGATGGTACGGCAGTGCTGGGACTTGGTGATATTGGACCCAAAGCCGCTCTACCTGTCATGGAAGGAAAAGCTGTTTTATTCAAAGCGTTCGCTAACGTCGACGCTTTCCCGATCTGTGTGGATTCAACTGATACGGACACTATAGTTCAGGTTGTCAAAATGATCGCCCCGGGATTTGGCGGCATCAATCTGGAAGATATCTCAGCTCCCAGGTGTTTTGAAATTGAAAGAAGATTGAAGAAGGATCTTGATATTCCAGTGTTTCACGATGATCAGCATGGTACCGCTGTCGTCGTCTGCGCAGCTCTTATCAACGCTTTGAAAATCGTTGATAAACACCCGGATCAAATCAAAGTGGTGGTCAATGGCGCCGGTGCAGCAGGTACCTCTATTGTGCAAATGCTTCTGAACCTCGGCATCAGCAACATCTTGGCCTGTGACCGTGAAGGCATCCTGGTTCGCACGGACACTTACAGCAATACTTCAAAAGCAGAGCTCGCAGAAATGACTAACCCTAAGCTGATTTCCGGAAAACTTCCAGACGCTATGAAAGAAGCAGATGTATTTATCGGTGTTTCTGCCGCAAATGTTGTCACAGAAGAAATGGTTGCTTCAATGTCGAAGGATTCAATTGTTTTTGCAATGGCCAATCCGGTTCCTGAAATAATGCCAGACCTTGCTAAAAATGCAGGGGCAAGAATCATCGGCACTGGACGAAGTGATTTTCCCAACCAAATTAACAATGTATTGGCTTTTCCGGGAATTTTCAGAGGTGCGCTGGATGTCAGAGCGTCTGATATAAACGAGGCAATGAAGGTAGCTGCAGTCTATGCCATAGCAGACATTGTTACAGCTAATGAGCTGAAAGAAACTTATGTTATACCTGATGCTTTTGATCCGAGAGTTGGTCAACACGTCGCCAAAGCGGTTGCTGAAGCTGCAATTCAGTCTAAAATAGCTCGGATATAACAACCCGGGTCAACAGACGGGGTCAGACCTACAACGTCAACAGACGGGGTCAGACCCACAACGTCAACAGACGGGGTCGGACCCACAACTTCAAACAGATGGGGTCAATAGGCCTTAGCCTCAGACCCGCAGCCACATCGCTCACTGGAACACATAGCATGGGAGGTAAAAAATGGAAAGTGCAGTTCGTGAGGATCGTCTCCAAACTATATCTAAATCAAGTTACCTGATTAACGGTCTCTCGTTGCCGGTATTTGCTGTCATTGCTGCGGTTGTGCTCGTTGCCGGCAGGATTGGCGCACTCCCGGGCGGCATGGTCGGCGCGTTTGCTCTCATGTTGGTGGTTGGCGCGATTCTCAATGAAATTGGGATCCGTCTTCCAATTGTAAAGGATTATCTAGGTGGTGGCCCTATCGTCATCATCTTTGGGTCAGCAGCCATGGTCATGTTTGGCCTCTTTACTGAAGACCAAACTGCACTCATAAAGAGTTTCATGGTCGATTTTGAGTTCCTCAACTTCTACATAGCCGCTCTCATTACTGGCAGTATTTTGGGGATGAACCGGAAACTTCTGATCCGAGCGGCTGCCAGATACCTTCCTGCAATTATCGGTGGCGTCGTAGTGTCCTTCGTTGGCGTAGGGTTGGTTGGCGCGCTCATCGGCTACGGTTTTAAAGAAGCGATTCTTTATATTGGCGTGCCGATCATGGGCGGCGGCATGGGGGCCGGTGCGGTGCCGCTGGCGAAAATTTTCGGTGCGCAGCTGGCTAAGGATCCTGCTGAGATGCTGTCGATCATGATTCCTGCGGTTGCACTGGGAAATGCGCTCTCCATCGTGATTGCAGGCCTTTTGGATAAGTTGGGCAAAATGAAACCATCGCTGACCGGCAATGAAAAATTGATGGTGGTAAAAGAGCAGGAGACGTTTCAAGAAGAAAAACGTTCTCCGGTGGACTACAAAATTATGGGTTCTGGTCTGTTGATGTCCCTCGGATTTTATGTATTGGGAAGTATTTTAGGCAAACTTTTCCCACAGATCCATTCCTACGCATGGATGATCATCTCGGTTGCGGCGGTTAAAGCCATCGGCATAATTCCTGAAAAGTTTGAAGAAGGCGCTTTTCAATGGTTTGGCTTCGTTATGACTTCGATGACAACCGTGCTGCTCATAGGCATAGGTGTTGCATATACAAATCTGAGCGAAGTGTTGTTGGCTCTGACGCCTCAATATTTGCTGCTGGTTGGCGTAACGGTGGTTGGCGCTGCAGTTGGGTCAGGTTTGGTGGGCAGGTTGGTTGGTTTCTATCCGATAGAATCTTCAATTACTGCAGGTCTATGTATGGCTAATATGGGAGGAACGGGAGACGTTGCTGTACTTTCTGCATCAAAGCGAATGGAGCTCATGCCGTTCAGCCAGATTTCATCGAGAATAGGTGGCGCTTTCATCCTGATTCTTGCCTCAACACTGCTTAAGTTATTTTCATAAATGAACATGGGGATCTGTGGAAATTGACTTTTGCTCCCCTAGGTCTGACCCCGCATGTCACAAATATACCGTGTAGGTCTGACCCCGCATGTCACTCAAATGCAAAACGGCGCCAAGATTTGGCGCCGTTTCTGTTATAATGAGAGTAAAGAAAAGGTTCATGAATGAGGGTGTGTCCATGATCAGCTTTAAAAAAAGACCGCTTCGACTTGGGACGTTTATTATCCTGCTGGTTTGCCTGGTGCTGGCGATTTCACTGGCCGTTACCAACTGGCTGGTGAGTCAGCGCGTCGTCAGAATGACCCAGGAATATTTTGAAGGAAAAGCCAAAGATGTGTCGCATTTCATGTCGGAATCCATAATTGTGAAGGATGCCCTCAGCGGAAGGCGACTGCAGACCGACGTTCAACAGTTTGCCGAAACGATTCGCAAGGTCAGCGGCGTTGAGTTTATAGTAGTCGTCGACATGAATGGCATCAGGTATACGCACCCCAATCCTGAAATGATCGGCCAGCGCTTTGTGGGCGGGGATGATACGCCGGTTTACAGCGGAAAGGAGTTTTCGTCCGTTGCTGAGGGGACGCTGGGAAAGTCCATGCGGTATTTTACTCCGGTTTTTGATGCTGATGGCCGTCAGATCGGCGCCATCTCCGTTGGCATACTAATGAATATTATTGAGCACAATTTGAATGCCACCCGGTTGATGGTGTTGATTGGGGTGCTGGCTGGGTTCACCATCGGCATACCAGGGGCTTTTTTGCTGGCAGGGCGAATCAGGAAAATTCTGTTTGGCCTCGAACCGGAGGAAATTGCGAGGCTCTTTGAAGAGAAGAACGCGCTGGTTCAGTCGGTGCGGGAAGGGATCCTGGGCGTGGACAAGGAGATGCGCATTACGGTGGTTAATCAGGAGGCGGCGCGGCTCTTCGCGGTCGCGGGGATTACGGACGCGGTGATTGGCAAGAATGTGGAGGAGGTCGTGCCCAATACAAATCTGCATTATGTCATTGAGACGGGACTGCCGGAGTATGACCAGGAGCAGGAGCTGCATGGGGTTAGAATTCTCACCAATCGGCTGCCGGTCACAGTCAAGGGCGAAATTGTGGGCGCCGTGGCCACTTTTAGGGATAAATCTGAGGTGACCCGGCTTGCGGAGCAGTTGACCGGTGTCAAGATTTATGCGGATGCGCTGAGATCTCAGACTCACGAGTTTATGAACCGGCTGCATGTGATTTTGGGGCTGATTCATATGGGGAAGTACGAACGCGTTTCGGATTACATCAAAGAGGTGAGCCTGCAGGTGCAGGATGAAGTTGGCTATGTCATGAGCCGCATTAAGGATCCGGTACTTGCCGGGTTTGTGATGGCGAAGCTCAGCAGTGCCAGGGAGAAGGGGATCGTCTTTGTGCTTTCCGAGGATACTTATGTGCCGGAGATTGGAAATGTGGTTTCTGAGAGCGACATATCGACCATTCTGGGGAATCTGATTGAGAACGCTATGGATGCGGTGGGGGCGACAGGTTCAGCAGGGACAGTGAGTGCAGTGGCGCAGATATACGAGAAGAAGATAACGGTTCACATGGCGGTTGAGGCAGATGTTTTGTCTATGGTTATTTGCGACTCGGGGGAAGGCATAGATGATGCCTTGCGGGAACTGATTTTAGAGAAGGGGTATTCAACGCGTGGGGAGCAAAGGGGACTTGGAATGCATCTGATCGCCCGCATCCTCGAAAAGTATGGCGGTACCCTGGATATTGGGCGCGCGGACATAGGTGGGGCAAAAATTACGGTTAAGATTCCGGTAGATATGGAGGTGAAGCGTCATGATTAGAGTGCTGCTGGTCGAAGATGATCCGATGGTCGCTGAGCTCAACCGAGCCTACGTTGGCAGTGTGGATGGATTCACCGTCATCGGCAGCGTCCGGTCAGGACAGGAGGCGCTGGAGATCATGCGGGGTCAGACCCGGGGGGAGAACTCACAGCCTGACACACGGGGTCAGACCCAGGTGGAGCCCCAGGTGGTCGATTTGGTTTTGCTTGACATTTATATGCCCGGAATGCAGGGGCTTGAGCTTCTGTCTGAGATCAGATCACAAGGGCTCGGTGCGGATGTGATCCTGGTCACCGCAGCCAGTGATACGAAATCAATCAGGGAAGCCTTAAGACTTGGGGCTGTGGACTATCTGATCAAACCTTTCGAATTTGAAAGGCTAAAAAAGGCGCTGCTCGGTTATAAAGAAAAATTGCTGATGTTCCGACAAAAGAATAGTGTCAGTCAGTCGGAGCTTGATCAGCTGTTAAGCGAAAAAAATTTCGGCGTATCCGAAATGGCTGGTCTTCCGAAAGGGCTGGATCGGACGACGCTTAAGAGAATCATCGAGGTGGTCGCGACATTTCCTCAGAAGGATTTCAGCGCGGATGAGATAGCAAAAACCATCGGCATAACACGGGTTTCTGTGAGAAAATATCTGGAATTTATGACGGAGGTCAAAGCGGTCAAAATGAATGTCATCTATGGCGCTATTGGGCGGCCGGTACATAGGTTTGAGAGATTGCCGGGGTTTGAGAGGGTTATGGACCGATATATGGAAGAAGGAAAGTAAAATGGGAACCCACTGCCGGAGGCGGTGGGTTTTTTGTCGTTGTGGAGGGTATACATAAACCGGAATAGAACGGTCAAATTTGTAATGTTGGAGGTTCGAAGTTATGTGTGGACGCTATTTTGTCGATGAGGCCTTTGAAGAAATACTGCGGCGCTATAAAATCCACGACGTCCCTGAGGTGGTATGGGCGCCTCGTGAAGTTTTTCCCACTAACGAAGCGCCGGTTGTCATTAAGGCAAAGGACGAAGTTCGCGCAGGTTTGATGAAGTGGGGCTTTGTTTATCCCAATATGAGCCGACCTGTCATCAATGCGCGAAGCGAGACAGCCGGGGTCAAACCTGCGTTTAAAGATGCACTGAAAAAGCGGCGCTGCATTATACCGGCTTCGGGTTTTTTTGAGTGGCACGGTGAAAAAGGGGACCGGACAAAGTTTCGAATTGAACGGCCTGAGAAATCAATAGTTTCGTTTGCGGGACTTTATGCGCCGTTTACTGCAGCGGATGGGAATCGGTTTTTTGCTTATGTTATTTTGACAAGGCAAAGCTCGCCACCGGTTTCGGAAATACATGATCGGGAGCCCATTATTTTGAAGGAAGAAGATGAGGCGACTTGGTTGGATCAGAGGACTTCAGAGGCGGAAATTGAACTTCTCATGCGTCAAGCGGGGCCTGAAGTCATGTTAAACGCGGTCTGAAGCAAAAATCTTATGGATGTTTCATAGCATGTCTGAGGCGGCTTGCGCCTTTTGGCACTTATAGCCCCCGTCTGTCCAACCTTATGTCAATGCGGGTCTGCGCTGCGGCTTTCGCCTATTAGCGCCTATTGACCCCGTGTGTTGTACCTCGCAGGTCTGACCCCGGCGGGCACCAACTTTACGTCAACCCAGGTCTGACCCCGTCGGGCACCACCAACAAACCACCGTCAAAAAGTCCTTTGACACAAATTTTTAATTTTTCTTCAAATTCGTCAATCTCTTAGACGTTTTTTTGACATTAAGACTATATACTCGGGTCATAGAGAGACGCATGAAGTACTTTGATGTGACCATCGGCAAAAAATTGCTCTTAAGGATGAAGATCGAAGTCTTCAAGATCGAAGTCTCCAAGATCAAAGTCTTCAAGATCGAAGTCTCCAAGATCAAAGTCTTCAAGATCAAAGTCTTCAACTTCTAAATTGGTGGACTTTAATTCACAAAATTTTATATCGCCGTAAACCAAAACGCGACCAATAGACCATAAGGAGTGACATTCGAATGCTTAACAATCAACAAATCGAAAGCGCCATGAAAGTCAAACTGAAAGACATCTTCCCTGAGCTGCCTGCGTACCCAACATTTGTCGAAGGCATCCGCCGCGCGCCAAAGCGTGCCATGACCCTGACCAAGGACGAAATTGGCCTCGCGCTCAAAAACGCGCTCCGCTACGTCCCTGAAGAGTGGCATGAGACCCTCGCGCCGGAGTTCCTCGACGAGCTCCTGACCCACGGCCGAATCTACGCTTACCGCTTCAGACCGCAGGGCAACCTCGTCGGTCGCCCAATCGACGAATACAAAGGCCGCACTCTCGAAGCCAAAGCGTTCCAGGTCATGATCGACAACAACCTCGACTTCGCGATTGCCCTTTATCCTTACGAACTCGTTACTTACGGGGAGAGCGGACAAGTCTTCCAAAACTGGATGCAGTACTGGCTCGTCAAAGGCTACCTCGAAATTATGACCCAGGATCAGACCCTCCACATCGAGTCCGGCAACCCTAGGGGCCTCTTCAAGTCCTCTCCGGAAGCGCCGCGCGTCATCATCACCAATGGCCTCATGATCAGCCAGTTCGACACGGCTGAAGGCTTTGCACGCGCTGCGTCCCTCGGCGTCGCCAACTATGGCCAGATGACCGCAGGCGGCTGGATGTACATTGGACCGCAGGGTATCGTCCATGGCACCTACAGCACCATCCTCAACGCAGGCCGCAGAAATAAAGGCCTCGCGGACGACGCGGATCTCGCCGGCCAGCTTTTCGTCACCTCAGGCCTCGGCGGCATGAGCGGCGCTCAGGGCAAGGCTGCAGAGATCGCGAACGGCGCGGCTATCGTCGCGGAAGTCGACTGGTCCCGCATCGAGACCCGTTTCTCACAAGGCTGGGTTTCCTCCGTCGCCAAGACGCCAAAAGAAGCTTTCGACAACGCTTACAAATATATGGCCGATGGCGTCGGTCACGCCATCGCTTTCCACGGCAATATCGTTGACCTCCTTGAGTATGCTGATGAAAACAATATCCACATCGACCTTCTCTCCGACCAGACGTCCTGCCACGCGGTCTACGAAGGCGGCTACTGCCCGGCAGGCATGACCTTTGAAGAGAGAACTGCGCTGCTGGGGTCAGACCCGGTACTGTTCAACCAAAAAGTCGACGAGACCCTGAGACGTCATTTTGAAGTCATCAAGCGACTCACCGCAAAAGGTGTCTACTTCTTTGACTACGGAAACTCCTTCATGAAGGCTGTCTACGATGCCGGCGTCACCGAAATCTGCAAAAACGGCGTGAATGAGCTCGACGGCTTTGTCTTCCCGTCCTACGTGGAAGATATCCTCGGCCCGCTCCTCTTCGACTACGGCTATGGCCCATTCCGCTGGGTCTGCCTCTCCGGCACTGATGAAGACCTCATCAAAACCGATATGGCTGCCATGTCCGTCATCGACCCGAATAGACGCTTCCAGGACCGCGACAACTACGTCTGGATCCGCGACGCCATGAAGAACAAGCTCGTCGTCGGCACAAAGGCCCGCATCCTCTATCAGGACGCCCTCGGCCGCATGAATATTGCCCTCAAGTTCAACGAAATGGTCAGAAGCGGGGAGATTGGCCCGGTCATGCTCGGCCGTGACCACCACGACACCGGCGGCACCGACTCCCCATTCCGCGAGACTTCCAACATTAAAGACGGTTCCAACATCATGGCTGAGATGGCGACGCACTCCTTCGCGGGCGACGCGGCACGCGGCATGAGCCTCATCGCCCTCCACAACGGCGGCGGCGTTGGCACCAGCAAGGTCACCAATGGCGGTTTCGGCCTCGTCCTCGACGGCAGCCTCCGCGTCGATGCGATCATCCAGCGTGCGATTCCGTGGGACGTCATGAACGGTGTCTCCCGACGCGCTTGGGCTCGAAATGAGAATTCCATCAGCACGGTTGTCGAGTACAACCAGATTCGCGGCGGCCAGGACGTCCTCGCCCTCCCTTATGTGGCGGATGATGTCTTGATCCAGTCTGCTGTCGAGAAGGCGTTGGCTGGCAAATAGATTACTTTATAGTCGAGCAGGGTTGTCCGGGCGGCGGTGTGCTGGCCCGGATGACCATCGGCATATACTTCTTTTGAAATAATGACCATAGCCCAGTCGTCCAGAACGTCAATGTTTCCATGGCATGAAAATTTATATAGAGCAAGTACACAAAGCCATTTTAGCCGATGGTCCCATGTACGCCCAATATAGATTTTCCAGGCTCTGTGGGGCACCTGACGTTTTGGGGGGCTGGGTTTTTTACGCCTCGAGGGAGGATGCATGGTTTTCTGAACGCCGCTTAAGATTGAGTGAGGGGATTCGATTTTGAGTCTCTGTAATGATTTCAAAAATAAATATATTTTATTTTGTGATTTGAGTCACTTTACTTCTAATTGAGATGTGTTATCATTTAAGGTGAAGGCATATTTAATTTACTTTGCAGGTCTGTGGTTTGCGGCTATCGCTCGCGCCTGTACAACCTTATGTCAACGCGGGTCTGACCCCGCATGATCACCTCGCGTGATCACCTCTCAAATTGACAATCCCTCTGAACCTAATGGTATCTCAAATAGGAGTGAAGACTATGAATGAAAAGAAGATGCTGACCCCGGCAGAAATTGCTGAAACCGCGGTCGACACTGCGACGAAAAAAGCGGGTCTGACTACGCCGGTTCAACTTGTACTCTCCATTCTTGCGGGTGCATTTATTGCATTCGCGTCCCAAGGCTCGAATATGGCTGCTTTCAATTTGCTGTCGGAGGCTGAGACCTATGGTCTTGGTAAAGTCCTTGCGGGTGCTATTTTTGGAACAGGGCTAATGCTGGTCATTCTGGCGGGCGGGGAGCTTTTTACGGGGAATACGCTCATGATGGCAGCAGTATTATCAAAAAAGGTCCGCGTTTCGACTATGCTTAAGAACTGGATCGTAGTATTTTCCGGAAATTTTGTTGGCGCTATGCTGGTCACCCTTATGATCGTGGCTTCAGGGCAACTTGACAGCGGGGGAGGGCTCCTTGGGGGTCAGACCTTGAAGATCGCCGTCCATAAGGTGAATCTGCCGTTTCTCTCAGCTTTTTTCCTGGGTATCATGGCCAACTGGCTGGTAACGCTGGCGGTGTGGCTTTCCTACGGCTCGCGGGATATGACAGGCAAGATCTTGGCTATCTTTTTCCCAATTTGGCTGTTTATCACCTCTGGCTTCGAACACAGCATTGCCAATATGTATTATGTTCCGGCGGGCATTTTGGCAAAATCCAATCCGGCATGGGCAGCTGCATCAGGGCTTTCTGCCGATGTTCTCGATACCCTCACCTGGCAAAATTTTCTCTTCGGCAATCTGTTGCCCGTAACACTAGGCAACATTGTAGGCGGGGCGGTTTTCGTCGCGGGAGCTTATTGGTTTATTTACCTGAAAAACAAGAAGGATCCGAAGCAGGATCCACTTTCCAGATTCATTAATGCAGCGTAGGAAACCAACCACGGATGAGTTATGCGGGTTCGCGGCTTGAGCCTATAGACCCCGCCTGTTCATTAACAGGTCTGACCCCGTCAGTTCGCCCCGTCATTTAATGCGGGTCTGACCCCGTCAGTTCACCCCGTCAATTAATGCGGGTCTGACCCCGTCTGATACCATGCAGGTTCGCGGCTTGAGTCTATCGACCCTGCCTGTTCATTTTGAGTCAACTTTCTAGGAAATTGCAATTATTTGAATTTATAAATACTTTTGTTCCGCACAGCGGAAGCTAAAGTGTTGATATTGCAGCATTCCGCCTGGTGGAATAATGAAAGAGTCGGAATAATTCCCGAATCAATTAAGCAAAATGAAATTTTTATTGTGAAGGATTGCATGGGGTAATTTTCAGAAAATTTTATAAATATAAAATATAAATAGGCAAAAACAAATAATATTTTTATTAATACAATAATTCAAATAAACTATTGTGAAATTTAGAAAGTCATGTTACTATGATATTGTTAAAATAAAGACAATACAAAACCAATTTATTTATCCGCCATCATAAAATATAATTGATAACATTTATAGGAGAGAGATGAATGAACGAGAAGAAAATGCTGACCCCAGCAGAAATTGCAGAAGCTACAGTAGAAACGGCAAAGAAAAAAGCAGCGCTTAGTCCGATTTCACAATTGTTACTCGGTGTCCTCGCTGGCGCATTTATTGCGTTTGCGTCTCAAGGATCAAATATGGCCGCGTTTAATTTGTTTTCTGATCCATCGACTTATGGGATGGGCAAGGCACTTGCGGGCGCGATCTTCGGAACGGGTTTGATGTTGGTCATCTTGGCAGGCGGTGAACTTTTCACAGGAAATACCCTCATGGTCGCAGCTGTCATGATGAAAAAAATTACACCAAGTCAAATGTTTAAAAACTGGGTAACGGTTTATTCCGGAAACTTCATTGGCGCTATGCTGGTGACTTTTATGATTGTTTATTCCGGTCAGCTTAACAGCGGCGGCGCGCTCCTTGGCGGCCAGACAATCAAGATTGCAGCGTACAAGGTTAACCTGCCATTCCATTCTGCATTGTTCCTCGGAATAATGTGCAACTGGTTGGTCACATTGGCAGTATGGCTCTCCTATGGCGCAAAAGATATGACTGGCAAGATTCTCGCAATTTTCTTCCCAATCTGGCTGTTTATCACCTCTGGTTTTGAGCACAGTGTTGCGAACATGTACTACATTCCTGCCGGGATCCTCGCAAAGGCAAATCCGGTTTGGGCTGAGGCGTCGCATCTATCGGCAGAGGTACTGAGCACTTTAACCTGGAAGAACTTCCTGGTAGGGAACCTGCTTCCTGTCACACTTGGCAATATTATTGGCGGCGTCGTTTGTGTCGGCGGTGCGTACTGGTTTGTCTACCTCAGATCTCAAAAGACCCCTCAGCACGATCCGCTAACGACTTTCGTAAAGAAAGCTGCTTAAACAATTTGATCTATAACAAAACCCTCTGCGAGCGCGGAGGGTTTTTTAATAAACTGACGGGGCTGATAAGTACAAGCTGCAGACCTGCAAAGCACTTCATGAACAGACGGGGTCAGACCCGCAAAGCACTGCAAACCCGCAAAGCACTTCACAGCCATTGCAACGCCCACAAGATGCAAAAAAGTTACGGAATATGACAATCACGTGAGGCACCTGCAATTTTGTTGTATAATGAATTAAACAGCTATTTTGTGTATCAAATTTCACACTTCCCACCTGAAATCACAAAAAGTATTTCGAATGGTTTCATATAGCAATCAACCAGGAGGCGTTTACATGGTTCCAGCAATAGAACTGAAGCTCCTCGGGATTCCCTCGGTTTATGCCGGCGGCAAGCCCGTCAATATGACACTCAAAAAAGCCGAGGCCATTCTTTATTTCATGGCAGTGGAGACGACCAGCACCCGGGACGCCCTCTGCCGCCTGTTTTGGCCGGACAGCGACACCGAATACGCCCGCCGCAGCCTGCGCAATGCCCTCTACCTGATCCGCAAACACGTGGCAGAGGACCTGCTCTCCATGCCCAACCATTCCAGCGTCCAGCTCAACAAGGACGCCGTCTGGCGCTGCGACCTCTGGGAGTTGGAGCCGGTGCAGGCCGTCACCCGGGAGGACTTGACCCTCCTGAGCGGTTTCTCCTTTAAGGAAGACGAATTCTTCCAGGAGTGGCTTGTGGACCAGCAGCGCAGCGTCCAGCAGAGAATTTTCGATCACCACAAAAAAACCGCCATCCGCCTGGAAGAAGACGACGACTATGTCGAGGCCGCCAAAGCCCGCGAGAAAATGGTCCTCATCGACGCCTATGACGAAGACAATATCCGCGCCCTGATGAGCCTTTACCTGCGCACCTCGGAGTACAATCACGCCATCGAGGTTTACCAGAAGCTGATGCGCACTATGAAGGACGAGCTTGGGGTTGTCCCGGACAGTGACACGACCCGCCTCTACGAAAAAATCCTTGAACTCAAAGGCAAGCAGACCGCCCAGGTCACTGCGAGCCCCAAGACCTACTTCTTTGGCCGCTACGACGAACTAACCGCCATCGAAGAAGAACTCTATAATTTCCTTGAGAATCACCACCACCGCCACATTCTCATCACCGGTGAAGCAGGCATTGGCAAGACCGCCCTGGTCGAGCGCGTCATCAGCGCCCTGGAGCTCAGCGAGAAAGCCGCCGCACCGCCTTACGAACACACCTATGAACATCATGCAGATCAGGACAATAAGGTGACCATCGGCAACAAAAAACAAAAAAATTCAGCCGATGGTCCCAGCCCCAACCCCACCGCCAAACAAACACACCAGCTCCCCGTCAAAGTCATGCGGGCAGCGGCGTACCCCATGGAGCACGATTTGCCGTACCGGATTTTCCGCGGCATCCTGAGGGAAATGCTTCAGGAACTTGGCGAGACCGGCACCAGCCGCATTTTCGGCTTCGCGGACTTCGCAGCGCCGGCCATGGCGACCCAAGGCCTGGAAGGGGACGAACGCATCCGCTATGAGGACATGGTGCAGGAGGTCAGCGACCTGGTCAGCCGGTATTCCCAGCGCCGAAACGTGGTTCTGATCTTCGAAGATCTCCACTGGGGTCAGACCCACTCGATCAATCTGCTCCTGGAGCTCATTCGCGAGCACCTGAAAAACGTCATGGTCATCATGACCTCGCGGGATGTCAAATCCAAAGCCCTGGACTTCATGACGGCCTGCGGCTGCAAGGAAAAATGGCTGCTCAGGGTGCCGCTGGCACGTTTTTCACCCGTCGAGGCCCGACAGTTTCTCCGAAACGGTCTCCGCAATTCGGCTGTGACCCTGGATGAAGCGGCCATGTCCCGCTATATCGAGGCTTCCGAGGGCAACACACTGCTCCTGCGGGAGTACCTGGACCTGATCAACGAGGGGACCATTGATAAGCTCGACACCCTGAAGTTTGACGAGCTCATGCGTTCGAAGCTCATTGGTCTCTCCGAGCCCGCCCAGCGCGTGGCGGATGTCGCCGCGCTGTTCATGGAATCCCCGGATTATGAAGCGATCCAGGCCATCGCTGCCTATGAGGACGTGGAGCTGGTGGACCTGATCGAAGCCCTCAGAGGCGCGGGTATACTCGAGGAATGGGTGGACGGCGAGCGCCTGATCTACCATTTTACCCACCAGAAACTGAAGGATTACCTCACCGATCAAATTTCCGTCACCCGCCGCAGGATCCTGCATAAAAAGATCGCGGACTATTACGAGCACCTCTACGCCCAGCGCGGCGGCGTCTCAGTCCTGCCTTATGTCATCCACCACAGCCGCCTGGCCTCGGACGCGCGCCGCGAATACCGCTACCGCGTCATCTACGGCCGCCGCTACCTCGATCGCTGGCACGAAGTGTTCAGCGGTCAGAATGACGACCTCGAAGGGGGTCTGACCCTGGAGGACAAGGTCATGCAGTCCATCGACGAGGCTCGCAGCCGGCTTGATGCCAGAGATGATAGCATCGCCACCTACGACCACCAGGTCCTCTACATGCGCGGCCGCCGGGCGATTCGCGAAGGGCGTTATGCCGATGGTCTTGAGACCATCGACAAAGCCATCCGCTACTTCGAGATCCACCGCTGCGAAGATTTGCTTGAACTCTGTCTCCTTCAAAAAATCTACTACGCGATCCAAACCGGCAAGCTGGAGCTGTTTGATGCGCTCCTCAGCGAACTCGGCCACCTCATGGGCGGACCGGGTGAGCCGACCGGGGATCTCATTCACGTCTTCTGGCGCCTCAAAGGTCTCCATGCCACACTGAGCGGAGATACCGAAAGCGCCCAGAACTACCTGATGATGGCCCTTCAGTACTTAGAGCCCCTGACGGATGAGCAGCCCCGGACCCATTCCGCCATGGCTGCAACTTTAAATTACCTGGCTATGGCCTACGAAGGCGAGGGGCGTTACGATGAGGCCTTCCACACCCTGACCCGCGCTTTGGAACAAGCCGAACGCAGTTTGCCATCCAACGGCCTCGCCCTGATTCTCACCAATCTGTCTCTGGCTCAGTTCAGGCAGGGCAGGATGGATCAGTCCCTGGAGTCTGTCGTGCGCGCCGTTGAAATATTCGAACTCACCAAGAGCATCTGGGGCCGTGCCAAAGCGGAGGCCCATCTCGCCCGCCTCATGGATATTGCCGATATTCCCGAAAGCGTCGACGAGCATCTAGGCCGCGCCAGGGATTATGCCCAGCTTATGGGCAACCCATATGAAATCCGCTTTGTGCAGGAAGCTGAGGCGGAAATCCGCTCCCATCCGTATCATTTGAGTAATGCGGGCGAAAGTTATGCAGGTCAATAGGCCTTAGCTGCTGACCCCGGTGGATCAATAAAAACTGCAGGTCTGCGATTAAAACTGCAGGTCTGACCCCGTCGGAACCCCAAAACTGCAGGTCTGACCCCGTCGGAACCCCGTCGGATCAATAAAAAATGCAGGTCTGCGCTGCGGCTTTCGCCTATCTACGCCTATTGACCTGCATCTAAAATATTACTTTAAAATTCAATTTTGCTTCTCTTCCAGTGCCGCAATCTGACTTGAAAAATAATGCCACGGTGCAGGGTAGGATTTGGCGCCGCCCGCGTCATTCAAGTCACCCGGGAGCGTCCTGAAGCTTAAGGCTGTCCGCTTTGCCGGATGATAAAATCTTATTTCATAGGACCAAAGTCCAATAGGGTTCCCGTCCTTCACAAAGTCAGGATTATATTTGGCATCCCCCAAAATGGGAAAGCCGCTTGCCGAAAGCTGCACGCGAATCTGGTGACGTCGGCCGGTGAGCAGCAGCACATCCAGAAGGGCAAGAGGTGACGCAGCCTCCGTCAGCGCAGCGTCGGTCCGCCCGATCACACGATATTTCAGCTCTGCCGTTTGTCCGTCAGAGTCCTGAGCGACTTCTACAACATTGCCTTGAGTTATCTTGAGCTGGTGGATCAAGTGGCCGCTGTCATCGATGGGCTGGCCCTGTACCACGGCGAGGTAGCGTTTTTTAATGCGACCATCGGCAAATTGAGCACTTAAGTGGCCTGCCGCCTCCCGGGTCTTGGCGTAAACCATGACGCCGCCCACCGGACGGTCGAGGCGATGAACGAGCTTCGCAGTCTTGCCGGCCTCTCCGGACGCCTTCATGTGGGCCTGAACCGCCTCAAGCAGAGAAGGGGCTTTGGTCGGATCCGGCTGGCACGGCATACCCGGGGGCTTCACGACCACGATGACGTGCTTGTCTTCAAACAAAATTTTCAGCATTATTATGTCTCCTTTTTTTCACACTTGTATCTGCGATTGAAGTATGTGTATAATAGTCCTAATCTTGTGCAAATTAACGTGCGGGCCATGATCTTGTGGTGCTGCCCGACCGGAGGTGTCACATGCAGCTGAACATGAAACGTTGGCTCGGCGCAATGCTTGCCTTGAGTTTAAGTTTAATCGTTTCTTTCGTTACGATCAACCATTTCGACGCCATTGTCGCCTGGATTGCGAAAATTGCCGGCGCCACGACCCCATTCATCATCGGTCTCGTGATCGCCTACATCCTCGACCCGGTGGTCAATTTCCTGACGCGGACCTTCAAGTTTGGGCGTGGAGCGGCCATCGGCGTGCTCTATCTTTTACTCCTGGTCATTTTGGCCGGTTTCGGCTGGCTGGTTGTGCCGATAGTCATTGACAACGCCTCCGAGATCATCGCGGACGTCCCGCAGCTTATCAGCAAGGCGAACACGGGGATTTCCGACAGCGGCATCCTTCAGAACGAAACCGTACAGGAGGCGCTGGTCTCCATTCGCGGACGCCTCGCGGAGTGGGCCAACATCCTGCTGTCGAACTTGACCCAAGGCCTGATGAGCATAACCTCTGCGGTGTTCAGCACCTTGATTGGAATCGTCGTGTCGATCTATACACTGATCGACAAAAAGCGTCTGCAGGCTTCCATGGCGAGGCTCAGCCGGGCGCTGTTCAACGAAACCCAGGCCCAGTCCATTTTCGACTGGGGCGCCAAGATCCACGAGATTTTCTCGAAGTTTATGACAGGCCTTATCGTCCAGGCAACTATTGTGGGCGTGCTGTCCTTCATTGGCATGACAGTTTTGGGGGTTCGGTACGCGGCGATCTTCGGGCTGCTGCTGGGGCTCACCAACGTGATCCCGTATGTTGGCCCGTTTATTGGGGCTATCCCTGCGGTTGGCATTACGCTTCTTTATAATCCGCTGAACGCGCTGAAGGTCGCCATTCTGATCGTGGTTGTCCAGCAGATCGACGCGAATCTGGTCGGTCCGCGCATTATGGGCAATTATATAGGACTTCGGCCAATGTGGATCGTGCTCGCCATCTCCCTCGGTGGATCCTTCGGCGGCATGATCGGGATGATTCTGTCGATTCCGGTCGCCGCGATTCTGAACATTGTCCTGGTGCACCTTATAGAAAAGAAGGAAAGAATGGCGAATGAAGCGGACGATGCAATTTAGATTAAAGGAAGTTAGTGACAGACGCCCACTTCCTGCAGAAGAAGAAGTAGATACTCGGTGTCAGCGCCTAGCGCCTATCAACCCCAAGTTTCTCCCATGACGATCAAAACTCCCTAATTAGAGAAAGGAACATCAGAGTATGCCAGACTTAACGAATTTGAAAACAAGCTGCCACGACACCAAAAATATTGCGTCCCACGATAAGATGCGAAAGCCGGAGTGGCTGAAAATTAAGAAGGGCGAGATGCGGGACATCATTGAAGTCGAAAAGATGCTCTCGGCGAATCAGCTTCATACTGTATGCAGGGAAGCCAACTGCCCGAACCGCATGGAGTGCTACGGCAACAAGACGGCGACCTTTTTGATCATGGGACCAAACTGCACCCGCGGCTGCCGGTTCTGCAATGTCACCAAGGAAGCCCCGCTCTGCCTGGATTCCGAGGAGCCGGCACGCGTCGCTCAGGCCGTGGTGGAACTTGGACTCAAGCATGCCGTCGTCACCTCCGTCACCAGAGATGATTTAGCCGATGGCGGCGCTTCCCACTTCGTCGACGTCATTCGCGCGATCCGCGAAGCGTCACCGGGCACTTCAGTTGAAGTATTGATCCCAGACCTTCGCGGCAACTGGGACGCCCTGGAAGTCATCATGAATGAACGACCTGATATTTTGAATCATAATGTTGAGACCATTGAGCGTCTTTATCCTGAAATCCGGCCGGAGGCGGTTTATACGAGGTCGCTTGAGCTGCTGAAGCGCGCGAAAGCCATGCAGCCGGACATTTTGACGAAGTCCGGGCTCATGCTGGGTCTGGGCGAGACCGAAGAGGAAGTCCTCAAGCTCCTGTCGGATCTGAGGGCACATGAGGTGGATCTGGTGACCATCGGCCAATACCTGCCGCCGTCAGCGGAACATTATCCGGTGAAGGAATACGTTCACCCTGAGGTGTTCGAGCTGCTTTCGAAAAAGGGCATGGCCATGGGCTTCCAGGACGTGTCCTCCGGGCCGCTGGTGCGCAGCTCCTACAACGCAGGAAAAGTCTACGATCAAATTCAGGATCAAGGCCGCGCCTAGACTGGCGTATTTGACGGCACTACGGGAATGCGGCTGCGCCTATTGACCCCGTTGGATCACATAGCAGGTCTGACCCCGTTGGATCATTATCCCTTCACGTCCAGCCATAAATGGTGTACACTAAAGACGAAAATGAATGCTGTTTCGCCGGTGATTAACCATTTGAATGTCGTCTTACCAACCTGTCTATGTTGAAAGTTTCAACCCGTTTGAATTTTGACTGCTTAATCACCGGAGAAATACTATGGAGGCTAATCCAATGAAAATTCCGTTTTACCATCTCGACGCGTTTACGGACCGGCAGTTTGCCGGTAATCCATCGGCAATCTGCCCGCTGGAGGAGTTTCTTGACGAAGAGCTCATGCAAAAGATTGCTCGGGAGAACAACCCCTCGGAGACTTCTTTTATTGTTAAGCGCGACGGGCACTATGAAGCACGCTGGTTCACCGAAAATAAGGAGCTCGACCTGTCCGGTCACGGAACGCTGAGCAGTGCGTACGTTGTGTTTACCACACTCGAGCCGGAGCTCGACCGCGTCAAGTTCAAGACCAAGAGCGGCATTCTCGAAGTCTATAAAGAAGGTGATCACCTGGCCATCGATTTGCCGGCGCGACCGGCTGTAAGGTCAGAAATGCCCTACGAATTAGTCCTCGCACTGGGCAAATTGCCCAAGCACGTGTATCGCTACGCGACACGGGACTACATGGTCATTTACGACGACGAAGACCAAATCCTCGATCTCGACCCTGATTTCGAGGAGCTCCTGAAGGTCCAAACCCACGGCGTCATCTGCACTGCGCCTGGTCACGACGTTGACTTCGTTTCGCGCTATTTCTTCCCGGTCACCGGCAAGGACGAGGATCCGGTCACGGGTTCCGCCCACTGCACCCTGGCACCTTATTGGAACTCGGTTCTGAATAAAGGGGTCATGACGGCGAAGCAGCTTTCAAAACGCGGCGGCAGCCTCCAGGTCGAGGTCATAGGCGACCGCGTCAAGCTTATGGGCAAAGTCGTCTCTTATATGGAGGGGAC
>Ga0302240_1001359_pt1 | contig 19681 bp, 18 predicted proteins | sample AAG_UR_His_MG_FD_193538 | JGI IMG/M metagenome (GOLD analysis project Ga0302240, IMG submission 193538) | Enriched activated sludge microbial communities from anaerobic digester in WTTP, New Holstein, Wisconsin, United States - AAG_UR_His | ecosystem: Engineered > Bioreactor > Anaerobic >... | reverse complement strand
TTTTCGGCTCTTGCATATTCCGGGCTCTCTTTTAATCCGGGATAATTTACCCATACCACGTTTTTATTCTGTTTAAGAAACTGCGCGACTTTTAAAGCATTGTCGCAGTGGCATTTCATTCTCAAATGAAGAGTTTCAAGCCCCTGCAAAAACAAAAACGAATTAAACGGCGATATAACCATTCCCGTATCTCTCAAAAGCCTGACTCTCGCTTTAATTATATAAGCAATATTTCCGAACGGTTTAAAAGCTTCTACAAAATTTAATCCGTGATAAGCTGCGTCAGGGCCTGCTATCAGAGGGAATTTCCCGTTTGTCCAGTCGAATTTTCCGGAATCGATTATTACTCCGCCCATCGATGTTCCGTGGCCGCCTATAAATTTAGTAGCCGAATAAACTACGATATCGGCTCCGTATTCTATCGGCTTTAAAATATAAGGAGTAAGCGTATTGTCAACAATAAGAGGAATTCCTTTTTTACGGGCGATATTTGCAAGCGCTTCAATATCGGCAACGTCAAGTTTCGGATTACCGAGCGATTCACAGTAAAGCGCTTTCGTTTTTGAAGTTACGGCTTTTTCTATTTCGTTTAAATCGTTTGCTTTTACTATGTTAACTTTTATACCGAGATTTTTTAACGTAGTCGTAAAAAGAGTATATGTCCCGCCGTATAAATTATCGGTTGAAACTATTTCATCTCCGTTTTGGGCTATGTTTAATATCGAGCACATAATTGCCGACATTCCGCTTGAAACGGCAAGAGCTCCGACTCCTCCGTCCAGCAACGCCATTCTTCTTTCAAAAACATCCGTAGTCGGATTCTGAAGTCTTGTATAAATATTTCCGAAAATTTTAAGAGCAAACAAATCCGCCGCATGGCGCGTATCGTTAAACTGATAAGCCGTAGTCTGGTGTATCGGCACGGCAATCGAGCCCGTATTCGGGTCCGGTTCCTGCCCGCCGTGGACAAGTATTGATTCTGTTTTTAATTTATCGTCTATTTTTGACATTTATTATCCCTTCCTATTCTAATTTGAAAACCGCATTAACGGTAACGGCGACTTCTTTCTGTTTTGAAGAAGTATCGTAAACTCCGTAATCCGAAATTTCATTCGACAGCGGCTGTCTTATCTGAAAAATCCCCGATTTTGCCGAAATCAGGTTTCCCACTCTGTTTCCTGCGCTTTTTGCTATTTCGACTGCCCTTGCTTTTGCGTCGCTTGTCGCTATTGCAAGCATTTCTGATTTTAAAGCGGCCAAATCCGAAATAAAATATTCAATCGTCGAATTCTGCAGAACAAGTCCGGATGAACTTATCGAATCCGTATCAAGAGCCATTTTTTCTATTTTCAAAAGATCCGTTGTTTTTACAGAAATCTTTTGCGTAAAAACATAACCTGTTATGCCGTTCGTTCCGTAATTTGGATATGACGTTACGGGATCTACGGTTATATCTTTATCGTCAATCCCGTTTGATTTTAGAAATTTGGCAAGTTTTTCCAAATCCCTTTTTAAAAACCTGTATCCGTCCTGCTGGTTGCCGATCCCCGTATTCTGCCCTAAAACTATCGTCCATTTGGCAATATCGGAAACGACATTCTTTGTGCCGAGCCCGACAACTCTTACGGATTTTTCCTGCTGTCTTGACGCAACGACAAACATGCCGAACAAAACTGAAGAAATTATAAGAGCTCCCGAAAGTATAAAAGCAATTTTTGAATTCACGTTTCACCCCATAACCGACAAAATTTAAAAATATTTCCCATTTGAGTATATTTTAATTCAAAACCGTATCAATAACCTCAGCCAACTGTTCCGATATAAAAGTATTGCCCAAATATGTGCAATGTCCGAAATCGCCGCCGAACTGATCCGTAAAAATCTCACTGTATTTTTTTTCTTTTAAGGCTCTTTTAAAAGAACCCTCATTGCTCACAAACGTTATTGTATCATAATACTCTTCATCTTTTAACAGATTTTTTAATGATTCAATGCTTCTTACGGGATATTGCATAGCTAATATTTTAATATTTTTTGACACAAATTTTTCCATAATATCACAATAAAGCTTTTTTACGCGCGAATTTATATTTTTTATTCTCAATTCTTCGGCCATTGCAAAATACTTATCGGCATTTTTATAATCCTTTTTGCTTAAACAGTCAATTGCCATAAATCCATAAAGAACATCATTTGTCTGAAAATCTTTAAAAATCTTTTTTAATATGCGTTTTTTTTGCTCAGGCGATACAAAATCTTCAATCATCCCGTACAAATCGGTATTGATGCTCGGCAATTCGTCATCACAAACTTTTTTAATAAAATATTGAACTGTTTTCGTATCATTTTTATGCGCATAGTACTGGATAACTTTCATATAGTAAAAAAATCTCATAAATTTAAAATTTGAATCCAGGGCATTTTCTGACATTGCTATGAACTTTTCATAATCTGATTTTTGCATTATTTCACTCATGAAATAAAAAGCTATTTCGTCTTTCGGATTTTTCTTGAGCATAAACTGAAAAACATCTTTTGCCTTATCATTATCTTTTTGCCTGCCAGAATAAAAAAGCAATACTCCTTTTTTTAATAAAGGGGGCGCGTTATTAATATTTTTTAACAAATCTCTTGTATCGTAAAAATTTGCCCTGCTGGAAAAAGAATCGTCCAACATTTTATAAAGTTTATACATTTTCAAACTGTTAACAAAACTTTTTTCATTTACGCCGTCTTTTTCTTCATATTGCTGGATAAAAGTTTCATTAATTCCCATCATGCATATCGCAATATCAGGATTATATTTTTTGATATACCTGTCTATGTTTTGTGATATCATCGCCAGGCTTATACCCGGAACGCCGCAATCAATAACTGAAAATTTATTCGGATATTTTTTATCCAAACGTTCTTGCAATTGCTTGGGATACTGTTCAAACGTAGTCGATTCTCCGATGCAAAGTATTGTATATTGCGTATTTGCCGCGGATATTTTATCGTTTTTATATTTTTGAAAATTTAATACCGCAAAACCGGCCGCCCAAATTAATAATTCACATAACAACAGCCCAAAAAACAAACCGAAAATTATCAAAAAACTTTTTAAAAAAATTTTTCTCATTATTTTATGATTCTATCGCTTTAATTTTATTAGATTTATGCATTACAAATGTATTGTCTCTGGAAATTCTGCCTAAGCCGCTGTAAATTAACGTTTTCTGTCCGGATATGAATAGCTATACAGTCAACGGCAACATTATATTTTTTTTACAGCAAAATAACAATTATCGCGGCGCGTCTGCAAAAACAGGTGAAAATTCAATATATTTGCTATAATAAACGGACTAAATTAAAAAAAAGAGAGCTCAGTTAAAATGAAAAAATTTACAGTCTGTTTTATTTTATTGTCATTTTGTTTGACTCCGTCTTATGCAAGTTACGAAGGATACAAATCATATCTGGGCGGACTGCTTGCGTTAAAAAAAGGCGACATTGAAACTACGCTTAAAGAATACGAAAACGTCATAATCCACGACAGCACGGCAATCTCCGCATATAAAGATCTTGCCCTTATTTACTGGCAGAAAGGAAACGGCAAAAAAGCGCTTGAAACGGCAAAAAAGATACAGGAGCTTGATGGCGAAAACGTAAAAACGAATATGTTTCTGGGGACTTTCTATCTGTCCGCCAATGAAATGGACCTTGCAAAAAAATGCTGGGAAAAAGTTCTGGAACTTGACCCGAAAAACGAAACTGCAACTGTTTATCTTGCGGCTTACTATTATTCAGACAACAAACTGAAAGAGTCCGCCGATTACTGGACTAAATTTTTACAGCAGAAACCGGAATCTTCAGAAGGTTATTTCCAGCTCGGTCTTGTTCAGGAAAAACTCGGGCTTCTTGAAGAAGCCTTAAAATCATATAAAAAAGTAAACGAGTTAAAACCCGAAGCAAGAGAAGCATATCTTTCAAGAGCAAGAATTTACGAAACGCAGAAAGAATTTAAACTGGCAATAAAAGAATATGAAGATTATATAACAGTTTTCCCCGATAACATCTCCATACTTTTATATCTGGGCAAATGCTATTTTGAAGAGCAGCGCTATACTGACGCGGAAAGCATTTTGCTTAAGGCAAAAAATGTCGCGCCCAATAATATTCCTCTTCATTATCTTTTGGGAATGACTTATGAAAAACTTTTTAACGTTGAAAAAGCGATAGATGCTTTTGAATTTATAGAAAAAAACGAACCTAACGCGCAGTCAATCGCAAGGCTCGGTTTTTATTACGCTTTAAACCAAAATTTTCAAACCGCAAAATTAAAATTCGCAAAAGCAATATCCATGGAGCCTTTAAATTATGAATTTCATTACATAAACGGTTTAAATTTCATGGACATGAAAGAATACCAGCAGGCAATCAAAGAATTTGAGCTTACCCTCACACTTAAAACCGATTTCAACGACGCAAGATTTTATATGGCTCTTGCAAACGAAAAGCTCGGCAATTTCGATAAAACGGAATCTCTTCTGAAAGAAATTCTTGAAACAAATCCGAACGACATAAAAGCGATGAACTATCTAGGTTATTTTTACGCCGACAGAAATACAAAACTTGACGAAGCCGAAAAGCTTCTTATAAAAGTAACGGAACTTGCTCCAAACGAACCTGCTTTTTTGGATTCTCTGGCATGGATGTATTACAGAACGGGCCGCTATAAAGAAGCGGAAAAATATATGCTTATGGCGATAAACACGGAGCCTAAATTTTTTGATAAAACTCTTTACGAACATTTGGGAGATATAAGCATTGAACTGAACAAATTTCCGCAGGCATGGCTTTGTTATTCGGTCGCTTTTGATATGGGATCCGACGTCGCAAAAAGCAAAATGAAACTTGTCGCAAAAAAAACCGATCCCGCGGAATTAAATAAAATAGTTTATGAAAGAACGCTCCATAATTTTTTCAGAGTGATTTCTTTGAAAGCCGGATATTCTTTAAAAATAGAAACTCCGGTCTCAAGAATCAATACTTATATGTCGGTTCTTTATAACGGCAAATACGGAATAAAAGCGGATTTCCCTCCTAAACTTACAATGCCCGGATTTAGCGTTTTGTTTGATAAAAAACAGGCCGTATTTATTCCGGCCGCGATAAAAGACAGCGTCGGACCAGAAACGGCGGAAATGTTTGATTTTATGAGTTTTATATTCTCAAAAGATTTTGTGCAGATGTTTTCAAAATCGGAAATATCTGAAAAAGGAAACACCGTAACTTATTCTAAAGACGGCATAACCGTAAAAATAAATAAAAAAACCGGCCTTTTAAAAGAACTGTCAAAAAAAGATTTGTTCGTGTTAAAAATATCGTCATTCAAGCAGTTTAATAAAATTGCAAAAATACCCGACGAAATGATTTTTGAAGATTTGAAAACAAAATTCAAATGCAAAATAAGTCTTAAAAAAATGGGCTTTCCGGCAAACGATGAATTTGAAAATTTCAGAGGAACAGATGATACTCAAAGCGCCGGCAAAAATTAATCTGTATCTTGAAATCATAAATAAAAGGCCCGACGGCTATCACAATATAGAATCAATAATGCACACCGTAAGTCTTTTTGACACTCTTAAATTTTCTTTAAACCAAAACAGCCTTATAGAACTTACATGCAGCGATAAATCGCTTCCGGCAGATTCCACAAATCTCGTTTATAAAACCGCAAAAAAAATGCAGGATAAATTTGCCGTAAAAAGCGGAATAAAAATTCATCTTGAAAAAAACATACCTATGGGCGCAGGTCTCGGAGGAGGCTCGTCCGATGCGGCGGCCGTAATAAAAGCTCTCAATAAACTTTGGGATATAAACGCTTCAAAAGAAGAACTTGAAAATTTTGCAAAAACAATCGGCGCCGACGTTCCGTTTTTTCTTACCGGCGGAACGGCCCAAATTGAAGGAATCGGAGAAATCGTTAAAAAAATTCAGTCAAAAACAAATCTGACGGCAGTTCTTGTAAAACCCGATTTCGGAGTATCGACTGTTCTTGCATATTCAAAAGTAAAATTCCCGTTGACAAATCAACGTAAAATTCATAAAATTACGGGCGTCTTAAGAGACTGCTCTTTTACGTCGGAAACGGCTAAAGATTTGCTATTTAACAGATTCGAAGAATTCGTTTTTCCTGAATTTTCAGAGGTGGAAAGAATTAAAAAAACTCTTGAAAGTTTCGGTTGCGCCAGTTTAATGTCAGGTTCAGGGGCTACAGTTTTTGCATTAACGTCTTCTCAGAAACAATCTGAGGAGATAATTAAGCAATTAAGCATATATAAATGGAATACTTGGGCTGTCAGCTCATGTGAATTGCATGATAATGCGGGGGTGTAGAACATGGTTATAACTGAAGTCAGGATTTTCCCGAAGAATGAGGAAAAGTTAAAAGCTTACGCTGCAGTTACTTTCGACAATGTTTTTGTAGTACACAACTTAAGGATCGTTAAAGGTGAAAAGGGTTTAATGGTCTGTATGCCGTCAAGAAAGAAAAACGACGGAACCTTTAAGGATATCGCCCATCCTATAACAAACGAATTCAGAGGCGAGCTCGAAAAAATCGTACTTGCCGCCTATGATAAAAAATTAGCGGAAGAACCAAAAGTAATATAACCCGGAATTTGATTCCGAGATGGTGTAATGGCAGCACAAGAGAATTTGGATCTCTTTGTCTAGGTTCGAATCCTAGTCTCGGAGTATATTTATTTGTCTTTTTATTTTATACTTTGTTGGCAAAATGCTCGGATACTTCCGGCTCCGCCTGTTCACAGTATACTCTCGCATTTTACCGCCTCGTCTAAAACAAAAATACTGCATAAATTAGGTTGTTGTAAAAAAAATCATCTTGAAATCTTTCGTAAAAATTGCAAGGCAAAATAATTCGGCTTAGGCTTGCCAACAAATCTTAAAATCTTTAACGGCATCATTTTTAAAACTTTAATTTATTTTAGTCTTTATTCAAAGTTTTTTGAGATTGACATATTGCAGATATTATTGTTTAATCTGATAAATTTTCAATTGCAAATATAAAATCTGCTTCCTTGAAATAAATTTTGTCTCTTTTTAAAAAGGAGCCTCTCAAGTAATGAAACCACATGAGGAATTTGCTAAAGAACATGCAGAGGACATAGCTCTTATTATTTCGGAATGGATTCCAAAAAATACTGAGCATTTTACTAAAAAGCAAATAGCTATAACAAAGTGGTTCGGAAATTTTCAATCCAGTGAATACTCTTTAGCTCTTAAATTACTTGAAAAGATTCAATACTATAGTGATAAAGATATAGAAGAGTATATTGAAATACTTGCAAAGCATATTGCAAGAATATTTGGAGATAATTTATCCAATGTTTTATTTTATCCTCTAGGGGATTCATCGGCATCCAGTGGCAGTCAATTTTTATATCAATATAAACACAATCTTGGTCTGAATGATGAAAACTTCAGATACGGTGACTTTAGAGAACATCTTAATCGCAATATAGATATAGTATTTTTTGATGATATTATTGGTTCTGGAAAACAAGCAACTACTTTTTTTAATAATAATTTAAAAGGCTCAAAAGCAAAATGTCACTATATAGCTTTACTCGGTTTTGAAAATGGCATAAACACAATAAAAACAAACACAGAATTTACAAATATCATTGTATATAATCATTTATCCAATCAACAAATGGCCTTTGATGATAAATCTTATTTTTTTAAAGATCGTGTCCAAAGAGATGAGATTAAGAAACTGTGCCAAAAATATGGTGAAATTCTCTATCCTAAGCATCCTTTGGGTTATGATGATAGTCAGGCATTAATTGTTTTCTGTTACAACACACCGAATAATACACTTCCTGTAATTTGGGCAAATCATAGAAGTGAATCCAATCCTGCAAGACCTTGGCATCCTGTTTGGGCTAGAGAAAAAAAAACAAAACAAGAACAAGAACAGAAATTATTAGATGGCGCGCTTATTATTAATAACCAGTTTTTATCTGGTTTGGAAAAAGAGCAATCTTCAACTTTTGAACCTTATCAATTTTATACATCAAAAATAAATGACGATTGCCAATGGTATGGAATATTAAAAAATTGGGATATCAAACGTAATGTTTTGGATGATCTTACAAATCAAATAAAAAGATCTTTTGACTCAAATATAGATATGAAAGTCTCTGCTATTGTCAGCGGTTCCGGCGGCTGTGGCAAATCAACGTTATTACGTAGAGTTGCAGTAAATCTTGCCAATTCAGATTTAGATTTATCCGTAGTATGGATAACTAATGCAAGTGACTTTCTCAAACATTCGTTATCATCTTTACGTCAAATGCATAATAATAGATGTTTAGTAATTATTGAAGACTGGTACCGTTTAAATGATGTTTCAAACGATAATTTATATACCTTGTTTAAAGAGTTAATATCTATCAATAATATCAGATTGTTGATAGGCGACAGAGATACTGATAAAAAGAAATACATGCAACATCTATTTAATCCAAATAATAATTTATATAAACTAACAAACAATGAAAATAATCATATACTTCAAGAGATTGCAGAACAAAAAGTACCAAAGTGGAAATCAACCTTTGCTTTATTGCAAAAGGCTACTGATTACAAGTCAATAACGTTATTTCTATTCTTATTTATTCTAGCCAAAAATGCAGAGTCGAATGAATCTGGTCAAATTATTGAAGATAATTTGCTGAGTCAATTTAGGCACATTGTACAAAGCGATGTCAAAAAAATTAGCGTTTTGGCTCCAGGGATTGCCAAAGCACTAATTTGGTGGGCAAAAATTTATAAAAATTTAAAACTTCAATTGAGTGAATTAGATTTTTATTTACTGGCAGATTTTTTTGGCAAGACACATGAATATAGCAATCACATTGGTAATCTTACTATAAATAGCAAAATAAACGAGTTGTTGCGAGGATATATCAAATTAATTACTGCTAACTTTAAATCTCAAGGAAATATTCAGTTACTTATTTTCAACCACGATACTCTGGCTGAGGAAGGATTATGCTATATTGAGTTAGAAGAGGATTGGCATATATGTCAATCAAAAGTGCTTGATTTCACTGTTGAAAATCTTTCAGACAATGTTGCTTCAAGATTACTTGCTTTTCTATTGAATGAAAAAGACTTTTTTGCAGATAAAAACAAAAAAATCTCTCTTATTGAAAAACTTAATGCTAGGAAATGTGCTCATCATTATCATTTAAACTACTTAATTCAAGGCTATGATATATCGCACCGAGACCGTATAAAAAATGCTATTGAACTATTGGAACAAAATAAAAAGACTCCTGTAGAAGATGGAACTGTTCCCAAATGCCTAACGATTCTTGAAAAATATGATTTTGAAAATGCCAAAAAGTTTGCTATTGAACTATTAGAACAAAACAAAAAAACTCCTGTAGCTTTTGGAATTGTTTGTAACTGCCTAACGATTCTTGAAAGATATGATTCTAAAAATGCTACAAAGTTTGCTATTGAACTGTTGGAACAAAATAAAAAGACTCCTGTAGCTTTTGGAATTATTCCTAAATGCCTAACGATTTTTGAAAGGTATGATTCTAAAAATGCCAAAAAGTTTGCTATTGAACTATTAGAACAAAACAAAAAGACTCCTGTAGCTTTTGGAATTGTTTGTAACTGCCTAACGATTCTTGAAAGATATGATTTTGAAAATGCCAAAAAGTTTGCTATTGAACTATTAGAACAGAATCAAAAGACTCCTGTAACTTTCGGATTTGTTTGTAACTGCCTAACGATTCTTGAAGAATATGATTCTAAAAATGCTACAAAGTTTGCTATTGAACTATTGGAACAAAATACAAAGACTCCTGTAGAAAATGGAATTGTTCCTAACTGCCTAACGATTCTTGAAAGATATGATTCTAAAAATGCTACAAAGTTTGCTATTGAACTATTAGAACAAAATACAAAGACTCCTGTAGCTTTTGGAATTGTTCCTAAATGCCTAACGATTCTTGAAAAATATGATTTTGAAAATGCCAAAAAGTTTGCTATTGAACTATTAGAACAAAATAAAAAGACTCCTGTAACTTTTAGAATTATTCCTAAATGCCTAACGATTCTTGAAAAATATGATTTTGAAAATGCCAAAAAGTTTGCTATTGAACTATTAGAACAAAACAAAAAGACTCCTGTAGCTTTTGGAATTATTCCTAAATGCCTAACGATTCTTAAAAAATATGATTCTAAAATGTTATAAAATCTGCAAATAAGAATGAGACCAAGCCTTTAGATAATTAAATTGCTTGTAATTTAGCCAACCATTAGAGCAAAATTTAATATATGTAAAAGATATTAATATTAACTACTCTAGTTATAGACATTATTCAATTAAACTTTTTGAGTGGAGACGAGTTTTTGGAGGGCCATTACGTCTTCGTTATTGGCGAGGACGAGCAGAATGTCGGCTTGTTCTATGACTGTTGAGCCGGACGGCACGATAAACTGACCCTGACGGGAAATCAACACTATAAGCAGTTTTTTGGGCACGCCCAGTTCTGCTATTTTTTTGCCTACCGCAGGCGATTCATAAGGAACGGGAACGTCAGTAAGTTCCGCGTCCATTCCGTCCATTTTTTCAAACTGTATAGGATAATTTATTTTTTTATTCATCGGAGCGTCAAGGTTTAAAAATTTTGATACAAACGGGATTGACGTACCTTGTATAAATACGGAAATTGCAACTACGAAAAACACTATGTTAAAAATTACGTTTGCCTGGTCAATTCCTGCTGTCAGCGGAAACGTGGCAAGAATAATCGGGACTGAACCTCTCAATCCCACCCATGAAATCATAAGTTTTTTTGCAAATTTCATTTTAAACGGCAAGAGGCTTATTAAAACTCCGGCCGGCCTTGCCACAACCATAAGCAAAACTGTTATCAAAAGTCCTTTCCATATATAAGGCAGCATCTGAGACGGAAATACTAAAAGACCGAGCGTAACAAACATGACTATCTGCATAAGCCACGCTATACCGTCATGAAATTTTTTAATCATTCTTTTATTCTGGAATTCAACTTTGCCGAGCATAAGCCCTGCGACGTAAACAGCCAAAAAGCCGTTTCCTTTTACAAAACCGGCTATCGTATAAGTGAGCAGAACAAGCGAAATCATTATAACCGGATAAAGCCCTTCGTATTCCAGATTAAGCCTTTTAATCAGAAATAAACTGAACTTTGCCATTATATAGCCGACTGCCAAACCCATTCCCATATCTATAATAAAACTGGGGACAAGAGAAATAAATTTTGTACCCTGAACAGTTATAAGGCTTATCACGCTTAGAGTTAAAAAAACCGCCATCGGGTCGTTGCTTCCCGATTCAAATTCAAGAAGAGGTTTAAGCGGTTTTTTTAGGCTGATGTTTTTTGACCTTAAAGTCGTGAATACGGCTGCGGCGTCGGTAGATGATACGATTGAACCGAGCAGCATTCCTTCAAGAAGAGAAAAATTTAAAATATAAACGGCAAAAAATCCCGTTACTACTGCCGTAATTAAAACGCCTACAGTTGAAAGCACTATGCCCGGCAAAATAACAGGCTTTGTTTCTTTCCAGTCGGTATCAAGGCCGCCGGAAAAAATAATAAATATTAAAGCCACGGTTCCAAGTGATTTGGCAAACACAGCATTATCAAAATAAATTCGCCCGATCCCTTCGGAGCCTGCAAGTATTCCTATCCCCAAAAAAACAAGAAGAACGGGAACCGCAAACCTGTCTAAAACCTTACTTGATATTACGCTGATAAATATTAGAAGAGAAATAAAAAATAACCAAAATTCAAATGGCATTAACTTCCTTTTTAAAACGAGAATTTGTTTGGTAATCTATTCTAACATTTTTATTTTAATTCTTTAAGCCAATTTTTTATTTTTGACTCTATTTCGTCTCTGACTATTCTTGTTTTCGCTTTCTTTTCTTCAACGCCGTCGCGAAATGAAGAAGGGTCTGAGAAATTCCAGTGTATTTTTTTCGCAGGACCAGGAAAAACAGGACACGCCTCTGCATTTGATTCGTCGCATACAGTAATGACATAATCAAAAAGAACGCCATTGTTATAAAAATCAAAAACGCTTTTTGTTTTATTGTTTGAAATATCTATTCCTATTTCTTTCATAACTTCAACCACGACAGGATTAAGTGTCCCCGGTTCAATGCCTGCGCTTGTAACTTCAAATTTATCGCCGCCGTGTTTCTTTAAAAAAGCCTCCGCCATCTGACTCCTTGCAGAATTGTGAATACAGACAAAAAGAACTTTAATTTTATCCATTGAAATACCTCTTTTTAAAATATAACGACACTTTTACAAGACCTATAAGAACCGGCACTTCAACCAAAGGGCCTATAACTCCCGCAAACGCCTGCCCCGAGTTTATGCCGAATACTGCTATTGCAACGGCTATGGCAAGCTCAAAATTATTGCTTGCGGCCGTAAAAGCAAGCGTGGATGTTTTTTCATAACCTGCTTTAACTTTTTTGCCCATATAAAAAGAAACAAAAAACATGATTAAAAAATAAACCAGAAGAGGAACTCCTATTCTTAAAACGTCAAAAGGAATTTTTACTATATATTCCCCTTTTAAAGAAAACATTACAAATATAGTAAAAAGCAAAGCAATAAGCGTAACGGGGCTTATTTTAGGAATGAACTTATTGTTGTACCATTCTTTCGTTTTAAATTTCAGCAGAATAAATCTTGTTGCCATACCTGCAATAAAAGGAATTCCCAGATAAATGAAAACGCTTTTTGCTATTTCGCCTATCGTGATATTTACTACTGCTCCTTCAAACCCTAGCCATTTGGGCAATATTGTTATAAAAATCCAGGCGTATAACGGATAAAATAAAATTTGAAATATAGAATTAAAAGCTACAAGCCCTGCGCAGTATTCGGTTGAACCTTCGGCAAGGTCATTCCATACTATTACCATTGCAATACATCTGGCAAGCCCTATCATTATTAAACCGATCATATATTCGGGATAATTATGCAAAAACAAAACGGCAAGTAAAAACATGAGAACCGGTCCTATAATCCAGTTTTGGACAAGAGATACCATAAGTATTTTTTTATCTTTGAAAACATCGCCGAGCTCCTCATATTTTACTTTTGCAAGAGGAGGATACATCATAATTATAAGCCCCAATGCAATGGGAATATTTGTAGTGCCCGACTGGAATGTATTCCAAAAATCCGATATTGACGGCAATAAATAACCCGCGCCGACGCCGGCAATCATGGCGATAAAAATCCATACGGTCAAAAATCTGTCAAGGAAAGACAATTTCTTCATTAAATATCACCTCTGCTACTTTTTAAAAAAATCTTTTTCCGAACATCTGTCAGTTTCAATTTGAAGCGTTACATGGTCAATTTTGTATTTTTCTTTCAGCAGCTGTTCAATTTTTCCTGCGGTAAAACAAGCCTGCGACAGCATGCAGTCCGTAATATCAACATGAGCTTCAAAATAAACGGTATTCTCGTTTGACATCCACGTATGAACATGATGTATGCTGCGGACTTCCTCAAAACCTTCAATATCTTTTTGTATCGCCTCATAATTCAGATCGGCTGATGACTGCATCAGGATATCAACGGTTTTTTTAACTATTTTCCAGCTTTCTATCATAATATAAACGGCTATTATCAAAGTAATGACGGGATCTATCCAAAAAATATGCCAGACTGAAATCGCTATGCTTCCCAAAACAACGCCTACAGATGAAAGGGTATCTCCTAAAATATGAAGATAACTTGATTTTATGTTAATATTTCCGTCAGCTTCTTTTTTCAGTAAAAGCATTGAAATGAAATTTGCCAGAAGACCTACTGACGCTACGATAAACATAATACTGCCGTTAATCGTTTCTGGACTTTGAAAACGTTTTAAAGCTTCAAATATCAAAAAGAAACAAATTACAAGCAATACCGATGCATTAATAAAAGCGGCAATAATTTCCGCCCTTTTATATCCGTATGTTCTTTTTTCGTCTTTTTTTCTGCCTGCAATTTTCCACGCGAAATAACTGAAAATAATAGAGACCGTATCGCTGAAATTATGAACTGCGTCAGATAACAGAGAAAGACTTCCCGACATTATGCCGCCGACTATTTCGGCAAGCGTAATACATCCGTTTAAAATAATTACTCCCAGATATTTTGAGCCTGACAATCCCGTATAATCGTGCGCATGATTATGGCTGCAATTGTGTTTATGTTTTTTATGTTCCTGTTCCATATTTTCTCCCTGCCGCCCTGCTTATTTAAAAATTAAATATATACCGCCTGAAATTACAAGCACTCCGCATATCTTTTGCACGATTTGAATGCCTTTTGATTTTTCATTCCAGTTTAAATATTTCTGAATTACTTCCGTAAAAGTGCCTGCAAAAACAATTACGGCGCAATGCCCGACGGCAAAAAACAATACCAAACTGACTGCAAAAATTAAATTTGTTGAGGCAACGGCAAAAACAACCCCGAGCATAGGCATCATATAAGCAAACGTACACGGGCCTAATGAAACGCCGAATATCAATCCCAAAATAAACGATGCAAATAATCCCTTTTTATTAAAAGAAGGCTGACTTGCACTGCCGAATGAAAATTTTATAATTCCTAAAAGATATAATCCGATTACAATTAAAATTACCGCTACAAAATAATTTCCGTAATTGCCGATATCGCCTAACATTCTGCCGAAAAATCCTGTTATCAAACCGATTAATCCTATAGTCAGAAGAATTCCGATGCTAAATAACGATGATAATATAAAAGCTCTTTTAACTGAACGCTGCCCCTGTTTATCAATAAAACCTACTATAAGCGGAATACTTGCAAGATGACACGGGCTGAGCAAAATGCTTAAAATGCCCCATACAAAAGCGCTTAACAAAGCAATTGCCGGAGTTGACTGCAGAGCGTTTGTCAGATATGTGAAAACTTCTAAAATCATATTTTCACGCCGCCTTTTTTCAACACTTTTATAATTTCTTCCTTCGGGAAAAAGCCCTGATGTCTGAAATATTCGTTACCGTCTTTATCAAGAAATATCTGCGTCGGTATTGCTCTGATACCGTATTGTTCAGCGTAAGGTTTTCCTTCTTTTGTCCATACATCATAAAATATTACTTTTACCTGTGCGCCGTACTCTTTCTCTATATCCGCCATTACGGGCTGCATCATTTTACAAGGTATACAATTAACCGAACCTAATTCAACAAAAGTAACTTTAATATCTTTTTTATCAGATACGGTTTTTTGTTCATGTTTCTGAATATCTTCTTTGGCTGTATTTTTCTCTGCCGTAATTCCCGCCGACAATCCGATAAAAACAATGCCGGCAGTTAGCAGTAACAATGTTTTTTTAAACATTTTCAAACTCCTGTTTTTATTTCCACAGGATTACAAAGATGTTCCGCATCATTTGCAAGCCTTCCGCAGCAGCGGCAGAAATATTTAGGGTTATTTACCAGAGGAATAATTTTATTCACGTCAAATTTATTATACGGCTTTGTAAGCTCACATAATTTATTACTTCTGTCTTGAGTACAGCCGCACGAACATTCTTCACCTTCACAGCAGTTATTTTTCATTACAACATCCTCCGATATTTTCTTTAATAAAATGATATGCTTTTTTTACATTTTCTTCGTTAATATCTGTTTTGCCTTTTTCAAAACCAAAATCAGTCAATATAAAAGATTGGGGATTCATCCCGTTATTTTCAAGAATCTTTTTAGCGCATGCAACAGGACATCCGTCTATGGTTATATTGCCTTCAGACTCTTTGGCAAGCTTAATAAAATTCGGCAGGTTTGCACCCAGCCCTGCAAGACAGTACATTTTGGCAAAGCCGTCTTTATGTAATTTTCTTGCAGTTTTATCTGACAATTCACCGACATCCGCACATCCCGAACAGGCAAACATTAATTTTGTACTGCCGCCGCAACATTTTCCCATTTTCTTTCTCCTTACTATTTTTTTATCAAGTTTTTAATTTCTTCTTTTGAAGGGATTTTGCCTGCTACAACAACTTTTCCGTCTATTGCAAGCGCAGGTGTAATCATTACGCCATAGTTCATTATATCGTTTATCTGATCTACCTTGCTTATTTCCGGAGAAACTCCCAATTCATTAACGGCTTCAGTTGTCAGCTCCGTCAGCTTTTTGCATTTCGGGCATCCCATACCTAAAACTTCAATTTTCATTTTATTATCCTTTTTGATTCTTTATTTCTGCAAACAAGTTCTCTTTTGGCTTTACTGCTTTTTATTAAATCTTGTTTTACCGTAACATCGTCATTAAGTGATTCTTTAATAAGTTTATTTAATTTTACTGCGTATATATTGGCAGGTTTATTAAGTATATAATTTGTCCAGAACCCGTCTTGTTCGTCTTTAATAAGTTCCGCGGATTTAAGTTTTTTTAAATGCCTTGATACGCTCGGCTGGGTAATGCCCAAAACATGCGAAAGTTCGCACACGCACATTTTTTTGTTTTCAAGTAATTTAAGAATGCGTATTCTGTTTTTATCGGCAAGCGCCTTTAATGTTTTTTCGAGTGTTTTCACATACCCTCCGCTAAACTAAATAGCTTATTTGCTATTTAGTTTATTTTAAAAAAACACATTTGTCAATAATTATTATTTTATTTCACTCAGAATATTGGGCATTTCTTTTATAAACTCTTCAAGCTGTTTGGTTTGTATTCGTATATTTTCGAGGAGTTCATCGCGTTTTATTTGATCTTCCGCCAATTCCGGGGCGGACAATTCGCCGGCCGCTTTATAAATAATTTCAAGGGCGTTTTTAATATCAAGCGTAACGGTATTGAAAAGCATATTTTTGAAACGGACGGTTTCTAGTTCCGATTCATTTTTTATATTCTCTTCGGCAAGCATTGCGCCTTCCACTGCCAGAGCAGCCTGTTTTATAAATATTTCAAGTATATGATAATTGTCGGGTTTCAAAAAATCTTTTGAATCGCCCGGGAAAATTCCCAGGATCCCGATTATATTATTTGACGATGAAAGCGGCATATAAAAACCGCCCGAACCGGACAGCGTATCCGTCCATCTGCCGGCGGGTTTGTTATTCTGCCTGACCCACTCGACTGTTTCCGTTTCTCTTGCGGCAAGATCTCTGGCGTTTGGCGTAGCCGTTAGAATTGACATTTTTCCACTTTTATCAATTGCAAAAACAACGGAAGGATACTTGAAAAAATCATAAACGTGCGAAATAAAAATCCTGAAAAGCTGGTCGGGTTTTGAAGATTTAGCCAGATCGCTTGTTAATGCATATAACACCTGTGTCCTCTGTTCGCGCAATCTTATGGCAAAACTCTGGCGACGGAGCCTGCCTGTCAGCGTTCCTATAAACAAACCGACTATAAACATAACGGAAAAAGTTATTATATGTTCTTTATCCATTACGGCAAAAGAATATTTCGGCTGCACGAAAAAAAACTCAAAGCTTAAAACGCTCATAAGAGTTCCGATAACTGACATTCTTCTTCCGTATCTGAAAGCCAGCCACGAAATTCCGAGCAGAAAAATCATTATAAGATTTGCAAAAGTCAGATAAGACGAGAGAAGAATATTTGCCGCAGTGCATATTATAACGGTCGCAAAAGTCCATCCGAGTCCTTTCCATGAAAAAGGATCAGGCGGCGGATATTTTGATTTAACTATATTTGCGCCCTGTTCGCCGCTTAAAAGATATAAGTCTATTGCTCCGCATTTTCTGGCGAGTCTGTCTATAAGAGAACCGAAAAATCTTTCTCTTAGGCTTGGTTTACCCGGTTTTCCCATAACTATTTTTGAAATATTTTTTGAACGGCAGTATGAAATTATCGTTTCGGCTATATCGTCTCCGCTGAGAGTTACGGTCTGCGCACCGAGCTTTTCGGCAAAAGAAAACATTGAATCTACGTTCCCTTTATTTTCAAATCTGTTGAAATGTGAAAAAGATTCTACGTAAGCCACCGTCCACTGGGCTCCCAAATCAACCGCTATCTGCTTTGCCGCTCGTATAATTTTAACTGCGCCGGGATTTGAACTTATGCAAACGAGAAAATGTTCGCCGACTTTCCATACGTCCGATATTGTGTGAAGATCTTTATACGCTCTTAGCTGGGTATCAACGTTTCTTGTGGTATATTTAAGGGCAAGCTGTCTTAAAGCTATAAGATTTCCAAGCCTGAAAAAATTCTGGGCGGCAAGTTCCGCCTGCCTGCCTAGATAAACTTTCCCATCTTTAAGTCTTTTGAGAAGCTCCTCCGGCGGAATATCTATCAGTTCTATTTCGCCCGCTTTTTCTATAAAAGTATCGGGAACTGTTTCACGCACTATAACCTGCGTAATCTGAGCAATAATATCGTTTAAACTTTCGCAGTGCTGCACGTTGAGAGTCGTATAAACGTCTATTCCTGCCTCAAGCAATTCGTCTACGTCCTGCCAGCGTTTGGCATGGCGGGACCCGCTTGCGTTAGTATGGGCAAGTTCGTCCACCAGAATCAGCTCCGGTTTTCTTTTTAGAGCTGCCTCAAGATCAAATTCGCTTATTTCAATATTTTTATATGAATTTATTTTTCTCGGAAGAATTTCAAGATTTTCCAACAGAGCCTGAGTTTCGCTTCTTTTGTGCGTTTCAATTATTCCGGCAACAACGTCTGTTCCGTCGCGTTTGCGCAGTCTGGCATGTTCCAGCATTGCGTAAGTCTTGCCGACTCCGGCAACTGCTCCGAAAAATATTTTAAGTCTGCCTCTGTTTGATTTTTCGGACTCAACCTGTTTTAATAATTTATCGGGATCCGGTCTGTTATCCATTGTCAAACCTCTTTTTTATAATTGTCCAAATCAAGATTTAACTCCAAGACATTTACTGACGGTTCGCCTATAATTCCCAAAAAACGTCCGGCCGTATGTTTTTTTATCATTTCAATTACTTTATCCTCCGGAATTTGTCTGAGAAAAGCTATTCTTTTTGCCTGATACAACGCTCCGGCTACGCTTATATGAGGGTCAAGGCCGCTTGCCGATGCCGTCGCCAAATCTATAGGCATGGCTTTTTTATTTCCTGCGTCAAAATCCATGAATGTTTTTACTCTGGCCAGAGTTCTTTGTTTTAAAAGAACGTTTGCCGGCCCAATATTTGATCCCGAAGAACAAGACGGATTATACGGGCTGCCCGCTGTCGCCGATAAACGCCCCCAAAAATATTCCGGCGACTCAAAATTCTGTCCTATAAGAGAAGAACCGACCGCTTTTCCGTTTTTTATAATAATGCTGCCATCCGCCTTTTCCGGAAAAAATATTCTGGTCGCAAAAGTAACAAATAAAGGATATGCCGCACCGGTCACAATCGTTAAAAATACAAACGAATAAAAAGCTGATTTGATCTGTTTAATCACGATAGCAAAAACCTCTTTAAACTAATTTTAAAACCGTCAGAAGCATATCTATAAGTTTTATCCCTATAAAAGGAATTATTATTCCGCCGACTCCGTATATTAAAATATTATCTCTGAGAAGACGGCTTGCCGAAACCGTTTTATAAGGAACGCCTCTCAAAGCAAAAGGAACAAGCGCTATAATA
>Ga0302240_1001352_pt1 | contig 19800 bp, 15 predicted proteins | sample AAG_UR_His_MG_FD_193538 | JGI IMG/M metagenome (GOLD analysis project Ga0302240, IMG submission 193538) | Enriched activated sludge microbial communities from anaerobic digester in WTTP, New Holstein, Wisconsin, United States - AAG_UR_His | ecosystem: Engineered > Bioreactor > Anaerobic >... | reverse complement strand
CGGCACCATCGTTGACGGCTGGACCTTTACACTCTACGACGAAGCTGGCGCTATGGTTGAAACTGCTAAGACAACCGCCAACGGCGAACCTGTCTGCTGGAACAACCTCATGCCTGGCGATTACACGATCGTTGAAACCCTCAAAACCGGCTGGGCTTACAACAACACCGTCGACGGCTCTATGGATGAGTCACTCGATCCTGGTGAAGAAGCAAGTCTGACCTTCGTCAACACTGAGCTTGGCAGCATCTGTGTCATCAAGCATGACCAAGACGGCACCATCGTTGACGGCTGGACCTTTACACTCTACGACGAAGCTGGCGCTATGGTTGAAACTGCTAAGACAACCGCCAACGGCGAACCTGTCTGCTGGAACAACCTCATGCCTGGCGATTACACGGTCGTTGAAACCCTCAAAACCGGCTGGGCTTACAACAACACCGTCGACGGCTCTATGGATGAGTCACTCGATCCTGGTAAAGAAGCAAGTCTGACCTTCGTCAACACTGAGCTTGGCAGCATCTGTGTCATCAAAACCAACTCGATTGATGTTCCACTTCCAAACTGGACTTTCACTCTCTACCTTGATGCAAATGAAAGCGGTACCGCTGAAGAATCAGAAATAATCAGCGAAAAAGTCACCGGTTATGATGGAAAAGCATGTTGGCTTGATCTTATGCCTGGCATGTACATTCTCATCGAAGAACAAAAAGAAGGTTGGATGGTCATCAGCCCAATAGACGGCATCGATGAGTTTGAACTTGAACCTGGTGCTGAAGAGAATCGCACCTTCATCAACAGAATGTACCATGACGAGACTGCATGGGGATTCAAGGGCGATAATAAAATTGAACTTGATGACATGCTGAACAAAGACTTCCTCACAGATATTCCAGGCCTTAAAACTTCTAATTGGGGATGGAGTATTGGATCTCTACCTGTCTCAGAAAATGATTATGATTTAAAATTACTTGCTGCCTGTGGTACAACTGGTGGCAAAGTAAAACGCAGCTATCAGGAAAATGGAATTGAAGCTGGAACCATCACAATCTCTTATCATGGAAGTTCAGCAACAATCACCTATACAGTTACAGATCCAACTTTACTCATGGACGTGCATCTATTCGTAGGTGAAAATGGAGAAATGTTGCCAAGAGATTCCAAGGGTAAATACACAAATGCCCCTGGACAATTCCCATATGCCTTCGATGATGGTACTCTCAATGAAGGTTCTTGGTCAATCACCATTGATGATCTTGAAGGCCCTATCTACGTTGCAGCTCATGCTGTAGTGAGAATTCTCGGTGACTGATAACTCCGTTCAATCACCCCCGAGCACCCCCGCACCTGGCACGTTTTTCGCACCCCCGTACCTGGCACGTTTTTCGAAGCACCCCCGTACCTGGCACGTTTTTCGGAACGATGACGTTAAAGTATTTTGAAAAGATTGATGCTGCTTCTTTTCAACAAAAACAACTTCATCAACTTCGTTTGCGGTGCCAGGTACAGATAAAAGAAAGAACCACCCCCGTACCTGGCACGTCTTTCGGAACGATGACGATCAAATGATTTGAAAAGATTGATACTGCTTCTTTTCAACAAAAACAACTTCATCAACTTCGTTTGCGGTGCCAGGTACAGATAAAAGAAATAAGTGAAATTGATTCATAATTTGATGGCAACTAACACCAAGCGCCTCCGGAGTTTTTTCCGGGGGCGCTTTTCCATGTCCCTAGCTTTTCTCTTGTCAGAATTAATCCGAACCCCAATCTGCGCATCACCGCTGCACCATTGATAGTCTCTGACGTCAAGAGAAAAGCCACCTGGTCTATTGCTGATCTATTGACCTTATCGCCTAAAGATTATCCTTGTGGGGTGGTGAATGGTGACCATCGGCAGAAGTCTTAGGAATAGTATCAAGATCATATGCGCATTTCATGTCAATTCAATTCATTAACCGATTGAATTTTGTTATCAAATATGATAACATCAATTCAACAAAAGCATATGTACTAAGGAGAGGGCAGCTTGTCTCACGACGTCGTTTTTTATCAAAAAGAGAACGGTGAAATTCCAGTACAGGATTTTTTATTGGATTTGCCCCCAAAAACCAGAGCAAAGGCTTTTAGTGAAATTGAACTGCTCAAAGTTCACGGGCTAGAACTTAGAGAACCTTATACGAAACCAATTAAGGGAGCGAAAAACAAAGGTTTGTATGAACTGAGAGTAAAGTTTGCCAGTGACATTTCAAGAATTTTCTACTTCACGTACAAAGATAAACTTTCGTACTGCTGCATGGTTTTGTGAAGAAATCCCAGAAGCTCCCTGACCGAGAAATTGAAAAAGCCAGAAAATATAAGGCTGATTATGAAAGAAGGTGCGGACATGAGTAAAGCCAGTGTCAAATTTGATGATATAAAAGCTCAACTTATGAAAGACAAAGATTTTGAACTTGAATACGAAAAGCTCAAACCCAGATATGAGGTCATCTCTCAGATCATCGAAGCAAGAAAAGATATGCACATGACTCAGGAGGAACTCGCGCTCAAAGCCGGGACTCAAAAGTCCAATATTTCGAGGTTTGAGAGCGGTGCCTATAACCCCTCTCTGGATTTTTTGATTAAGATTGCCAGAAGTTTGGGGAAGGAAATTCATATTGAGCTTCGCTAGGCGGCTCAGGTGGCTGATCCCACTTATTTTCCACCCGCCCCTACCCCCGTACCTGGCACGTTTTTCGGAACGATGACGTTAAAGTATTTTGAAAAGATTGATGCTGCTTCTTTTCAACAAAAACAACGTCATCAACTTCGTTTGCGGTGCCAGGTACAGATAAGGTACAGAAAAAGAAATAGGTGAAATTGATCTCCAATTTACCGCAAGTCTTCACCAAGCGCCTCCGGAGTTCTCTCCAGGGGCGCTTTTCCATGTCCTTAGCTTTTCTCATGTCAGTATTAATCCGATGCCCAATCTGAACATTTTCTTTGCACCATTAAAAGCCTCTCACGTCAAGAGAAAAGCCACCTGGTCAATTGATCTTAATCTGACTCTACCACAATATTGTTTACTCCGGATGGGTGGAGAGATGGGCGACCATCGGCAGAGGTCTTTGGGAAATGCGGCGTTGAGTATTCGTGATACGAATGCCAATACAAGGACTTTAACCCGCTGATATTTTATCGCAATACACTTCGACGAATTTTATTTCGATAAAATTGCAAGATTAATTTTTTCGTGTTATATTTATCGTAACAAGATACGACGTATTATGTTGCGAGGAGGTTATGACATGTTTATTGGCAGAGAACTTGAGCTTCAAGAACTTGAGCGGCGATATGAAGCCAGCGGGTTTCAGCTGTTTGTCCTATACGGGCGGCGGCGAGTGGGCAAAACGCGGCTGATTCAAGAGTTCTGTAAGAATAAAGCTGCCCTCTTCCACGTCGGTATACAACAGGAGGCAAACGGGGCGCTGCGGGCTTTTTCCAGAGATGTTTTAACAGCACTGCCTTCAGAGGTCTCTGCCTATATAGACCATTTCAACTCCTGGGAGGAGGCTTTTCATTATGCGGCGGCTCAGGCGAATGGCAAGCGTCTGGTGCTGGTCATAGATGAATATCCTTATTTGGCGCAATCGGATCCATCGATTTCCTCGGTGCTTCAGAAGGTGATCGATCATGTGTGGAAGGATACGGACTTGTTTGTGATCCTATGCGGCTCTTCCATGAGTTTCATGGAAAATCAGGTGCTCGGCTACCAAAGTCCGCTTTACGGCAGGCGTACGGCTCAAATGAAAATACTGCCGCTGCAGTACCAGGAAAGTTTTGAGTTCTTCAAGGGCTGGAGCTGGGAGGACCGCTACTACGGGTATGGGGTCTGCGGCGGCATTCCTCAATATCTGGAGTATTTTTCAGCTTATGAAGACTTTCCATCTGCTGTGAAAGGCGAGCTTTTATCGCTGAGCGGCCACCTGCTCGAGGAGCCCATGAATTTGATGAAGCAGGAGATGAGGGAGCCGGCGCTCTATAATTCCATCATCGAAGCCGTTGCTAACGGCGCCTCCAGGCAAAATGAAATCGCCACAGCGGCCAAGAAAGACGCGCGAGATATAACCGCCTATTTAAAGGCCTTGATCGATCTCGGCGTTCTGGAGAAGCAGCAACCTATCGAAGAGAAAAATCAGAAAAAGACGATTTACAGGCTGGCAGACCAGCTCTATCGTTTCTGGTACCGCTTCATGCCATCCTGCCTGTCACTCATCAGCTTGGGAATGAGCGACAACGCCTGGAAAGACGTTATTCAACCTGGATTAGATGCACATATGGGGGTTACTTACGAAAACATTTGCCTTCAATACATCCAGCGGGAAGTCAGGGAGGGTCATATCAAACCAACTTATCTGACTTATGGCCGATGGTGGGGGAACAATCCCGATCGGAAACGGGAGGAAGAAGTGGATGTCGTCGCTGTGACTTCCAGTCACATTTTGGTTGGGGAATGCAAGTGGCGAAACGAATCCATGGGTACGGAGACCCTGGAAGTGTTGAAAGCACGGGGCGAGTTAATCAGAAAGAGCCGGGAAATTCAATATGTTCTGTTCTCAAAATACGTTTTTAGCGACGCGTTAATTAAGCAGGCTAAGAAGGATCACGTGCTGCTGCTAAGGGCGGAGGAGTTGGTTTAGAGGGTGGAGGAGTTGGTACATGCATCCCCAAGGCACCCCCGCACCCCCACCCCCGTACCTGGCACGTTTTTCGGAACGACGACGTTCAAATGATTTGAAAAGATTGATACTTCTTCTTTTCAACAAAAACAACTTCATCAACTTCGTTTGCAGTGCCAGGTACAGAAAAGGTACAGATAAAAGAAATTGGTGAAATTGACTCACAATTTAACTTACACTACCACCAAGCGCCTCCGAACCTCTTTCCGGGGGCGCTTTTTCATGTCTTTAGCTTTTCTCTTACATGATAATCGTCCAATGATCACTGGTCACCAAGGATTGACGCAAACTATTCTGATGATATAATGATGATTAGAACGATTAGAACGATTAGAACGATTAGAATCATCAGAATCATAATCGGAATGCGAGGGGATCTTGTGTTCACAGAAAGCAAAACGATTGAACTGAAACGCGAGTACACTGAAGATATTAGAAAAAGCGTCACTGCCTTTGCCAATACTGATGGCGGAAAAATATACATTGGCATCCAGGATAATGGCAGCGTCGTGGGCATCACTCAAAAAGATGATTTAATGACGCGTGTGTCAAACATGATTCGCGATTCAATTCGGCCAGATGTTACATTGTTTACTGATATTTCTATTGAGCAGTTTGATCGTAAAAACGTCCTTGTCATTCACGTCCAAAGGGGCACCGCTCGCCCATATTACCTACATGGAAAGGGGATTCGGCCTGAAGGCGTCTACATCCGCCAAGGCGCATCCTCTGTCCCTGCAACCGAAGCTGCCATATTGAATATGATCAAAGAAACCAGCGGCGATAGCTTCGAGAACGCCCGGTCATTAAATCAGCAATTGACCTTTAACGGCGCAGCGGCCTATTTCGAAAAAATGGGTGTCGAATTTCTTGACACTCAAAAAAAGACGCTGCACTTGATTGATCAAGATGGGATGTTTACCAATCTCGGGCTGCTTCTTTCAGATCAGGCAATGCATACGATTAAACTGGCAGTATTTGAAGGTGACAAAAAAACCATATTTAAAGAACGGAGGGAATTCACCGGATCAATATTACTTCAGCTTGAGGAAGCCTATGACTTTATAGATCGCTATAACAAAACAAGGTCTGAGTTCAAAGGCTTAGAGCGAATGGATCAGCGAGACTACCCTATTGAAGCCATTCGAGAGGCCTTGCTTAATGCAGTTGTTCACAGAGATTATGCTTACAGCGGCAGCATTCTGATCAGCCTATATGATAATCGTTTGGAAATTGTGACCATCGGTGGACTGGTCAAAGGCATTTCTCTCAATGACATAATGCTGGGCGTCTCGGTACTGCGCAATCAGCATTTGGCTAATATCTTCTATCGATTAAAGCTGATTGAGGCATACGGCACCGGCATACCAAAAATGATGGCTGCCTATAACGATTATGAGGTTAAACCAATGATCGAAGTATCTGATCACGCCTTTAAAATAACACTGCCAAATACAAATTATAAATATAGCGCTATGAAAGAACGTTTATCTTCTGGGTTAAGCCAAAGAGAGCAGCAGATCTTAACATTGCTTCAACTCAATAAAGTGGTCGGACGAAAAGAGGTAGAGCTTGAGGTTGGCATTTCTCAAGCTACAGCGGTAGTAACATTGAGAAATATGCTGAAAAAAGGGTTAATCGAAAAAGTTGGATCAGGCAAGAATATAAAGTACAAAATCAGTCACTGAACTCCCTGTACCTATCCCCTTCCCCACGCCCCCGTACCTGGCACGTTTTTCGGAACGACGACGTTCAAATGATTTGAAAAGATTCATGCTGCTGTTTTTCAGCAAAAACATCTTCTTCAACTTCGTTTGCGGTGCCAGGTACAGAAAAAGAAATAAGTGAAATTGATTCACAATTTGATGGCAACTCACACCAAGCGCCTCCGGAGTTCTCTCCAGGGGCGCTTTTCATGTCCCTGGATTTTCTCTTGAAATATTCCATCCATCTGCCATTTCATCATTTCCAATGATACTATCATGCGCCCTTTCACACTCGATAAACGCCTCCTGGTCCTTTGATGTTCATCACCACCATTGCTCTTATAGTTACTTTGTGAGGGTTGGTGGTGAGGTGACCATCGGCGGAATGTCTTAAAAACGGACGGTAAAAAGCCATCACAGCAACTGTGATGGCTATACATAATGATCCCAATCAAAGAAGTTCATCATAATTTCTCTGACTGTATAAAATTCGTCGAATTTCAACTATTTTCTCTGAAATGGAAGATTCGCATTCACCATTAACAGACTCATCTATGACTACATAAAAATCAGTGAATATTTAATATAATCCAGGATCTCAACAAAGTCTTGGTAAAATAACGGTAAATATTGAACAGTATATTTATTTACCATTAACACGCCTCCGAAGTTGTTTGAAGACGTCATCATGTGAATATCGCTTATCATCCAGAGCAGCTTGTTTATCTGCCTCATCCAGTTTCATTTCAATATCATTTGTTAAATCCGCAAAGGTTTCCAGACTCATCACGACCATGCTGCCATAGCCGTTTTTAGTCAAATAGACCGGTTCACCTTCTTTAACAATTTTCTCTAATTCAGTGAATTTATTTCTCAAATCTGAAATTGGTCTAATTTGAATCATAGGAACCTTCCTCCTATTCGGTGTTGTTTGTCTATCATAATTTTATCTCAACTTTATCATTTGATCAACGATTATCTTTATACATCCACGTACCGCACCCCCGTACCTGGCACGTTTTTCGGAACGATGACGTTAAAGTATTTTGAAAAGATTGATGCTGCTAGTTTTCAGCAAAACATCTTCTTCAACTTCGTTCGTGGTATCAGGTACAGGTAAAGAAATAAGTGACATTGGTTCACAATTTGATGGCAACTCACACCAAGCGCCTCCGGATCTCACTCCGAGGGGCGCTTTTCCATGCTTCTGACGCGAATGAAAAACCATCGGCTAGTACCCCTTTAGAAGCATTTTAAAGCTTTTAGAAAGCTCTGCCGATGGTCTCAAAACACATCATCTCACACAAATTTTACCGTCTACTTCCCACAGCACTTCTTATATTTCTTACCGCTCCCGCATGGGCACGGATCATTCCGTCCAATTTTTGGTTTTTTAGGTGCGATTTCTTGAATCTTAGATGGCTCTGACTTGCTGTCAAAATATTTTCTGAAATTTTCAGTGAAACAGAACCAGTCCTCCATCTCCAAGATCGTGTCATCAATAAATTGTAAATGAATTTTCTGTTTTGAAGCTTCAAGCCTGGCACTTTTTCCAACAAACATGTCCTCTTCAACTGAATCGATGTCAATAATTTGTCTATCATTCAATTTCAGTTTGAAAATTTCCTTAATGTCCTCATACACGTCTTCCGGATAGAGATCACAGCACGTAATGATTAGAAGAGAAAGCAATTCCGGCCTTTTTCGAACACCTGGGTCCAGAAGCAGCTGACGGTAATAAGCCATAACGGACGACCGTTCGAGCTCGCCTTGCAGCACCAGTACAGCTAAGGCCTTGACGGCCTGGATCCTCATAAAATCATCCGCCTTGCTGTTTTCCGCCAGAGCTTTGATCAGGCTCAAGTCTCCATGACAAACAGACGCAAGGCACCTTCCGCCGACTTCCAGAATGCCTTCACCAAATACATCATAGGACAATTCTCCAGGCAGACTCATCAAGTCCACCAAAATGGGATAGGCTTCCCTGACCCTGAACTGCGCCAACAGATGGGCCGCATACAAGTGGCCCATGTAGCCCTTCTCCTTGGAAAACTTCACCGGCTCATCACCGACCATTTTCAACACCTTCAGAAGCTCCGGGATCGCCTCCTCTTTTCGACGAATCAGCGTTTCCAGGATATCTCGCGGAAAGTAGCCGTTGTTATAAGCGATTTTTTCCAGCAGGGCGCCAATGGGCTCATTGGAATAATCAGATCCGTCGTTAAGTTCTGCGCCTACACCGCTATCCTCAAGCTCATACTCATCCTCTTCCTGATCCCCAACCAAAGCGCTGAGTTTTTTCTCATAGAGCGACTCATCAAATTTCCTGCCCTCAGTCATCACGGAAAACATTTCCTCAATCAGAACCGCAGCCATCCTCTCTTTTGCAGCTTTCTTTGAGATTCCGGCAGCGATTAGCCTGTCAAATGTCGTCTTGACGCATTTCGGATCATTCATTTCTATCTGGTTGTCGATTGCAGAAAGCATTTCCTTTTTCAATCTCTGGTTTTCCATTGTTGAATTCATCCTTTCGGAGATTTATGGTTTTAGGGACAATATCCTTTCGGATTACATAGTTCTGAACCGAGAGATCAGGCTCATCATATTTTTTAAATTCTATAATATTTCCAGCACCCATTTCAAGGATTTCTGCCGATGGTCATTTCTCCTCCCCTCTCACCAACCACACCAAAATCGTGGAGCTTTCAACGAAAGTTCTTGTCACAAACCGTGACAAGATTTGTCATTGACAAATGGTTTGGCATCATAGATTCCAGCAGTACAGTTTATTATACTTTTGGCATAAGTCCCTTTTCGATCTTTACTTTAATGCTGTACAAGGAGGTCCCGAATGAGACAAAAGCTGATATCATTATTTACACTTTTAGCAATGATCCTGCCATCAATTGCACTCTCTTCAACTGTGGTATATGCTCAGCCACCTGAATTCACTTGTTTGATTGTGGAAAGCACCGTGGAGTACGCCACATTGGACGCAGCCTTAATGTCTGTGACTAACGGACAAACCATTAAACTGCTCAATGACATTATCCATACGAATACCATTGAAGCAAACAATGAAGTTTTGTCTATTGATCTCAACGGCTTCAATCTCACAGTTAAAGACGTTCCCGGCAATGCGCTCTATGCAACGAATAACGGGACACTTAATATTTCTGATCCCGATGATGATGGTTTGTTGATGGTGACCTCTGCAGGCCCTGAAAAATCAGCCGCCTATGCAACTGATGGCGGTGTAATCAACATTGAAGGAGATTTGCACGCTGTCTATCCCGGCGGCTTAAACAATCAAAATATTTTTGGCGCTTTAGCTACCGGCACCGGAAGTCAAATTAACATCGTTGGAAACTCAACTGGGTACACCGCTGGTGTGTACGCCATAAATTCCGCGACTATAACCGTTTCCGGCAACGTAACCGGTTCATATTATGGCGGATTTTCCGCATACAATGGCTTAATTGATATCACAGGTGATCTTTCAGGTTCCTACGCTTTGACGGTTGAATACGGCGGATTGGCTGATGTTGTCGGTAATATCACTGGCGGAACTGCAGTCTATGTCAGAAACAGCATTGGTCATAACGCACCAGCCGCAACTATAACCGGTAATGTCATCAGCACCGGAGATAGCGCTTTAAGTATTAGCAATAGTTCCGACATCCTCATCAATGGCAATGTTAATGGGAATATCTATCTGGCTGAAGCTGACGTTGAAACACCTTCATTGACCATCAATGGAAATGTCACTGTAACTCATGGCCCTGGCGCCAGCGTCAATTATGGCGGTATGGTGATTATCAACGGTTCAATCATTGGAGCATCTCCATTTCTGCAGCTTGACAACAAGGATATTTCAGAAGACGATTATGTTCTTTCCAGCGATTATCGCGTGTATTCAAAATCAACATACGACGAATACACTCCAGTCTATCTGGCCAACACGGTGAAAGTAATGCAAATTGAGCCATCGGCTGAACAAGTTTCAATTACTGGGACTCCATCAGTCGGGGCAGAATTATCAGGAATATACGAATATTCCTCCCCCGCAAATATCGAAGAGGGGGACACCACTTTCAGATGGTTAAGAGTGTCCTCCACGCCTTCACTTCTTGGTGAGGACTATTTGCTGTATTCAACCAACAACACAGGCGGAGTGACAAGTTCTCCAGGTGGCCCAACCACTCCAGCGTCATTTATAGTAACAGATCCAACCTATATTGAAAAAATTAGCAATTATCATTATGCTACTTCAGACACTCCTGGAACAATTTCATTACACGAGTCTGGAGGTGCAGTTTATGGACCTTGGGATGCAGTTCTGGAGGGTTACTGGAGAGTCTATCCAAAAATCACTATCCCTGCTGGAACCTACACTATCATAGATTCAAAGCCTGATTCATGGTCTTATAATAGCGAATCCGGCTATGCCGGCATGACTGAAGTTGTTGGTTACACTGAAATTTCAGGTGCTGTTGAACAAGGCTATACACTTCAACGAAACGATGCCAACAAATCCATTATTTTCGAGGCCACGCCTGTAGACATTAATGGGCATATTGGCCTCCCAGAAATGAGCGACCCTTTTGGATCTGTAGCCTATTTGTCATCCAACAACGCTGATCTTAAGGCTTTATCTATTTCACCCGTTGCTCTTTCACCTGTATTTAACAGCTCTGTCATGGAATACACCGCGACAGTCCCACATTCTACAACATTTGTAACTGTTGATACTTCAGCATCAGATGCTCTGGCGAAAATATTTATTAATTCAGTTGAAAGTAAGAAAAACAACATTGAACTTAACATCGGAATTAATCTAATCTCAATTCTTGTGGCCGCAGAAGATGGATTGACGACAAAAACCTACACCCTTTCCATCACCCGCGAAGCCGCACCTGAGGATCCAGTCGATCCGGTTGATCCTGTCGACCGAGACCGTGATCATAATGATGACAAGCCTGCGACGCCGGTTGTGGTGACTGCGACCATCGGCAAAAGCACTTGGAATACAGTGACGGTGGCGCCAAAAATTGAAGACGTGGTCGACACAGTCTTGATCACGACAGCCATGACCGAGGCGCTGTTGGAAAAAGCGGCGGACACCGAGGGGACGGACGCGCCGGACGTCCTGAATGTGGCGGTGACTTCCGGGACGGCGACTGAGCCATCAGAGCTCGAGGTCAGCCTGTTCCAGAGCAATCTGAAGAAGATCGTCGACCAGAGCGACGCGAGCCTGCAAATCACAGCGCCGTGGATTGCCATGACTTTTGACGCCAAAGCCCTAGAAACCATTCACGCGGCAAATGACGGCGGCGAGATCACCTTTTCTGCCGGTACCATAGATCCGGACCTGTTGAACGCGGCGGACCAAGCGCGCGTTGAGGGACGTCCGGTGTACGACCTGACTGTGAAAAACGGCAGCGAAGTCGTTTCCGAATTCGGCGGCGGCTATGCGACGGTTCGGATTCAGTATGAACTGAAAGACGGCGAGTCACCGGAAAGCATCGTCATCTTCGTCCTAATGGACGACAGCAGCCTTGAAGCCGTTCGCGGCTATTACGAGGCGGCGGAGGGTATGGTGGTGTTCAAGACGCCACACTTCTCGAAGTTTGTAATCTCCCACAATCCGGTCGCGTTCCGGGATGTGGCCGCCGGCGCCTGGTATCGCGAAGCGGTTTCCTTCATTGCCGCCCGAGGAATCACCTCAGGCATTGCCGATGGTCTCTTCGCCCCACAAGAGTCCCTAACCCGCGCGCAATTTGTGGTTATGCTGCTGAAGGCTTACGGAATTGAGGCGGAGGACGCGGCGGAAGCTGGGGCTTCGACTCTAATTGTCAACTTCACAGACGCTGGCAATACTTACTATACGAACGCGCTGTACACCGCGAAGGCGCTTGGCATAGCCAAGGGTATTGGCAGCAATCTCTTCGCGCCAGACAGGAGCATTTCCCGTGAGGAAATGCTGGTGCTGCTTCACAATGCGCTGACAGTTATGAATGAGATGCCAGCGGTTGACGACAGCAGTGCCAGACCGGCTCTGGAGAGCTTCGCAGATGCAGTGTTGGTTTCCGAGTGGGCGAAACCTGGGATTTCAGAGATGATCCGAAACGGTGTCATCTCGGGGGCAGATAACAGGATTATGCCAAAAGATATGACCACCAGGGCTGAGATGGCTCAAGTGCTGTATCAGCTGCTTGGGAGGTAAGATTTAATAGAAGTGGAAGTGGGTGTCTGATTGAAGCAGGTGTCAGACACCCACTTTCACATTTTTGTATCCCAAATACACGAAGATGGCTAATTTTGAAGCCTTCAAGTGATGCACCTCTCCCGTACCTGGCACGTTTTTCGGAACGATGACGTTCAAATGATTTGAAAAGATTGATACTACTGTTTTTCAGCAAAAACAACTTCTTTAACTTCGTTCTGGGTACCAGGTACAGAAAATGGTACAGGAAAAGAAATAAGTGAAATTGATCAACAATTTACTGCAACCAACACCAAGCGCCTCCGGAGCTTTTTCCGGGGGCGCTTTTCCATGTCCTCAGCTTTTCTCTTGTCAAGATTTCATCCATCTGCCATTTCGCCATTTCCTATGGTACCATCATGCGTCAATTCACACTCGAGAAAAGCCTCCTGGTCCTTTGATGTTCATCGCCCCCTATTGCTTTGATGATTGCCTTGTGTGTTTGAGGGAGGGTGACCATCGGCAGAGGCATTTGAAGGTGCACATCTAGCAGACCTTTCCGAAACAGTCCAAAAGCAGGTGATTTAGATGACGCATACACCTCGTATAATCAAATTAATCATGTTGGATTATACGAGATTGTGTGTTATTCTATTAATAAGATTATAGGAGGTGCCCTGTATGGCCTGGATTGAAAGAACGATCACAGATTACCTGGTGAAAACCATCAATACATTTCCGGCGGTTTTGATCACCGGCCCCCGACAGGTTGGAAAGTCGTCTCTGCTTCAAACCGTTGTTGAAAGCTACGACTACATCACTTTTGACAATCCGCTTCTATTACAGCAGGCGAAAGAGGATCCGGTGCTGTTTTTCATGAACCATTCTGAAAAGATGATACTTGACGAAATCCAGTACGCGCCAGAATTATTTCCATATATGAAAATAAAGATCGACGAGATGAGATTAGCAGCCCTGAAGGGCAATCGATCGGAACAGTGCTTGTTTTTATTATCGGGTTCCCAGGCCTACCACTTAATGCAGAATGTCAGTGAATCCCTGGCCGGCAGATTGGCCATTCTCCCTCTTCAGGGGATTTCTTACCGAGAGCAGAAAAACGTCAAATGCGCACTACCTTTCGTGCCAAATGATGACTATTTGTCGGTTCGAAAAAAAGAGAGCCTCGATACAAGCAACCTCTGGTCTATAATTCATGGAGGTTCCATGCCTGGGCTTGTCGCTTCGCATGAAGATTGGGAGACCTTCTATTCAAGTTATGTCATGACTTATATTGAGCGAGATGTGAATCAACTTACTAAGATTTCGGATCAAGGTGACTTTATGCGCTTCATGGCTGCTGTCGCTGCACGGAGTGGTGAACTCCTGAATTATGACAGTATTGCCAAGGATACAGGGGTTTCCGCGACTACGGTAAAGCGCTGGATTCAAATTCTGGAGAGCTCAGGTCTTATTCTTCAACTGTATCCTTATCACAATAACCATTTGAAACGCATGATCAAGACACCGAAACTTTTCTTTATGGATACAGGTCTGATGGCTTGGCTGACAAGATGGCTAACACCCGAAACCATTCAACATGGCGCGAAAGCCGGTCAATTCTTTGAAACTTGGGTGGTTTCTGAAATCGTCAAGTCCTTTCTCAATGCAGGAAAATCTGTTCGTGATCTTTATTATTACAGAGACGCAGACCAAAGGGAAATCGACTTGGTTATGGAAGTTGGCAGAACGGTTTATCCGATTGAAATCAAAATGACAGGCAAACCTGATAAAAAGATGGCACAAGCATTCCAGCTGCTGGAGCCTATATCGAAAGCAGGAGATCTGGATCTTGGGGATGGCGCTATCATAAACCAGTATCCGCATCTGATGTTTCTTGATAAAGGGCTTCGGGCAATTCCGGTTGGGTATTTGTGAAGAACTCATTGCTCACCCCCGTACCTGGCGCATTTTTCGTACCCCCGTACCTGGTACACCCAGCGAGGTTGATGAAGTTGTTTGATGTTGGATATAGTTATTCCAAAGCTTTCAGCGACTGACTTTTGAAAACCGAGCCTTTCGGTACCAGGTACAGAAAAAGAAATAAGTGAAATTGATCTAATATTTACCGCAACCTACAACAAGCGCCTCCGGGGCTCTATCCGGGGGCGCTTTTCCATGTCCTCAGCTTTTCTCTTGTCAACATACCATTCATCTGCCATTCCTCACATTCCAATGCTTACATCATGCGCCCTTTCTCACTCGAGAAAAGCCTCCTGGTCCTTTGATCTTCACCGGCCCCCATTGCTTTGATGTTTACTTTGTGAGGATTGGTGGTGAGGTGACCATCGGCAAAAGTCCTCTTCTCGAAAGCCTTAAAAGACCTTTCAAGGAAGCTCTGCCGATGGTTATCAAATGCAAAACGCAGCATTAAGAGGCACCGTCTTCGTCATGTCCTCAAGCCTTAACTCAGGATCTCCCGCAAAATAGCCTCTATATGCACCTGCGTCGTATCGATCAACACCATATCGAGATCTCCTTCTTTGATAATGAGGGGCAGCTCCGTGCAGCCCAGGACAAGGGCGTCCGCCTGATGGGCCGCGAGCATTTTGTTCGCGATGCCCAGCATGGCCGCCTTGTCTTCCTCCAGGACAATCCCGGCTTCCAGGTTCGGGAATATGATGTTGTGGATGATCTTTTGATCCTCTTCACTCGGCACAATGGCTTCAATGCCAACCTTGGCGCAGGCCTTTTCATACATGCCGCTCTCCATGGTGAACCCCGTGCCGAACAGGATCAGCTTGTTCAAACCTTTGGCGTGGGCAAATTTGCAGGTCTCGTCGACAATGCCAATGACGGGAATGGGGGCGCCGGCCTGGATTTCATCAAACACAATATGCGCGGTGTTGGCGGCAATGGCGGCAAACTCAGCGCCAGCCCCATGCAGCCTTTCAATCGAGGCGATCAGCCACTCGGACAAGGTGTTCCAGTCCTTGCGCGACACCAAATCGTAAGCGACTGCGAGATCCAGGCTGTCAATGACCATGGGCGGATTACTGGCGCACATTCCGGTCGTCTCTACTTTTTCACGGTAAAAGTCGTGGATGCTCTTGTAATACTCAAGTGTGGAGATTGGGCCGAGGCCGCCGACGAGTCCGAACTTTTTCATGGTTTACGCTCCTTCGTCTTCAAATAGTAGAGTCTTGAACAGGTCTATAATGAAGGGTTTACTTAGTCAGCAACTTTATCTTATGCAAATTCTGAAAGTAAGTAAAGTCAGATCGTTTTAGCGAGATCCGCGTGGGATGAGAGATGGCAACCATCGGCAGAAGTTTTGTTTCTGAGTCCCTGAAAGCCTTCAAGTACACAGCAACTACTCACGTCTCCTCAATTATGAGATACTCATGGTGAACAGGTCTGTGCCGGCGAAACCTTCGACTTAGACACCGCGGCAGACATAAAACCAATCTTTTTTCAAAACTCGCAAACTTTCACGGCACCTCGTGCGTCTAAGGAATGTAGCGCTACAATTAAGAAGCAAAGTGAGGACTCGACATTGAACACCCGACGGATCGCGGATTATGCCACCGAAAACAGAGAAAGCCACTACCGGCTTGCCTATAGCTATGTCAAGAACCCGGACGACGCCCTGGATGTGATCCAGGAGTCGATCTGCAAGGCGATTCACGGTGCCCACACGCTGAAATCGCCTGAGTTCATCAAGACATGGTACTACCGGATCGTGGTCAACACGGCCCTGGACCTCCTGCGAAAGCAAAAAAAGCTGGTGTTGGCGGATGACGAGGTCTTCGAAGCCCTCCATCCGGTTGTGGAGGACCCAATGGAGGATTACGACCTGCATCAGGCGCTGGACCGGCTGCCGGGACATTACCGGACCGTTGTGGTGCTGAGGTACTTTGAGGACCTGCCCCTGAACGACATTGCCGAGGTCACCGGCCTCCCCCTCAGCACGGTCAAAACGCGCCTCTACAAATCTCTTAAAATGCTGCGTCTTGAGTTGGAATCGGAGTCAGACTCGGACGAGAAAGGCGGAACTACCTATGGATCCTAAAATCGAAAACCTGCGGAAAGCGTATGATAGCATTCCCATCCCCGACGAGCTGGAGTCCTTGGTGAACAAGACGCTGAGCCAGGCCATAGGCGCTTCTGAAAGCCATGGAGCTTGGGCACGGTCACGCAAGCACCGGGGCTTCCTGGTAGCTGCGGCCTCATTGGCAGCTGCCTTCGTCCTCTTTGTGGCGGGCATCAATTTGAGCCCCGCTTTCGCTGAAAAAGCAGGACGCCTGCCGATGGTCGGTCAACTGGTCAAGGTGTTCTTGTTGAGAGAATACACCCTTCAGGAAGACACTTATGACGCGAACCTTCAGACACCAGGCATTGAAGGGCTGAACAACCAAGCTCTTGAGGACCTCTTGAATGCCAAATACCTGTCGGAAAATATAGCGCTTTATGAAACCTTCATGGCAGAATTGGCCGCTCTGAAAGAAGCCGGCGGCGGACATCTCGGCGTGGACAGCGGGTACTTGGTGCTGACAGATACAGCGGAAATCTTGTCTATAGGCAGATATGTGGTGAATACGGTGGGCTCGTCCTCGACGGTTTTCCGGTATGACACCATTGATAAAGTGAATGAGATCCTTATAACCTTGCCGAGCTTATTCAAGGACGACCGGTACATTGACCTCATCAGCGAGGAGATCAAGCGCCAGATGGTGGCGCAGCACCAGGCTGATCCGAACCGGTTCTTCTGGGTGGAAGGGATTGAGCAGTCGGTGGACATGCCGTTGTTCGACCGCATTGCCGGTGATCAAAGCTTTTATATCAGCGCGGAGGGTGAACTGGTCATCTCCTTTGACAAATATGAGGTCGCGCCGGGCTACATGGGGGTTTTGACGTTCACCATTCCGACTGAGGTTCTGAAGGATGTGCTGGTGAGCCGCGTGTACTTGAAGTAAGCTCAAAAGCGAAATAATCAATGATGAAAGAGGCGAGCTATATGAAACTCCGCAAGACGTTCCCTGTGCCCTATTTGATTCTGACCTTTTTTGTTGCAGCGAGTCTGACGCTGGCGGGTTGTGCGCCATTGTCCGCAGAGGCTGCGACACCGCCGGAAAGCGGGTCTGAGGCTTCGGAACAAACTCCAGAAGTGCAGCCTGATGATCCACTGAATGAAGACGGTTATGAGCTCATGACGCAAGTTTACGAGGAGAAAGACAGGCGCATTAAGATCGCCTATCCCCAAATGTCGGGTTTTAAGGGCGAACTGCTTCAGGATTATATGAACCAGAGTCTGAGAGAACCTATCGAAACATTGACGGTTGGTACCACTTATTCCGATCTAGAATTGGATTACAGGGTCACTCTGAAAACACAGGAGATGCTCAGTGTTATTCTGATTGGAACCGGGAAACTGGAGAGTGGGCATGCATTCAATTATCTGGACAGTGTCAATTTGGATCTGAAGACATCAAACGAGATCACCACGACGAATTTCATCAAGGATGATCCTGCCTCCAGGGCGGCCTTTGCGAAGCTTCTGGATCAGAAGCTCAGGGAAGCAGGGTATTCGGAAGGCTCTGACTATGAAGGACTGAGACTCTTCTTCAGACCTGACGAAGTCGTGTTCTTCTACATGCCTCTTGATGACAGCGCTGAGGCCTTCGTTCAGATCAGCGTGCCAAATATTGAGCTTGAAGGGCTTGTAGAGGTCGAGTTTGGGGAGAAGCCGGCGAGTTGATCTTGGGCTCAAGACCTTGGGGTTCACCCCTATTCTGGATGATACTTCGCTTGTGTGACAGGTTCACTTGTTAGCAGACTCGAAAAATCTCATATGATCCACTTTATTAGGTTGGATTGTACGAGATTTTTTAGCAATATCTTTATAGCTAGATCAATATTGAGTAGACACCGAACGCCTCTTTATATATCTCTTTTTTTGAAGGTATTGTTTCATTGATGATAAAATGACCATCGGCAATAGCATTGAAGGTTACCCTTTCTTGAATGAAAATATATGACTTTGACAGAACTGCACACTTAATGTACAATATATTTAACAATATATTGTACGATTCAAGGAGGTGTTCCTAATGTTGGCAGTCAATTATTCTACTTTGAGAAATCATCTCAAAGACTATTGCGACAAAGTCAGTGACGATTACGAGACAGTCATTGTTACTAGAAAAGACGAAAAAAATGTTGTCATCATAAGTCTTGAAGCTTACAACAATATGGTTGAAAACTTGTTTATAATGAGCAATCAAAAATATTATGATCGTTTGTTAGAGAGCCGTCGTCAAATTGAGCGTGGAGAAACTGTCGAAAAGTCTATGACGGAGCTTGAGGCGGCTGAGGATGAATAAAAAATTCTCAAAATTTGCTTGGGATGATTTTATGGCATGGACTGTCGAAGACCGTAAAGTTGTAAAAAAAATTAATGAGTTGTTGAAGGACATCGAGAGAAACGGAAATGAAGGCATGGGCAAACCAGAGCCTCTTAAACACGGGCTTAGCGGGTATTGGAGCCGTCGAATTACGGATCGGGATCGGTTAATTTATAGAATTGAAGAGGACACCATTTATATCATTGGATGCAAGGGGCACTATGAGTGAAATAGTTTTAGGCACTACTGCTTGGAACTGCTTTGGAAATAATGAAAAATTTAAATGCATCTACCATGAGCGCCCTCAGATCTTTGATCTAGGGGGCTTTTTTCATGTGCTTATCTATTCTCAATTAACTAAGCATATTACAACTACTTTAATGTCTTTCTGTTCAAGACAATCTAGGAACTATCGGCAAACGCTTTGAAAACTGCATTATCGTCTGGCAACCTTTTCAATGTCAAGATATGGACTATTAACACTTACATTCAAATCCAGAAAACTGAAAATGATTTTTTCATTTAAGAAGATATCCTTCAGACAAACTTCGTCAGCAGTTTGACTAGGTATTGTTTTAGAAATTTTAAAATTTGATATATTTGGGTATCTTTACCTTGTTAATATGATACAATAATTACAATAATATCACTAGCGTTGCATTAAGTTAATAAAACTGATGTCAAAATCACGATTCACCCACTAAATACCATATTGCCTGTATACAGGAAATTATTTTCAGTCTCCTGTTGAAATGACGAACACCTTAACAA
>Ga0302240_1001349_pt1 | contig 19824 bp, 18 predicted proteins | sample AAG_UR_His_MG_FD_193538 | JGI IMG/M metagenome (GOLD analysis project Ga0302240, IMG submission 193538) | Enriched activated sludge microbial communities from anaerobic digester in WTTP, New Holstein, Wisconsin, United States - AAG_UR_His | ecosystem: Engineered > Bioreactor > Anaerobic >... | reverse complement strand
CGGCATCAGCCGCAGCACCTACTATAAGTACTGCGACCATGTCTTCCCTCTCGCCGAGGGCGCCATGGGCAAGCGCATCACCATCTCGCTCCTGCTCTCGCATGAGTCCGGCGTCCTCAGCCAGTTCCTGCAGACCATCGCCGAGAAGAACTGCAACGTCATGACCATCAGCCAGGACGCGCCTATCAACGGCATCGCCAACGCCTCGATCACCTTTGACATCAGCGAGATTCAGTGCACCTTCGACGAGCTGATCGAGACCCTGCGCAGCTCAAAGGGCGTCAAGAAAATGAACATCGTCGCAATCGAATAGAATCAATAGCATAGGTGGTGAACAATTTGAAACGAGTGGTTATGTTGGGGTTCGGCACGGTGGGCTCAGGCGTTATGGAACTGATTGAGCGAAACCGCGCCTACCTGAAAAGCAAGTATCACAACGAAATGCAGCTGACGGGCATCCTCGTCAGGGATCCTCAGAAATACCAGGGTAAGGGTGCCGATGGTCTCCTGACCACCTCCTTCGACGAGATCCTGGCACAAAAGCCGGACATCGTCATCGAGGTCATGGGCGGCATCGAACCGGCGAACACGTACGTCAGAACGCTCCTCGAACGCGGCGTCAGCGTCGTGACCGCCAACAAGGATCTGATTGCAGAGTATGGCCTGGAGCTCATGGAAATTGCACGCACAAACAACGCCAGCGTCAGCTTCGAAGCAGCGGTCGGCGGCGGCATCCCGGTCATCAAGCCGTTCCGGGAGTCCCTTAAAGGAAACCGCATCGGATCTATAGCCGGCATAGTCAACGGCACGACCAACTTCATCCTCACTAAAATGTACGAGGAGAACCTGGAATACGACGTCACATTGAAAATGGCTCAGGAAGCCGGCTTTGCAGAAGCCGACCCGACTGCGGACGTCAAAGGCTACGACGCGGCCAGAAAACTCTGCATCCTCTCCTCCATTGCCTACGACAAAATGATTCGCTGGAAAGAGATCAAAGTCGAAGGCGTGGACGGCGTCACCAAGACAGACATCCAAAACGCCCGGGACATCGACCGCAAGATCAAGCTTCTTGCCGTCAGCACCCGTGACGGCAGCGAGATCCACTGCTCGGTCAGACCGACGCTGGTCCATAAGCACAGCGCCCTTGGTCACATCGACAATGAATTCAATGCCATTGAAGTAGAAGGCGACGCAGTGGGAAAAGTCATGTTCACCGGAAGAGGCGCCGGCAAGTTCCCGACCGCCAGCGCCGTCTATGGCGATCTCCTCGACGTTCTGACCGGCAAGACGGACATGGTCCTGCCTCTGAACGACGACACCAACTACAAGCTTTCCAAATACTACGCACGCCGCTCCAAATGGCTGGTCCGCCTGAAGGTGACCAGCATGCCGGAAACGATCGACCTGGTACTCGGGTCTTTCCCAATCCACGCTCTGAAGCTCTACCGCCTCAATGATCTCGACAACGTCTTTTTCGTCGTCGAAACCGAGGATGAACTTGAGCTCTATGAAAAAATCGTTGAAATGAAGTCACAAAACTTCGTTCAGGACGTCAAATATTTCTTAATGTACGACTAGGGGGCCGACTCATGTATACAGGACTTATCAACCGTTACCGCGAATTTCTTCCCGTCAGCGACAAAACCTGCGTTGTCAGCTTGTCTGAGGGCGACACGCCGCTGATCCGGGCTTATAACCTCGAGAAACGTTTTCCGGGCATTGAAATTTACTTAAAATACGACGGACTCAACCCGACGGGCTCCTTCAAGGACCGCGGCATGACCATGGCCGTCACGAAGGCTCTTGAAGATGGCGCGCGCGCCGTCATCTGTGCCTCTACCGGCAACACTTCTGCTTCTGCAGCAGCCTATGCAGCCCGCGCCAACATGAAAGCTTTCGTTTTGATCCCAGATAATAAGATCGCCCTTGGCAAACTGGCTCAGGCTGTCGCTTATGGCGCTGAGATTCTTCCTATTAAAGGCAACTTCGACGTCGCCCTGGAGCTGGTCCGCAAAGTGTCTGACAACCATCCGGTGACGCTGGTCAACTCCGTCAATCCGTACCGCATTGAAGGCCAAAAGTCCGCGGCGTTTGAAATCGTCGACGCCCTTGGCGACGCGCCGGACTACCTCTTCATCCCGGTCGGCAACGCCGGCAATATCACCGCCTACTGGAAGGGCTTCAAAGAGTTTAAAGCCTTTGGCCGCGCACAGGGTCTTCCAAGACTCTTCGGCTGGCAGGCTGCCGGTTCGGCGCCAATTGTCGACGGCGCTATCGTTAAGAACCCTGAAACCATTGCCACCGCCATCCGCATAGGCAATCCTGCCAGCTGGAAGCAGGCAACCGCAGCACTGGAGGAGTCTAACGGCTTTATTGGCAAACGTACCGATGATGAGATTCTCGAAGCGTACCGCATGCTGTCCACGTCAGAAGGCATCTTCGCAGAGCCGGCATCCTGCATCTCCGTCGCCGGTCTCAAGGAAGCCTATGAAGCTGGCAAGATCGAAAAAGGCGCCCGCGTGGTCTGCGTTCTCACCGGCAATGGGCTGAAAGATCCTGATACCGCCATTAAATACGCCAATATGTCAGAGGTCATTGATGATGATTATAATGCGATCGAGGCCGCTGTCCTGAAGGGGTTGAAGTAAATGCTGCGAATCAGAGTCCCCGCCACGTCCGCGAACTTCGGCCCGGGCTTCGATGTCCTGGGTGTGGCACTGAGCCTGTTTAACGAACTGGAAGTCGAAAAGGCAAATGGCGTCTTCCACTTTGAGTGGGAGGATGGATCGACCTTTGGAGATGAGGAAAACCTCGTCCTGTCGACTATGGCGAATGTCTTCGACTTATTCAACTACAGTGTTCCAGGCTATAAAATCCGTTCCAAAAGCTGCGCCATTCCCGTCTCTCGAGGACTGGGCAGCAGCGCCGCCTCCATTGTGGCAGGCATCTACGCCGCCAACTATCTGATGGGCGGAAAAATGACCAAGGATGAGATTTCTGCCCTCGCCACGAAATTTGAAGGGCACCCGGATAACGTGGTCAGCTGTATCGAAGGCGGCATGGTGATCTCTGCAATGGGTGAAAATGGCGAGATCCTGTCCAGTCAGGTAAGCATCGCGCCCGGCCTTAAATTGGTTGTCATGGTGCCGGATTATAAGCTCTCCACCCGCATGGCCCGTTCCGTCCTGCCGGATACTTATTCCCGGGCAGACATGGTCTACAACGTCTCCCATGCCGCACTTCTGGTCACGTCCCTGTGCCGCGGTGAGTTCAACAAACTGCGGGTAGCCCTCGGCGACCGGATTCACCAGCCTTACCGGCTGCGCCTGATCCCCGGCGCAGAGGCCGTGTTCGAGCTTTGCCGACGCGCGGGCTCCCTGGGTGAATTCATCAGCGGCGCCGGCCCGACACTGATCGCCCTGGTACCGGAGGAAGATACGGATTTCTGCGAGCGGATACGGCCACAGCTCGACGAGCAAGTCCTGGAATGGAAAACCTATGAACTCGAAATCTGCCACAGCGGCGTAAGTCTTGAGGTGATGTAAGTTGGCTATTATAGTGCAAAAGTATGGCGGCAGCTCCGTCGCCAATGTAGAACGCATCCAGCACGTCGCCAGGCGCGTCGTGGAGAATAAACGAAATGGCAATGACGTGATCGTCGTGGTCTCCGCTATGGGAGACACCACGGACGAGCTGATCGAAAAGGCCGCTCAGATCAACCCTCACCCGTCTTCCCGTGAAATGGACATGCTGCTCTCCACAGGCGAGCAAATCTCCATTTCCCTGCTGGCCATGGCCATTGAGGCGGCAGGCGAACCCGTCATCTCCCTGACGGGCGGCATGTCCGGCATTTTGACGGACACGGCCCATAAGAAGGCGCGGATCGCCAGCGTTGATCCAACCCGCGTTTTAAAAGAGTTAGCCGATGGAAAAATCGTCATAGTCGCCGGCTTCCAAGGGGTTACAAAGGACTTCAACATCACCACTCTGGGACGCGGAGGCTCTGACACCACCGCAGTCGCTCTGGCAGCGGCAGTCAAAGCGGACCTCTGCGAGATCTACACAGACGTCGAAGGCGTCTTCACTGCAGATCCCCGCAAGGTGCCTCATGCCGACCAAATCCCGGAAATCAGCTATGATGAAATGCTCGAGCTCGCCAAACTGGGCGCCCAGGTTCTGCACCCGCGCTCCGTCGAGCTCGCCAGAAAATATGATGTCCCGCTAGTCGTCCGCTCAACTTTCAGTGATCATCCCGGAACCCGGGTCGTAGAGGTGAATCGTATGGAACAAGTACTCGTGCGTGGCGTCACGCTCGACAATAACATTGCCCGCATTGCCGTCGCCAATGTCCCTGACCAGCCGGGCATTGCCTTCGGACTTTTCAAGAAGCTCGCAGACCACCACATCACCATTGATATGATTATCCAGAACTTGAACCACGCTGCAAAGAACGACATATCCTTCACAGTTGCACTGGACGATCTTCACGAGGCTGCTCAGGTCAGCCGCGAATACCTGAAGGAAATTGGCGGTCAGGGAGATGTCCTCGAGAAGGAAAACGTCTCAAAGATTTCGATTGTCGGCACCGGCATCACAGGCAACGCCGAGGTCGCTTCCAAGCTGTTCGGCACACTGTATGATCTGGGGATCAACATTGAGATGATCAGCACCTCAGAGATCAAGATCTCCTGCATTATCGACTCCGAGAAGTGCGATGAAGCCCTCCGCAGACTCCACACCGCTTTTGCGCTGGACAGGCTGGATATCGTTTAGACGAAACCGGGTGTCAGACACCGAGTTTCTGTTGTCTAGCAAAGGTAGGGTTTGTCAAGCAGGTATGTGGAGGAAGTGAAATAGATTGTACACAATCTATTTCACTTCCTCACCAAAATGACATCAAATTTCATTGTATACAAAAAGGGAAGGCTGGGCCATTGTTGGCACTGCCTTCCCTTTTTCCTCGTCGGGTGTCTGACACCCGCTTTCAGGTCTTAAAACTCCATCCGTTTCCCGCTGGCGTGGTAAATCGCGGCCTCACAGATATTGATGGCGTGATCTGCTGTTCTCTCCAGAAAACGTCCCACAAACAACAGGTCTATGACCTGGTTCATGATCTCCTTGTTCCCTGCAAGCATACCCAGCAGCTCAATGTAAATCTTTTCATAGATCGCGTCCACTTCGTCATCCAGCTGCGCAACTTTGCAGGCCTCATCCAGGTCCTCATGCACGAAGCTGGAAAGACTTCCGCGGATCATCTTGTTGACCAGAGACGCCATTTTAGGCAGATCCACCAAAGGCTTGATGTATGTTTCCTTGCTCAGCCGCTCTACCACATTGGCAATATTCACGCCATGATCGCCCATTCGCTCGAGGTCTGTCGCAATTTTCAGTGCCGAGGTAATCAGCCTCAGGTCTTTCGCTACAGGCTGCTGCAGCGCTACAAGGCTGACGCAGGTATCCTCAATTTTATGCTCCAGCGCGTCCGACTGCTCTTCGAGCTCCCTGACCCGCCCGAGCAGCTCGGCGTTCTGAGTCAGCAGCGCAACCATAGCTATTTCGATCTCATCTGCTACAATATTGCCCATTTCGAGTACCAACTCTTTAACTTCCTTTAACTTGGCATCATAACCTTTTCTCATGTTTTGTAATGTGCCTCCCCAATTGTATTTGTAAATTCTCTCATTTTGCGTTAAATGATCTAATCCATGTGAGTTTTTTAGACTATACACAATTACTGCGAAAACTTCAATATAGAAATCATCAACGCAAGAAAAACACGCGCCCGCCCGGCACGTGCCCTCCTCACTCTTTCAGTGCGGATTTTGATAAAAATCAGGTGTTTGAAGCGAAACCATCGGCAAAAATTAAAAACTCACCCGTTCACCGCTTACGGTGTACACGACGCGCTCGCTGAGATTGGTGATGTGATCCCCCATGCGTTCGAGATACCGCCCGACGAACAGGTAGGCAACAATCTGGTCGCGCTGCTCCGGGTGGTCTACCAGAATTTCAAGCATCCCCCGGTAAAAGGTCTCATAGATCAGGTCCACTTCGTCATCGATTCGAGCCGTCAGAACAGCAAGCTCAACACTGGCGCGCACATAGCTGTCCGTCCACTGACGAAGCATCAGCGCCACCAGCTCAAATAGCTTCTGGAGCTCGATCAGTGGTTTGATCGTGAGGCGCTCTTTCTGAGCCAAAACAATGCGGGCAATGTTCACGTTATTGTCCCCAATCCGCTCCAGATCCGTGATCATCTTGAGCGTAGACTCAATTCGCCTCAGATCGCAGGCCAGGGGCTGCTGAAGGGCAATGGCATCAATACATTCGCGTTCAATCTCCATTTCGAGATCATCTATGCGTTTATCCATTTTTTTAACCTGATAAGCAAGCTCTTTGTCCTGATTCATCAAGGCGGATTTAGTCAATTCCAGCTGTTCTTGCAATAAAATGATCATGGTCATCATCATGTCATCCATTTTTCTTATATTATTGACAAGCTTTGGTCGATTCAATAAGGTTACCTCCTATTCGCATACCACCCATGAGGCCATCATACCTGTCCATTATTTTTTCTAAGTTAGGACTGTGTTAAATTCAGGTGAAATCTTTTGCTCTCTTGATTGGGTAAGTGACTCTGCCGGGCAACCTGAGCTTAATAAAAAAGCCCACCGGTCTAAGTGCTCTGGGACCAGTGGGTATAGAAATGGGGCTGCAAATTAAGACATAGCATAAACACAACAAAAAATATCATTCTGAAACACGGCTGAATACTAAAAACGCATGCGTTTCAGATCCTTATAAACTAATTCTGGCAGGTAGTGCTTGAACGCTTCTGGATGCTTTCGGATTTGGGCGCCCGAGACCGGGTGGCCATTTCTGTTTGGATCATACAAACAGTGGGGAATGCCCAGTGCTTCGGCCAGAACATCACCATAACTTTCTGATGAAAACAGGATGTCGGTCTCAGAAAATGCTTCTGCAAAATAGCGGGTCCAAGCTGCCTCTGCTTCCGGTGTATGCTCTCCGGTCACGGGCAGATGGACTTCTCTGAGATCCACAATTCGGATTTTTAATGCTGATCCAAAAGTTTTACCCAGCCAATCGCGCCGGATCTCTGCAGAAATAGGATCAGAAGTTTTTGAAATCACTGCCACCGTCAGGCGCTCACACCGCTCCATAGCAAACCGAATCAAGGCTACATGCCCTAAATGCAGCGGCATGAACTTCCCAATAACAAGGCCGCAGCAGGGCTTATTTGTCAAATTTCTATTCAAATTCTGCTTATCAGACATAACGTCCTCCAGAAAGGCGAAAGAATATTGAAGGTAAGTCTGACTAGGATTGACTTATCCATGTTGTTTAATACCCAATGGAAGGCATTTTCCACAACCACTTGAAAAATAGTTTGTGATCCTGCGAATCGTGAGTCATCTCTTTCTTCTACCCTTCCCAGGACAGCAGACGCCTCTGTCCTTCCATCTTCTGAATGTCTGTAATATCCTGACTGACCTCCAGGACGCCGCGGTAGATTGGGGGACCGTCGGCAGAATCACCGGGCGTGCGCAGGGCAAAATACTGGATCAGAACTTTTCTGCCTCTGAGATCGATCCAAAAGCTGGCGGTGTCCTGGCGCCCTTCTCTGAAGGCCTGGACAATATCGAGGACTTTGTCGACACTCCCAGGCGGATGACAGTAGCGCACGTCTCTTCCTACAATCGCGGTCGATCGAGGGAAGAAGCGGTCTTTAGGTCTTGAGAAATATCTGACTTTGTCGTTTTCATCTACGTAGGTCATGTCCACCGGCAGTGCATTAAGGATCATCACCAGCTGGTCGGCACTGAGGGTGCCAGTGCCGGTGTTGATTTCAAGACCATGAAGGGATGGTGAAGTGAGTGGGGACATGTGACCATCGGCAGAATCATTCTCCGGAAGTGTTTCCGGATCCAAAAACGGAAAGCCATACTCAAAACTCTGACGGGTCATGGCTTTGAAGGTCTCGGAATCAAGGATCTCCGAGGCGCAGGGATAGAGGATGAGGGACTCCTTCTGATCTAGACCAATCATGTTAAAAAACAGTTGGCCTAGTTCGGCATTGATTTCCTGTTCAGACGCGGTGCCCTCGGTCAGCATCTGAATGATCTGTTTGAGGTTGGCACGGGTGTTGTCATGCAGCGCCCACATAATGCCGACGCCCTCGAAGCGCGCCATGCGCTGCTCCATGACCGGAAAGAGGATGTTCTCCTTTTTAAGGTAATGGGCCTCAAACTCAAGGAGCGGCGTCAGGGTCTCAAGGAGCTTTTCCCGGTTATCGAGGGTTTTCCCCTGCTTAAGCACCGCCTTGACCTGGTCCATTTTTTCGTTCATAGCTTGGTTTTCACGCAGCATAAGATCAATAAAGGAATTGTGCTCAGGCTTTGGCCAGGTGTACCTGCTGAGGGCGTGATAGAACACGTTGATAATCTTGTCGAGAACGCTCAGAATGTCATCATAGCTTGTGCCGGAGGACCAGACGTGGTTCATGATTTCAAAGACCTCCTGCGGGGTCACAGCTTCCAGATCTGAGCGGAACTCGAGGTACAGCGACTTGCCGTCCTGTTTTTTCAGTACACCACGGACATAGTCCACCAAACGGCTCACTCTGGTTTCGTCAATTTTCATCAGGGCTCTCTCCTTGGGATTCATTTTGCAGTCTGTTGGAGTGTCTATACCCAGGACGAGGGAGTCTGTCACAGATTATCAACGAAAATGAATTGGCAAAGAAAAAGAAGCCCCTTGGTGGGACGAACGCGGCATAGCGGCCAGCGCATCGTCCTTCAAGGGGCCTTCTGAGGGTTATGATTGAAATTTACGTCTCCGGTTTAATTCCAACGCCTTCGATCAGCGCGCCCCCCAGAGAGGTGCTGTGGCGCTCCAGAAGAAATCCTGCTTCTTTGATGGTCTCAAGGGTCTCTCTGTTGAGATTGCATCCGCTGGCAATTTTGCTCCAATAGGGATTGACGCCGTTGACCACTTTCCTGACACGTTGATGCTTGTGATCCGGCATGACGTGTTCAATAAAATAGATTTTGCCACCAGGCCTCAGGAGGTCGTAAACGCGCTTCAAGCCTTCCAGGGGTTCCGTGACAGAGCAAAAGACCAGCGTGAAAACGATGCTGTCAAAGGACTGTGCCGGGACAGTCAGGTCTTCAAGGGGTGCCTCCAGCATTTCCACTTTTAAGCCTTTTGGAAATTTGAAGTTTTTTGCCCGCCTTGATATTTTTATGTCACTGAGGGTCAAGGTATCGACCTTTTCGTAGTCCAGGAACGGCAGATTTGCACCTGTACCGGTGCCAATTTCCAGGACGGATCCCGTGGCTCCGGGTATCAGGGCTTTTCTGACGGCCCTAAGACGGAGGGCCTCCAGGGGTGCCATAAACCAGTCGTAGATGGTATTCACAACATTCACCTCCCAATGAGGATAATTAAAGCAGGAAGAAGCAGGTGTCTGACACCCGCTTCAAAGTCCCGCTTCCACAGTTCAACAGTTACTTGCTCGCCTCAGACTGCATTGACCGTTCTGGCAGGAGGCTGATGGCGGAACCATCGGCAGCGGTACCCGGCTCTGCCTTTGGTGGGTAGAACCGGCTGAACAGTTTGACATACCACGCGGCTGCCTGAGCCTGAATGACAAAGGCCAGGGAGATGACGAGGACGGCTTCTGCCCCTTGAGCGCCGAATGCTGTCATAGCTATAGCGAGGCTGATGGACAGATTGCGCATGACCGTACCGTAGATGAGGGCAATGGCGTCCTCACGCTTGAACATAAAGCGTCCGATCAGCGTGCTGAGGGTGAAGTTGACGAGGTAGATCAGCACGAGGGGCACGAGGAGCTGAAGTACCAGTGCAGGGTTTGAGACCAGGATCTTGGCTCTCAGCGCGACCGCAATAAACACGATCATCAGGACACCCAGGGTCGAGATCAGCGGGAAGCGGGTCTTGTAGACCTTCTGGAACTTCTCGGCGCCATGGCGGCGGATGAGTTCACGCTGGGTGAAATAGCCGGCCAGCATTGGGAGGAAGACCACTATAAGGATTTGACGGGCGATGTCCGTCATAGGAATGGAGATGGAAGTGCCCAGGAAAAAGACGAGATAAAACGGTGCCAGAACGGATCCCAGGATAAGGCCAATGACGGTCATTTTGACGGCTTCCTGAATGTTGCCCTTCGCCATGCCGGTCCAGCTGATGGTCATGCCGCTGGTTGGCAGCAGCGAAGTTAAAAGGATGCCGAGGACCAGATAGGGCTGATCTTTGAAAAAGGTCATGGCCATTAAGTAACCTACGGCAGGCATGAGGACAAAGTTGACCAGCTGTGTCGTGACCTGCAGCTTCGTGTTGGTTTTTTTAAGGAGAGACTTCAGGTCCATGGTCACCATCATAGGGTAGACCATGAAGAAGGTAAGTGGCAAGATCAGGCCTTTGAGGCCGCTGACGTTGAAAAAGTTGCCGGTGAGCACGCCCAGGACCATGAAGGCGGGGATGCTGATGGCCAAGTTTTTTTGAAGTTTGCCCAGGAATTTGAAAAATGGAGCTGTTGTCATTGTGTCACCAGTCTTTCGTTCTATATTCCCCGTCCGGGGTGGGTGGGGCTTAAGTTTTTAAAAATCTGGCCAGCCGCTCCGCGTTGTCAGAGGTCGGAAGTATTCTTCCAACTTCTCATCCGCTGTTTGCGACTGACCTTTCCTTTCAATTGACTTTGGGATTCCTACGCCTCTACAAAGCCCAAGAATTTCTGAATTGTATCCAGAAGCTCATCCATTGCCTCATCCGGGTGATCTCCCGAAGCAATGTCCACCATGCTGCGGCGGTAATATTTTTCAAGAATGGCACTGCCGACTTTGTTGGTCGCTGCCCTAACAGCCGAAACCTGGGTCAGGACGTCCCGACATGGCTTTTCTTCCTCCACCATCCTCTGAATGCCTTTGATCTGCCCCTCGATCCTTTTCAGGCGGCGCATAATCTCTTCGTTGCTTTCGTAATTTTCACTGAATTGCTTTTGTATTTGATCCAGCTTCGTCATGCTTTGACCTCCAGGTTGGCTGGGCTTTGCCGTGGTTTAGACCACATAGGCCTTTGCCTGATAGTTTAGAGGTGTGCCTCTATCATTTCTTTAATGCCGGCTTTTGTCGCTCTGTCTCTCGTCGCGTCTGCAACCTTCTGGCCGTCTTTATAAAGGACAATGGTCGGAAGGCCCAAAACCTTTTGGGAGATCGCCAGGCGGCGTGCCTGATTCGTGTTGAGCTTGCCAAATTTGACCTTGCCTTCATATTCCGCAGCAAGGGCTTCGACATCCGGCATGAGCGCTAAACATGGCGCACAGCTGTCACCCCAGTAATCTACGAGTACAAAACCTTCAGCTTGTAATACTTCTTGTTCAAAATTATTCTGGTCTAAAACCAACATGAAATTTCCTCCTAATTGGTCGCTCTGTGGGCGATTTTGATTGGCTAACAGACGTGCACAAAGAAAGGTGGCGCCATGCGAAGAGAGCTTGCTCTCTGAAGTATGGCGTTATCTTTCTTTGTATAGGGCGCAGCCCGCGACCGAAGCGCAGCCTTGAGTCACGCAAAGCGTGGCTTAAGGCGAAGCGAGGTTCACGGCTGATGAAATGTTACAGTAATACTTCAGTCCGCACCAAATCGAAACCTGTCCGCGTCACCGAGTTTTATACCCCCTTAGGGTATCTATGTATTAGTTTTACCATAGGCATACCCCCCCTGTCAAGGGGCATTCGAGCAAAAAAGAGCAGCGATCGCCAATTTTCTGGCTCACGCTGCCTCATGTCTATTAAAACCCCATCACTTTTTGATATAAAAGCACTCCACTGTTTTTCGAACATCCGCAAAATTTTCAATCAACCGATTCTTGATTTGAAGAATGCTCTCATGTCGAAAACTCTTTGCCTCTGTTGAACATCTTCGGATACAGCTGCAGCAGCGGATGCATTTTTCCGCTTCGATTTTCGAAAAATCCGTGCTGTCAATGGCAGCGGTCGGGCAAAAGGCTGCGCAAATGCCGCAGCGAATGCAGGCATCCGTTGTGACCGGTGCCATAGGTGGCATAACCCCACGCGGTTTATAAGGCGTATTGCCGCTGACAGTGACATAATTCGCGTCCTTCACCGCGGCCGCTGCGAGTTCAGCGCTCTTCGCGCCAAATGCCTCTGCCACAGCCAGATCGTCTTCATCCGGACGACCGGAAGCAACGCGGGTAGTGTAAGAATGCTCGCCTACGAAGGCAGCGCCGGACAACCCGAGAAACCCCCGTGACGTCAATAGATCCCTGAGTTCAATCAGCGCATCTTCGTAATCACGGTTCCCGTATACTACAGCCATAATGACCGGCGTTTGATTTCCCTTGAGACGAACCATCCATTCTGCCATCAGTTCCGGAATACGCCCTGCATAAACCGGCATACCAATAACCACAAGATCCTCCGGCCCAAATTCAAGAGTGAAATCTCTGTTATGAGGGAGGGTCAGATCATAGACTTTAGAAACTAAGCCTGTTCCAGAACCTATTGCTTCCACAATCTTTTTCGTATTTTCAGTCGGACTGAAATAAATCAGTGTTACATTATGTGGCTTCATGTCGAATTGTACCTCCAAAAGAGATGATGTAATTAAAGAAGGAGGAATGCATTAACCTCATCCCTCCCACTCATTATAAACGCCTTCGTGTACCTATTACAACGCTTGCATCTCGAATATCTTTTCTATAGTACCCGCTGTCCCACATCCGTCCTCGGAAGCTTCGCTGTAAACTCACTGCCCTTGCCCGGCTCGGATTTAACCGAAATCACGCCGCCAAAAGACAGGACAATATGCTTGACAATGGCAAGCCCCAACCCTGTACCGCCCACATTTCTGGAGCGGGCTTTGTCCACCCGGTAGAAGCGCTCAAACAGCCGCCCCAGGTGGTCACGCTCGATCCCAATACCGTTATCCCGGACGGAAAGGGTGATGTCTTTGGCATCAAAAGTTACCTTGACCGTCACATGTCCGCCCTCAGGCGTATATTTGACAGCGTTGTCGATAAGATTGATCACCATCTGCTTGAACCAGTTCGGGTTTCCATGAAGGATCGGCAGCGTCTCCGGCAGAAGCTTCTGAATCGAAATGGACTTCGACGCCGCGCTGTCTTCGAGCATGAGCACGACATCACAAATGGTCTTCCTCAACTCAATAGGCTCATAGACGCCATCCTCGGTCCTTCGCTCAATGTCCGTCAGGATCAGGAGGTCATCAATCAGCTCGCTGAGACGCGTGGCTTCCGACTCGACAATTTCCAGGAATCTGTCCCGGACCCTGACGTCGTCCACCGCACCGCCCCGCAGGGTTTCCACAAACCCCTTAATGCTGGTCAGCGGCGTCTTCAGTTCGTGAGAGACGTTGGCGACAAATTGCTTGCGCATGGTTTCCAGCTGTCGTATTTCCGTAATGTCCTGAAAAATCATGACGACGCCAATATTCCGGCCGCCTTCCTTGAATTCCCGGATTGGATTCGCGTAGACGTTGTAGACGTCCCGGCCGGCGGCGGTGAGTTCGATCTCCCGGACGGTCGGTTCGTTGGTTTTCATCAAGCTTGTAAGCGTCTCCACCATGTTGGAGTTGCGCACGAAGTCCAGGACGTAGCGGCCTTTGGGCTCGAGACCATCGGCACCAAAAATCTTTTTGGCGGAGCCGTTGATAAACAATATCCGCAGCTCCCGGTCCACCGCAATGACCGGATTGAGCACGCTGGACAGGATGGCATTCATCTGAGTATTCTGAGCGCCGGTTTCCTCCAGCTTGACCTTCAGTTCATCACTCATGGTGTTGAAACTCCTGGCCAGTTCCCCAAACTCATCCCCCGAATCCGCGTAAACCTTCTCGCCGTAATACCCCGAAGCTATGCGCTTGGTGGCGCTGCTCATCTCCTTGATAGGCCGCATCAGGGACACGAGCCAGCGGTATCCCAGGGTCAGCGCAGCCACGAGGCCAATCACTGCGACCCCAATGACAATTTGAATCAAGTTGCGCGTGTACTGATCCACCGAAGTCAGCGGCACCGCCAGTCGAATGACTGCCGTCTCACTGTCCGACGCCGGATTCGGCACCGCCACATATAAAAGCTCTGTGCCGATGGTCGCTGAAGTCCTGCTGGTCCGCCCCACTTCACCCGCCATGGCAATTACAACCTCAGCGCGGCTCCCATGATTCTCAAGGGTCTCCGCCGGCTGACTGGAATCGTAGAGGACAACACCATCCGCTGCAATCAAAGTAATCCGAAAGCCGAGATCCCTGGACAGGGTCTGAAGCTCCTGCGACGCATCACCCAGGTCGTCCCCTTTGGTTTCAAGCAGGCGCGAAATGTACCTGGCATCTGAACTCAGTCGTTCTTCAATGCCGTTCATATAGCTTTGGCGGATCAGGCTGTTGGACATCAGCGCCATAAACAGCACTGTCAGAATAATGATAAACGAAAAAATGGAAAACAATCTTTTTTGCATAGACGCTCCTATCCTGTGTCATGAATGTGTTGAATTGCCCTTAAGTCCTGCGCTGAGGTTTACTTCAGTTTGTAACCGACACCTCGCACGGTCTCGATCAGATTGCCGTGCTGCTCGTCCTCAATCTTGCTCCGAAGATGACGAATATGGACATCCACGGTTCGGGTCTCTCCAAAATAATCATAGCCCCAGATCTCATCCAGCAGCAGGTTGCGGGTCAGAACTTTACCGCGGTTTTCCGCCAGCATTTTAAGCAGGGAAAATTCCTTGAGGGTCAGGACGTACACCTTAGGGCCTCGGCGAACCTCGTGTTTGTCAAGATCAATTTCAATGTCGTCGACCCTGATGACACCCGTGCTCGCTGCCTCTTCCGGCTGCGTCTTCGCCCGCCTGAGCACGGTGCGGATCCGTGCCTCAAGCTCCCTGACACTGAAAGGTTTGGTCATATAGTCATCTGCACCAATTTCAAGTCCTACAATCCGGTCCGTCTCACTGCCCCTCGCAGTCACCATGATGACCGCAGTGTGACTGAGCTCCTCGGTGCGGCGAATCCGGTTGCAGATCTCAATGCCGTCCATTTTGGGCAGCATCAGATCCAGGACGACGAGGTCAGGCCGCTCATCGCCGACCAGCCTGTAACCGGTCTCCCCGTCAAATGCCGTGAGAACCGTATAACCGGTGGCTTCCAGGTTGTAGCGGATGAGCTCAGAAATGTTTTGGTCGTCCTCTATAATCAAAATCTTATTCTTTGGCTGGACGGTTGTGGCAACCTGACCTTGGCCAGCAGTACCTGAATTCATGAAATGCACCTCCAAAGTTATCTCCTTTAATATACCCGATTAATGTTAAATTCACGTTATAGACGTAAATTTTTTTGCCTACTTTTAAGGATGGCTTATTCTGTCATGCCAACTATGATAATATAAGGTTGATCGCAGTCACAATTCAGGAGGTCCGCCATGCCTGATCATCCGTCATCGAATCAAAACAACCATCAATCTCCTGCAATGTCTGACCCGCAGCCATCGTCAAAAGGCGCACCTGATCCTTCCGGGCCAAAAGCTTTGTCCACCCTGGTCGTCAGCCTGGGGCTGCTGATCACGATCTCAGCACTGGGCGCGTCCATGGCTTTTGGAATGCCCATCTACTGGGGGCTGGTGACCGGTTACCTGCTCTTCCTCGGCCTGGCCCTGCGCGCCGGCTATCCGCTTAAGTCCCTGGTTCAGACGTCGCTCGGCAGTATTTACAAAGTCAAAACGGTGCTCATGATGCTCGCTCTGGTAGGCATGATCATTCCCCTGTGGATGCAGACCGGGGTCCTTGCCACCTTAATGGCCTATTCCATAGACGCGTTTTCAGGCTTTAATCTGGCGGTGGCAGCTTACCTTTCCAGCGTCGCCGTGTCCATGATCTTAGGCTCCGGCATAGGCACGACTTCTACCGTAGGGCTGGTCTTCATAGCAATTGCCAGAAGCATTGGGTTAAATGAAGCCATGATCGTGGGTGCCGTAGTTTCAGGGGCGTATACGGGCGACCGAACCTCCCTCATGTCGAGCAATTTCAACCTCGTCTCAGAAATCACCGGGACGGATTTGAAAGGAAATTTCGTTTATATGTTGTCATCCACCCTTCCGGTGTTTATAATGACAACCATATCCTATGGTTTTTTAGGACCCTCTGCCAGCGATTCACAGGCACAGTCCCTGGACGCCCTCAGGCAGCTCCTGGGTCAAAGCTTTGAAATCGGTCCCGCCCAGCTGATTCCACCCGCAGTGATGCTGTTTTTCGTACTCGTCCTGCGTCAGAATATGGTCGTCAGTCTCGGCGCGGCTCTCGTCCTCAGCATTGGGAGCGGCCTTCTGGGGGGCGGCTTCGAGTGGATGCCTCTGCTCACCGGTCTCGAAGGCAGCGGTCCCATTGGGGCCTTGTTCTCCGGCAGCGGCCTGACCTCAATGATGGGCGCGCTGCTGCTCATAGCCATTGCCTCCGCCCTTAGCGGCCTGTTTCAGATAATCCGCTGTCTCGACCCGCTTCTCGACAGAGCTTCCAGGAATCTCAGCACCCGAGGCCACCTGATCTTTTCCACGGGCATGATCAGCATCCTGGTCAGTCTGGTCTCCGGCAATCAAACCATGACCACGCTGATCACCGGCAATTACTTTAAAGAAAAATACGAGGCTTTCAAGATCGACCGCCGTTTGCTGGCCCGAACCATCAGCGACACAGGTGTTGTGTGCGTGCCGCTCATTCCGTGGAATATCAACGGCATCCTGGTCGCCACCGTCACCGGCGTCTCCACCGGGGCTTACCTGCCCTACGCTTTGTCCAGCTGGCTTTTGCCCGCCATCACACTCTATTTCGCAGCCAGAGGCTTACATAAAACAATACGGCTCGGCGCGCCGGAAGCGACTATGATCCAGCGGATCGCTTCCAGTGCTCTGCCGATAGGTGACCATCGGCACAACGAGGGATCCAAATGACCTCTCGACCAATTGAATGGAGGATTTGACCATGACTGAACCCAACCAACCCGCACAACCGGCTCAACCTGCTAAGCCAAAGAAAGTAAAATATCCCGAAATCGAGATTGGCGGCGAGCGCTTCCTGCGCATCCCCATCAAGACCCACGTCGTCATGTTTGGGGATCAATTGAAGGAAATTGTCGACACCTACGCCCGGGAGCACCTGGAGAAGGACGACATCCTGTTTATTACGGAAAAGATCGTCGCGATCACTCAGGGCCGCGCGCATTATATGAAGGATATCAAGCCCCGCAAGCTGGCTAAAGTGCTTTCCAAGTATGTGACCAAGACGCCGGCCGGCATTGGCCTCGGCATTCCTGAAACCATGGAAATGGCCCTCAGGGAGTGCGGCACGGCGCGCATCATGATGGCGGCGGCGGCCAGCGCTGTGACGAAGCCACTTGGAAAAAAAGGCGTCTTCTACCAGCTCGCGGGCTACAAGGCATCGTCCATTGACGGTCCAACGCCGAATACCCTGCCGCCGTACAACCAGTGCGTCGTCCTGGGGCCGGACAAGCCTGACGAGGTCGCACGGGAAATCAGCGCCCACCTCAGGGGCATCAAGGTAGCGATCGCGGACATCAACGACATCAGCGGCGTCATTTTGGGCACTTCCCATCCTGGCATGGACAGACTAAAAATTGCGAAAATCCTGAAGGATAACCCGCTGGGCCAGGATCTGGAGCAAACGCCTATGGGGATTATCAGAAAGATTTCGAGTGAGATTTAGAAACGCTTGAGAAACTCGGTGTCGATAGGCCAAAGGCCTCTGACACCGAGTTTCTCACAAATGAAAGAGAGAGCCAGGTGAAGGTGTGATGCTTCACTGGGGCTCTCTCTTTTATTCTTGTGAAACCGGGGGGCGATTGGCCAAAGGCCGCTGACACCGAGTTTCTTTTCATTCTAATAGACTTTTCTCACCTTGTACCCAATCTTCGCCAGCTCCCGCTGAATTTCATCAATATGGGCATGGCCGCTGGTCTCACAGGTGACTTCCAGCTCGACGTTCATAAAGCGGTCGGTGTTCTTGAACTGGTTGTGGTCGAGACCAATGACGTTGGCATTGAGTCTTGCCAATACTTCGGAGATTCTGACCAGCTCGCCCGGCTTGTCGGGGAGCTCAACGCTGAAGCAGAAGAGCCGCCCCCGTGAGACGAGACCCTTGTTGATCAGCGTGGAGATGGTCACCACGTCAATATTGCCGCCGCTGACGACACTGACGACGTTCTTGTTGAAGACGTGAAGCTTCTTGAGGGCCGCCAGTGCGACTGCCCCGGAGTTCTCCGCGATCAGTTTGTGTTTTTCGAGCAGCATCAGGAAGGACTCCATGATCTCGCGGTCGCTGACGGTGACGATTTCATCCACATACTCCCGGATGATGTCAAAGGTCAGTTTGCCCGGTTTCTTGACGGCGACGCCGTCCGCTATGGTGTCCACGTGGGTCAGGCACACGATCTCGTCCTGCTTGACGGACGCTTTCATAGCCATGGCGCCCTCCGGCTCGACCCCGACAATTTTTACGGAAGGCTTGAGCTGCTTCATAGCCAGCGCAATGCCCGCGATCAGTCCGCCGCCGCCAATTGGCACCAGCACCACATCTACATCCTCCAGCTCTTCAAGGATCTCCACGCCGATGGTCCCCTGACCCTCAATCACGTCCAGATCGTCAAAAGGATGGATAAACACGCTGTTTTGCTCTTTCTGCAGCCGCATAGCTTCCTCGTAGGCTTCATCATAGCAGTCGCCCGCAAGCACGACAGTTGCGCCAAAGTTTCTCGTCGCCTCCACTTTGATGATTGGCGTGGTCTTCGGCATGACTATGGTCGCCTTAACTCCAAGACGCGTACTCGCCAGTGCGACGCCTTGGGCATGGTTTCCCGCCGAGGAGGCGATCACGCCGCGGGCCTTTTCTTCGTCTGTCAATTTATTGATTTTGTTGAAAGCGCCGCGGATCTTGAACGCACCCGTGACCTGCAGGTTTTCCGGTTTTATGTAGACGCGGTTGCCGCATTCTTCGCTGAACGCCTCGCTGAAAATAAGCGGTGTTTCACGGATCACGGGTTTGAGCGTTTCTTTCGCCGCTTTGAAGTCCACGAAATCGTGATAAGTCACCTTGTCCTTGATCATGTGTAATGCCATTTGAAAGCCCTCCAATTCTGCCGCTTTTCCTTTTTCTTCCAACAAAAAAAACCGCCCTTTCACTATGAAAGGACGGAATATTCCGCGGTACCACCTTATTTGCACGAATGCCACTCACTCGGCTCTATCAAGCCTGGGCCGATAACGGGGCCAACCGAAAACACTTACATGCCTCAAAAAACAAGGTGTTCAGCGTTTCTGCTCAGGGATGATTTGAAAATGCGCGGCACTGCGTCAACTCTCACCAAATGTTGACTCTCTGTGGCAACCGTATGCGTTTTCCGTTTCCCGTCGTCGCAAATGAATATCGATATATTGTTATGTATAATATCAGAACTTTCGGACGAATTCAAGGGTTTTAGAAAATATTTATTATATTTTTGAAACCGTTGACAGTCAATGCTTTCAGTCCCTTTTGCCTTATAAACTAATTGTACTTTTAAAAAGACGTGAAAATAGAACTAAAAATTCAGAATTTCGCCTTGACATCTGCCCGCTTACTTTTTATAATTAGTTCAATTCAATAGCCGCCATCCGTCCGGGATGGCACTTATCCAGAGTGACGGAGGGAACTGGCCCTGCGAAGTCCGGCAACCTGCCCAAAAGGGCGTGGTGCTAAGTCCAGCG
>Ga0302240_1001343_pt1 | contig 19883 bp, 22 predicted proteins | sample AAG_UR_His_MG_FD_193538 | JGI IMG/M metagenome (GOLD analysis project Ga0302240, IMG submission 193538) | Enriched activated sludge microbial communities from anaerobic digester in WTTP, New Holstein, Wisconsin, United States - AAG_UR_His | ecosystem: Engineered > Bioreactor > Anaerobic >... | reverse complement strand
CGTTCTCTTCAGGCTGCAGGCCTCGAGATTTCTTCGATCGTTGACGTAACGCCGATCCCTCACAACGGCTGCAGACCGCCGAAACGCAGAAGAGTTTGATATTATAGGAGGTGTAGTAAATGGCTAGATATACGGGACCTTCTTGCAGACTTTGTCGCCGAGAAGCACAGAAACTTTATCTTAAAGGTGATCGCTGTTATTCCGACAAGTGTGCTCTCAACAAAAGAGAGAACGCTCCAGGGCAGCATGGCGCCAGAAGAGGTAAGCTTTCCGGCTACGGCGTACAGCTGAGAGAAAAACAAAAGGTTAAGAGATACTATGGTATCCTCGAAACCCAATTCCGTGAGACATATAATAGAGCTGACAAGATGAAGGGGATCGCAGGCGAAAACCTTCTCCAGCTTTTAGAGCTTCGCATGGACAATGTCGTTTATAGACTTGGTTTTGCGAATTCCAGAAAAGAAGCACGACAACTCGTTACGCACGGACACTTCAAAGTGAACGGCAACAAAGCCGATATCCCGTCCATGACGCTTAAAGTCGGCGACGTCATTGAAGTCAAGGAGCGCAGTAAAGCTTCTGATAAATTCAAGGCGATTATGGAAAAGGGTCAGGCAACGCCAACTTGGCTTGTTGCTGAACCGGAGAAAATGAGCGGTAAGATCGTTTCGGCGCCGGCAAGACAAGATATCGATCTTCCGATCGAAGAGCACCTGATCATCGAGCTCTACTCTAAGTAGTCGTCGTAACGTAATGTTACCCTCACATCCTATAAATGAAGGAGGGTTTGTGCAGTGATAGAGATTGAAAAGCCGAGTATCGAGTGTGTTGAAATGAACGAATCGGCAACTTATGGAAAATTTGTTGTCGAGCCTCTTGAGCGCGGGTATGGCATTACACTCGGGAATAGTTTAAGACGCATTTTATTGTCTTCTCTTCCAGGTACAGCGGTAAAGTGGATAAAAATCGATAATGTACTTCACGAATTTTCCACGATTCAGGGTGTCAAAGAAGATGTCGTAGACATTATTCTCAACCTGAAAAACCTTGCTGCCAAAATTCATTCGGATGACGAAGTCAAGATTTTAAGAATTGAAGCGACTGAGGCTGGTCCGATCACTTCAGGCGATATCATTTGTGATTCAGATGTCGAAATCCTGAATACAGATCTTCATATCGCGACCCTCGATGATCACTCAACTCTGAACATGGAAATTGCCCTTGCAAAAGGCCGTGGCTATGTATCCGCAGATCTTAACAAGGATCCGGGTATGTCCATTGGCATCATTCCTGTGGATTCCATATTTACTCCTGTAAAAAAGGTGAACTTCAGTGTTGACAATACACGTGTAGGGCAAGTCGCGGACTATGACAAGCTCGTCATGGAAGTCTGGACGGATGGAACAATTAAGCCGGATGAAGCGACGTCAATCGGAGCTAAAATCATGGCGGAACATCTGAAGCTTTTTATCGAAATGACTGACAGCACCAACGGTGTTGAAATCATGGTGGAAAAAGAAGAAGACAAGAAAGAAAAAGTTCTTGAAATGACAATCGAGGAGCTCGATCTCTCCGTGCGCTCATACAACTGTTTGAAGCGCGCCGGGATCAATACCGTTGAGGAATTGACCGAGAAAACGGAAGACGACATGATGAAAGTCAGAAACCTCGGTAAAAAATCACTTGAAGAAGTCAAGCAAAAGCTCGAAGAGCTTGGGCTAGGCCTGAAATCTGAAGAAGAATAGGAAAAAAAGGAGGGGAATCCATGGCGGGTTATCGTAAACTCGGGCGTCCAACAGCGCACCGTAACCTGATGCTTCGCAATCTGGTTACAAGCCTGATCAAGAACGGCCGTATCGAGACCACTGAAACGAGAGCCAAGGAAGCTCGCAAGATCGCTGAAAAGATGATCTCGCTCGGCAAGCGCGGCGACCTTCACGCAAGACGTCAGGCAATGGCCTTCATTACTGAAGAAGCTGTTGTAAAGACGCTTTTCGAAGAAATTGCGCCTAAGTACGCTGACAAGAGCGGCGGCTATACCAGAATTTATAAGCTTGGACCTAGACGAGGCGACGCAGCGCCAATGGTCTTAATCGAGTTGGTATAAGATCGTTAAGAGGGACTAAGGACTATAGCTTAGTCCCTTTATCTTTTTTCTTTGTAAGAAGCCGGCGTGGGACTTGATCTAAAAGATCATTTGTAAGGCGCTTTTTTGAGGTGTATAATAGAGTGGCAAAGTCAGATGGAAGAAGGAATAGCATGATTCAAGCGAAGAGCGTTACTTATTATTACAATGAAGCAGAAGTCACACCCGCGCTCAAAGAATTGAATATTGATATTGCCAGTGGTGAATTTGTCGTTATAATCGGCCATAATGGTTCGGGCAAGTCGACATTCGCCAAGCTTTGCAATGGTATTATGCATCCCACTGAAGGCACCATTTTAATTGATGGCATGGACACCAGTAATTATGACCAAATCTGGGAGATTCGAAAAACTGCAGGTATGGTTTTCCAAAATCCGGACAACCAGATTGTTGCGACGGTTGTTGAAGAAGATGTGGCATTCGGTCCTGAAAATCTAGGAATTTCACCGCCAGAAATAAGAATTCGTGTTGATGAAGCTTTGAATAGTGTTGGTATGTATGAACATCGACGCAAGCCGCCGCATCTTTTGTCTGGCGGTCAAAAGCAGCGCATAGCCATTGCCGGCATATTGGCAATGAAGCCGAAATGCATTATTTTGGATGAGCCAACAGCCATGCTGGATCCTTCAGGTCGTAAAGAAGTTATGGAAACGATTAGGCGTTTGAACAAGGAGGAAGGCATTACTATTGTTCACATCACGCATTTCATGGATGAGGCTGTCCATTGTGATCGCGTCATTGTTATGGAAGAAGGTTCAAAGCTGCTGGAAGGTACGCCAAAAACTGTGTTTTCCAAAGTCGAACAGCTTCAAGCAATGGGCCTGGATGTCCCACAAGTCACACTTTTAGCACATCAGCTGAGGGAACAAGGCGTGGACATTCCGGATGATATCATTACTGTAGAAGAGTTGGTGGAAGAGTTATGTCCATTATTATAGAGAAACTTAACCACATTTATGATATTGGAAGCCCTTTCGAGACGAATGCGCTAAACAGCATTTCTCTCCAGATCGAAACGGGTGATTTTGTCGGTTTGATTGGACATACCGGTTCAGGCAAGTCTACATTGATTCAGCATATGAACGGTTTGCTGAAGCCAACGTCCGGCAAGATTTTGATCAACGGGTTTGATATAACTTCTTCAAAGGCAAAATTGAACGAAATCAGAAAAAAAGTGGGCTTGGTCTTTCAATATCCCGAGTATCAGTTGTTTGAAGAAACGGTGGAGAAGGATGTTGCGTTTGGCCCGAATAATTTGGGCATTGAGCCTGAAGAAGTCAATCGACGCGTCAAAGAATCATTGGAGATGGTGGGTCTTGACTACGAAGAAATTCGCGGCAAATCACCCTTTGAACTCAGCGGTGGGCAGAAAAGACGCGTTGCGATAGCTGGTGTCATTGCCATGAAACCCGAGGTTCTGATCTTGGATGAACCCACAGCCGGACTGGATCCGAAGGGCAGGGATGAAATTCTTGAGCAAATTCTGGCACTTCATGCTAAGCAGGGTATTACAGTAATTTTGGTTTCTCATAGTATGGAGGATATCGCAAGGTACGTTAGAAAGATCTTTGTAATGGACGGAGGGAGTCTGGTCCTGGCTGGCGATCCGGCAGAGGTCTTTAGCCATGTAGAACAGTTGGAGGCCATTGGATTGGCAGCGCCACAGGTGACTTATGTTGCCAAAGCACTGGCTTCGAAAGGCATTGACATCGATCCGACACTCTATACGGTTGAGAATGCAGCGATGCGTCTGCTTGAACTTATAAGGAGGAAAAGCCATGCTTCGTGATATCACCGTTGGTCAGTATTTGCCACTCTCATCACCTGTGCATCGGATGGATCCGAGATTTAAGCTGGTAGCTTCAATGCTGTATATAGTATCACTCTTTTTTATCAGTTCTTTTATAGGTTATGGCGTTGTGCTGGCGTTCCTGGCACTGACCATAGCGGTCTCCAAAATACCCTATAAATACTTACTCAGAGGACTTAAGCCTGTTTTAATGATTATCATCTTCGCATTTGGCATAAATATCTTCCTGACGCCTGGTACGGAACTCTTTCGTTTTGGGATCCTCAAAATAACGCATGAAGGTGTGAGACAAGCTTTTTTTATGGCCAGCCGTTTAATTCTGCTGATCATAGGAACTTCCATGCTGACTTTGACAACGTCCCCTATTGAGTTGACAGATGGTTTGGAAAGGCTCCTTAATCCTTTTAAAAAGCTTGGACTTCCAGCACACGAGTTAGCAATGATGATGACTATTGCGCTTCGTTTCATTCCTACGTTGCTGGAAGAGACGGACAAAATCATGAAGGCACAAATGGCGCGAGGCGCTGATTTTGAAAGCGGCAATCTAATCAAGCGGGCAAAAAGCCTTATTCCATTGCTCGTCCCGCTTTTCATAAGTGCTTTTAGAAGAGCAGATGAATTAGCTATGGCAATGGAAGCCAGATGCTATAGAGGCGGAGAAAATAGAACAAGAATGAAAGTCCTCCAGTTCACTCATTTGGATTTGATTGGAGTATTCGTTTTTGTATTGTACTGGGGCGGCCTCATTGCAGTCAGGATGTGGACCGCTTGAAGCACAGAAAAGCTCCGCGGCGCGTCAAATTGACAATAGCCTATCAAGGTACTCAATATCAAGGTTGGCAGCGTCAGAAGCGATTTAAATCGATTCAGGAGACTGTTGAGAAATTGCTCAGCAATCTCTTAAGCGAAAAAATCGAATTAACAGCGTCAGGCCGTACGGATGCCGGCGTGCATGCACTTGCTCAAGTGGCGTCTTTTGTGCACCATTCTTCATTTCCAACGACAAGATTATGCTATGTTCTAAATTATCATCTTCCTGATGATATCCTGATTCTATGTGCAGAAGATGTGGAAATGGACTTTCATCCGAGATATTCTGCACGAGGCAAAATCTATCAATACAAAATTGACAACTCTATCAATAGAGATCCGTTAAAATCATACTTGGTTTGGCATGTGCCTGAACCTCTGAATCTTGACAAAATGAAAGAAGCGTCGGCCTATTGGAAAGGCGAGCACGATTTTGCCACCTTCAGATCCCAGGGGAGCTCAGCGAAGACAACTGTCCGACGCATTGAAGCCATAGAGTTTCACGAAGAGGGAACACTTGTGACAATAACTTTCATAGGAAATGGGTTTTTATATAATATGGTTCGGATCATGACAGCGGTGTTGGTCTTGATTGGCAAAGGAAGTCTCGAACCATCAGACGCAGGAAGGCTCCTGGCGGCCAAGGAACGCACCAAGGCGCCGTGGACGGCGCCGCCGCAAGGCTTGTACTTAACGAAAGTCATTTATTAATAAGTGGCTATGATCGAACTTGACGATTAAAATCATACAAATTATATTGGATTTTAAATAGCAAACTAACAAAAAAGTAGTTGACTCTAAGTGTTTGCTATTATAAAATAAGTTTGGCTCATTTTGAGGCGAACTAAAAAAATCCTGCCCCGGGTTTTTTTATTTAATAAAAAACGGTGAAATATTAATGTTAGGAGGGAACTCATGAAATCTTTCGTTGCTAAACCCAATGAAATAGAGAGAAAATGGTATGTCATCAATGCTGAAGGAAAGACCCTCGGCAGACTTTCCACTGAAGTTGCTACAATCCTTAGAGGCAAACATAAGCCAACCTACACCCCTCACGTCGACTGCGGTGATTATGTGATCATCATCAACGCTGAGAAAGTGGTTCTGACAGGTAAAAAACTTGATCAGAAGAAATTCAGATGGCACACTGGCTACACGGGCCACCTGAGAGAGCGCAGCTATCGTGAAATGATGGCTAAGAAGCCTGAGACGGTTGTTACACATGCCATCAAAGGCATGCTTCCAAAGAACTCCCTTGGAAGAGACATGCTGAAGAAGCTGAAAGTATACAGCGGCGATCAGCACAACCACGAAGCACAGAAGCCTGAAGCGCTCGAAGTATAACCACGAAGGAGGGAATTCATGATGACTATGCAGTATCAAGGCACAGGAAGACGAAAAAGCTCCACTGCGCGTGTACGTCTCGTACCGGGCAATGGTGAATTCAAGATCAATGGTCGTACAGTTGAAGACTACTTCAACTTTGAAACACTTCGCAATGAGATTAAGCGTCCTCTGGTTCTCACCAACACGCTTGGCAAATTCGACGTCTTTGTAATTGTTGAAGGCGGCGGTTTTACTGGTCAGGCTGGCGCAGTTCGCCACGGTGTTTCCAGAGCCCTTCTTAAAGTAGATGACGAGTATCGTGCCATTCTTAAAAAAGAGGGTTTCCTCACGCGTGATTCCCGCATGAAGGAAAGAAAAAAATACGGACTCAAAGCTGCGAGAAGAGCACCACAGTTCTCCAAGCGATAATTTATCTATCAAAGACACCTCATTTTGGGGTGTCTTTTTTCATAATTATAGAAAGTGAGGACACCGCCTGCCCTTTTTATCATTTCAGGACCACAAGAAATTCCTGTAGGCCATTTTGTGCTATAATATTTAAAAGCCATCTGAAAGGGTGTAAAATCATGAATGAATATAAACAGATCAGTCTCCCAAAACTGAATAATCTTCAGCCGGGTCTCGAATCCACATGTCTGAAGCTTATGGAGGAGGCTGGAGAGCTGGCACAATTAATTGGTAAATTCAGAGGTCTAAACGGTGAGAACGTTGATATGGGTCCCAAGGAGGTTGTAGAGAGGATCAGCCTTGAGTTGTTGGATGTTGCACAAGTTGCTGTTTCCATGATGTTTGTTCTTGAGGAGACCTATCAGATAGATATTGACGAAAAAGTATCTGAACACATTGAAAAACTTATGAGAAAAGGATATCTAAAAGGATCTGAGGAGTGATCGAGATGACGATACTCGCTGCTTATCTAATGCCACATCCGCCTGTCGTGATACCGGCAGTTGGACACGAACAGTCAAAGGTCGTTGCCGCAACGGCCAGATCCATGGACGAGGTCGGTAGACAGATCGCCCGGCTTGAGCCTGAGGTCATCGTTGTAATTTCGCCTCATGGACCTCTTTTCAGTGATGCTATTGCAATTCGCGGAGAAAGTTGTCTTGAGGGCAATTTAGGCGCATTTGGAGCACCTGAAATTCATTTGAAAAAGAATAATGCGGTGTTGCTCACCCAGGCGCTTGCGGATCTGGCAGCTGACAACAATCTGCCGGCGGTCATATTTGATCATGCGCTTGCCAGACGATTTGACGTTTCCGGTGACTTGGATCATGGTGTTATTGTCCCGCTCTCCTTCGTAGAATCCCATTATACGAACTATGAACTGGCAGAAATCACATATGGCTTGTTGTCAACGGATGAATTGTACAGGTTTGGTCAATTGCTGTCGGCTTGTATAGATGATTTGGACCTTCGCGCAATTATAATTGCAAGTGGTGATTTATCCCATAAGCTCAAAGACTCGGGACCCTATCATTTTGATGCCCGCGGCCCAAAGTTTGACGAATGGATCGTAAATGCCTTTGAAAACAATGACTTGGTTAAAGTCGTCACAGCGGACGAAGCGCTTTGCGAAGGCGCCGGAGAATGCGGTAAGAAGTCTCTGGATATTATGATTGGAGCCCTTGATGGTCTTGAGATCACTTCGAAAGTATTGTCTTATGAAGGCCCGTTTGGCGTAGGTTACGGCGTTGTTGCACTGACGGATCCAAAACCCTCAGATAATGCCAAGAGATTTGATGAAGTCGTCCAAGGCGTTTTGAGCAGAAGACTTACTAGACGAAACAGAGAAGATAATTTTGTAAGGCTGGCCAGACTGGCAATTGAAGATTATATTCGAGAACAAAAACGTGTCAGCCTGCCTGACGAACTTAAGGCGTCGGAGCTTGAGGGCCCGTCCAAGGGCGTGTTCGTCTCAATCAAGAGCTCCGGGGGGCTGCGGGGTTGTATAGGGACGACTATCGGCACACAGCGCTCTTTAGCGGACGAGATTATTCACAATGCTATCCAGGCTGCAACTGAGGATCCAAGGTTTCCGGAGATTGAGCCTTGGGAACTTGAACACCTTACTATTTCTGTGGATGTTGTTTCGAAAGGTGAGCTGGTATCTGGCATTGAAGCGCTCGATCCGAAGATCTATGGTGTCATTGTGGAATCAGATTTCAGACGCGGGTTACTCTTGCCTGACCTTGAGGGCATTGATACAGTTGAGGACCAAGTAAGAATTGCGTTAAACAAGGCTGGTATTAAAGAACATGAGTCGTACCGGATTCACAGGTTTACAGTTGAGCGGCACGTATAAAGTTAGGGTGACAGGAGATTTTAGAATGACATTTGACGAAGGTGTTCAAATATTAAAGGACCAGTCCTTAAGCATGATGATCCTTGCAGAGGGAGACATTGTGCATTCCTCCAGAGAACGGGGTATTAAACCCTTGTACGTGATTTACACCGAGGGGAACCGTTTTGCGAGCGGGGCGGTTCTGATCGACAGAGTTATAGGCCTCGGGGCTGCCAGAATCGCAGCAGAAATGGGCATTGCAAAAGTGTGGGCGCTTGTGATGAGCGAACCGGCTAAAAGGTATCTGAACTCCGTAGGTATTGAGGTGCAGCACGCTGCATTGGTAGACCATATCCAAAACAGGGAAGGCACCGGATTCTGTCCGGTTGAGACCATAGCCTTAAAAACCATGGCTGAAGAATCACGCTGGTTTGAGGCCATGATGGAGGAAATTCGTCATTTTCTGACGCGTATTGGAGCGATCTAAGATCGTGCAGGACGTCATTCATTAGAGGTGAGGTGTTATTCATGAAAGAATCGACCTTGGTTATTATTAAACCGGACGCAGTCAAGAAACAAAAAATTGGTGCAATATTGTCGCTTTACGAAGCCCACGGTTTGGTTCTCGAGGAAGCTTATATGTGTGTACCTGAGCTGGAACTGGTAGAAAAGCACTATAAAGCGCATAAAGACAAGAACTTTTATGCCGCTCTTGTGCGATTCATGACTTCTGACAGAGTATTTGTCATGAAGCTGACCGGAGAAAATGCTGTTGAGGTAGTCAGAGAAATTAATGGTGCTACAGACCCGGCAAAAGCCAGAGTGTGCACAATCCGGTACCTTTATGGAGACAGCGTCCAGCTCAATGCAGTCCATGGATCTTCGAGCCTTGAAGAAGCCAGAGAAGAACTGACACTCTGGTTTGGAAAAGAAGAGGCAGAAGAAGAACAAGAAGAACAAGAAGAACAAGAGGAAGTGGAATAGAGAACGGATGCTGAATATTTAATTGATTTATGAAATAATAACCCCAAAAAATAGTAATTGGAGGACTTAACTATGAACGAAACGAAATCCTTGATCCGCGGAGCGCTGATCGTAGCGTTGGGACTTCTTGTACCAACTGTTTTTCATCTCACATCCGTCAGCGGATCGATTTTTCTGCCAATGCATTTACCTATCCTCGTAGGTGCAGCTTTCGTCAATCCTTGGATCGCCTTAATCGCGGGTGCGCTCACACCACTGACGAGTTCCATTGCCACCGGTATGCCGCCACTCTTCCCAATCGCTTTTCTCATGTCCTTTGAACTCGCTGCATATGGCTGGACCATGTCCTGGCTGATCAACAAGCGACGAATGAATGTATATGCAGCACTTGTCGCCTCTATGCTGGTTGGGCGCGTTGTACTTGGCCTTGCTGCGGTAGTGACCACATCAGTTTTCGCTGTTCAATTAAATCCGGTGATGTACATGAAAGGCGCAATATTGACGGGCCTTCCGGGCATGGCGCTGCAGCTCTTGGTGGTGCCGGTTCTCATTAAGGCATTATCTTCATCGCTTCAACTCAGAAGAGGATAATACAGCATGCTGCGCATTCATCAGATCAAAATGGAAATTGAGCATAGTGACAGGGAGATTGAACTTCAATTGAGAAAAAAGCTAGGAATAGGGGCGACGGAGCCCCTTTCCTGGCGTATAGCCCGGGAATCCCTCGATTTGAGAAAAGGTCAGCCTGCAAGGGTGGTTTACAGTATAGATCTATCCGCCGGTGACCGCGAACCCAAGCTGCTCAAGAAACTCGGGAAAGATGCCGAGCTTTTAGAGGCAATAAACCAGGCGCACTTAAACGAGCCTGGATCAAAGGGAAATGTCCTTCAATTTCCACCGGTTATAATTGGTTTTGGACCTGCCGGAATGTTTGCGGCAGAACTTCTCAGCCGCCATGGTTTTAATCCGGTCGTCATTGAACGGGGAAGTCGGGTGGAAAAGCGCGTAGAAGACATTGAAACATTTTGGTCATCTGGTGTCCTTAATCCGGAATCCAATGTTCAATTCGGAGAAGGCGGCGCGGGCACCTTTTCGGACGGAAAACTGACTTCGCGAAGCAAGGATCCAAGAGGTCAGCAGGTGTTGGACCTTCTTGCGGAACTCGGTGCACCTGAAGACATACGTTACAGGCAAAAACCCCACATTGGCACGGACGTCCTCAGGCATGTGGCAAAAGCCATGCGACTCAGAATCGAAGCACAGGGCGGCAAATTCTTGTTTGATACAAAAGTCTGTTCGATAAAACGTTTGCCTGATGGACTTTTTGAGTTGGAATTATCAAATGGCATGACAATGAAGTCGGACGTGGTCGTCCTTGCCGTTGGGCACAGCGCCAGAGACACTTTTGAAATGCTCCATGAACAGGGTGTCGAGCTTCGTCAGAAACCGTTTGCCGTAGGCGTCCGCATTGAGCACCGGCAGTCTGACATCGACCTGCAGCAATACGGGGAGCATCTTGGGGCTTTAAAGAAGCGCTACGGCGCGTCGGAGTACAAACTGACAGCTGCGACCTCCAGCGGACGTGGTGTTTATACGTTTTGCATGTGTCCGGGCGGAGAGGTCGTCGCAGCATCGTCAGAGCCTGGGGGCGTAGTCACCAATGGCATGAGCAGACGGGCGAGGGATATGGAAAATGCCAACAGCGCTTTGCTGGTATCAGTGACACCGGAGGATTTTAACTCGAATCACTTGCTCTCTGGAATCGAATTTCAGCGCGCCTTGGAAGCAGCAGCGTATGAACTTGGAGGCAGAACTTATTGCGCACCGTATATGACAGTGGGTGAATTTTTGGGACACCGGCCTTTTAACGCCTCAGACGAAACCGGAAAGATTAAGCCGACTTATCGACCCCATCCGGTCAAAGCGGACTTCAGAACAGCCATGCCGCCGTTCTTGCTTGAAGCGCTTCAGGAAGGCTTGATTCAGATGGGTCAAAAAATGAAAGCTTTTGCCGATGGTGACGGCATTCTCACCGCATTTGAAACCCGCAGTTCGTCCCCTATACGTATATTGCGAAATGAAGCAACGCTTGAATCCATTTCACACCCAGGTCTATATCCATGTGGTGAAGGCGCGGGATACGCAGGCGGGATTACCTCCTCTGCAATTGACGGGATTCGCGTAGCAGAGCAACTATTGACGCGCAGTCGGCCTGAGCTGCTGGTTTCGTATGATTGAAACAAATTTTGAAAAAATGTATAAAGCACACTTTGGAATCCGCTGAAAAAAGCCACTTTATTGTTTAGCAGACAGAATATTGGCAATATAATTGAAATGATAAGGCTAGTATGCTAAAATAATTGTGAATATTAAAAAAATTCAACAAATCAGTGAGGGTCCTTCATTTGCAAGCCTTCCTGAACGTTATGACCTAAATTGAAAAGCAGAAAATCTATCTTGTAGACCAATACTAAACATGTTATGATTATAAACACTATGTTACAGTTTCGTAATACTCAGTACTTTTGATGGGTTGACTCTGTATCGCTGTTTTCAAGTCATTAATGCGTATAAATCATCGCTCGGACGTTGTTTGTACGCATTTAATATTTGGGGGATTTTTCCCCAACTTGTCCTTTTGGCTCTCCATGATGTTTCACCGCATAAATCTTCCATAACTATGCGGTTGGATCATAGATGCATCATAATTTTATTTTCATTCAAAAAGGAGGCGTAGTTAGTGGATCAAACAGGACAAAAGAGAGAAAACTGGGGTTCGCGGATTGGCTTTTTAATGGCTGCCGCAGGCTCCGCAATCGGTCTCGGAAATATTTGGCGTTTTCCGTATCTTACCGGTATGAATGGTGGCAGTGCATTTATTTTAATTTATCTTTTCTTCGTCTTCGTCATTTGCCTCAGCGTCATGCTTGCAGAATTCGCTATTGGTAGAAATACGGGCAAAGCTGCAGTTGGCGCCTACAAGTCTACAAGCAGAAATTGGACGTTTGCCGGGGTTATCGGCGTTCTCAGCGGATTTTTGATAATGGGCTTCTATCCGGTCGTTGGCGGCTGGGCGTTAGCTTACATTTTCAAATCAGTTACAGGCCTGCTGACAACTCCGGAAGCCATTGGAGATACGTTCGGCGCATTTATCACCAGTACCACTGAACCTTTGTTATGGATGATAATCTTCATAGTGTTGAACGTCTTGATCGTCGCTCGTGGTGTTACGAAAGGAATTGAAGCTGCAGGCAAAATCCTTCTTCCGATGCTGTTCTTCATTCTGATCTTAATTGCGATTCGCGGCCTAACACTTGAAGGCGCAAGCAAGGGACTTGAATTCCTGTTCAAGCCTGATTTCTCAAAAGTCACTGGACAGACATTCCTGGCAGCCCTTGGTCAGGCGTTCTTCTCGCTTTCACTTGGCATGGGCTGTATGATTACCTACGGAAGTTACTTGAACAAGTCAGAGAATCTGCCGCAAAATGCTGCCATCGTTACCGCAATGGATACTTCAGCGGCACTACTAGCTGGCTTGGCTATGTTCCCGGCTATGTTCGCTTTTGGCTTTGAGCCGACTGCGGGACCGGGTCTCGTCTTTGTCGTTGTACCGTCCATCTTTGCCCAACTCGGCGCTTTAGGACCAGTTCTCTCCGCCTTCTTCTTCGTAGCGCTGGTCGTCGCCGCACTTACCTCATCAGTATCGCTTCTGGAAGTCGTCGTTGCTTATCTGATGGATGAAAGACACTGGCCTCGAAAGAAAGCAGTTTACATTTCATCTGCAATTATGACCGCTATGTGCGTTTTGGCATCATTGTCACTCGGTTCAATGTCAGGCGTTACCTTCTTAGGTGTTGGCGCGTTTGATTTCTTTGACATATTGACAGATAAAATCTTCCTCGCAATTGGCGGTATGTTCCTCGCGATCTTCACCGGTTGGTTCGTGGATAAGGAAGTTCTCAGACAAGAACTTACTAATGGCGGGACAGTTAGCTTCGCGTTGTTTGAAGTTTGGCACAATCTGATCAAGTATGTCATTCCAGTTGTTATCGCGGTGATCGCTGTATCTGGTATCTTGTCCATTTCTCAAAAGGGGCTCATGATTTTTGGTTTGGCTATGATCGCAGTTCTGGCGCTCTTCTCCAAAAAACTGTAGAAAATTGTGTAACAAAGCAAACAACCTTTCCAGTGCCGGAAAGGTTGTTTTTATGTGAGTCTGAAGCAGAAAGCAAAAGAGCAGAAAACTGCATTTGCCGTCTCCAGCTCATTTGCTGAAAAACTGTTTATTATCATGTCTTTCTTACAAACGATACTTGGTGATTTCCTCGCAGTAACTGCAAATATACTCTGCCGAACCATTCATCTCATAGAGCGTGAACTTTGGAACTGCATAGGCATCCGAATTCGTGATGCAGCGCGGATTGATGCAGTTGAAGAGGCCGGTAACTTCTTCAGGGATGTTGGCTTTTCGCTTATCCGTAATCTTTGAATCTCTCACAATGTTAACGGTGATGTTATGGTCGATCAGGCCTAAAATATCCAGATCAATATCAAAGACATCCGCGATCTTGATGATGTCCTTTTTGCCGAGGGCTTTGCTGTCTACATTCATAAGCAGTACAACCGGTGTGTCAATATGCTCGGCGAGGAGCTTGTTGAATATCTTAAGTCCGTTGCCCGCTTTTATGTGATCAATGACGATGCCGTTTTGTATGCCTTTAACCTCTAGCATAAGGACCCACCTCCAGCAATTTGCAGATTAGTGCCATTCTGACGTAAACGCCCATTTTCGACTGCTCAAAATAGGCGGCTCTCGGATCCGTGTCCACTTCTATGGCAATTTCATTGACTCTTGGAAGTGGGTGCAAAATGATTAAATCTTCCTTTGCAGTCCTTATTTTGTCACGGTTAAGAATATAAGTATTTTTCAATCTGACGTAGTCTTCTTCATTGAAGAAACGCTCTTTTTGAATTCGTGTCATGTAGAGCATGTCCAGCTCTTCGACTACGTCTTCGAGATAGCGCACCTCGATCAGCTTGACACCTTGTTTCTCCAGTTGGCGCTTGAGGGAGACGGGCAGTGTCAGTTCATCTGGCGAGATCAGGTAGAATTCCTTATTGCCAAATCTAGCCAATGTTCTGATAAGGCTGTGCACGGTTCTGCCAAACTTAAGGTCACCGCAGAATCCGATCTTCATGTTATCCAGCCGACCCTTGAATCGCTTAATGGTAATAAGGTCTGTCAAGGTTTGGGTAGGATGTTGGTGCCCTCCGTCGCCGCCGTTTATGACGGGAATGGTGGCAAACTGTGTCGCCAGCTTAGGTGCACCCTCTTTTGGGTGGCGCATAACGATCAAATCAGAATAATCATTGACGACCTTGATGGTATCCGCGAGGGATTCTCCCTTGGCTGTGGAACTGGTATTTGCATCGCTGAAGCCAAGAACCTGGCCGCCGAGGCGCATCATGGCGGAATCAAAGCTCAGCTTGGTGCGGGTGCTCGGCTCAAAGAAGAGTGAAGCCATTATCTTTCCATCACAGACTTTTCTGTATTGTGATGGGTTCTCATAAATCGAGAGTCCGGTGTCGACGAGTTGCATCAATTCTTCAAGTGTAAAATCTTCAGGTTCGATCAGGTGTCGGACTTGTGACATTAGAGCGCCTCCTTTTGGTCAGGTGTTGGACAGTGGACAAAATAAAAGACCTTTTTCCCAGAGGAAAAAGGCCACAATGGCATCATACTTTGGTGCGTGTGCACCTGAAGCGACGTTGCGCCTTCCCAATCTCTCGGACTGAGTTAAAGGCTGTATTTAATTCGCCTAATACTATCATAATTTTATTTGTAGTGTCAAACGTTTTGAGTAAGATTAGACAATGTAATTCCATACAGAGAAAAACATAAATATTTAACGCTCCATAAGAATCAGATTGACATCTATGTCACCATATGATAATTTGTATAGAGCCATAAATTAATCGGAATAAAACCAGAGCCATGTAAACATTAAAAATAAAGCACCTTTAACCAGGTACGAGATGCCTGTAAGGTCGAACTGACGAGAATGATCCGGCGCGGATGCCGGAATCCTTCCCCTTGCAGACAACTGCAAGGGGTTTTTTGATTTAGGAGGTAAGAGGATGAAACGTTTGATCGTGAATGCGACTTATTTGAAAGGCGCTAATCTGGATTGGGACAAGGGGCCGCTTTTGATTGAGGATGGCGTGCTGAAGACCATCGGCATAAATGAATGCGAAAAGCTGATGACTGAAGCGGATGAAGTGGTTGATGCGAACGGGTGGATTGGAATTCCCGCTTTTGCGGACCTGCATGTGCATTTCAGAGAACCGGGTTTTGAAGTGAAAGAAACGCTGGAAACCGGCTTAAGGGCAGCTGCCAAAGGCGGGTTCTCATTGGTCGCTGCTATGCCGAACACGAAACCACCTCTGGATTCCTGCGAACGGATTGAGGCGCTGATGGCGAAAGCAAAAGGACTTTCGCAGGTAGAGTTCCTGCAGTTTTCGGCAGTGACTCTGGGACAGAAAGGCGATACGGTTGTCGATGTGGAGGGGATGGCCGCCAGGAACATCAAGCTCTTCTCCGAGGACGGACGTGAAGTTCAGTCGCCTGAACGGTTTAAAGAAGCACTACTCAGGGTAGAACAGGTAGGAGGGCTGGTAGTCACCCACTGCGAGGACCACGATCTGACTGCTCAATATAAAGATGGCCCATACCCACCGGAAGGCGAGTGGAATATGGTAAAACGCGATATCCAACTGGCAGCAGAGACAAATACAAGGCTGCACCTGGCGCATCTCAGCACCAGGGAGAGTATAGAACTCGTTAGAAGTGCAAAAGCGGAGGGGGTTAAGGTGACTTCTGAAGTCGCGCCGCATCACTTGCTGCTAGACTCAGACCGGGTCAGTTTTTCAACGGCTTTTTATAAGGTTAATCCGCCGTTGCGGGGCGCCCGTCACATAGCAGCCCTGATCGAAGGCATTAAAGATGGCACAGTGGATATGATTGCGTCTGATCACGCACCCCATGAAATAGAGAGTAAGCACTGCCCGTATGGGGAGGGAAGTTATGGTTTCAGCAGTCTGGAATATTCTTTTTCGGCAGCGCACACTGCCCTGAGGGCCAACGGTATCAGCCTCAGAACGCTGGTGAAACTGATGAGCTTTGCGCCTAGGACTCTGATTGGCAGAGAGGAAAACATAATTGAAAATCAGAGATCTGCAGATCTTGTCTTTGTCAATTTGGATGAGAAACTAACCATACAAGAGGGAGACCTTGTCTCAAAAGGTAAAAACTGCCCTTACATTGGATATGAATTGACTGGCGTGGTGAAGTGCCTGATTCTGGGAGATCAAATACTATACAGGAGTGGTGAAACAAATGTCGGCTGATCGATTAATAAAAAAGATTTTGGAAAAGAAGAGTGTGCTTTGTGTAGGACTCGACCCGGTTATTGATAAATTACCCGAGGTTCTGAAACAGGAAATAGAAAAGCAGGGGAAGACCCTTGAGGCTGCGGCGGTAGCGGTTTATAAATTCAACACAGTCGTACTGGATGCGGTCGCGCCGTATACTGCTGTAGTCAAACCGCAAGTCGCTTTTTACGAGGCGCTTGGGGTGCCGGGGCTCGAGGCGTATAGAAAGACCATTGAGTACGCAAAGAAGCTTGATCTTTATGTGATTGCGGACATAAAGCGCGGCGATATTGGAACAACATCAGAGGCATATGCCCAAGCGCATTTAGGATACACGGATATTCTTGGCGAGAAGAGACGTGCGTTCGAATCAGACGCCGTTACGATCAATCCCTATCTCGGCGATGACTCTAACCATGCCTTCAGCCAGTGGGCGGTTAAAGAAGAGGGGATGACGTTCCTCCTGGTCAAGACCTCAAACAAGACCTCAAGCCAGTTGCAGAACCAAAAGGTTGGAGAGCGCTATGTATTTGATGTGGTGGGAGACATGCTGAAGGGCAGTCCCTATGCGGTCAAGGGTGAGTATGGATATACTCCGCTCGGCGCAGTAGTTGGGGCCACCCATCCCGAAGAACTCCATCAGCTCAGGTTATCGCTGGAGGGCAGCTTTTTCCTGATTCCTGGATACGGCGCGCAAGGCGGCAGTGCGGACGATGCTACGCAAGGCTTTGATGAACGCGGCCTGGGTGCGGTTGTCAATTCCTCAAGAGGCGTCATCTATGCCTTTAATGAAGAGGCCGACTATTGCACTCAAATAGCGGACGCTGCACAAAAATCCAGAGACGATTTGAACGCAGCTCTGGAGCGGGCCGGCAAGGCCTATTGGGAGGCATAGTGCATGAAGTCCATTCGCGATCTGAAACTAATTTCAACAACTGAAATTGCCAGCGGCATTTTTGCGCTTGTACTTGAACGCCATCCGGATTTTGGGGATCTCAAACCGGGTCAGTTTTTCAATTTAGCTTTGAAGTCGAGAGAACTGCCACTTCTAAAACGTCCTATCAGCTTGTCCACTTGGGATGACCAAACCATGACTTTTGTAATTAGAAGAGTAGGAAAAGGCACGGAACTCCTTTGTTCTGCCAAGTCAGGTGAGTGGGTCTCTGCGGTAGGCCCTCTCGGCAACGGTTTTGATTTGGAAGCGCTCCCATCGGCAGCTACTCTCCTGGGCGGGGGCATTGGCACTGCGCCGTTATTGGCACTTGCAGAGGCCTTGTCTGCTGCAGGCAGTAAAGTGAACGTTTACCTTGGATATCTGAATGAGCCCTATCTCATTGAGGCTTTCAAAGCAGTGGCCGATGGTCTTTTCGTCGCCACCATGGAACCCGTAGACGGTCTATATCACGGCAACGTCGTCGAGTACTGGATGAACCAGGAATCTGGCGATACGCAGCGCCATGTCTACAGCTGCGGCCCTGACGCGATGCTGCACATGGTTCAACTCTCGCTGAAGTCGAGGGGACAGAAGGGACATCTCCTCACGGAAGAGCGCATGGCATGCGGCATAGGCGCTTGTTTGACCTGCGCAAAACCCATTGAGCAGGACGGCGAAGTCCACATGCTGAGAACCTGTATCGAAGGTCCCGTATTCAAAGCCGAGGAGGTCGTATTCAATGCAAATGAATAATGTCGATTTAAACGGCCTGATCCTCAAAAACCCCGTCACGGTGGCATCTGGCACTTTTGGATTCGGCAGAGAGTTCGCCGACTTTTACAATTTGGGGCTGCTCGGCGCAATTTCGGTGAAAGGACTTACCCTCAAGCCGAGAGAAGGCAATCCCGTACCGCGGCTGGCTGAAACCCCGATGGGCATGATCAACAGCGTCGGCCTGCAAAACCCGGGTGTTGAAGCGTTTATTCGCGACGAGATCCCGTTCCTGCGAAAATTTGACACGAAAATAATTGCGAATATCAATGGCAATACTTTGGAAGAGTATGTAGAGATGGCGAAAATACTTGATCAGGAAGATGTCGACTCCATAGAGGTTAATATTTCCTGCCCAAATGTCAAGAGTGGTGGCATGGCTTTTGGCACGGATCCACTCATGGCTTCAAAAGTAACAGCGGCAGTGCGAAACGTCACCACGAAGCATATGATTGTCAAGCTAAGCCCGAATGTGACTGACATTCGGACCATCGCTAAAGCTGCGGAGGTTTCTGGTGCGAACTGTCTGTCCATGATTAATACCATCACCGGCATGGCTTTTGATCTGAAGACGCGCCGTCCGATTATTGCCAACCGGATTGGGGGACTGTCAGGTCCCGCAGTTAAACCGGTCGGCGTGCGTATGGTTTATGAAGCGGCTTCCGTCGTGAGTATCCCAATTATTGGTATGGGCGGGATCGTGACCGCAGAGGATGCCTTCGAATATATGCTGGCTGGAGCGGCAGCTGTCGCTGTTGGTACAGGGAATCTCGTGAATCCAATGTGCGCGCCGGAGGTTCTCGAAGGATTAAAGAAATATTTGCCGATGGACATTTAACTCCAGCCCTGCTTCCCAGTTACGTTCGTTTAACCCTCTGCTGAAACTTTCGGTGTTTTGGCAGAGGGTATTTTAGTTCTGAACCATTCCTTCTCGGAAAGATCCTGAAAAATCACAGCTGATTTTTGAGTATCACTATCGCCTTTAAGGAAGGAAAAAAGGTGGGAAAAAAGATTCGTTTTTTTTGAAAAACCTAGTTGACGAACGCTTATTGAGATGCTAAACTGATCAAGTCGCTGAACGTTGAACGTTTATCGCAACGCTTCAAAAAAACTTGGTAAATAGACGGATCTGAAAAGATCCAAAAGAATTTAAAAAAACTCTTGACGACTTGAAACCACAGTGTTAAACTGTAACAGTCCCTTGAGATGCCGGGTTGAAAAACTTCATTAAAAGCGACACATTCGATCCTTGAAAACTAAACAGTGTACAACCCAAAATTCTGAAATAAAAAGTCGGTTCTGCTTGGAACCGGCGAAGTGATTTCTGATTATGGAAATAACGGAAGTCAGTGTTACAACTGCAGTT
>Ga0302240_1001329_pt1 | contig 20140 bp, 22 predicted proteins | sample AAG_UR_His_MG_FD_193538 | JGI IMG/M metagenome (GOLD analysis project Ga0302240, IMG submission 193538) | Enriched activated sludge microbial communities from anaerobic digester in WTTP, New Holstein, Wisconsin, United States - AAG_UR_His | ecosystem: Engineered > Bioreactor > Anaerobic >... | reverse complement strand
TTTTGCCATATATATTGACAGTTTGTTAGAAATTTTATTAAAATATCCATAGATAATGAATATTTTGTAAAAAAATTTACTTTTAACAAAAAGAGAGAATTTCTGATTAAATTATATATTAAAGAGATGGTATTTTAATCAATGCAGATTGTAATGGTGCTTTTAATATTTGCAAACTGAATCCGTCCTGGAAAGAGATTAAAAAGAAAGGAGCAAGTTGGTTTAAACTATGTAACCCGAAGAAGTTTAGAAGCGATCATGATTTATGTAAATATTTACATAATAATGAGTTCGGATAAAAACCTTTTGGTTAACGTTGTTTTTTATGTCAATTTGTATAATTCTACATAATTTTACATAAATATAAATCAACGGGAAAATCCGGTGGGCAGATTTAAATCCTGCCTGTAGTCATGAACAGAGAGGATTAAGGCCGGTAGTAATTTTAAGCTATGATGTTTTTAACGAACGCTCTGGAACAGTCATAGTAATGGCAATTACATCTCAGCACCAACGTGCTGGTTTTCCTCTTACATTAAAATTAACTTCAAAGGATCTACCAAAAGAGGTAAAAATCAGCCAGATAAGAACACTGGCTATTGAAAGAATTGGTAACAAGATATGTAATGCCGCACCGGAAGAATTGCTTCAGGTAATTGAAGGTTTAAATGAAATAATTGAAACTTGAGAGGCATTACTTTTCCGTAAATGTGATATAATAATATTAACAGGAATGTTAAATTTTCAGTAAAGGAGGATGATTAAATGACAGTAAGTGCTCAGCTTATAAGAAAAATGGACAAATTAGAACCTGATTTAAAAGATGTTCTTTTCACTCTTATAGAAGATATAGAAAACACTGTTACAAAGGTTGAATTTAACGAATTAAAAGAGGTAACTCAGGATCTGGCTACTAAAGTAGGAGAACTGGCAGTTTCTCAGAAAGAACTTGCTGAGGCTCAGAAAAGAACTGAAATTAAAGTGGAAGAACTGACAGTTTCTCAGAAAGAACTTGCTGAGGCTCAGAAAAGAACTGAAGTAAAAGTGGAAGAACTTGCTGAGGCTCAGAAAAGAACTGAAGTAAAAGTGGAAGAACTTGCTGAGGCTCAGAAAAGAACTGAAGTAAAAGTGGAAGAACTTGCTGAGGCTCAGAAAAGAACTGAAGTAAAAATGGAAGAACTTGCTGAGGCTCAGAAAAGAACTGAAGTAAAAATGGAAGAACTTGCTGAGGCTCAGAAGAATACTGAAATATCCATGCAGAAACTTACAAAAACTCAGGAAGACATGAAAGATCATCTGGCAGGTCTGGGATTTTATCTGGAAAATGAAGCATATAAATATCTCCCTTCTTTATTAAAAAAAGACTTTAATATTGAAATGAAAGAAGAATTAACAAGAAAACATGTTAAAGACAGATATGATGATTATCTTGAGGTTAATATTATAGGAAAAGCCATAAGAGGTTCCGAAGAGATAATCATTATAGGAGAAAGTAAACACAGATTATCGGAAAACAAAATCAAGGATTTTATAAAGAAGAGATTACATAGATTTGAAGGCGTCTTTAAAGAAACCATCTTCCCTGTCCTTGTCACCCATATGATCTCATCCCATGAAGTGGAAGATTTCGCTAAAGATAAGGGTATAAAGATTTATTATTCCTACCAATTCAGATAGAGAAAATCCTTTTCATCTCTCCGGAAGTAATAAAAAAACAGGAAAACAAAAGCCCCTTCAGAAAGTTATACTATAGAAAGTAAGATAACAGGTTATGCCACGGATAGAAGAAAAAGTTGATAAATTAGAAAACTAAGTACCGCAACAGGCAAGTTAGTATCCATCTCGCAAGTCTGTCCCTGTCCGGACTCTTACGCAAAATCTATGATCCTGCTACAATGAAATCTGTTATTTTCGAAATTATAGACGAACATCTCGGGGCAATATAAAAATTTATGAAATAAAGGTTCTTTCCTTATTCTATCGAAATAAATTATATGACAACTACATCCATAAAATCCAAAGAACAGGAGTTTGACCTGATTATAGAAGCAGGACGAACAGAACACCAGTACTGGATGGATCTCTGGCGTTACAGAGAACTCTTCTATTTTCTGGCCTGGCGTGATATTCTCGTAAGATATAAACAGACCGTCATAGGTATAGCCTGGAGTGTAATAAGACCCTTTCTCACCATGATTGTCTTTACAATAGTCTTCGGCAAACTGGCAAAACTCCCTTCAGAAGGCGTCCCTTATCCCATTTTAGTCTTCGCCGCCATGCTTCCCTGGCAGTTCTTTGCCAATTCCCTTTCGGAATGCAGCAACAGTCTCATAACAAATGCAAATCTCATATCAAAGGTATATTTCCCCAGGCTTGTCATACCCACAAGTGCAGTAGTGGTAAGCTTTGTGGATTTCCTTATCTCCTTTGTTTTAATGGCACTACTCATGGTCTACTATATGGTTATCCCTGACTGGAAGATACTGACACTTCCCATCTTTATTCTCATTGCCTTTGCCGCCTCTATGGGAGCAGGTCTATGGCTTGCGGCATTTAATGTAAAATACCGTGATTTCCGTTATATAGTTCCTTTTATAGTTCAGTTCGGTCTTTACTTATCTCCCGTTGGGTTCAGCAGTACCATAGTCCCTGAGAACTGGAGACTCCTTTATTCCTTAAATCCCATGGTAAGTGTAATAGACGGTTTCAGATGGGCAATTCTGGGAGGAAAAAGTTTCATATACTGGCCGGGCTTTGCCCTTTCTACAGGACTTGTGGTTCTTATACTTTTAAGCGGGATATGGTACTTCAGGAAGACAGAGAAAACTTTTGCAGATATAATATAAAGGTATGGAGACTGCAAAGAAAAGTTTTGCCCATGGCCTTTCTGAGGAATTAATTTCAGAATTAACAGGTTTATCAATAGAAGAGTTAAGAAGTCTTAAAATTCGTAAACCATAACTTGAAGCAGCTTTTATTTTACACTATCTGGCATTTGGGGAAAATAGACAAAATAAGTAAAAAGATTTATAATAAAATTATGAAAGGAATAGCTCAATGGCGTTAAAAAGACAGACTAAATTAGAAGACAGTGCATGGAAAGATATTCTGGAGGAACTTTTTCCTCAGTTTATGGAGTTTTTCTTTTATGATTTATATAAAGAGATAGATTTTACTAAAGAGCCGGTTTTTCTGGATAAGGAACTTGAAAAGATAATGAAAACCGGTGAAACAGGAAAAAGATTTGCTGATAAACTGGTTAAAATCTATTTTAAAGATGGCACTGAACGGTGGTGTCTCTGTCATGTAGAAGTTCAGGGAAAAAAGGAAAAGAAATTTTCTGAACGTATATACACATATAATTACAGAATTTTTGATAGATATCATAAAGAAGTTGTAAGTCTTGTCATTCTCACAGATAAAGATAAAAGATTTCGTCCCGGCCCTTATGAATTCAAAGCAGGACTGTTCCGTCTTATCTTTGATTATCCAGTTGTGAAATTAATAGATTATAAAAACAGGCTTGATGAGTTAAAGAATAACGACAATCCTTTTGCTATAGTAGTGAAAACTTATATAAGACTCCTTGAAGTGAAAAAAGATAATGATAAAAAACTGTCATTGAAAATAGTTTTATCAAAATCTATCTTTAACAGAAAAGATTCTCTAAAATTATTGCGATTTATTGACTGGTTAATAAATTTACCAGAAGAATATGAGAAAATTTATTATGAAGAAATGAGTAAATTTGAGGAGGTGAGTGGAATGCCATATGTAACAACTTTTGAACGTTATGGCTATAGTAAAGGTTTGAAAGAGGGCATGGAAAAAGGAATAGAAAAAGGAATAGAAAAAGGAATAGAAAAAGGAATAGAAAAAGGAATAGAAAAAGGAATAGAAAAAGGAATAGAAAAAGGAATAGAAAAAGGTAAATTGGAAGGTAAAATTGAGTCTGCCAGAAAAATGCTTCTTGCCGGCATAGACAGAAAAGAGGTAGCCAGGATACTTGAGATGGGGGAAAATGAGTTTTAAAAAGGGTAGAAAAGATAGTGAAAGAAACAAAACAATAGAGACTGCAAAGAAAAGTTTTGTCCATGGCCTTTCTGAGGAATTAATTTCAGAAAAGAAAATCTTATTAGCCCACAATTATTACAAAATCCGGGGTGGTGAAGATGAGTCATGTGAATCAGAAAAAAAACTTTTAACAGAAAAAGGCCATAAAATCCACTTCTATGAAGAACACAATAGAAGAATAGATGACATAGGTTTTATAAGAACTGCTCTTAACTCTATATGGTCTGGAGAAACTTACAGTAATGTAAAGAAGATTCTCTCAGAAGAGAGATTTGATTTAATTCATGTACAAAATTTCTTCCCCCTCCTATCTCCTTCAATTTACTATGCCGCAAAATCAAAAGGCGTAGCAGTAGTGCAATCACTTCATAATTACAGACTCCTGTGCCCTGGCGCACTATTTTTCCGCAATGGCCAGGTATGTGAAGAATGTCTTAATAAACCTATCCCCTATCCGGGAATTATTCATTCCTGCTACCGAAACAGTTTACCCGGTTCGGCAGTAGTCTGTGCTATGCTAACTTACCATAGTATGATTAAAACCTGGGATAAAATGGTGGATATATATATAGCAAATACTGAGTTCTCCAGACAGAAATATATTGAAAACGGATTTTCCCCTCATAAAATTATTGTAAAGCCGAATTTCGTATACCCTGACCCTGGATGTGGCTCAGGTAAAGGAAATTATGCTATTTACTCAGGCCGCCTTTCCGAAGAAAAGGGCTTAAAAACACTTTTAAAAGCCTGGGAAAAAATCGGAAAGAATTTTACCTTAAAGATTGCAGGTTCGGGTCCTCTGGAAAAGAAAATAAAAAATAAAAGTAATGTAGAACTTTTAGGCGGACTTCCCGTAACTGAACTTTACCCAATTATGGGAGAAGCCACTTTTCTTATTTTTCCTTCCGAGTGGTACGAAACCTTTGGCAGGGTGGCTATAGAAGCTTTCGCAAAGGGAACGCCTGTTATAGCTTCTAATATTGGAGCTATTGCCGAAGTGGTGACCACTGAAAGAACAGGACTTCTTTTTCAGCCGGGAAATGTGGAAGATTTAACGGAGAAAATAGAATGGATGCTATCTCATGATCTGAGCCGAATGAGGAAAGAAGCGAGAAATGAATATGAGACGAAGTATACTGCAGAGCGTAATTATGAACTTGTTATGAATATATATAATATAGCTTTGGAACGGAATAATAAGTAATGTAAGGAGAAAGAAAAGTCTCGACACATTAAGAATTTAGGAGAGTAACTTTTGAAAAAGAAAGATCTATTAATTACAAGTTTTATTCTATTTACTGGTTTTTTATTTCGTATTTATCTTCTCACAAATCAAAGTCTATGGTATGACGAAGGTTGTACTATCTATTATTCAGGCGGAGTCAACCTTACAGAAACCATAACAAGAATTATAACAATAGACCGTTATCAGGGAATATTATATCATATACTTCTCTTTTTCTGGCGTCAGTTCCTGGGAAGTTCTGAATTTACATTAAGATTCTTTTCCGTTCTATGTAGTACAATTACAATTATTATTTTATTTTTTACTGTTCTAAATCTCTACGGAAAAAACAAAGCAATAATTTCAATATTTATACTATCATTCAGTTCTTATGCTGTTTATTACAGCCAGGAAGTAAGACCTTATTCATTTCTTATACTGCTGAATACAATACTTTTATATCTATTCAGTCAGAGTTTAAAAGAAACAAAAGAAACCAGATATATAGATTTCCAGATAATATCTTTTTCAATAATATGCCTGTTGAATATTACTGCTAGTCTATTTAATATTCTATTTATCTTAGCTCTTTCTTTATCACATTTGCTGATTTACAGGAATATAAAAACCTGGTTAAAATGGTGGATTCCATCAGGAATTTTATCTTTACCTGTAATGATATTTTATATTACGTCATCTTTTGTCTCACATAATGTAAGCAGGCTTCATCAATCGATATTACAAAATATCTCCTTTGTTTTTTATGGCATTATAGTTGGAACAACCTATGGCCCCCCCATGGAAAAACTGAGAGGAACAGATAAAATACAGGCTATCTTACATTACTGGCCTCATTTACTATTACTATTCTCGATAATTCTTATAATTATAATATCTTTAATAAATACTCTAAAAGATAATTTTAAAAAACAGAATCAAAAGCTTGATTATTTCTTTATATGTCTCTTTTTATTATCCACTTTACTTATAATTTTCTTTACGGTTGTAACAAAACTTAACCTGCAACCGAGACATTTTTATTTTTCCCTAATACCAGTAAGTATTATTTTATCTTCTTTATTTACTGACTCAAGACCCTTGCTAATAAAAGGAAGGCTATTTTATTACACACAGGTATCAATTTTATTACTAATAGGACTCAATTTATTTTCTATTTATCATTACTACTTTGATAAAGATTATTATAGAGACGATTATCGTTCTGTAGGGGAGTACGTAAATAAAAACAAAGATACACCTGCTGTATTACTCTGGGGTAATATGGAGGTATTCAGATATTACCAGTGTAATAGTATAATTGATGGACATAATTTAGATAAAAAAGATATGGCAGACCAGATAAGTAAATTATCTAAAAAATCCAGTTCTGTCATACTTGTTATTAATAGAGAATTTTACTGGGGTAAACCAGAAGAACTTATAAAACATATGAATACCTGTTATAAATTAAAAAAGAAAGATACGTACCCTTATTTCAATATATATACCTTTCAAAGAAATATAAAAAATCAGGGGAATAGATATGTTTTTTAAAAATCACTTTCCTGTAAAAATAATGAAAAACGGGAAATCCATGTTGAACCTGGGTTGTGGTACAAAAATGTCCTGGGAATGGACAAATCTGGATTTTTCTCATTATACCTATCTTGCAAAATACAAAACAGCAGCTAAATATTTAAAATATATTGGAATTTTATCTCAGGAAAGATATGAGAAACTCTTATCAGTTGACCCGCAGATTATACACTGAGATATATTGAAGGAGAGAAAATCTAATTTTCCTCCAAAATCTGAGGAAAATTTTTATATATATAACTTGAAGCAATACCAATACCAAATACACTCCAGAACCATATTCCCCCCTGGGGACCTTCTAAATAAACATCAAAAGAGGCATTTACAAGAAAAGATAAAAAGAAAGATAAAAGAAAAAGAAAAAATTTTGACCACATAATATGTCCTCTGGATTTACTGAGATAGAAATTTTGAAGTATTCTCCACCCCCAGCTTGCCTGTAATAATATCCATAGAAAAAAACCGGGCACCCCTGCTCTGGCAAGAATTGTCAAATGTCCATTATGAGGACTTCTGAGTGCATGATCCCTTGTCGTTTGAAATCCATCATCATCGGCAAGATTAATACCAAATCCTTTGCCGGTCAAAAAATATTCCCCGTAAAAGGTATAGTTAATAATAACCTTCCACCACATAACTCTCCATCTTTTAGACATTTCCATAGTCCTGACACTTTCCTCAGAACTTTCCTCAACACTAATAAAAATACTTTTAAATTTATTTTTATCAAATTCAGACAGCATACCGGAAAAATTTAAAACCAGTAAAACAATACTGAAGACAATAATAATATACAGAACTTTCTTTTTAAATCCTCTTATAAAACCGAATAAAAGAAAAGGAATTATAATAGCCAGAGTAGCAGTGCGGCTTGAAAGAAGACAATAAATAATATCAAATGCCAGTATATAAAACCAGAAATTTTTCATATTTATTAATTCCGACAAAATGAATATAAAAATACCGGAAATTATAACACCTGCCTCACCGGGTCTTATACTAATAATTCTAGTTGAAGAACCCGGTAAAAAAGGCATATTATTCTGAAATACACCTAAAAAAGGAAAGAGTATTAAAAATAGAGGAATAAATTTCCTGAATCGATTGATAAAAAATACTAAATACGCCGGTTTACTTATCAATAAAGAAGCAATAACAAAAGCAAAAAATCCATATCCCCAGACTGCACCATCACGGAAAGCATTCATTTTATATATAGAAATATATGGAACTGTCCTTATAGCACCAAGTATAATAAATATTAAAAGCAATTTTGCCGGAAGAATTTTTAAAACTTTATTAAGAGAATTACTATAATAAAAAATTACAATTAATATGCCAGTAATTAACATAATATCACCTATGAAAAGAGGTTTAACTCCTATATAGGCAAGACCTCTTCCCATAAGGGCATAGCCTGCAAGAAGCCATAAATGACACTTTAAAAAATATTCTCCAGGAGTTAATTCAGTTTTAGAACGTTCTTTCATATCTTCTTCCTGAAACACTTTAAAATAGATAACATAGTTGCCTTTAAAAACATATTCACATATGGTCTTACCCAGTAAAAAGGCCAGAATATTCCTGTATATCTTCCTGTATAAATCATCCACTCTTTAAAAGGAAGTCCTGTGGGTTGATTTACCTTTTTAATCAATTCTCTCAGAGTCATTTTCTGATTTCTCCCGTAAATAGAATTATTTTTTCTTTCACAGGTTCCAACATATTCAGGAGAAATCAATATAGAAAAACCTTTCTTTACAGCTCTCAAACCATAATCAGTATCACCAATACTATGACTGAAGGAACCATCAAGATTACCAACTGCTTTAGCCACTTCTCCCGGTATAAGAATACAGTTACCATTCATAGTATGACAGGGTAAAGGTTTACCCCGTGGTTTAAGGATACGGAAATTCAAAGGATGCCATCTAGTATAACGTATTAACCCTCCATATGTAGGGACACCGCTTTCAGGATCACATATAGAACCTGCTATTATACACCCGGAATTATCCGTTTTTTTAACTTTCCATACCGTTTCCAGTAAAATCTTTAAAGCTTTCGTATATAATATTGTATCATCATTCAGCCAGAGGTAATAATCAAAATCTCTTTCCATTGCTTCAGCAAAAGCCTTTCTCATACCTCTATTCCAGAATAAACTCCCATCTCCTTCCAGTACAGCAACAGAAGGATAATATGATCTGACTGCATCGCCCGTGCCGTCAGTACTTCCGTCATCTACCAGAAATACATTAAAAGTAACACTTTCAGGAAGTACCTGTTTAAAAACTGCTTTCAGACAGGACAAAGTAGTTTCTCTACGATTATGGCAGGTCATAAGTATGGCTATTCTATTTTTTGTTCCTTTCATAATGTTCACATAACTTCTGCAATTTAATTTGCAAAAAAAACTATAATAATCAAATTAATGTATTTCATAACTTATTGGAATTTAAATAATTCGTGATGCGTAATGCGTAATGGGTTATTATAACTACGCATCATACTTTACGCTTTACGAATTTATTAATTATGGATTGTTATGAAACTAACTATAATTAATATTTATTTAAAGAAGGAATATAAACTTCTAGCACTAAAATATTATTATAAAAAATAGTAAAAAGCAATAAAAAATTTTATATTTAAAGAAAAGTTAATTGAAATGAATATACTCATGTTAAGTACCAGCGATATTGAAGGAGGAGCCGCCCGTGCTGCCTACAGACTTCATAAAAAGTTACAAAATAAAGGTATTACATCTCATATGCTGGTACAGAATAAAAAAAGCGATGATCCCTCTATCTTAGCCCCTGAGGGCAAAATCAATAAAGCTATCAATTTGTTAAGACCTCATATTGACGCCTTACCTTTATATTTTTATCCGAAACATGAAAGAACTTGGAATATATCCTGGTTACCAAACAATAAGAAAAAGATTGAAAACCTAAAACCTGATATTATCCATCTTCACTGGATATGCAAAGGTTTTATCCCTGTTACAATATTATCAGAAATAAATATTCCCATAATATGGACTCTTCATGATAGCTGGCCTTTTACAGGAGGCTGTCATATACCTTTTGAGTGCAAAAAGTATATTCATTTATGTGGAGCCTGTCCTCAACTTGGAAGTAATTGCACATATGATTTAAGCAGATGGGTTTATAACAGAAAGATCAGAGTTTACAGGACATTAGAAGATAGAATGATTCTGGTGACACCGAGTAAGTGGATGGCTGAATGTACAAAACAAAGCTCACTTATGAAAAATTTTAACATTGAAATTATCCCAAACGGCATAAATCAGGATTTTTTTAAACCAATAGAAAAAAAAATAGCAAGGGACATTTTAAATCTGCCTCACGATAAAAAGCTTATTCTTTTTGGTGGATTATCGCCAACTGTTGATAAAAACAAGGGATTTCGATTTTTAATAAAAGCTTTAAAAACATTATATAAACGAATGAGCAATATAGAACTTTTAATCTTTGGTTCTTATGCTCCCCAAAATCCACAGGATTTTTCTTTTTCCACAAGATATACCGGAAGATTATATGATGATATAAGTCTGGTATTACTTTACTCCGCCTCTGATGTAGTAGTAGTGCCATCTATGTATGAAAGCCAATCCCTTGTCACCCTGGAAGCATTATCCTGCGGCACACCGGTAGTTGCTTTTAATGCAGGCGGTATACCGGATATGGTGGATCATATGAAAAATGGATATCTGGCAGAACCTTATGAAGATGAAGATCTTGCAAAAGGTATAGAATGGGTTTTAAGTAATGAAGAAAGATATAAAGAATTATCTTACAGTGCCCGGCAAAAAGTAATACAGGGTTTTACCCTTGAGATAATTACTCAGAAATATATAACTTTATATAATCTCTATTGATTTTGTAGCTATTTTGTAGTAACATATAAGAGAGGGTTTGTTTTGCGAATTGAATCTTTTAAATGGGATAGTAAAAATGAAGAACATATAGCACTTCATAATGTTTTTCCAGAAGAAGTAGAAGAAATATTTATCAATCTTCCCTTTTATAGAAAAACAAAAGATGGAAAATACCTGGCCTACGGAAAGACTTTTAATGGCAGGTATCTCCTGGTTGTTTTTATATTTAAAGATAGAAATATAATTCGTCCAATTACAGCAAGAAATATGGACAGGAAAGAAATGAAAATGTATAAAAAACATCTGGAGGGATAATTAGCTATGAAAATTCCATTCTTTAAATCTGAAGAAGAAGAAATAGAATTCTGGGATACTCATAGTTCGGTGGATTACTTTGATGATACTGAAGAAGTTAAAGAGAAGATAGAGATTTCTAATGAATTGCAGAAAAAAATTCTCAAAAGGAAACAGAAAAAAAAACTTCTCACCATCCGTTTGGATCAAGAACTTATAGACAAAACTAAAAAAATTGCTAAAAGCAAAGCCATAGGATATCAAACTTTAATGAGAATGTGGATTGCCGAAGGTCTTAACCGAGCAAATATTAAGTAATAATAATTTATTTTAATTATGAAACTATCAATCATAACAGTCTGTAAAAATTACGGACATACAATTGAAGGGTGCATTCCCAAAATATAGAGAAATATATACCGAATAAATGTTCTGTAGTAGTTAAAACCCTTATGCTAATTGGTTTTTGCTCTTTGATATAGAAAAATCGTCCAAAGAAACTTGAATAAATCTTTTGCTCATTCTGTAAGGGTTTTATAGCATCCTCTACAAATCGGGAATGCGCCCGTACAAAAGATATCCCTGATAAGTCCACTTTTACTAATATCATTTTTAAGGCCATCATTACCTTCTCTTCAGATGTCCTTAAATCATGGAATACAGTATCTCTTGTCTCTGAAAACATTTCACCACATACCTTACATTGAAATATTCTTCTCTTACCACTTTGGGTCAGATATGATGATACTGAACAAATATTTCCTTGACTATTCTTACCATAACAATTACAATTATAGTTGGGACAAATTTGTCCCCAATTTTGTGGTTTTTTTATTTCTTTCACCCTCTTTCTTGTATATTTTACTCGAAAGAGGGGTGAAAGTTAACCACCAATTTTTATATCAAAGTACTAGTAGAAGAGTATCGGATTATGAAAAACTTTATAAAAAAAAATCTTCCTGAAAAATACTATACAGTATTACGAGATTGTAAAATTGCTTTAACAGATGGTTATGCAAGAAAATCATATTCAACTGAAGGAGAAGATATACTCCTGAATTCAATTTTTCGAGATAAAAAGTCGGGTTTTTATGTAGATGTTGGAGCTAATCATCCCAAAAGAGCTTCAAACACATATCTTTTTTATAAAAAAGGATGGAAAGGCATTAATATAGATGCTAATCCAGGAAGTATGAAATTATTTAATAAAATCAGGCCTGATGATATTAATATTGAATGTGCAATATCAGACAAAAAAGAGACCTTGACTTATTTTATTTTTAATGATTCTTCTTTAAATACTTTTTCTTCTGAAATAGCTCTTTCTATAGATGGTAAAGAACATTACAGAATAATTCAAGAAAAACAAATAGAAACTTGTCCTTTATCAGAGGTTTTAGATAAATATCTTCCTGATGGCAGTGAAATAGATTTTTTATCGGTAGATGTAGAAGGGTTCGATTTGAATGTCATAAAATCAAATAATTGGGATAAATATAGGCCTGAAATAGTATTAGTTGAAATACATTATATTAATTTTAATGAGCTGGCAAATTATGAAATTTGTAAATATCTTACTTCTAATGGGTATAATATTATTTCAAAATTAATAAATACAGTTGTGTTTAAGGATGTAAAAAATAACTGAAAATGATTAAGAAACCTTCAAATACACCAGTGCTTTTTATAATGTTTAATCGACCTGGTACTGCACAACAGGTATTTCAAGAGATTCGAAAAGCTAAACCTGTAAAATTATATGTAGCAGCCGATGGCCCAAGAGAAAATAGAAAAGATGATATTGAAAAATTTCAGGCTACAAGAGATATTATTAAACAGGTAGATTGGGATTGTGGTGTTCATACACTTTTTCAGGAAAAAAATTTGGGATGTAAACTGGGGCCACTGGCAGGGATTAACTGGTTTTTTGAGCATGAAGAAGAAGGTATAATTCTTGAAGACGACTGTTTACCTTCTCAATCTTTTTTTTCTTTCTGTCAGGAATTACTGGATTTTTATCGAACTGATAACAGAATTATGCATATAAGCGGTAATAATTTTCTCGGAAAAACCTGGGGAAATGGAAGTTATTATTTTTCTAAATACAGCCTTTCCTGGGGATGGGCTACATGGAGACGGGCATGGAAATATTATGATCCGTCTATTAAAACATTTCCTGACTTTAAAAAAGAAAAACAGATACAAAATATATTTACTGACAGATTTGAGCAAAAATACTGGTTAAAACTTTTACAGAAAGTATACGATGGGAAAATTGATAAAGCCTGGGATTACCAATGGACCTATACGGTATGGACTCAAAACGGTCTGGCTGTTTTACCAAACTTTAATCTTGTATCCAATATTGGATTTGGTGAAGGAGCTACTCATACAACCAGTCTTGATAGCAGAATAGCACATATAAAAACGGAAGAAATAAAGGAAATAATTCATCCCACTTTTACTATTCAAAACAAAGAAGCAGATAAATATATTTTTATAAATAATTATGGCGGCAGCTTGAAGTCTATTATAAAAAGCGAAATGGCTGATCTAATTCCTGTTAAGATAAAAACAATAATAAAGAAATAAAATAAAAAAATAATTCTATTTTAAAGCACGTTTAAATGAACAAAATAAGCCATAATTTTGTTTACTAATGGAATTTTATTTAATTTTCTTGCCAGCCTTAATGCCGGTGATCTTACAATCTTATGATATTCATCTAAAAGTTCCAATACCTGTGGAGGAAAGATATTTTCCTGTGCCTTACGATTTTCAATAAGGCTTAATTGAGAATTCTGGATGGTACGCATCGGAGAAGATATAATACTGAATATTGTTATAGTGTAAGGTATATTGAAGGTTCTGACATTATGTTTTACCAGCAGTCTTAGCTGTAATTCATAATCTGATGATAATTTATATGATTCATTATAAAGTCCATATTCGGTAAAAAGTTTTCTTTGGATAAATTGTCCTGGATGAGCGAGTCCTCCAAGATATAAGAAATAATAAGAGATTTTTTCCGGTTCTTTTTTTAATATTAATTTACCATTGCCATAATCAAATAAGGTATTGCCATAAATTATATCATAATTATAATGTTTCTGAAAAACACGCTCCATTACTTTATTATCATAAAGATAATCATCGGAATTTAAAAACAGGCAGTAATCTCCTGTAGCTTTTTTTATACCCTTGTTCATTGCCTCGTATATACCGCTATCAGGCTCACTTATAAAATGCTCTATCTTATCTCTATATTTATTTATTATATTTATTGTATTATCAGTGGATTTTCCGTCAATAATGATATATTCGATATGATTATATGTCTGAAATATTACACTTTTTATTGTTTTTTCAATAGTTTTTTCAGAATTTTTACATACGGTTATTATTGATACTTTTGTCATGTTCACTTACCTTTATTATTTTGCATATATTAAAAAAGTAAATCTAAAAACTATCTTATTATCCTATAAAAATTTACACTTCATATTTTTCCATTAACTAATTATTCAATTACTCTGTAATAATTTCTGAATTTCTTCTACAGATAAACCTGTTAAATCAGATATATCCTCTATGGGGTAACCTTTCTTAATTAATTTTAAAGCTATTTCTTTACTTTTTTTGATTTCCCCTTCTTTCATCCCTTCTTCATGCCAGGTCGTTACCATATTAAACACCTCCTTAAATTCTTCTTCTTTATAAATTATTTCTTTAAGTTCCTTCTGTTCTTCCTCATTTAAAAAAAGGAGTTTATCAACAAAATTTCTCAGAGTCTCAAACTGAAGTGGTGATAGATTATAACCCTTCAGCTTCTTAAGAAGTAGAGCTTTTACTCTGGGACGGGAGTCTTTCCCAAAGTTCATCCTCGTCATTAATGCCGCAGTAATAGGATTTTCATGGTCTAAATAGTCTTTATAATTATAAGATTTAGTTCTTTTTAAATGATACTTATACTTTACCTCAGTTCCCATGAATTCCATCTCGAAGGTATCACTTATGGGAACTTTCCACTCAATCGCTTCATCAATAAAAAGAGCAAAGGCAAATATCTTCTTTTTATTCTCACGCCAGATGTCAATATAATAGTCAAACATACGCATCTGAAAATCGGTTTCTCTATCACTTTGTACCTCAAAATGCAAAAGAACTATTTCTTCTTCTCCATTTATTAATTTTACCTGTGCAAGTATATCTGATACGGTTTTACTTCCTTCTATCTGTCCTGAGAATAACTCCTTATCAATAAAAGTTACCTCACTGAAATCAATCATTTCAGCTAAAGCCGGAAAGAAGAAATCCAGAAATTCTCTAAAAAATGTCTTTATTAAACGTTTGCATAGCTGATCAAATTCTGATTTCTTTCTCTCTTCTTCAGAGCCAGTTACTTTCTCAGAAAGATGTTGTATATATTGTTTTACTTCCATTAATTTCTCTTTGTCTAACTGGTCTAATTCTTTTAAGAGGTTTTCCATATATGCTTCCTGCTTTCCTGTATCAATCTGCTGATTTAAATATAACATAAAGAAATTAAAGTAACAATACTGGTAATTCTGATTATGATTGAATGGTCTGTTGTGAAAACTGCTTCTGATTATAAGAAGGTGTGACTACTATTATTTTATCTCAAACAATAAACCTTGAGATAATTTTCTGCCTGTATCTTTAAGGCATATTTATCTGATGCTTGATTACTGATTTCCACACGATTAAACATTTCCCTGTTATTTAAGATATATTCTATTTCGCAGGCCAGAGATTGTTCACTTATTTCCTTACATAATCTTCCGTTAACATTATGGATAATCATATCTTTTATACCACCTGTCGGAAAACCTACTACAGGTGTCCCACACATTAAAGCTTCCAAAACAGTATTGGGTAAATTATCTTCCAGTGATGGAATAACAAAAATATCAGCAGCAGAATAGGCTACACTCATTAATCTTTCATCATAAATCTTTCCTAGTTCGTAACTATTAGCACTTTTGCTATTTCTATCACTTTTATTTCCAACAGCACAAATAACATAATCTCCTTTTTCTTTCAATATCTCTAATGCTTTCAGTAAAAATTCATATCCCTTTCTTTTATTGTTTATAGAATCAGAAACAAATAAGATAACCTTTTTATCAGAAGGAATACCTAATAAATCCATGGAGAATTTTTTATCTCTCGGCTGATAAATATGTTCATCCAGAGAATAAGGGATATGATAATGATTAAATTCTTTAAAGAGTATGCTAGATTTTAACTGTTCAAATAACCATTTTGATGGGGAGATTATAGTTAAATCCAGGTGTTTATTTCTATTTAAAGCTCTTAACTTACTCGTTAAATTTTTATATGCATAATCAATATTGATTGTTCCTTTTAATTGAGGACAGTTTTTACAATCTTTCTGGAAACCAGTACAATCACCTGAATAATGACAACCACCGGTAAAAGGGTTCATATCATGTAAAGTCCATATTATCTTTTTTTTATTTCCAGAAAAAAAAGAGAAGTAATCTAAAAAACCTGCTACCCAGTGAAGATTTATAATATCTGATTCTCTATAAAGAGAATGATGTATAATTCTATAGGGAGAATATGGAAAAGAAAACATCTCAAAGCCTTCTGGTCGATTTTTCAAAAAAAATTTATTATGTTTTTCCATATAAATTTCCATTAATTTATGAATAATCTTTCCTGAAATAGTCGCTTTTCTGAAGCTAAAACAGTTTACAATGGAACTATCAGATCTATATAAAGTAAGTAATTTTGAATCAATCCCTATATTCAGTAAACCTTGATGTAAACGAATACAAGATCTGGCAGCTCCACCGGTAGGAGAAGTACTAATATGCAAAATTTTCAAGGTTTTATTGCCTCCATAAATAAGGAATCAGGTTTTCTAACTTTTCCATTAACAACATCTAATCTGTAAATATTAAAATCAGGTATATGGCTTTCATCAGCTTTACAAATATTTATATCTACAAACCCGGCCTGTTGCAATAATCTCTTCAGTGAAAAACGATCATACATCCATCGATGAATTTCACCAGAATGCCGGAAAAGACCTTCTTTAAAAGCAATAGAAATTTCTTTCCCAAAAATAACTCTTACTAAAAGCAACGCAAAGTATCTTTTAGCTTTTTCAAATTTCGAATATATATTAGACATATTTATTTTTTTTATCCTTTCCATAGTTTCTATCCGGGGTTTACTATGTTCCTCCAATGAACCAATACGAGAAATAACAAAATCTTTATTCTTTATCTCCGGATCAGTTAAATATTTTCCCATTTCTCCACCATTGAAACTACGAACAGTTTGATCATAAAGTTCAAGCATCATCCAATCATAATTTAAATCGGCATTTTCTACACCATTAATAGCATCTTCCAGGGATTTCTGATAATTCTTAATAATCATTTCTAAATCAGGAGCCACTACTCTTATAATTCCTCCAGATTTGAGTACACGAAAACACTCTTTTATAAAAAAAATCCCATCATTTTTTGAAAAATGTTCTACTACATGAGAATGATAAACCGCATCAAAAGTATCATCAGGGAAAGGTATACCTTTAAGCAAATCATATGCAATTACACCTTCCCCTGTACAATTAAAATCTATATTTACCCAGTCTTTATGATAATGGCCACCGCAACCAAGGTTTAAAAGTTTTGCCATTATTAACTCCTGTATCCAAATATATTCAATTGATTATCCATTCCTAAATATGAATTTATATGACAAAGAGGATATGTTGCTATTACTCCTATATGCTGAATATAATATCTAAACCCTGCGTCCTTTAAAATTTTACATATAATATCAAGTTCCTGTGGTTTATTTAAAAAAGAATGATATTCCACAAATATATGTTTCACGTTATTCAAAAGATCTTTACAATCTTTTAAAACCTCTACTTCTGCTCCTTCAATATCAATTTTAAGAAAATCAACTGTTTTGCTTAAGTATTCCCTGAGTCTTACAGTTTGGATCTCGACAATATTTTTTTTATCTCCTTCCACTGCAATCCTGCCACCATCAGCACCTTCTGAAAAAAATTTTAAAGTTGTTTCTTCATTCCATAAGCCTTTATTAATTAATGTAATATTTTCTAAATTAAAAGAACTAATATTAAAAGTAAGTATATCGAATATTCTTTTATCCGGCTCAAAACCAATAATTTCTGACTCTGGATAAAGCCTTTTAAAATATATAATACTCAGTCCAATATTAGCTCCACAATCTATAATAGAAGGCTTTAGAGTATCAGTATTGAATTTATATATTTCTTGCCTGAATATTTCTTTATATAGAAATAAAAATGATGCAGAATCAACAAATTTTATAATATTACCCAAAATAGTAGTATCACTTTGAAAATATCTGGGAATTTTAGAAATACGTTTAAACTCAAAATAATTAAATAATTTTCCAAGTAAAACTTTTAATATATTACTCATCTGTTTAAAATACTTATTAATAGTTATTATTACATATAATTAAATTTATATCTATTTTTATTCAAAATAAGCTTATATTTATACCATATTATCTGATTTTTCAGAAACTACTAATATTACATCATTCCATTTATAATCCACATGATACTTTGAGTTCGTTTGAGTCAAATTAAAACCTGTTCCATAAGGGTCAAATTCTCTCACTTTAAAGCAATAGGCAAAAGGTACATAATCTATCCATTCCTGATTAGGAAGAAGTAAACTGCAATCAATACTATAGTCGCCGCTGGTAAGATAAGTAGGCTCAACTTCACAATCAATTTGTGACAGCCCTTTATGTAAACAATAAATTTTATTTTGTATATGCCCAGAATCCAGGTTAATTAATACCTGTTCTGTATCACGTATTAAGAGATTAAATGCTGTTTTAATATCTAAATCAGTTTGAATTAATAACCTTACTATAAAAGGTTGGGTACTATTAATAATTTCTTGTTTCTCTCCTTCATGTGTAATCAGATTAATATCAACTATTTTAGCTCTTAAAGAACATTTTTTTTCTCTTTTTCTTTCAGAAATAGAAGTTTTTTTCAAATTAGTTAACGATGCAAGGTATTTTTCAACAACTTCATATGCTGAACCAATAAAAGCTACTCTACCATCTTCAAAAAATATCCCATTATTACATAAAGTTTTTATTAATGTCATATTATGACTGACAAATAAAATTGTTCTACCGTAATTCTTAGCAACATCTTCCATCTTACCAAGACACTTCTTCTGAAACTGAGCATCTCCTACAGCAAGAACCTCATCAACCAGCAAAATCTCCGGTTCCAAATGAGCTGCTACAGCAAAAGCAAGTCTTACATACATCCCTGAAGAATACCTCTTAACAGGAGTATCTAGAAACTTCTCTATCTCAGCAAACTCTACAATCTCATCAAACTTCTTCTTTATTTCAACCTTACTCATTCCGAGAATTGCACCGTTAAGATAAATATTCTCCCTTCCTGTCAACTCGGGATGAAATCCTGTTCCTACTTCAAGAAGGCTTGCCACTCTTCCTTTAATATGCGCTTTCCCTCCAGTAGGTTCAGTAATCCGGCTTAAAATCTTAAGAAGTGTAGATTTCCCGGCGCCATTTCTCCCGATAATACCCACTCTATCTCCCTGCTGAACTTCAAAAGAAACATCCTTTAAAGCCCAGAATTCCTCTCTTGCCGGGTCTGATTTGCCGTTACCATTACCGAAAGAATTTAAAAGTTTTTTCGTAATAGTCTTTGCCCCTTCAGTGAGGACATCACGGAGGGCTACATACCGCTGACCTTCTGTCTGATGGCTAATTATGTACTTTTTTGATAAGTTTTCTACATTAATTACGGTCATGGGATGGTCGATAATTGGTGATCAATGAAAAGCCGAAGACTGTTCACCGTTCACCCTCTCACCTCTCACCTCTCACCATCTTAAAACTCATTCTCCCCTATCTCAAGTATCCTGGCTATCTCTTTCCTCTCTATCCCAGCAGAAAGCATTTTTCTTGCTGCTTCGATTTTTCCCTTCTCA
>Ga0302240_1001324_pt1 | contig 20154 bp, 8 predicted proteins | sample AAG_UR_His_MG_FD_193538 | JGI IMG/M metagenome (GOLD analysis project Ga0302240, IMG submission 193538) | Enriched activated sludge microbial communities from anaerobic digester in WTTP, New Holstein, Wisconsin, United States - AAG_UR_His | ecosystem: Engineered > Bioreactor > Anaerobic >... | reverse complement strand
GGGGGCCTTTGGCCTCTCCTTCAGGAGGCAGCACGTGGTTGTAAACCAGCAGATGTCTTCCGTCGGCCAAGGTGACGGCATCAGTTCCCGAATTGTTGTTGGGCAGGGAGGTCTCCACCAGGGGAGACCATGTTTTTCCCCCATCCGTGGACCAGGTTTCCAGTATTGCACGGTTCCTGCTCCTGCACAAGGCCTGCAATTTCCCCCCTGGATGGAAAAGCACACTGGGCTGGATGGCATCTTTTCCGCCCCCTTCCACCGGATCGGTTTTGCTCCATGTCTTGCCAAAGTCGGCCGTCATCTCAAAATGGAGTTTCCAGCCGTTCCCTTCGGTACTTGACGGACAGAGCAACTCCCCGGAAGGGAGCAATACCGGTTTGTTTTTAACAGGTCCTATGAATCCCTGCGGAAGGGGATGCGATGGCGCCCAGGAAATGCCGTGATCCTCCGATTCTGTCACCATGCCCCACCAAGTGGAGGGAGAGGGGCCCATTTTAAAGAAAAGCATCAGTTTCCCTCCCGGCACCTGGTACAGGACAGGGTTCCAGGTGGGATAGCGGAGCGTGTCGTTGACATACCCGTTGGCCACCTCTTTTGAAATACTCCAACCGCCGTTCCTGTGAAGGCTGACCCAGATGCCGACATCGGGATGACGCTCATGGGTGCCTCCGAACCAGGCAGCCACCAACCCGTCGGGAGTTTCCGCAATCGTGGCCGCATGGCAGGAAGGATAGGGCGCTTCGGTATAAATAAACTCATCAACGAGAATCCCGCTCCTGAAATCATGGGGCATGCCGCAGCCTGCAAAAAGGAAAAATACCGGGACAATGCCCTGAAAAAATAAGAATCTTCTCATAGCTGGTCATTAAAAGAACAAATAATGCGCGTCAGGGTTTCGGAGCCAGCCACTTTCCTGCCATTCACAAACAGGGTCAATCCCTTGCCCATTCCGAATTTATCCCCGGTTCTATCCCAGATGATGGTAATGATTTTCCCATGGTAGGGGAGCCTGTCCAGACAAAACCAATCCCACTTCCCTTCCGGAAGCAGCGGGTGAACCTCCAGTAGGTCGTCAGCGCGAGGCCTTAACCCAGCCAATCCGGTAATGATCAAATCGTTGAAGGTAGAATGGTTGTAATAACGGCTGCGTTCCTGGTCTCCTTTCAGCCAATACCCGGTAGCCCCGTCGAGATACTCCCCGATGTAAGGTCTTCCCCGGTAATATTGCGATTCCACATAGGTTTCCAGTAAATCAAAATAATCACTTTCCGTCACGACCTTCTGATGGTAATTATTCAGCAGGTTGGCCATGGCCGTCAGGGTTTGGGAAGTGGCAAACGGCCATACCGCGCCATCCCATTCGCAATTGCAGCATCCGTGTGACCGGAATTCCGGATGGCGCTGTTCCGCCGTCGTAATGCCGAAGGGCGCCAGAAATCCTTCCGTATCGGTGAGTTGGTGCCAGGCAAGTTCCTTTCCGTGGTCAGGAAGATTGAAATACCAGGGAATGAATCCGATGGCTTCACGTACACCGGCGAAACCTCCCGTCTCCTTCACCGTCTCAAAAAAACCGCTTTCCGGATTCCAGAGGGTGGTTTCTATTTTTCGTTTCAGGGTATCCGCTTTGGCGGCATACAGCCTTACCCAATCGCGGTTCCCGGTGATTTCCGCCATTTTCGACAAAGCAGCCGCATTCCCGTACATATAGCTGTTGATGGTAGGTCTGATGTTCTTTTCACGCCGTCCTCCGCTGATTTGTTCCTCCATGCCGTCGCGCACGTCATACTGCCAGAAGAGACCGCCGGACAGCCGTTTTTCAGCTTCCCACCTCCGGAAATCTGCCTCGAGGTCAGGAAGAATATCAGCCACGAAAGGGAAATCACCTGTTGCCAGGAAATACTGGTATACGGCAGCCGGTGTCCAACTGCTGAAAGCGTGCAATTTCGCCATCGGTCCGCCTTGGTTACTCCGGTACCAAGTCATCAGGTTCTCCCGGAGGTATCGGGTGTCGCGCAGCCACCGTGACTCATAGGTATGATGCCCCAGGGCGCAGGCTATCAGGTTATAAAGGTCGGCATAGGAGCGTTCTACCAGAAATTCGGTGATAGCCCATCCTGCCGGCGTCTTTTTCAGGTGTTTGCGGAAACTCCACCACCGGAAATAATAAATCTCTTGAAAGTTTTCCTGCGGACACGCAAACAGGGGTATGTTCTCCTCCATCCATGTCCACACCCTGCTGTTGGGAATGTCCGTAACCCTGTTCTCATCCTCCATCCGATTGAAATAGTCCACATAGTGCTCATAATCCGATGCTTTGAGTAATAGGCCCTGGTAATTTTGGGAAGCAGGAAATGCCTCCAGGCTCCGGAGGTAAAAAGAGGCTTCGGGAACCGCCTTCCCGGACTGAACGATATCGAAATCCTGGTCGGTAGGGGTATCGACATCGGGAAACCGACGGGGCTCCCCGGTTCGGAAAGTGATCCGTTGAAAAGTATTCACCGGAGCGAACAACAGCGCAGTCAGCACTTTCCGGCCATCAAGGAAGACGGAATAAAACCGGGAGTTCGCGTCGGCAGAAATCTTGATCGTATAATTCTCTCCCGGCTGGTATTTCGCCAAATTTTTCACCCGGTATCCATCCTTGTAACGGATATTACCGTCGTTGTCAAAAACCAGCCGGATGGCCGGAGTCCCTTCCGGATTAACCAATTCCACATGTAGGAGGCCGTGGTCGTTTTGTCCGGCCCGAATCACAAATTCTACTTCCGCAGTTTTTGTTTCCGGGAAAAGCCGTTCGGCTTTGGCAAAGTCAAATTCATCGCTGTCGCGAAGGGCCAGCCATCTCTCCCCTCCAACCATTTCCATTCTTACCGGGGCGAATACTGGGCTGTAGATATTCCATCTCTCCAGTTCGGTTTCCGCCTTCATCTCCGGGAAGATGTCCCTAACAGGAACCACTTCCCTGCCGGTAACCGGGACGGGAATGGAGGATACCCAGATATCCTCTTTGTTCATGCTGTAAGTCACCCATGCTTTTCCTCCGGGAGGGTTTCCGTTTCCCTCCTGGATTCCACGCACATACTGGGGTCCGTAGGATTTGTATGCTCCCCCGTAACGCATGGGCGTGATTTCACCGTGGACGAGCAACAGATTTTTGTAGTCGAGTCCGTCATCGCTCACCGACAGTGCCAGCGGCCACCTGAACTCGGAAGGATTGTAAACGGTGATGAATCTCCCGTCGGAAGTACGTTGCCCCCAGATTTTGGCATTTCCGTTAACAAAGTCGGGGGCTCTCCGGGGTGTGCTCCAGGAAACCCCCTCATCGGTGGTGAGGGCGCTGAGGGCATGTTTCCACCAGCCCACTACCCGACCATCGGGGAGATGGTAAAAACTCAACGCTTTATACTGGCTTTTCAGCGGGATCAGGGGATCATCCCGGTCGGCCTCTTCCACCCATTGCTGCATCATCAGCGGCCGGGCCAGCAATTCATCACAGGCGTTTACAAAACCGGTGTCGGAGCTGCTTTTATAAAAGGGGAAGCGGCTGTTTTTTTCATTCCATCCTTTGTTATACCGGATGAAAAAGAGAGGACCAAAGGAACCGTCCTTTCTGATTTCCCTGACGACCCTGCCGATGCCGTGCCCGTCATTCGGACTGTCGTCTCCGGAGAGCACCATGCCGTAGTAGCCCAGGCAGAGCAGCCTGTTTTGCCCCGACACATAAAAACCCATCCGCTGGTGCATGACGGCATCCAGGTTCCGCGCTACCCCCCTGACACCAGGCTTTACGGTTCCGTCGGGGATGCGGTATACCGGAAATACGGAAACCGGCTTATCCCAATGATAGCCATCGGCGGAAGTCGTCAGCATCGACTGGCTGGGCGGGATATGTTCCCCTACCGGATTGGTCAGGTATTCGAGATAGAATCTCCCATTCCAGTACGCCAGCATCGGCGCATGGTTGTACGTCCACCCCATCCCGTCGGCAGTTTCCGGGAATTCCCGGCTGGCACGCATCACCTGAATGTTGTGGACGCCCAGAACAGGCGTCAGCTGCCCGTGGTGGAAATCGATGTTAACGAGCTTCCCCCCAGAATAGCGAACCGAATCCCCACCGGTTACCCCGGCGCCCCACCCCATCATCACCAGCATCAAAGCCAGATGCATGACCTTCTTATTCATGGATCATTCCCTCCTTTAAAACGGAACGCCGGATCAACACATCTACCATTTTTTTTTCTGCTCTGAAAACCGTCCCGTGTTTATGACCTTCCGGAAGGGTAATTTTGTCAGATATGTTGGCAAAATGGGTGAAGCCGGAAGTTTCCAGGGCTCCGTATTTTTTCTCCCGATAGGCATCATAGAAAATGAGCCATTTCCCCTTCCTCTTCAGAACGGTGGGCCCCTCCGTAAACGGGGCGGTTAGCGGTCCGGAAATGTTGCCGAAAGGACCCAGAGGGCTGACTCCCGAAGCCACCCTGATATTGCGTTCAGGACGGGTATTGTCTTTGAACACCAGCACGTAATCCCGGGCAGTCCGTTGCACCAAGACCCCGTCAATGACGCTGTATCCGGGGTCAAAGAACAATTCCGCCCCAGAGAACTCCCTGAAATCCCGGGTGGTGGTGTAGTAAAGGCGGTGATTGTTCCGCTCTTCCTCAGCACCCCTTGCGAATTTGAAGGGGATGGTGGAAGCCCAAACGATGACATAGCGTTTGTTTTCCTCATCATAGAACAACTCCGGCGCCCATACGTTCACCGTAGAAGTGTCAAAGGCCATAACAGGAATGAACTGCTGGGGCGACCAATTGATCAAATCCGGGGAGGAAGCATATCCGAAGCCTTTGTCCCCCTGCCAGGAAGAGGTCCATACCATGTGAAAGGTCCCGTCCTCACCCCGCACGACAGAAGGATCGCGCATCACCCTCTGAAGACCCACTTCAGGTTTCAGCCATGGTCCTCCCAGGTCATGCCAGAAATAACCATCTTCCGACCAGGCCAGATACAACCCTTCCGTAGCAGGTTCCCGGAAGGTGGCGAAAAGATAAACATCACCGGATCCCCGACATCCCGCCAGCACCAAAAGAATAAGAAGCAAACCCGGCATTCCGCCGAAGGACACAAGCAAACGCAATACCCGTTTCACGTGAACCTTTTCAATCATGATATAAATGTAGGATATAATTGCGTAACTGAAAAACCAGAGGGAAAATCAGGCAGAAACACCTTGATTCCCCCTCTGTGATCAGGTTCGTACATTAGTCAGAGTGGTGATCATTTTCAACGGGTTATCGTCAGTAACCATTGGAGCCGAATTCCTCCGGATTGGCAATGGCATCCAGGAAGGATTGCGGAATGGGCCTGACCTTGTGTTTTGCCTCATCAAAGTTGAGGATATCAGGATTTGTCTGCCCGAGATAAGCATTTGTAAGTTTTCCGAACCGTTTCAGATCGTACCACCGGTATTGTTCACCGGCGGTTTCACGGGCACGTTCAGCCAGAATGAAGTCCAGGGTAACATCTCCCTGATTGACAGTCATCTCACTGGCACGCCCGGTAACCGCAGCACGCTGACGGATGGTATTCACCAGAGCAGCGGCTGACGCCTGGTCGTTGTTGTAACGCAAGGCCGCTTCTGCAGCAAGCAGGTAAACTTCTCCCAGCCGGATAATGGGAACATCCCCCTCCCACTTCTGGTTATCATAAATCCAGTACAGGGAGGAAAACTTCCGCAGCGAGGGATAACACTCCTTATAATAGGTACCCATTGCACTGGTGGTAGCTGTCACCCATTTCCCGGAGGAATCGAACATATCGGAAGGATCAACGCACAGGAACGGCAACATCCTCTTTTCCCCGGCCGGAATGGTCCAGTTGGGAGTATATACCGACAATCCGTCAAGGTAGCCATCCCCGTTCAGATCCACCATATTGGTTTGTCCGGAACAGTTCTTGCCGCCATAGTAATTCCTTCCTCCGTAATAGACATCGGTATTGTTCATCGTGCCGGCCGTATTTTTGATGACCCACCCCACCAGGGAAGGATCTTTGCCGTATTTGTCCACCATGGCCTGGTTAATGGTTTTGTCAACCCACAGGGAATTAAAATAGCGGATAAAAAAGGTCTCCTCAAAACGGGTATCGGCAGGATTTTCTACCGGCGGAAAAATTTCCGTCATCAGAAATCTGGTTGGTTTAAAGCCCCTGTCATTGGCCCGGCTGTACCAGGCACAATTCTTTTCGGCTGTCCCCCACTCTGCGCCTACAGTTTTTAAATCCATGAGATAATATTGGCGGGTTCTTCCGCGGTTATTCCCCTCGGGATTTTTGAATCCGTCATGGTCAACCGCTTCGATAAACAGAAATTCCGTATTGTTTTTGTTGTTCTCTCCATCCCAGAGCTTGGCGAATCCTGATTTTTCGGCATCACTGGCATACAAGGCGCATCCATATTTTGACGGATTATCGATCAGTTCCTTTGCCGCTTCCAACGCCAGTCTGGCATATTCGGAAGCGTTGGATTCCCCGAGCCGTGTCCGCTGGAGATACGCTTTGGCCAGCATGGCATACGCCGCCTTTTTGGTTACCCTACCCCGCTCAGCTCCCTGGGTATAGGGAAGATGTTGGCAGGCAAATTTCAGGTCTTCAATAATCAGATCATAAAATTCAACCTCCGTGCTGCGTTTTGGGTAATTGTCGGGACCCGTTACGGTCGAGGGTTCCTTCCTGAGTACCACACCCCCGAATTGTTCAACGAGATGCCAGTTACTCCAGGCCCGCAGGAAATAGGCCTCTGCTACCTTGGCATTTCTTTCCTCATCGGTATACCCCTTTACAATATCTGCATAGTAAATTGCTGTGTTGCAATAATTCACTGTGGAATAAAAACCCTGCCAAATGGTCTTGATGGTTCCCAGTGTTGTATTCATTTTACTGTCATACAAAGCATATGCCGATTCCTTGCTCTCACTGACCCACAAATCGGTACCCATCTCCATGGGACCGACCCCGTCAATCTTCCCATAGAAATAATACAAGCCGTCATAACAGTAATTAACCAGACTTTCGTAACCATCCCGGTATTTGTAAGCAATATCCATATCGACGGTCGAAGGATTGAATTCATCCAGGGAACAGGAGGACAACAATCCCGACAGGAGGATTGTGCCTGTTGCGATGATTTTATATGTTACTTTCATTTTTATGCAGTATTAAAATGAGACATTAACGCCAAAAACCAGTTGTTTATACAACGGAAAGGAATCGGTCGCCCCTGTTTCCGGATCCACCCCCTTTAACAGGTGGCTCTTGGCAAAAATAAAGGGATCATAGACCGTTTCGTAAATGCGGAGGTTGGCTAGGCCTATCTTATTGCCGATTACCCGGGGAATGGTATATCCCAGGGTTATGTTCTTGATTTTGATATAGGAAGCATCGGCATAGCTGAGGGCTTCCGTCGGAGATGAGTATTTAGGACTCCTCGACAAGTAGGGACGCGGAAAATCGTTCGTGGGATTGTCTTCGGTCCAGTAATCATAATTATCAGGCATGTTGATATTCTGGTAGCCGAAATAACCCAGCAGCTGACCTGAGATCATCTGACCATAACGTGCCGTGGCAAAAATATTCAGGTCAAAATTCCTGTAGGTAAAAGTATTCTGAAAGCCGGCCATCCACTTCGGCGTGCCTTGGCCCAGAATCTGACGGTCGTTGGTGGCGTTGATCGTGTAGGGGTTCGCCGCCGAATACTCAATCACCGTATCACGCCCGGCGGCATTGACAAATGAACGGATCCAGACACCGTCCGACTGTTTTTTAAGGCACGATTCTATCTTCACGTCCCCGGGTTTCAATCCGAAGACCGCTGCATCGCTTTCTTCCCCTTTCTGCCATATTCCCAGTTTTTTGTATCCATACACCGTATTCTTCGGTGATCCCATGAACAAACCCAGGGAAATCAGATTGTCAACTGTCGTGGCACTTCCCAGGTCTATGGAAGTCACCTCTTCCCAGTTCCGGGAGAAGGTCACCGTTGACGTCCATACGAAATTACGGGTTTGAACATTCCGGGTATTCAGGGTGACCTCAATACCCTTGTTGTGCATCCTGGCGATGTTGGCGTTCATCTGGTAAGGAAGCTTTGCGGTATAACCCCCTCCCGAAAAGGGCAGGCTCCGCGCATAGATGACGTCCCGGGTATCAGTGTCATACCAGTCAACCGACCCTTCAATCCTGGACCTGAAGAGGTTGAAATCCAATCCGATGTTGAGGTTATACGATTTTTCCCATCCCAGGGAAGCGTTTCCAGTAGCCTGGGTGGGTATGTTGGTGGAAACTTCACCTGCGCCAAGGTTGAGCATATCAGATCCACTGGTCACCTCCGATTTCGTAACATACGGGTTAATATTGGAATTCCCCGTTACGCCATATCCGGCCCGCAATTTCAGGTTGTCAAGCCAGTTTTTTGTCCCTTCCAGGAATTTTTCCTCCGATATCCGCCAGGCAACGGCACCTGCAGGGAAAACATCCCAGTGGTTGGCAAGCTGCGAAGCGCCATCATACCGGACCGAACCGGTCAGCATATATTTTCCCCGATGGGAATAATTCAATCTGCCGGCATAGGACATCATCTTTTTGTGATTGTAACCTGAACTGACAGCGGGATTTGTCCCTGCATCAAGGTTGTAGAACAGGAAATCGTCGTAAAGGAAGTTTTCATTGTATGCTGAGCCTGACTCGTTCTGGTAATGGCTCCAGGAAGTAATCAGCGTTGTAGTGAAATCGTGGATTTCACCCAGTTGCAAATGATAATTTGCGATGTTCTCCCAGGTGTAACCATATCCCAGGCTCATGCCGTAACTTCCATTCCGGATCGGAGTCTGACTACCTACCAGCATCATGTAAGTATGGTCGCTGTTGAACACACCCGAACGGCTGGTTGACAGGGAAGTTCCGAGGATAGATTTGAAAGTCAGATTTTTATGAAGGAGTATCTCCAGAAAAGGATTGGCGGTGATGGCAATCAGTTTGTTGTTGTTTTTCAGGGTTCCTTCGATATCGTCGGCAATCAGGCTAATCACTGTCATCCCGTCGATGGGTTCCTGTTTGATATTTCCCTCCGCATCATAAACATCGCCGAGGGGTACCGTACCAAAGGTTTTATTGATCCTGCTTCCGCGTGATTCGCCATCCCTGAAGGTCAGACCGGTCTGGATGCCGGCATTGAACCATCTGGCAGCCTCTATGTTTACGCTTCCCCGCATGGTGATCTTATCGGAATAATCATTCATGTAAATGCCGTCGGTCCGGTTATAACCCAGGGAGAGGCTGGACCTGACACTGTTTGTTCCGCCCCGCAGGGACACGGCATAGTTTTGCTGGATCCCGGTCTTCAGGGTCGCGTCCACCCAGTCCACCCATTTGTTCTGGTTGATATAGTTGTTCAGAATGGTTGCATCAAGGCTCCAGGCCGTCAGCAATTCATCGCGGCTTGAAGGCCGTACGCCATTGGTGGCATAAAATGCTTCCTCCAGATAATCGAGCCAGGCATCCCCCTGGAGGGCGCTGGGGTAAGAAGCCCACCCGTTTATACTCACATAGGAATCAAAGTCAACCTGGATTTTCCCCTTTTCAGCCTGTTTTGTGGTGACGATCAGCACGCCGTTGGCACCTGCCGATCCGTAAATAGCCGTGGATGAAGCATCTTTCAACACTTCAACGGAGGCAATGTCATTGGGATTCAGGTTGCGGATACTCCCCTGAATGCCATCGATGATGTAGATGGGTTCGCTGCTGGCCGTCAGCGAGCGGTTCCCCCGTAACAGGATGCTGCTCCCGGCATCCGCCTTCCCGGATTGCCGGGTGATATCCAGACCGGCCACCCGCCCATGCAATGCCTCTACGGGATTAGCTACCGGCGCCATCTTAATCTCTTCCGACCTGACCGAAGCAACTGCCCCTGTCAAATCCCTCTTTTTTACCGTTCCATAGCCAATGGCCACCACTTCATCCAAACCGATGGTCTCAGCCTGCAAAGAGAAGTTGATCTCACTCCTTCCTTCCACATTCACCTGCTCAATCCGGAAACCAATGAAGGATACAACCAATGTTCCGTTCACCGGAACATCCAGAGCGAAACCGCCATCAATGTCTGTGACGGTTCCCATCGTAGTTCCCTTCACCAAAACATTGGCTCCGGGAATCCCCATTCCGGATGCGGAATCCGTGACTTTGCCCCTGACGTTCACCGTCTGGGCTGTCAGTACCACACCGGACAAAAGCAATACACCCAACACCAGAAATCGCATTCCGGTTAGATGTAAATTCTTTTTAATCAAATAAATAATAAATCCTGACATATACTTAAAGATTAGTTAAAAAATTATGAGAACGTTTACATTTCCAGTCAATTTTCTTTACTCCTGCATCACTTTTATGAGAATTCAATATTGTATTACGAACCGTTACCCGACTCCAGAACCAATACCCAGTCATTTCCCTCAGCCGGTTCTCCCGGGGGGTTGAAGAGGGCTGTCCCCGTGTTTTCCAAGGTTCCGGCAGGGGTCATCCGTCCATCGGAGGGACTGTACCACGAAGCCCGGAGGGAATCCCCTTCCAGGATGCCCAGGTTGATCTCCATCCCGCGGCCGGTATAGGTGTAAACAAAAGCATAATCCCTTCCCCGTGAGGCAGCCAGGTAATCATATTTTTCCCCATTGCTGCCGGCAATCAGGGAGGAGTCGGGAATCCTCTCAAAAAAGGGATAGTCGAGCATCAGGTTTTTGAGGTGGACCATGGCTGAGGCACCCGGGAAATCCAGCGCATCCCTCCAGTACTCTTTCACCCCATAGGCGGAATCCTGATCCCCCGGCTTGTGCATCTGCATCACGGCATTGTGTCCATAGGTAAATCCGAATCCGCCTGCCAGAACGGACCACCAGGCATACCTCCTGACATCGGCGGCTGTCCAGTAAGGTTGCGTTGCATCGTGCAACCCCTGGGGAATGCTCTCATAGGAAGGTTCCCCGTCCAGGGTGGGTTTCACGGGAAGAAGGGCATAGTCATCCCTTGCGTATTTCCAGTTATCCTGACCGTACCCCAGCGCGGTATCATCCTGGTCATACCGGCGGTGCCCCGACTGAAACATGTTGAAATCAAGCCATGGGGCGTTGTGAAACCACATCGATGATTTCATTCTGCCAAAAGGATGAAAGGTGATCAGATGACCCGGAGCCTTTTCCCGAAGGTTGTTCCCGATGATGTTCCATACGGCGGTGGAATCACTCCCCCTGATGTCCCCCCCGTTGAGCCAGATGACGTTATTTCTTCCCGCATACCGTTCCGCCAGCCAGGAGGAATAGAAATCCGCCTGATCCCGGCTGACAGCCCCCTTTTTTACGTTGCTCCCCCATACCGGCACCAAGGCCATATAAATCCCTCTCTTCCCGGCCTGATCAACGATATAATCGGCATGATCCCAGAAATCATAAGCCTTTTCGTCTTCAAAACCTGCTCCCGGCGTACACAACGGCCGGGAGGGGTCACCACAAACCAGGGCAGAATCCCCGTACGCGTTAACCACATCCAGGCTGTGCAGCACCATCACCTGGATGACATTAAAACCCTGTTCCTTCCTTTTCTGAAGATAAAAGTCAGCTTCTTCACGGGTGAGTTTTGAAAAGAGGAGCCATCCCGTATCCCCTAACCAGAAAAAGGGATTTCCGTTTTCCCCCATCAGAAACCGGCCGTTGGGAGATACTTGTAACAGGGGCAGTCCGCCATTGGAATCCTTGTCGCTCTGACAACCACAAAGCAACATGAACAACAAAATAAAAAACCAATAATTCCTCATCTCTATTACTTTAGTTTTTCAATCCACAAGACTACATCTCCGTTGCCGGGACGCTTCAGAGACACGGTTTTCCCCCCCATGAGGTCCATGGTTTCCGGGAGGAATGCTCCCGTACGGGGATCGAGAAAGCGACACTTTAGGCGACCACCGTACTTTTTCAGGTTCAAAAGGATGGTTCCGCCCTCCCTGCAATAGACCAGCATGCCTTTTTTATTGGCCAGGCGGAAGCTGTTTTTCATCTCTTTCAAGGGAGGAACCGGTTTCATCTCCGTCACTGCGGAAAGCAACTCAACGGGCAGTCCGCCGGGCAGGGGAGCCAGGGATCCTCCGGCCATCAGCACCGCCCAACCCTCATCTTCGCCCAGGGTTTCGGTATAGATGACGGCTTTGTCGGGAAACCGGGACCGGATTTCAAAAACCGAACGGTATACCGACTCAAAGGAGCGTTTTCCCGGCGCTATCTTACGGGCATGCTGGCGAGGGGCCATCTGCTGATCCCCCGGCGGAGCATAGAGGGTTCCGTCGTCACGCCAGGCCCAATAACGGATATCGATGACGTCCACCATCGAGGCAAGGAGGGGATCCCTGAGAAGGGCATCCTGGACATCTTTGGTGGCACCCAGGGCAACCACCGGATGGAACCCGGTTTCGGCCTCCCAGCCGGCAATCACATCCAGCCAGAATTCCACGAAATGGAGGGGACCCGTATATTCGGCACTCAGGGATTGTATGACGTTGGCGGATCCTGCAAAATTGGCGAGGCACTGCCGGATATATGCCCGGTGAAGGTCGCGACGAACAGGATGGGTAATATCATAAAACTGATTCGCCATGTAGATGCGCTTGTCACCCGCATAAGGGGGCGGCTCCGGGAATCCGGTACCGTTAATGTTGTTAGCGCTCCGCCAGGGGAAATCTGTCCAATGGGCGCCGGCTTCCAGAATGTTGTGCTGGAAATAGTTCTGGTGGATCAGCAGTTTTCCTTTTTCTCCGGCAAGACGGGCAAAATCAGCCAACCGTTTCCAATACCAGGGATTGTAACGGGTAAGATCATACTGGCTCAGGCGATCCCAGGCCTCTCCGGTTCCGCTTCTGGCAAAGGGCTGTTCATAAAAAGGAGCCCAGGATTCGCTGTCGGTGCGTTTCACCCGTTCGTGGTCGTCGCGCCGCCGGTCATACCAAAGCCCGTAATTGTGATCCACGACACAAATCCCCCTCTCTTCCATGAATTTCACGACCTCAGCCAGGTCATCGGTATACCCCCATCCAGTCCGGCCCGGCACAAACCGGGTAATTGCCGGCATGGCCAATGCTGCGGCATAAGGCCTCGGGTCCCCACGCCACCAGGGGACTCCGGTCCTGGTACCCGTGATGACCTTCCCTTCTTGCACCATCCATCCGTTTTTGATCCGGATCGCCTCCACAGGCTCTGCGCCTCTTGCTGCTACGGAAGATTCCGGAAATGCCTCCTCCGGAATTCCTCCCTGGTCAATGGCTCCGGCATCCTGATTCTTCTTCCATTTGGACCGGATATAATCTTTCAGGAGGAGCGGAGGATGCAACGACCGGTCTGAGAATTCCTGTGCCTCTTCCGGGGTCGGACTGCTGGTGGATTCCCCGGAAAAGGGGAGATATTCATCCCCGAATTCGCTGATTTCCCTGTCCAGTCTTTCTGCCAGCTGAGCGAAGAAGAGGCTTCGGGGCGCGATGTGGCTGTTGGGCTCCACCCAAACCCCATCCCCGGCAAACTGAGCCCAGGTGCCATAGGCATAATTCAGTGCCAACTGCGGACTGAAGCATTCGACTTTTCCGGCTGAGCATTGCCAGAACATCGAATGGGCGGCCGTCCACCCGGCTCCCTGCCCGTCCTGTCCCCTGTTTTTAAAACTCAACACCTGGCCATCGGCCCTGACCATATCGAAGAGGAGACCTGTCGCCCAACTGTCGGCAGCTCCGCTGAAACCATTAGCCATGGCCGACTCGCACTCCACAAATGCATTGGGCCCGGCAGCACAGAATCCGGTGGAAAAATCGTGGATTCCGTTTTCGGCATAGCACCGCAAGAAAAGGGTCTGCTGCCCCATGGTAAAAAAGGTATTCCGTCGCTGTCCAGCGATTTCAGAAACCGGGTCAAGGGAGATGCAGTCCCGAACGGTGATCCTGCTGGCGGTTTCATAAAGGGCCACCGCCGAACCGGCAAAATGGCGGAAAGTGACCTCCCGGACCCATCCATCCCTCACATTTTCCATAGTAATGGCAAACCAGCAGTGATCTTCATCTTTGGGATTCCGGGGATCAGATTCCGATTCCAGGGTCATCCGCTCAATGCCCACCTGCGAAATTCTCCCCGGCCAGGAGAAGGGGACCACCCTCCCCCGGCTGTATGTCGTATCCAGGGCGGCCGTCAGGGGAACATCCAGGGTGATGGTATTTCCCCTTACACCCACGATTTCGCGCTCCCAGAAAATATCGCGCTGTCCGGGTTTCCATCCCAGCCAAGCGGTCTCCCCGCCAAACTCATCCATCTTCAGTGCGCCGATCCATTCCAGGGTAGAGGGATGGTGCACACTCACCTGCCGACCTGCCTCCAGCCCGGAAGCATCGTCAACTTCCAAACGGGTGGCATTAACGGGCACATAACCGGTAACTATCAGCCGGGGCGCATCCATGACCCTGTCATTTTTCCCGTGGATCCTGATCAGGGTCTCCCGGTCATGTCCTGTTGCCCTAACAATTGTATTTTCCCCGGAACCGCGGAGAACGACCCCTGTAGCTTTGAGCTGTAACCTTCCCGAAAGGTTGTAAATGCCCTCCCTGAGCAGAACAGCCCCCCGGAATCCGTTTTTCTGAACCGGAAGGGCAGCCACTTTATCTATGGCATGCTGGACGAGGGCCGTGGCATCGCCATCGACCGGATGGACCACCACCTGCACGGGAACTTCCGGGATGGGGGTTCCGGAGAATTTGTAACCGCAACAGGAATAATCGGGGATCCGGTTCCCAAGCGAATCATAAGTATAGACGAGTCTCCCCGATTGAAGACCTACCGACGGCACATCTGAAGGAGCAATCGTTGCAGGAATTCTCGGGCCGGGGCGCCCACCCGGCAGCCGGCCGAATCCCTCGGCCAAGACCCCGCCGGAGCAGACACTCCACAACAGTACCCAGACAAAATGCATATATACCTTTTGAGCCATTTCCCCGGCTTTAAAGTCCTCCTTTTTTTGCTAGCGTATCAAAATTGTTTCTGAGATCTTTCCAATCCTTTTTCCGCTTCGGATTGATCCCGTTGATGTATTTTTCAATATTGGTATAGCCGTCGCCGTTACAGTCGAGAAGGGCATCCCCGGGATCATGGGGATCCAGCCCCAGCTTCTGATATCTCTTTTCCCAGGCATCGGGCATTCCGTCCTGATCGGAATCGAGATAGGGTGTTCCCTGGTATTCCGGGTATCCTCCCACTTGCCTGATATCGGTGATAATGCCCATTTTGTAGGAATCGGGAGGCAGCCGGCGATGTTGGAACTGAGGCACATCCAGGGAATCCATATCTTCAGCATATTCTGCCTTTCCTGTTTTGACCATTCTGACAATCCGCTGATCGACAGGATCGCGCACGGGGAGGGTGGCTCCCGCATCCTCCAACACCAGTTCATAGGCTTTTCCGGCAGGATGAATCGTCATTTCAGGCATGGGAAAAGGTTGGTTCCACTTGATCTGATCCCGGTAAGGCCCTGTATCGGGCAGGTCATCCACCTGGACCCCTCCGTCCCAGTTGTCGCGCGTGACGCGCTCATTCCCCTCCACGATGTTGCCTTCGACAAAAGCCCTTCCAAAAAGTCGCTCCTCCCTGCTGCTCAATCCCGATTCGGGTTTGAGGATGCGGTGGCCTGCTGCCGAATTGCGGGGGGTCACCGGTCCCGGTTTGAAATAATTGCCAATGATGTTGAACATGGCCCGGTAATCACCCCCGTCGACGGTCCGGTGCATCCAGTTATACACTACGTTATTGACAAAATTAAAAATGCCGTACCACCCCACCGAGGGATTGCGTCCCGTGTTATTGGCCCACAGATTCCTGATAAAGGCGCAGTTTTCACCCCCCAGGGTACTGCCAAAAGAGTGGTTCCAGGTATCGAGGGCTTCTGAAAAAATGGAATTCTGGATGGTGACATTCACGGTAGGAAGCTTCTCCGCCTGTGGCTTCCCCGTGCCGTCATCGTACATATGCCGGTAAAAAGACATGTTTTCATCCAGTCCCCAACTCGCCGACACGTGGTCAATGATGATGTTTCCGATGGGATTGCCGCCGATAGCGTCATCCCTTCTCCCCACATTGGTTTCCCCCCTTCGGAATCGCATGTGCCTGATAACCACATCATGGGTATCAATCCACACACTCTCCCCGGCCACACAGACCCCGTCGCCCGGGGCTGTCTGGCCCGCCAGGGTAAGATAGGGAGCCCTGATGATCAACGGGCTTTTTAACCGGATGATGCCGGCAACATTAAACACGACAATCCGGGCGCCTCCGGTTTCGCAGGCTTCCCGCAGGGTACCCGGGCCATCATCTTCGAGGCTGGAGACCGTGATCACTTTCCCTCCGCGTCCTCCAAAACTATACATCCCACCTCCTTCGGCACCGGGGAATGCCGGAATCGTCGCCTGCGGAAGATCATAAGGCCGCCGCGCCCAGGGAATGTAAGGCCTCCCCTCCCGCGCTTCCTTCTCAATCTGCGGCAACGCCTTGCACCATGCCATATCGGAACGGGCATACGCCGCTTCCATCATTTTGCGGGTCTCCTCCTGCACTTCCTGCGGTACGGAAGGATATTGCCCGTAACTACACGGGGAGAACCCGCCCAGAAGCAAAACCAGAACAATCAATTTCTTCATCTGCAATTCTTTAGTTAATAAAACGGCTCCCTTTTCTTCGAGGCTTACCTTTTAATCAGTTTTTGATAACAAAGCCGGTTGGTGGCACTGTATCCTTTTACCAGATAGATACCGGGCTTCAGATGTCCTGTCTGAAATCCGTCAACTCCTATAGAATGGTAACAGGAAAAAATGATCCGTCCCGAAAAGTCACCAATTTCAATCCTGAGGATGGTATCATCTGATTCGATAAAAACCCTGTCATCCGCGGGATTTGGATAGAGCCTGAAAAGTTCCGTTCTTTTCGCCGCTGTTGCGCCAGTGATATGATCCTGCCTGTTGAGGTAGTTTTCCAGATTGCTGTAACCATTTGAAGCAATGATCCTGCCATCGGTGATGTCTTCGGGATTCAGGCCGTGCGAGATTTCCCATTCATCGGGAATTCCATCATGGTCCGTATCGGCAGGGGCATCGTACGATGTCGCATAGACATCCCATGCCGTTCGGGTCTCCCTTTGATCTTCAGGAACCAGGTTAACCGGCGTGTCAATGATTCCGGAGGGCACTCCCTTATCAGGGGTTACCTGTCCGTCATTTGTGGTGTAAAAATACCTGACGACCGGCACTTCCCTGGCTGCTTCGGCGATCACCCTCCGGTCGATGGTATCGCGCACCGGAAGGATGGCGCCTGCTGATCGCAACACGGAAAGATATGCCACGGCGGCAGTTTCGGTATAACGGGCATATTCTTCCAGGAGACCGTCGCTTTTAACAAACATCGTTTCAGAACGGATATTGGCAATACCTCCCACGCTGCTGCCATCCACCCCCAGCCAGTTGTCATTGGTCTTGGCTTCGCTGCCTTCCATGATGTTGCCGGTAACATACCATTTTCCGTAGCCGTCCACCTGAATACCGCTCCGGTTGTATGAAGGGCGGGCGAAATAAAGCGACGACGGCGTGGCCGGTCCGGGAATAAAATAGTTGTTTACCACATTGGTATGGCAGAATCCCTTTCCTGCCGTACCTTCCCATTCTCCGCCATAGAAAGCTCCTGAGCTGGCCCAATTGAAATTCACGTTGTTACGGTAATCTACCAGGGCTTCCAGGTCGTTACTGTTGGATCCGTTGATCCTCGGCATCCGGGAATTGTGATGTGCCAGCAGGTTGTGGTGGTAACTGGCATATTCACCTCCCCATTGGGTGGCATAGCCCCGGGCCCCTTTCTTATGCAGAGAATTGTAAAGGGATTCACTGATGATGCACCATTGTACCGTAATATTTTTATTACTGGAAAAATGGGTGGTCTCTTCAATGGCCCAGCTCATGGAACAATGGTCAATGATGAAATTACCCCCGTTCTCAATCCGCAGGGCAGATGTCTCCTGCCCTAATTCATCTCCCGGCCGGAAGCGGAGATGTCTGACAATCAAATTTTTCGACCCTCCTAAGTTCACCGTTGCCCCCCGGATGCAAATCCCGTCGCCGGGAGCGGTCTGCCCGGCAATGGTCATGTTGCTGCGGTTTACCCGGAGTTCACCCTTCAGGTTGATCACCCCCCCCACCCTGAAGACCACCGTAAGCGGTCTCTTAACACTAATGTTTCCCAGAATGGGATCCACGACGACCTCAATTCCCTGGGAAAAAGCCCATCGCAGACTCCCTTCCGGAGGATGGTCAAGGTCATCTTCTAGGTTGGTCACTTCCACAACCCTCCCGGTTTGTCCGTTGCCTCTTCCTCCCGAGGCGAACCTGCCATATCCTTCAGCACCAGGAAATGCCAATTGCTGCGCCCCGGAAATGAACGCGGCCGCCTCAAACATCAAAATGAAAAGAAATGATTTTAATTGTTTTGTCATACTTGTCACAAGAATTAACAAAAAAACCTTATTCAGATAGCGGGTCAAAGGTACCGTTGATCCAACCCAGGGTTTGTTCTACCGCCGGGCTTTTCTCCAGCATGGAGGAAGGAACGGCGAAGAAGTCGTACAGTACGGGGTAATAGATGGGTTGGCTCACCCCCTGATAGATATCGAGATTCTTATAGGTCACCCTGAAAAACTTGCCGAAACTTGCCGGATCGTTCAGATCGAGATGGCCATTGACCAACGCCGTGTCAATGCGGAGTTTTCCATACCAGGGAGAAGCCTCATCCTTGATTTCGCTGCTCCAGCCACTCAGTGCCGAATAGGTAAAGCCATGCCGCTGGGTTCCGTTCAGTTTTTTCACATACTGTCCCAGGTCGCTGCGGAACATCAGGCGTCTCCGGAGGTCCCAGTACCGTTTGTTTTCGAAGGCAAATTCCACCTGGCGTTCTATCATGATGATCTCCCGGAGCAGTTCTTTGCTCACATCCCCGGGGATGCCATACTCCCCGATTCCCGGTTCAATTCCCGCCCGGGCCCTGACCGCCCTGACTTTATCCAGGGCTTCGGAAGTCTTTCCCAGTTCATTGGCGCATTCCGCAAAATTCAGGAGCACTTCGGCATACCGGAGTTCTATCCAGGCGGTATTGGTCTGGGAAGTGTTCTCCCTGGCAATGGCTGAATCGGTAGCCTTTTTGTTATAGAAGCCGGTTGCCGTCACCCGGTTGTTTTCCTTCACATTCCGGAATGACCACAAGGTCGTTCCTTCCCGTCCTGTCATTTTCCACTCCGCCCCGTTGTACCCGACGGTCGCATAAAACCGGGGATCCCTGTTTTTCCAGAAACAGACGGAATCATATCCTGACTCCGGTTCAGCGATCAGTTTACCATTGGCCATGGGAAATGCCTTAACCAGTTCCCAGGTAGGGCTGAAGCCCCCGTTTCCGCCACCGGAAGGGGGACGAACCCTGCCTTCCCAACCCTGGGTGTATTCCGTGCCGGCTGAAAGGCTGTACCTCCTGAACAGGATGGCTTCCATGTTGTTGAGGACGTCACTGGTGAAAATCGTGCTGAAATCGGGATGCAGTCCCCGCGGGATTTTCATTTTTGACAACAGGTCAATGGCTTCCAGATTGGCTTCATAAGCGCGTTGCCACCGGTCTGATTTGCCGGCAGGATTAAAGAGCGGGCTGGCCCAGGTCAGCAACACACGGCCCTTGAAAGCAGCGGCAGCACCACGGGTGATCCTTCCCTTGTCCTGGGATAATTCCCAGTCCGCGGGGAGCTTATCGATGGCTTCGTCCAGGTCGGCCACGATGGCATCAATGGCATCCCCGGTTTTGCTGCGCGGAACATTCAGATCTTCGGAATAGGGATCCTGCACCTTTTTCACCATGGGAATCCCGCCATAGAGCTGTACCATCTCCCAGTAGCGCCATGCCCTGAAAAAGAGAGCCTGACCCGCAAGCCTGCCTTTCACTTCCTTATCCAGCGAACTTCTCTCCAATCCTTCCAGGGCAATATTGATGCGCCGTATCAACTCATACCGCGTTTTGTGAAAAA
>Ga0302240_1001319_pt1 | contig 20184 bp, 6 predicted proteins | sample AAG_UR_His_MG_FD_193538 | JGI IMG/M metagenome (GOLD analysis project Ga0302240, IMG submission 193538) | Enriched activated sludge microbial communities from anaerobic digester in WTTP, New Holstein, Wisconsin, United States - AAG_UR_His | ecosystem: Engineered > Bioreactor > Anaerobic >... | reverse complement strand
CTTTTTTTTTCTTGTTTTAGTCTTACCAATAGAATTTATAGTATATTTGTTCCGCTTTTTGCAACTTTATTTTTATTGATATGCAAATAATTTATTTTAATCATTTAATTATTAAACCTTAAAAAAGGAGGATTACATGTTATCTAAAGTTTACAAGTGTAAATTCCTGCTGGCTATGTTACTGGTGCCATTCTTGGCAACCGCGCAGCCAGCAGGTTGGGAAACAACAGAAACGTTGTTTACTCATGTTCTCTCAATCCCAGCTAGCGTTACGCCGGAAATTGATGGCGTACCTATTTCAACTGGCGATTGGGTTGGAGTATTTTACAATGATGGCGGGGTTTTGAAATGCGGAGGAAACGTTCAATACACCGAAGGTGTTGCAAATGCTTTTTCTGCTTTTGGAAATGACCCTACTACATCTGAAAAAGATGGTTTTGACCCAATGGAGTCATTCCTGTGGCGTGCTCATGTCGGAGGAGATGACTTCTGGTGTGAAGCTGAATTAGATGGACCAGAAACATTTACTGTTTTTGGTTTTACTGAAGTTATCAGCTTGATGGGACCAACTTTTTCTATCGCAGCCAGTGCCGATCCTACATTAATATGCGGATCGGGCGCTGATGTTACATTAACCGGAACCCTACTTGCTGGTGACCCTGTTGATACGTGGGAGTGGTTTGACAACGGAACTAGCCTTGGAACTGGTGAAACTTTTGTCGTTTATGTTGACAAGACGACAAATTTTAAAGTCGTAGCAACTTCAGGCTTATTGACTGCCGAAGCTTTTGTTACAGTACAGGTTTCTAATCTTTCAGCCGGTGATGATGCAACACTTTGCGCCGTTCCAGGTTTAGAAATTCAACTTGATCCTGTCGTGCCAACACACCTCTCTTTATTATGGGCAACAAATGGCACAGGTACTTTCGACAATGCATTTATTGCAAATGCTGTTTATTATCCTAGCGAAGCTGACTTAGCAGGCGTTGAGCTCACTTTAACTGTTGTAACCTTAGAGTGTGGCGAGCTTACTGAATCAGTTACCTTTGATTTTCAGGCTTCTCCATCCATCAATATCATTCCTGATTATGATTTCGTTTGTTTTGACGAAAATTACGATTTTACCGGAAAGGTGGAAGCTGAAAATTATGATATGATTCAGTGGTTTACAACCAATGGAGGAGGTACTTATACGCCAAATGAAATCGTGCTGGAACCTACTTATAATCCTTCACCAACTGTTGACTTACCACAGCGCTATGTTATATTAGGAGTTTCTGCTTCAGCTATTGATCCTTGTGAGGTGGCTGACGAAGATTTTATGTACCTTTTCTTTGTAGAGCCAACAAATGTGTTTGCAGGAGACCCAGCTGAACTATGTGTAACAGCCGAAACTGCGACCTATACATTTGATAACGCTGTAGTTGAATTTGATAGTTGGTATCCACCAGATGAAGCTACATTCCCTTATTTTGATATTGACATTACAAGGGTAATCCTATGGACATCCACAGGTGATGGTTCTTTTGATGATCCTGCCATTGCACAACCTACTTATTCTTTTGGTCCGAATGATCTTGAAAATTGCGGTTTGATTACCTTTACATTAACTGTTCATGTTGAGGAAGCTTGTGATCAAGTTGTTTCAGTAACTTCAATTTTCCTTCAAGCAGAACCCTCAATTAATATCATTCCTGACTCTTATACCATTTGCGAAGAGGAATGCATGAACTTTGAAGGGTTAGTAGAGGCTTCAAATTATAGTAGAATTCAGTGGTTTACAACTAATGGAGGTGGTAAATATGATGATGAAAATATTCTAGAACCGGAATATTGCCCAAGTCCCACTGTTGACTATCCTCAACAATGTATTACCTTAGGTGTAGCTGCAGAGGCAATTAATCCATGTATTGTTTCGGCAGAAGACTTTATGGAGTTATGCTTCCAGATGCTCCCAGTAGTTGTTGCTGGTGAAGATGCTACCGTATGTTCTAATGAGCTTTATACTACGAATCCAACTGTAGAAAATAGTAATGGACCATACCTTTGGACGGTAAATCCTGCTGATGCTGGTACATTCGCTGATGCTACAGCATTAGTAACTACCTTTAATCCAAGTCATTTATACGATGGGCAGACTGTTACCCTTACCTTAACTGTAGATCCTATTGAACCTTGCACTGATGGCGCATCAGGTTCAATGAATCTTTATATTGAGCATTCACCCTATGTTAATGCTGGACCAGACATGACTATCTGTTCAAATGGTACTGCCATAATTCAAGGTGAATGTCAAAATGTATCATTTACAATGTGGGCAACAACAGGAGATGGATATTTTGAATGTCCTGATTTTACCTGTCAGGAAGTTGAGTATTTCCCTGGCCCTGGCGATTTGGCTGCAGGATGTGTAACCCTTGTACTTATAGGCTATCCGCTTGAGCCATGTACCATGTATGTATTGGATAAAATGGTACTCTGTTTCGATCCTGAACCTATAGCAAGCGCTGGCCCCGATATGACTATTTGTGAAGGCGATGGTGCCCAGTTAGAAGGAACCGGCGAGAATATTTGCAATATTCAGTGGGTAACAGTAGATGGAACAGGAGAATTTAATGATGAGACTATTTTAACCCCAGTATATACTCCTTCAGCTGCGGATGTGATATTGGGTGAAGTTCATCTTAAGATGATCGTTGCCGGATGCGGCACATGTAGCGAAACTGTTCTCGAGCCGGAAATGACCCTTACAATCCAAAGAACTCCACAAATTACATTGGGTCAGTATCCTACAATTTGCGAAGACGGTTCGATACTTCTTGATCAAACTGAAGTATTGTACTATACGTCTGTTGAATGGAGAACAGAAGGTGATGGTACTTTTGACGATGTTGGATCATTAACTGCAACATATACACCTGGCCCTGAAGATATTGCAAATAATCATGCTGTTCTTTGCCTTACTGCATATCCTATAGGTCCATGCACCGAACCCGTTGAAGAATGTATTGAGATTGGTATTCAGCAATTGCCATATGTTAATATTATTCCTGAATCAGCAACTATTTGCGAAGGTGACGTTTTTGATTTTACCGATTTAGTTGAAGCTGGTAATTATGCTGCAATACAGTGGGCTACCACTACTGGTGGCGGAACCTTTACTCCTGGGGAAACCATTCTAGAGCCAACTTATCAGCCAAATGCTATAATTGATTGGCCACAAGGCTGTATAAAACTTATCATTCACGTTTCTCCGTTGGATCCTTGTACTATCACTGCAGTAGATTCTATGAACCTTTGCTTCCAGAAACCTGTTGTGGTTGATGCTGGCGATGATGCTACAATATGCGAAGATGGATCTTATACTCTAAACCCAACGATTGAAAATGGTGGTGATATTCTTTGGACAACAAGTGGCGATGGTACATTTGATGATCCTGGATTAGCTTCCGCAACATATACCCCAGGTCCTGAAGATATAGAATCAGGAAGTGTTGTTCTTACAATTGAGGTAGAGGGTCTTGCAACTTGTGACGATGTTTCTGATGAATTGACACTTTATATTCAATTATTACCAATAGCTAGCGCTGGAGAGGATCAAACTGTTTGCGAACAACTTTGTACACCTCCATGGACAAATACTCCTGTTCCTCTTGAAGGCGCTGTTCTAAATGCTTGTGGATCAGAATGGACAACCGCTGGCGACGGTACATTTAATGATGCTGGATCAGTTACCGCAACCTATACATTAGGTGATGGCGATATTGCTACTGGTCAAGTAATTCTGACACTCACAGCAATACCTTGTGATCCATGTACCGTTTCCGATTCTGATGATATCACTATTACAATTCAGCCTTTCCCAATTGCTGATGCAGGTCCGGATCAGACAATTTGCGAAGGTGAAATTGTACAACTTGATGGAGCAGCTCAAAATCATAGTGGCGTATTCTGGGATTATGCACTCCTTGGTGAAGGTGACGGCACTTTCAGTAATAAGCTTATCCTTAATCCTACATACACACCTGGTCCCGAAGATATTGAATTAGGTTATGTAGAACTTATTTTAGTAGCATTCCCCATCGAACCATGTACTTATCCTGATGCTGATAATATGACAGTGTTCATTATTAAAAATCCAGTGGTTAGTGCCGGTTCTGATGCAACTATATGCGAAGGCGAATCATACGAGCTTATAGACGCTGTTGCTGAAAACTATGAAGAGATTCGTTGGACTGCCGATCCTGCTGATTTTGGTGAATTTGATGACCCGACGGTTGTTAATCCAACATTTACTCCATTCCCTGGCAAATCAGGTTTTGTTACATTAACTATTGAGGCAATTGGTAGTCCACAATGCGTAGGTGCTGTAATTACTGATGATATGACTCTGTTTGTTAATGATGAACCTAAGATCAGCTTTGGTTTCAATGGTATCGAAGCCGGTTGGAATGCCGAGTTTGAATACTGTTACGGAACCGAAATAGGAATAACTCTTTATGCTTATTACGGTGGTACAGCGCCATACACTGTTACCTATACCGTTAACAGCGGCCCTGAAATTGTTGTTACTGATTTGGAAATCGGCGACTATATTGCTGCACCGCAAGTTTATGAGCCCGGAGTATATGAAGTTGTCGTAACTGCTATCGAAGATGCAAACGGATGCTTTGCCGGTGAAGAGTTCCTCTCACGTTGTAAAGCTATTATAACAGTTTGGGAAGAAGTTACTTTAGTTTGTCCGGATAATATTATTGTTGATAATGATGAAGGGTTATGCGGCGCAGAAGTTGAATTTGAAGCTGTAGTTGCTGGTGAGCCCGAGCCAATCAACGTTACTTACGTATATAATGGCGAAGAGATTACTTCACCCTATTTCTTTGAAGTTGGTACCCATACTGTATATGTAACAGTTGAAAATGAATGTGCTACATTAACTTGTACTTTTGAAGTTGTTGTTGAAGACATGGAAGAGCCTACTATTGATTGTGTGCTTGATCAGGATAGATTTACTGACCCAGGCGAATGTTTTTATACTGTAAATGGCGATGAATTTGATGCTGTTGCACTTGATAATTGCATAGGTGATGTAGAAATTATAAATAATATTAATGACCTTGCTACACTTGATGGTTATCAATTTGAACCTGGTGATTATACAGTGATCTGGAAAGCAACTGATGGAGCAGGAAATGTTGCAACGTGTACTTTCGATCTTACCGTTACTGATAATGAATTGCCTACAATTGAATGTCCGGATGATATATCTCAATTCAATGATGCTAAATTATGTGGAGCTTATATAGAAGATATTGGTTATCCAGTAATTGATGACAACTGCGGAGTTGTTACACCTACCAACAATGCTCCTGAAGATTTATTCTTCCCGGTAGGCGAAACCATTGTAACGTGGACAGTAACCGATATTCATGGTAATACAGCTACATGTACACAAATAGTTACCATTATAGATAATGAAGATCCAAGTATTACTTGTCCAAATATTATTGAGCAGTTAGCCGATGAGGGCGAATGCTTTGCTACAATAGACGATCTTGGCGAGCCTACTGTTGATGATAATTGTGAAGTAGAAGGTGTTACAAATGATGCTCCAGAAACATTCCCAGTTGGTATAACAACAGTAACCTGGACAGTAACTGATATTCATGGTAATACAGCTACATGTACACAAATGGTTATCGTTATAGATACTGAACCGCCAACAATCGTATGTCCTGAAGATATAGCACAGTCAACCGATGCTGGCGTATGCTCTGCTACAGTTGATCTTGGCGAGCCTGTTGTTGACGATAATTGTGGAATAGCTGAGGTAACTAATGATGCTCCAGCCACATTCCCAGTTGGTGTATCAATTGTAACATGGACAGTAACTGATATTCATAATAACGTAGCTACATGTACACAAACAGTTACCATTACCGATGATGAACTGCCAACAATAGTATGCCCGGATGATATAGAAGAGCCAGTTGAAGAGGGCCAATGCTATGCTATAATAGAAATGCTTGAAAATCCTGTTGTTGATGATAATTGTGGTGTAGAATCCGTTATAAATAATGCTCCAACATCATTCCCAGTGGGTGTAACAATTGTAACATGGACAGTAACAGATGTTAATGGTAATACAGCTACATGTACACAAATAGTTACCATTACAGAAGATGAACCGCCAACAATCGATTGTCCTGAAGACATAGTACAGACAGCCGATGAGGGCGAATGCTTTGCCACAATAGCTGATCTTGGCGAGCCTGTTGTTGATGATAATTGTGGAGTAGATGAGGTAACTAATGACGCTCCAGACACATTCCCGGTTGGTGTAACCACAGTAACCTGGACGGTAAGTGATATTAATGGTAATATAGCTACATGTACACAAATAGTTACCGTTACCGATGATGAAGCTCCTACAATCGAATGTCCTGAAGATATACTACACACAGCCGATGCAGGTCTATGCTCTGCTACAATAGCTGATCTTGGCGAGCCTGTTGTTGATGATAATTGTGGAGTAGAAGGTGTTACAAATGATGCTCCAGAATCATTCTTGGTGGGCGAAACCATTGTAACTTGGACAGTAACTGATATTCATGGTAATACAGCTACATGTACACAAACAGTTACCGTTACCGATGATGAACCTCCAACAATAGTATGCCCGGACGATATTACAGTTCCTAATGATATTGGATATTGCGGAGCTTATGTACAAGATCTTGGCGTGCCACAAGTTGATGATAACTGCGGTGTTGAAGGATATACCAACAATGCTCCTCAAGATTTCTACTTCCCAGTTGGTGTAAGCACAGTAACTTGGACAGTAACTGATATTTATGGAAATACCGCTTCTTGCGTCCAGACCATTACTGTTAATGATACTGAACCTCCAGTTATTACACTTATTGGCGATGATAATATAGAACTTTGCGAAGGCGATGAGTATGAAGATGCCGGCGCTGAAGCTATAGATAATTGCGATGGTAATATTACTGAAAATATTGTTGTTGTAAATCCTGTTGATACAAGTGTGCCTGGCGTTTATACCATTACTTATAATGTTAGTGACGCTGCCGGTAATGCTGCAGAAGAGGTAACACGCACAGTAACGGTTTATTCACAGCCGGTTGCTTTTGCTGGCGATGATATAACTATTTGCGAAACTGATGATTATACAACATCTTCAGCAACTGCTACTTATGCAAGCGGAGTATATTGGGAAACCAAGGGAGATGGATACTTTGAAAATGACAACGAATTAGAGACTGTATATTATCCTGGTGAAGCAGATTTAGAAGCTGGTTCTGTTGAGCTCTGTCTTACAGTTTATCCACTCTATCCATGTACAATAGCAGATGAAGATTGTATGATACTCTACTTTGATCCTGCGCCAACTGCTTTTGCTGGAGATGATGCAACGATTTGTGAAGGTGATGAATTTGAGCTTTCATCTGCTACTGCAGATAAATATAGCGCAGTGAAGTGGACTGGTGGAGATGGAGTATTTGTTCCATCAGATGATGTTCTTAACCCAACTTATCAACCAGGCGAAAATGATATCGCAGATGGTGGAGTAGATTTATGCTTAACTGTTTATGGTACTGGCGGTTGTATTAATAATGAGACTGAATCATGCCTTAATTTAGTAATTGTACCTAAGCCAGCAATTGATGTAGAGCCTGAGATCAAACTTGTTTGCAGTGATTACGATTTTGTTAATGAAGTATTCTTGCCAATACCGGTCAGCGCTAATGTTGAGAATGCCGTTAGCGTTCAGTGGTCAACTAACGGAGATGGTTCCTTTGATGATCCAACAGCTGCTTCTACAAACTACAATATCGGAACAAATGACAACTGGGCTCAGATGATAACTTTGACAATCAAAGCATTTGGACCTGGCTCATGCGAATTTGTTGCCGAAGAAACTATTGAACTCTATATCCCAACACAGCTTATTCTTATTGACGATCCTACATGGTGGGGTATATCATCATTTGTAGATAAGAGCGCAACACCGTTACCTGAAGTAATGGAGCCTGCTGTTCTTTATCCGGGATCCGATGCTCTTGTAATTTTAGAGAATAAGGCGGGAAAATATTTCTGGCCCGAGCCGACACCACCAATTAACCAAATCGGTAATTGGGGACCAATTGGTTATAAAGCTAAATTCAAGAAAGAAACCTGTATCCCAATTTATGGCGATGTAGTAACAGACTTAACCTTTGAAATTGGCGGACCTTTATTGTTTACTTACGTTCCAGTATTAACCAACGTAGTTACTCCAATAGCAGACTTGTTTGCTGGACATTTGGATGACATCTTGTTAATCTATGACTGGAATGAAGCAAAACTATGGAACGAGTTTGTATTAACGGAGCTCACTGATCTAATACCAGGTAAGGCTTACTTGCTTGTAAGAAAAGTTGGATCTGCACCATACACTGTTACATTCCCTGATTTTGATCCTAATGCTGGACATTCTGCAAAAGTTGCAACAAAGAGTGTGATGTCATTTAGCTCTCCATGGAATGAAGTTATTAATACATCTCAAGTACACTTTATCCTGTTTGCCGATCAGGTTATTAACCAACTGCAAGCTGGTGATGTCCTTGGCGTATTTAATTCATACGACCAGTGTGTTGGAGTTTCAGAATTCACATCTAGGGATAGCTTTATGAAGCTTCTGGCTATGGGAGATGATCCGTTGTCAGATAATATTGATGGCCTCCAGGTTGGTGAAAATATGACCTTCAAGTTATATCGTCAATCAACTGATGAGACATTCGATATTACTTTCACCTATGATACCGAGTATCCTAACTACGATAATACTTTCGAAGTAGTTGGCGTATCCTATGTAATTGGTATGAAAATGACTGCTACATCAATTGGTGTTACACCAAATGATATGAGCGTTAGTATTTTCCCGAATCCTGCTAATGATGTACTAAATGTTGTTTCTGATTATACAATCAATAACATCACTTTGGTGAATTATGTAGGACAAACGGTTAATACCATCCCAGTTAATAGCAACACGTACACGATAAATGTTTCAAATTATGCACCCGGAATGTATTTCGTGCGCCTTGAAACTACAGAAGGTACCGTAATAACTAAGAGAGTAACTATCAACTAATCATTAAATTGAATTCTTGAAAAGGGGGCTGACATTAGTTTGCCCCCTTTTTTTATTAAATTATTTTCTGGAAAAGCAGTTTGATTTTATAAGATAGATTAATTTTGAAAAAAAATAACAATCGTTTATTTTGATGAAAAACTGTTTTGTAAAATTTACGTTTATACTGTTTAGTTTTTTATTACTGCAAAAAGCGTTGTTACCCCAAGGCTTGCCGCCGGGATGGGATTACATTCCAACTCCTACTACCCATATTATTTCGATTCCACTCACTTCCGAACCAAATATTAATGGATATCAATTAAAGGCTGGAGACTGGATTGGTGTTTTTTATGTGAATGATTCCGGTAACCTTTCCTGTGGCGGCGCTGTGGAATGGACGGCTACGCAAAACACCGGTATTATTGCCTTTGGAAACGATTCATTTACCCCTGTCAAGGATGGTTTTTCAAATAATGAACTAATCAATTACAAAGTTTATTCATGGAATGTTCAAAGATCCTACGATGCTATAGTTACCTGTAATAATTCCTTACCTTCAACATGCCTTAATTTTATAGCAAATGGACTATCTGGTCTTGAAACTCTTAATTCTTCCGGCTTTTATCTGGTGATTGAAGCCTCTTCTGAAGATGTTTGTCAAGGAGAATCCGTACAGCTAAACGCAATTCCGTCAGGTGGCTCAGGTAATTATTCTTATAGCTGGACATCCGAACCGGAAGGTTTTACTTCTAACATTCCTAATCCAAGTGTTACACCCCAAGTTACGACAATTTTTAGTTGTGAGGTTACCAACGGATCAAGTAATATTACGGCAAGTATTACTGTAAATGTTGATTTGCCGCCAACAGCAAATGCCGGAAATGATCTAAGTGTATGTTATGGTCAAAATGCGCAGCTCTCAGGCTCTTCAACCAATGCTCAAACTTTTTTATGGACAACCTCTGGTGACGGAGCCTTTTCAAATAATTCGCTTTTAAATACCATTTATAGCCCAGGCACAAATGATCTTGAAAATGGCTCTGCCGAACTTTGTCTTACAACAACTGGAAGCTTATTTTGCCCCGCGGCAAACGATTGTTTAACTCTTACTATAAATCCTTTACCCAACGTTACTTTGGCGCCATTTCCTACTTTTTGTGCCGGCGATCCTCCAATTACCCTAACGGGTGGTTTGCCTGTAGGAGGAGTATATTTTGTAAACGGAACCCCTACAGTAACTTTTAACCCCTCAAATCCTGGAACATTTAATGTTGTATATAGTTACACCGATTCAAATGGATGCTCCAATAGCGCTAATGGGCAAATTTTAGTAAAACCTTTGCCTGTACTTACCTGTCCAACTGAGTTCGTTACTTGCTGTAATAGTAATCCAATACCTTTAAATATTGCTACTCCGCCCGGGGGAACTTATTCCGGTCAAGGTGTGGAAAACAATGTGTTTTATCCTGATTGTGCTAATATCGGTGTGTTCCCTATTACTTATACTTATACCAGTCCTACAACTGGATGTCAAAACACCTGCTCCTTTTCAATAATAGTAACCCCTTTGCCAGTTGTTACTTGCCCTGATGAAATTGAGGTTTGTTATAACACTGCCCCTTTTATATTAACCGGCGCAACACCCTTGGGTGGTGTGTATTGGGGAACAGGGGTTTCTAATAATATTTTCAATCCTCAGGTTGCAGGCATAGGAACACATCTTATTAATTATATTTTCACTGACGAAAACGGATGTGTAAACTCCTGTTCTTTCGATGTTCTGGTAAAGCCCTTACCAGCGGTAAATGCCGGCTTCCCGCAGGTTTTTATTCTTTTGCCAAACAATATTGTTTATTTGAATGACGCATCAGCATCTAACTTTGATAATATTTTATGGACAACCTCGGGTTCGGGTATTTTTAATGACTCCACAATTGTCAACCCTGAATATTACCTTAGTGAAGAAGATATTTTATCGGGTACTGTAACTCTTGCTCTTAGCGGGTATAACGAGTGTGGCATGTCGTCCGATAGCATTTTGGTTATTATTAACGAATGCCAGCCCGCTGTTATTGATGCCGGATCCGATACTGTTATTTGTGAAAACCAAACTTTGGTAATTAATGATGCTGCTGCACAATTTTATGAAACGCTTATTTGGTCAAATAATGGTGGCGACGGATATTTTGACGATGTTGGAATCATAAATCCTGTTTATACACCTGGCCCTACTGACATTGAGTTGGGCAGTGTTGTGCTTGTTTTAACAGCCTTTCCACTTGAGCCTTGCGACACGGTGTCGGATCAAAAAATATTAAATATCCAAAAATTGCCTTCTGCAATAGCCGGTACAGATATTATAATATGTCAATCTGAAGCTGCAAATCTTTCAGGATCTGCCGAAAACTACTCATTCATCTTGTGGTCAACTGATGGAGATGGTTTTTTTGAAAGCCCGTCATCGTTAAGCGCTACTTATAATCCTGGAATAACTGATATCACCAACGGACAAGTGGTGTTGAGTCTGACTGCTTATGCAATTAATCCATGTGCAGGTAATGTCTCCGACGATCTTAGCCTTACGATTGTCAAGAATCCATCGGTAAATGCAGGAGAAGATGTTACCATTGCTAAAGGGCAGGATGTGCAGATGAATGCCGCTGCCTCTAATTATTTCTTCATTTTATGGTCAACTTCAGGTGATGGTATTTTTAGCAATTATAATATTCTTGATCCTGTTTATACCCCTGGCGTTCTCGACATTCAAAATACCGGAGCGACCCTTACACTGTCAGCACATCCAAATGATCCCTGTCTTAATATTGCTGAGGATGATATAGTAGTAACTATAGACACTGTAACAACCATTAAGAATCTTTATCACAAACCAAAAATTAAAATTTTCCCTAATCCTTTTTCTGATTTATTGAAAATAGAGGTAAGAGGATTTGATAAGACGGCGATGGAAATAATGATCTTTGATCAAAATGGACATTCAGTTTTTAGTCAAAATGATATTGAGATTTATTTCGAAGAACATTTTATTAAGAGCATTGATTTCCGTCAATTTAAAAATGGGCTTTATCTGATTAAAATTAGAATAGGCGATTTTACATTTACCGAAAAAGTAAGTTTTATCCGATAATTTTTTTTATTTTTTTAGCATTTTTTTTAAAGAAGTTTGTTTGTGATTCGAGGAAATAAATTATATTTGCAATCAATATTGAACTGATTAAACATAAATAAAGTAAAAAATATTATTTTGTAAGTTAACAATCAATGTTTTATTGAGTTGTATGTTTTTAAGAAACTTTTCGAGTTTTGTTGTTTCGGTAAGCAGAATGATTAAATTTGATGTTTATTGAAGTGAATTTATTTTAAAAAAAGTTAAAATAATCATTAATAATAAAAATATTGTTATTTTTATGTGTTTGCAAAAAGCAGAATTTTTTAACCCAAATTTTAATACAAATCTTTAAAAAAGGAGGATTACATGTTTCAAAAGTTTTACAAATCAAGAGTATGGATTATGCTCTTTATGTTACTTCCCTTTATTGGGAACGCTCAAATTCCCGGCCTGCCCCCAGGATGGGGATTTACCTTGAACCCTTCATCTGCCACTTATGCAATACCCACCACCGTCGCTTTTAGCGGTGTTGACGCATTGCAAGCTGGCGATTGGATCGGCGCTTTTTACGATGACGATGGTACATTGGAATGTGGAGGCGCAATCCAATGGACTGGTACTGGTAATGTAGCGTTAGTCGCTTTCGGTAATGATATTTACGATCCAAACAAAAGTGGATTTGCTGAAGGAGAAGCCATTCAATGGAAATTCTACCGTACAGCCACCTCAACCGAAGTATGTGTGAAAGCATACGATGGCGATGGCGATGAGTTCTTTTTTGCCACAGGCGACATTAAAGCAGTAGCAAGCTTTGGATCATGCGCACCACCATTAGCTGAATTAACTCTGAATCTTGTTTCAGGATGGAACTGGGTTTCCTTCAATGTATTGCCCTTAGAGGGTAATGATCTTAACTCTGTTTTAGGTGATACTGGATATGCTGCGGGTGACTTTATTCAAATGCCAGGTGGTACTGCCGATTTTTATGAGGGCTATGGTTGGTTTGGTGATTTTGAAGTAGTTAGTCCAGATTTAATGTATCAACTCAAACTTGCATCCGCTAAAACATTAGTTGTATCTGGCGCTCCTGTAAATGTTGCTGAGCCAATTACTTTAAATCCTGGTTGGAACTGGATTGGATATAAACCACAGATGCCCTTGAATATTAATACTGCACTTGTTTCCCCATCTTTTGTTGGAGGTGACTTTATTCAGACTCCAGGTGCTAGCTGGGATTATTATGAGGGTTATGGTTGGTATGGTGAACAAGAAAATATGTTTCCTGGGCGTGGTTATCAAATTAAAGTTGCGAATAGTGGAACAATTACCTATCCGGAATCTGTTTCTTTAAATTTCCTCGATAATCAGACACAGGTAAAGACCGATGAAATTTCAAAAGCTATCGTTGGACGGGGAGCTCCTAATTGGCCGAATCCAATAGTTTATCCATTTTATCAAACAAATAAGTATCGGGTATTTATTGATGGTGAACCCATTACAGAATTGGGTAGTATGCTTTCAGCCTGGAAAGATGGAGAAATTCGTGGTAAAGCTAATTTACAGAGTCCACCGGTTGGTTTTCGTATCTTTTCAATACAAATGGGCTCAGAACTTACTGCAGAACCAGGATTTACTTTTTTAGCATATGATATTGTTACAGATAAGGTTTATGATATTCTGGAGACTCATGATTTTGTAGCTTATGATAACCAGGGGACTTCGTTAAACCCATTATCATTAACAGCAATTGTAGAAGGGGGTACTATTGATATTTGTGGTAATGTTACAGATGCCAATACCGGATTGCCAATTGCCGGCGCTGCAATTCAGGCTGAAACAGGTGAAGCTTCTTATGGATTTCCTGATTGGCCGAATCCAATAGTTTATCCATTTTATCAAACAAATAAGTATCGGGTATTTATTGATGGTGAACCCATTACAGAATTGGGTAGTATGCTTTCAGCCTGGAAAGATGGACAAATTCGTGGTAAAGCTAATTTACAGAGTCCACCGGTTGGTTTTCGTATTTTTTCAATACAAATGGGCTCCGAACTTACTGCAGAACCTGGGTTTACTTTTTTAGCATATCATATTGCTACAGATCAGGTTTATGATATTCTGGAGACTCATGATTTTGTAGCCTATGATAACCAGGGGACTTCGTTAAACCCATTACCATTAACAGCTATAATTAACTCCGTTGTTTACAATACTATCACTGATGCCAATGGTGAATATTGTATTGAGGATGTTCAATCCGGCATATACACAATTTCGGCTTCCGCCGATGGATATGAGCCAGCAGAGGTAACCGATGTAGTAGTGGGAGATGCGTCTATTGTTCAGGACTTTGAACTTGTGCCCATTATTACTTGTTTAGATGCTGAGATACTCAATTTTCCAGAATCATTATCTGATCAGTGCGTAGGTGAATATTCCATTGATTTCTCAGAGGTAGAGGCTCTTAACGGCGAGCCAACTTGGTCAGTTAATCCGGAAACAGCCGGAATCTTTGATAACCTTTTGTTCATTGCAAATCAAGATTATACAGGCGAGGTAACCATTTCGTTACTTGTTGTAGCTGTAGAACCTTGTCAAAATGCCTCTGCTGAAGTAACCTTTTCAGTATTTCCATTGCCGGTTGTAGAATGCCCGGATGATATGGAAGTTTATTTGGCCGATCTTCCAATTAATCTGCAAGGTGCATCACCAGTAGGTGGTTTTTACAGTGGTACAGGTGTTGAGGAAGGTGTTTTCTCTGTAGTAGAACCTGGTCAATATGAAATAACATATACATTTACCGATGAAAATGGATGTACGGGATATTGTACATTTATGATTACCGTATTACCTGACGTTATTGTGCCTGAATTGGTATTTGGTAACTTACACTGGCCTGAAGAAGCTAATATTTTTGTTGGAGGATATTTCACAGCGTACGGACAGGTTGTTATTGAAAATGGAATTTTGGGTGAAAATGGTTACGAAGGTTTAGTTGTTGATTTTGGTATTAGTGAGGAAGATACCAATCCCGAAACATGGACGAACTGGTATGCTGGAGAATATTCTGGCATTAGCGGATATACCGATAGACCTGAATATTCTGCTGAATTAGGCAATGACCTCGCAGAAGGTACATACTACTATGCAGTAAGATATACATTTAATGATATTTTCTACTATGGAGGTTATCCGAACGGTTTCTGGGATGGCATTGATAACGTGTCCGGTATATTGACCGTTAGTGCAGAAATTCCTGAATGCTCAATTGACTGGGCTAATGTTCAGTGGCCCGAATCGGGTGAGATTTACGTAGGCGATGACTATGTAGTTTATGCTCAAGTATATTCAGAAAACTTTGAAGGACAGGTAATCCCTGGCTTAACAGCCTGGATAGGCTATTCCGATGAGGACGTAGATCCTTCATTATTTACAAATTGGATAGAAGCTACATTTAACGTGTTTGTTGGCAATAATTCTGAATATATGGCCAATATTGGAGCGTCTATTATTGTTGAAGGTACTTATTACTATGCAAGCCGCTTCCAGTGCGAAGGTGGTGATTTTGTTTATGGTGGCATAGGTGGTCTCTGGGAATCTAATTCCGGCGTACTAACTGTATTACCGTTTGAGTGCGAAGTGGAATGTCCGGCAGATTTCGATATTTGTATTAATGCTGAACCTATCATTTTGACCGGCGCTGAACCGGAAGGTGGCGAATATAGTGGTATTGGTGTTGTAGATGGCGTCTTCTATCCGGAAGAGGCAGGAGTTGGTGAGTTTGTGATAACTTATACCTACGAATGTGAGGGCGGCATTGCTGAAGCCATAGGTGGAGATATTGCTACCTGCGAATTTGTTATTACCGTATTAGGTCTTGTTACTGTTGAATGCCCTGAAGATCAAGAGCTTTGTTTCGATGATGAGCCATTTGTATTTGGTGATTTTGTATTCGATCCTACGGAATATGATCCAGGCGTTTACGACTTTACATTTACCGAAGAAGGTCCTTGCAACACTGCCGAGTGTTCATTTACAATCACAGTAATTGGACCGGTAACTGTTGAATGCCCTGAAGATCAAGAGCTTTGTTTCGATGATGAGCCATTTGTATTTGGTGATTTTGTATTCGATCCTGCGGAATATGAACCAGGCGTTTACGACTTTACATTTACCGAAGAAGGTCCTTGCAACACTGCCGAGTGCACATTTACAATCACTGTAATTGGACCGGTAACTGTTGAATGTCCGGAAGATCAAGAGCTTTGTTTCAACGACGAACCGTTTGTATTTGGTGATTTTGAATTCGATCCTGCGGAATATGAACCAGGCGTTTACGACTTTACATTTACCGAAGAAGGTCCTTGCAACACTGCCGAGTGTACATTTACAATCACAGTAATTGGACCGGTAACTGTTGAATGTCCGGAAGATCAAGTGCTTTGCACTAATGACGAGCCGTTTGTATTTGGTGATTTTGTATTCGATCCTACGGAATATGAACCAGGCGTTTATGACTTTACATTCACCGAAGAAGGTCCTTGCAACACCGCCGAGTGCACATTTACAATCACTGTTCTTGCTGCGCCGGTTATTGTTGAGCAGCCTTCAGATATCAGCGTATTATATGGAATGAATGCTGAATTTTCAATAGTTGCTGAGTACGTTGACGCATACCAGTGGTTTGGTCCTAATGGATTGATTGCTGGCGCTGAAGGAGCGTCGCTTCTTCTTGAAGCCGTTACTTTGGCCGATCAAGGCGAATACTACGTTCAGGTTACAAATGAATGTGGTGTGATCTCATCTGAGGTTGTTACACTAACTGTTAATCCGTGGACGCAGGTTATTGATTTGGGTGGCCCTGTTAATGGCGCTTCAACCTACTTAAGCCTGGTTGAAGATGATTTGGCAACCATTTTTGATCCTGTAATGGATGATTTACAATATGTTGAGTTTTATCAACCTAATAAGGTATTCGTTCCTGGCTCCCTATCATTCCCATTTACTGAAGAGCGTGGTGCAAAGGTTGGTTTGAAGAGCGGATATCCAACTTCAGTTACCGTTACCGGTTATCCAACTTTAGGATCAATTGTTAATTTGCCTGCAGGTTGGTCAATTATGCCAGTTTGGAGTCAAGGCGTTGTTTTGGCTGAAGATGTATTTGGACCACTTGGAGCAAATCTTATTATGGCAGTTAGTATTGACTATTCAGGAGTCTATTGGCCAGCATACAACATTAAAACTTTAGAACATCTTGTTCCTGGTAACGCCTATCTGGTAGCCCTTGGTGTAGCCGGAACTATTGATTTTGATGTTCCATTGTTGAAAGCTACAGCTCCTGGATATAATTCATTACCAGCTAATAAGACTTCATGGAATACTGTTGAAATGACCGGTGTACAGCATATTATTGCTGTAACAAAAGATGCATTGGCTCAATTGAAGATTGGCGACGTGCTTGGCGCTTTCAACCAAAATGGTATGATAGCCGGTATGTATGAAATTACTGAACGTTCCAGCAATATAGCCATAAGAATCTATGGAAACGAATTCACAGCAAATAATGTTAATGGTTTCGCCGAAGGTGATTTCTTAACATTTAAAGTGTATCGTAATGGTGAAATAATTGATGTAACTTCGATATTTGACCAGAATCTGCCGAATACCTGTTTCTTTACAGAAAATGGCATGTCAGCAATTGTTGGATTCAAAGCCGAAGCTACCTCAGTTAATGAATTTAATGCTGATCTTGTTGCAAACCTCTATCCAAACCCAGCAAAAGATTTCGTTACTATTGAAACTAATTTCGATATTAGAAATCTGAAAGTTGTTAACTATGTTGGTCAGGTAGTACTTGATCGCAACATTGATCAGAAAGGCTATCAAATAAATACTTCCACTTTCGGCCCTGGTATTTACTTCGTTCAAATCCAGACACCGGATGGTGTTGTTATTACAAAAAGACTTACTGTTAATTAAATAGTAGTCCTCATACTTTAAAGGGAGAATCAGAAAAGGTTCTCCCTTTTTTGTTTTACTTTTAATTTTTGTGTAATGTTTTCTTAATTTTGCTCACTGAATCTTTAAAATTATTCTACCATGAAATCTTTTTCAGCCATTTTAGCTTGCCTATTGATTGTTATGTTTGTTGATGCTCAAGAAATCAATAAGGTTGTTTTCGACTCAGAACTTAACCAAGAGGTACTTATAGGCGCATGTAACAGAGTAGGGCTACAGAATGATCCCTTTAAACAATGGTTCGATGCAGGATATGAAAATTACAAGCCCGATGCCAATACAATAAAGGAGTTGAAAAAGCTAAAAAAAGACTTTTCCGCTACCATTATAATTGGCACTTGGTGTAAGGATACGAAAGAACAGATGCCTCGTTTTTATAAAATTGCAGATGAGATGGGACTGAACGAAAAAAATATACGCCTGATAGCTGTAAATCGTTCGAAATCTGCAGGTGATGTCAATACTGAAAATTTTAATGTAACGAAAATTCCGCTTTTTGTTTTTTATAAAGGAGATGTTGAGGTGGGAAGAGTAATAGAAACACCTACCTTTTCACTTGAGAAAGACATGCTTTTTGTTTTAATGCAAGCACAGTAATTGTTGATCAATGAAGATTTTAAACTCTGTTGCCGACGTTAAAACTTACATTTCGACTATAAAGGCATTGGGGCGCTCTATTGGATTCGTACCAACAATGGGAGCCTTACATGAAGGGCATCTATCTCTTATAATTCGGGCGCATGAAGATAATGACATCACCGTTGCGAGTATTTTTGTAAATCCAATACAGTTCAATAACAAAACTGACTTGGCAAAATATCCGAGACCTATTGAAAAGGATATCCAGAAACTTGAAGAGATTGGATGCGATATGCTGTTTTATCCTACAGTTGAAGAGATGTATCCTGAGCCTGTATTCGACAAGTATGATTTTGGCCAGCTCGACAAAGTGATGGAAGGTAAATTCAGGCCTGGTCATTTTAATGGTGTAGCTGTTGTTGTAAGGAGGTTATTTGATATTGTTACACCCGACAAGGCTTATTTTGGTATGAAGGACTATCAGCAACTACGTATTATACAAACCATGGTCTCTACTTTGAAATTGCAAATAGAGATTATTCCGTGTCCAATTATTCGCGAAAAAGATGGATTAGCTCTTAGCTCGAGAAATGTCAGATTAACAAAAAAACAACGCAGCATAGCTCCAGCCATTTTTAAAGTGTTATCCGAGATAAAAGATAATGCTAGAAAGACTACTGTAGAAGAGGCTGAGAATTGGGCAATTTCAAAACTGAACAAGTATGATGAGATGTTTGTTGAATATCTGTCTATTGTGGATTCAGAGACATTACTCCCTATTAAAGATTGGGATTCTACAAGGAGTTGTTTGGCTTGTGTTGCTGTTTTTCTTGGAGAGGTCAGGTTGATAGACAACGTTATGATTTTTTAGTAATTTTGCTGCCTTATGCAAATTGAAATACTTAAATCGAAAATTCACAGGGCAACGCTCACCGGCGCCAACTTGAAATATATCGGTAGTATCTCCATTGATGAAGAGCTGATGGAGGCTGCCAACCTTATCGAAAATGAGAAGGTACATGTTTATAACATAACCAATGGCGAGCGCCTTGAGACATATGTAATTAAAGGAGTGCGGGGCTCGGGGCAAATATCGCTAAATGGAGCTGCAGCACGAAAAGCTGAAACCGGCGATCTCGTTATAATCGTTTCGTACGCATCAATGGATTTTGAAAAAGCTAAATCATTCAAACCGCATATTATATTCCCTGATCATAACAACAAACTGAGTTAAAAATTGAAAAGAAGAATCTTTTCAGCATTAAAGATCCTGTTTTTCCTCTCAATCGGGGTCTTTTTTATCTGGATATTTGTAAGAAAA
>Ga0302240_1001318_pt1 | contig 20197 bp, 17 predicted proteins | sample AAG_UR_His_MG_FD_193538 | JGI IMG/M metagenome (GOLD analysis project Ga0302240, IMG submission 193538) | Enriched activated sludge microbial communities from anaerobic digester in WTTP, New Holstein, Wisconsin, United States - AAG_UR_His | ecosystem: Engineered > Bioreactor > Anaerobic >... | reverse complement strand
CCTGCTAAATTGAAAGTGGCTATGTGGGATACAGAAAAGAATGAAGTGATTTCACAGGAGAAGCTTTTAATAGCCGATAAGACATCAGATAATGCTGAAGACAGAGAACTGAAGCTTAATCTCACTTTAAAGCCGGGAGACTATATTAAAGGGAAAGACTATTACTTAAAAATGATAGATAGTGAAACAGGTCTTGAGACAGGCCATTCAGTTCCATACCAGATAAATATTGCCATAAGTATGGATTTCGGGGATTTTCTGTAGGTGTTGAATTAGATTTCAGCTGTCAGCAGAAGGAGCAGTGAAGGCTGACTGCTGATCTGACTGAAAGGAAGAGAATTATGACCCTTGATGAAAAATTAAATACAGTATTTCCCGGCAGGGTTGTAAGAAAAGACCTTACAAAACTCATTAAAGAAGGACAGAATGTACCTATATATGTTCTGGAATACCTGCTTGGTATGTATTGTGCAACCTCAGAAGAAGGCCTTATACAGGAAGGCATGGAGAGGGTTAAAAACATCCTGTCCAGTAATTATGTCAGGCCTGATGAGGGAGAGAAAATTAAATCCAAAATCAGAGAAACAGGCCGTTATACGGTAATAGATCATGTGGGTGTAAAACTGAATGAAAAAAGAGATGTTTATGAAGCGTCTTTTTCCAATCTGGGAATAAGAAACGTGACAGTTGAACCGGATTATGTAAAACAGTATGAAAAACTTCTCTGTGGCGGTATCTGGTGTATATTGCAGATGGAATATGCAGTGGATGAGCACGGAAAGGAGAGTCCCTTTAAAATAATGAGCCTGAAGCCCATACAGATGCCGAATATGGATATGGAAGAAATATTCCAGGGAAGAAAAGAATTTACAAAAGATGAATGGATAGATGTTCTTATCAGATCTACAGGCATGGAACCGGCCAGGTTTGATAAAAATCTTAAATGGCATTTACTTGCAAGACTTATACCTATGGTGGAAAATAATTATAATGTCTGTGAACTTGGACCGAGAGGAACCGGAAAATCTCATGTATATAAAGAATTATCTCCCAATTCAATTCTCATATCAGGCGGACAGACAACTGTGGCAAATCTCTTTTATAATATGTCTACAAGGTCTGTAGGCCTTGTAGGGTTATGGGATGTTGTAGCTTTTGATGAAGTTGCCGGTATAAAATTTAAGGATAAAGACGGTATACAGATAATGAAGGACTTTATGGCATCCGGTTCTTTTGCCAGAGGTAAAGAAGAAAAGAATGCCAATGCCTCTATGGTGTTTGTAGGGAACATTAATCAGAGTGTAGAGGTTCTATTGAAAGTTTCTCACCTCTTTGACCCCTTCCCTGAAGGTATGAATCAGGATACAGCTTTCTTTGACAGGATGCACCACTATATACCGGGATGGGAAATACCAAAGATGAGGCCTGAATTCTTTACAGACAGCTATGGTTTTATAGTAGATTATGCAGCCGAGTTCTTCAGGGAAATGAGAAAGAGAAGCTTTACAGATGCAATATATAAATACTTCAGACCGGGAAATAATCTGAATCAGAGAGACACCATAGGGGTAAAGAAGACCTTTTCCGGTCTTATGAAACTTATCTATCCTGATGGAGTATATACAAAAGAAGATGCGGCAGAAGTGCTGGAATATGCCCTTACAGGCAGAAGAAGAGTAAAGGAGCAGTTAAAGAAAATGGGAGGTATGGAGTTTTATGATGTAAATTTTTCTTATATAGATAATGAGAGCCAGGAAGAACATTTTGTATCAGTCCCTGAAATGGGAGGAGGAAAACTAATCCCTGAAGGTATAGGAAAACCCGGACAGATTTATACTGTTGCTACAGGTGATGCCGGAAGAAAAGGTGTATTTAAAATGGAACTCCAGGTTGTTAAGGGAAGCGGTAAGTATAGTAAAACAGGGCTCGGATCAGTTTCAGGCGCAAAAGAAGGAATAGAGATAGCCTTCCAGTACTTCAGAGCCAATGCAAAGAAGATAAGCGGCCAGATAAGCACAAAAGAGATGGATTATCATCTGAATGTTCAGGACCTTCAGGGAGTTGGGATGAGTGAAGACTTAACACTTACTGCAGTAGTTGCTCTATGTTCGGGGGCAATGAATATCCCGGTGCAGGAGTCTCTTGTAATACTTGGTACTATGACTATAGGGGGGACTATCAAGAAAGTTTCAAACCTTGCTGATACTCTTCAGGTCTGTCTGGATGCAGGGGCGAAAAGAGTGATAATGCCGGCCAGCAGTGCAGGGGATATAAGTACAGTGCCGGCCGAATTATTCTCTAAATTCCAGATCAATTTTTACAGTGACCCCGAGGATGCAGTGAGGAAAAGCCTGGGTAAAATCTGATAAAAAATTATATAAACCTTATAACCTTATCCTCCTGGAGTATTTTTTTAAGCTTTTCCTTTAAATTATCTATATATTCCTCAAGATCACCCTCAGTTTCGATAAGCCCTTTACGTTTTGGGAAATCCCCTGTTTTTATCTGTTCCACTTTCTTTACAGGCTTACCAGTCGCCCCGGACTGCTCTCCTTTATATTTTCCTATTTCTTCATCTATCTGCTTTAAAGAAACAGACTTCCATTCTTCAATCTCAGCATTAAGGGCCTTGAATTTTACACAGTCCTTAACATGCTCCACCTCTGCAATCTGCCGGGTGTAATAGGAAATGATACTCTCAGAAAAGGCTGGTTTGAGAAAGGACTTATTCCTTTCCAGAATATCCCTTATATCCTGAAGAACAACCTGTATTTTATCAATAATGTTTTTCCTGTAATCCTCTAAAACCTTACTGTGCTGTTCTGTTATACCTGCAGTCAGGAGAGGTAAATCTTTTATGTCATTGTACGGTTCTTTCAGGCTGAATATCCTGTCCATTTCTTCCAGATTCCTCTTTGCCTCTTCAGTGAGATAGGGTTTGTCATTTGAAAATCTCTTGTAATCATCCAGGGCCTTATTAAATGCTCCAACCTGACATTCAAAGAAAAACCTTACAGGTTCTATATCTTCAGCAAGATCCTTTAAATCTTCTTTATTATGTATCAAAGCCTGGAAAAATTGAAGTTCATCGTTTATATACAGGATTTTCTCCAGAAGCTTTATCCCGTCTTCAATAACAGGTCTGCCGGGATATAACCTGCCTGCTGAATATAATGCCCTGTAGTCTTTTAACTCCTGGTGAAATCCGGTAATTACCTCTTTTGCTTTATTGAAGAGCCCTTCAGGATCATCCGGCAAACTGGCAGTTCCGAAGGCATCCATTATTATCTTTTTAACCTGGATTATAACTTCTATGGATACTCCGGGTTTCGGTTCCAATAGTACCTTTTCCCCGTAATCCCTCTTTGTAAAATAATCAGGGATAGCTTTCTTATCCCTTACATACTCGTTTTGATACCTGACTTTTATATCCCCCAGTGTAAAGAGAGACGCAATCAGGCCAGCTATATCAAGATCAGACCACCCGTAAGGTTTTTTACTGTATTTGTCTTTAATGGCCTTTACAGTAGTCTTTAAAGACCTTTCACCCTGCCTCTCAATAAAACCTTTTATATCATCAGCAGCAAGCTTATTGCTGTCCCACTGAGTCTGTCTGAATAAATCCAGATCATTTGCGTTTAATATCTCATATAAATCATCTGCATAAACTATATGTTTCTTCACATAGTCCACTTTAGAATATACATTTTCCACCATTTTATGGAGGGCATTGTTTATAATGTCCTTTGCGCTTCCCCCATTAATATCAACCCGATCTCCGCATAAATAGATGGTGCTGTTTTCAATTGCCGTCTCTATAAGTGATTTTACCCTCTCTTTTATCTTCTGAACCTCTGAATTTTTATGATCTATTATTTTCTGAAGGGTATCACTCTTTTTAAGAGAAGCCCTGAGACCTGTGTATTTCATTATTTGAAGTATTCTCTTTATTTCATCCAAAAAAGTTCCATCCTGAGGGAGTTTTATTAAAATTCCATCTGCAGAAGCCATTATCATATTAAAATTAGAAGAAGAATAATTCTCATCCCAGGGAGTCATAATCTTAACAGTAATCTCATGGCCCTGGCTTCCCCTGTTATATTCATCCACCCGGGAGTTGAAGGAATAGTGATTACTATTGCTGTATTTGTATTTTTTATCCTTATAGATATCTTCAAAAATGATGTTTGCCCCGTACTCAAGGATGTTCTGTTCATCTATATCTATGCTCTTTATCTCTCTTTCAACATCCTGTTCTTCATCTGTAAGAAACTCATACTCGTCAAAGTTCTTTTTCACAAGTGTTTCCGATACAAGTCTTTCAAGGGATTCCTTTATACTGTTCCTTAAAATGATTTTATCTTCATCTATACGGGTTATACTCAGGGTAATAAGGTTTTCCACATTAGGCCTTATCTCTTTTATGTATTTAATCATAAAGAGGATTTTCAAAAGCTCAATATCTTCACTGTTCAGGCGGCTGTTCTCCCCGGCCTGGTTGATAGTCCTCTTTATACCTGAATGGAGAAAGGTCTCTATAGATTTATAGAAAAAAGAAAAAGGAACAAGTTCCCCTGTCTCCCCCTCTCCTATCATTTTACTTGCATCCTGAAAAGCACTCAGCATGGACCTTTCTCCTTCAGACAGATGTGCCCCCGATGCCCCTATCTTCCTTATCTGCTCAAAAACCTTCTGGACAAGATTAAACTGGTAGGGAATAAAAGGATAGACCTCTACAAATTCTTCTGATGAACCATAAGACTTCATCTCTGCCGTTGCCGATGAGAAACTTATCAGATTGCGGAGTATTGTTTTTTTTTCATTATAGTAAAGAGATAAATAATCTTTAACAGGATCTTTTTTTTCCAGGATACGCTTTTTAATAACAGCATCGGTGTTGTTGCTGGAAAGAGTAAGCATTGTGGAAAACCGGCCTTTAATCTTTGAGAAATCCCTGCCCTTAAGGTTTGTAATGGCATCAATGGCTTCCTGTGATGTCACTACTATCCAGGCCCTGCCATTAAGAATTCTGCCAAGATCCTCTGTAAGGGTCTGGAGGTTAAGCATCAGGTCAGTACTGTCACCTATATACTGACCTATCTCATCAACAAGGAATATGATCCTGTGATCTTTACGGGAATTGCAGTAATCCAGAATGATTTTAGCAAACTTCTCTATACTGAGGGTATAGTTACTCTCTCCCGTGTCAAACCATTTTTCAGCAGTCTCTTTTGACATACTGGAAACCTCTTCAAGAGCCTTAAGGATATTATCCTTGTCAAAGTAGAAGGCTCCCCTGTTCTCCACCCAGTCCTGACCTGTGATTTCTCTGTATTTTTCCTTAAAAGACTCATAGTATCCTCTTTTATCCATTTCCCTTTCAAGTTCCGCAAGCCAGGGTATTTCTCCACAGTAGCCCTGCATGTCGTCAAAAACCTTCATAAAGACCTTTACTATGCCTTCTTTGTCTGATTTATTCAGAGCATCACTTTTAGAGTCTATATTAAAGAGGATTACATCTGTAGTACCTTTTGTAATAGCCCTCCTGATATCAGATAAAAGCATTTCATCCTGAAATTTATCCTGAAAGAATTCAAAAGCATGTTTATTGTTTACTTTTTTATTGGACAGGAGGTACGAGAGGATTTTAATGAAATGACTCTTGCCGGATCCGAAGAAACCTGATACCCATACACCTATTTTATCTGTTTTATAATCAAGAGTTTTTATATAAGAAGAAAAAAAGTCATGGAAATGTTTATCCATTTCCTTTGTTACTACATATTCATCAAGTTCCTGATAAACATTTTCACTGTCATCCTGTTCCACTTTAATAACACCGTTAATGTTTCTGTAAATATCTTTTTGAAAAAGGTCTTTAATTTGCACTGTCATCCCTCCTTTTTGAGTTATTCTATCAGCTTGAAAGCTCTGTAGTAATTATCATCTCTGAATTTACCAAATAACTGAAGTTCTACCCTGTCATATCTGCCGGGGAAAAACATAATCAGAGGAATTTTATCAAGGACATGGTGGAGATTATTAAGTATTGTATGAGAGCGGACCAGAGGCCAGACTTTCCCGATACCTGTGAGAAAAACGAGGTTATAACCTTCTACCTTCTGTTTTATAATCTTTGTGAAATTCTCAGCCTTTAATAAAGGAAACAGGGCCTTTCTCAATTCCTTTTCTCCCTTATCCCTTTCCACAGGGGCTACTTTATGAAAGATATTTTTACTCTTTAATAGATCCAGCATAACTTTATACAGGTCTATTTCTACAGGTTTTATATCCGAACCCGCCAGTGTCAGCTGTTTGAAAATATATTTAACATAATCCCTTATAAACATTTCTTCTTCCGGCGGATAGTCAAAAACATAAAACCCCGTTTCATTGCCAGAACCCAGGTTTTCAAGAAACTCTCTGCTTCTAATTTTCTTGAGGATCTTTTCCAGGTTCTCTTTAGTTTTTATCATAAACCCTCCAGGCAATCCAGAAACTGCCTTTCTCCTTTATCCATAAAATGGGCTTTCAGGTCAGGATGGAGCATTTTTCTCTCCAGGGTTTTATCTCTCCTGAGAATGTCTGTTTCAAATAAAATATTTTTTATTACATTCTTTAATTTTTTAACAGTACTTTCCCCCCAGGCTGCCGGTGTCTCATCTTCTTCTGCCTTTCTCTGAAAAAATAGGCTTATATCCATATCTTCAAGATAATCCTGTCTTAGAATGAATTTTTCTTTTACCACTTCTTCCATAAATTCATAGAACAGACGGTTTGTTTTATATATAGTAAAAAGAGTGATGATTTTCCCGGTTTCACTCAGTCCTTCTGAGAGAAGTTTTAAGAGATAATTATCAAGGAAGGCCAGTCTTTTTTTTATGGCAGCTATCCTTTTGCGGATTCTATTTTTAGTTTTGTATTGATACAGGTTTTCTTTATAGATTTTTTCTTTTACTTCTTCTTCTGACAGGCCGGAAAGGATGAGGGCAGCTGTCTCTCTCATTTCGAAATAAAGAAAGGGCTCTCCTGTTAATGAAGCCGAGTATGGAATAGTGGCGGATGTTATATCTTTCATAATCTACCTCTCATATAAAAACAAGAAGTGAAACAGGCCTGTTATCATCCTTTAGCCGGAAGAATTGCATAAATAATCTGGAGGAAAGAGCAGACCTTAACTTCCCCCGACTTAGATCGGGGGAAGGTGGCTAAAATTCCTGTGGTAATTCTTTTATCTGGGCATAGGTAAATACAGGACCATGTTTACATACATAAATATGACCAATATTACATCTTCCACATTTTCCTATACCGCATTTCATTTTCATTTCAAGGGTTGTTATAATATCTTCCGGATTAAAACCCATTCTTTCTAAAGCCTGGATTGTGAATTTTATCATTATAGGAGGTCCGCAGGTTATTACCTTTGCATTTTCTTTAGAAGGATTTATCTCTTCAAGAATAGTGGGTACAAAGCCGATTTTCCCTGCCCATTCAGGTGTTTCACCACCGGGGTCAACAGTGAGTATAAGATCTGTATCAGGTGCTTTATACCATTTCTTAAGATCCCTTTCATAACAGAGATCAGCAACAGATCTCGCCCCATATAGTATTGTTATTTTCCCGTAGTCTTCTCTTTTATCAATGACATATTGAATAAGGCTACGAAGAGGAGCGAGGCCAATTCCACCTCCTACAAAGATTAAATTCTTACCTTTTAATTCATCTACAGGGAAATGGTTGCCGTAAGGCCCTCTGAATCCTATAGTATGGCCTTTTCTTAATTTATGAATTGTTTCTGTAACTTTTCCGACTTTCTTTACACTGCAGTCCAGGAATTCCTTTCTCGTAGGGCTTGAACTTATACAGAAGGTAGATTCTCCTTCTCCAAAGACTGAAAATTCACAGAATTGTCCCGGTTTGAAATCAAATTCCTTATGGAGTTTTTCATCGGCAAGTTTAAATCGAAAGGTTTTAGTATCAGGGGATTCCTCGATAACCTGATGAATTATTGCTTTATGAGGTACATATAGGCTACTCATGTTCTGCTCCCTTCTCTATTAACTGAAGAGTTTTTACAAGATCCATACCGGCGGGACATTCAGCTATACATCGGCCACACCCAACACAGGAAATTGTGTCAAAATTCTTTATATAATAATTGAATTTATGAAATATCCTCTGGCGATATCTCGTTTTTTCATCCTCTCTGGGATTGTGTCCTCCTGCCATTTTTGTAAAATGACCGAACATACAGGCATCCCAGCACCTTATCCTTTTTCCTTCTTCGTAATTTCCTTCATCATTTATATCAAAACAATGACATGTAGGACACAGATAGGCACAGGCGCCGCAGTGAATACATTTTACAGAGATTCTATCCCAGAGTTTACTGTCAAAGATACAATCCATATTTTCAGTTACTTTTTTTATATCAAATTTTACAGGCACTTGTTCCATAATTTCTTTCTTTATCTTTTCAACCTTATCTTTATCCTCTTTTTTAGCTTCCGTAAAAAGGTTATTATTATCCTGGAGGATTTGTTTGCCTTTTTCACTTTTACCTTCTATATAATAGGTTTCTCCTGTATCTGTGAAGTGAATATCGGTGCCATCTGCATCATAGGGTGTACCTTCCACTGAGGTGCAGAAACAACTCCAGTCAGGTGTATTACAGGTTATAGAAATAAGTAAAGTGTTATTTCGTCTTTCGAAATATAGTTCGTCTTTATAATCCCAGCCAAAGAGTTTATCCAGTATCTTTATAGCTACTGCATCACAGGGATGTATTCCTACTATGGCTTTAGGTTTCTTTTCTACTTCAGCCGGTTTTATTTCCACATCTTTACCGGAGAATTTATATTTATAAAGTTCTTCACACTGAGGGAAAAGGAATTCCTTTGGAGATTTTATACTTTTTTGATAAGTCATAACAACTTTTGTAAAATCTTTTACAGATTTGAAATTAATAAGTTCTCCTTCTTTAACAGGAGCAATGATTTCGTAATTTTTTGAAAGTTGTTCCAGAAATTCCTTTAATTTCTCTTTTTTAAGGATCAATTCCAAATTAATCACCTCTATTAGCGAATAAAATCTTGCGGATCTTCTTTCTTAAATGTACTCAATGGCGGAGGAACATCAATGTCTTTACCTGGAACATAATTAAAATGTTCCTCTACAGATTTTCTCATTTTCAGATTAAGTTCTCTAAGCGGTATATCCATAGGACATGCCCTGTCGCATTCACCACAATCTATACATCTTCCTGCCAGATGATAGGCCCTTATAAGATGAAAAGCTTTATTACTTTTAAGGTTATTTGATTTATCTATCCACTGAGGAGATGCATTTTCTACAAAACACCTTTCACAGTAACATAAAGGACATATTTTAACACAGGCATAACAGCGAAGGCATCGTTCGAAATGCTCATTCCAATATTGCTGTTTTTCTGCTGCAGGGAGTTTTTCAAGCTCTTTCACTCTTGCAAGAAGCTCTGGAAGGTCTGCTGTTTTAATTTCATCTCCCAGGAGCTCATCGTAAATCGGTGGTGTTCTTGTATCACAGGCAGGACATTTATCCAGGAGAAAATCTTTTATATTAAATTCTTCTTCTCCACTTTCATAGTAGACTTTAATTTTATCACCATTTATACTCCAGTCCTTAACCATTCGACCTTTAATTGCATTTCTTAATTTTTTGGGATTTAAGGCTCCCTGACAGTTTATGCCTATTATATGAAGTTTTTCTCTTTCTATCTGATGTTCCTGCAAGAGTCCAACAAGGGCCTTGGCATCACAGGGCTTAACAAAGATAGCAACTTTGCCGGAAAATTGATTTATATAAGAAACAAGGTTATTAACACAGAGAGAATTCATTATCAGTTTATCGCAATCTTCAGGTGTTCTGGCAAAAAACGGTACAGTCTGAAAAGGTGCTCTTCCTTTTTCATAACCTATGATAGCTTCTATATCATCTCTCTTTATTAATTCTCTGGCTATATTTATAATATCTTCCATAGAATATTACTCCTTTATTGTAGCATTTCAGCATTTTACCTTTTTAGCCTGCCATGCTGATATACTAATTATTATATCCTTTAAGGGGCCCCAGTTTTTTTGTTTCTGTCACTATTTCCTCCATAAAACTTGCAAATTTCTGACCTTCCGAGGCACTTATCCAGGACATCCAGAAACGCTTTGGATCAAGGCCGGTAAACTCAAGAAGGTCTTTAAATACTGTAAGTTTTCTTCTGGCGTGATAATTCCCACTGGTATAATGACAGTCATTGGGGTGGCATCCTGATACAAGGACTGCATCTGCCCCTGACTGGAAAGCTTTGACTATAAATAAAGGGTCTATAGCTCCTGTACAGGGCAATCTGATGAGTCTTACATTGGGTGGATATTTAAGCCTGCTTGTCCCTGCCAGATCTGCTCCCGCATAGGTACACCAGTTACACACAAATCCAACTATTCTTGGTTCCCAATCTGTTTTAGCAGATTTCTCTTCCATATATAATCATCTCTACCTTTCTATATAGTTATCAGCTATCAGCTGACTGCTGACTGCTGACCGCTCTTTATTTCTTTGCTACTGTTTCTTCCGGGGTTGGTTCAAATTTACTTATAAGATTTTCAAAGGTATTTATCTGTTCAAAGATCTGATTATTTGTGAATCCCTCCAGAATAATACAGCCAGAACGGCAGGTTACAGCACAGGCACCGCAACCCATACATAGCCCTTCATTTATATGGGCTACTTTTTTTATAAGATTTCCTTTTCTATCTCTAATTTCCTTTTCTTCTATAGCATTATAAGGACATACAGGTTGACATGCAAGACAGCCAACGCAGAATTCTTCATTAACTCTGGATATAAGGGGTTCCCGTTCAAGTTCTTTCTTTGAAAACAAAGCAAGGGCCTTTGATGCAGCAGCAGAACCCTGACTTACAGAGTCAGGAATATCTTTTGGTGCCTGGCAACATCCTGCCAGGAATATACCTGCCGTGTTGGTTTCTACAGGTCTGAGTTTGGGATGGGCTTCATTATAGAAATTATGTGTATCATAGGAGATTTTTAATATTTGAGCCAGTTTGTCTGCTCCATCCTTTGCTATTATAGCAGTGGCAAGGACCACAAGATCTGCTTCTACCTCTACCGGCTTCCCTGTGAGAGTATCAGCTCCCACAACAACCAGATGATCCTTTCTTTTATAAATACGGGATACTCTTCCTCTTATGTAAACTGCTCCTTCTTCTTCCATAGCACGTTTTACGAATTCTTCATATCCTTTTCCTGTAGCCCTTATATCCATATAGAAGATATATGCTTTTGCACCAGGACATTTGTGATGAAGGAGCATGGCATGTTTTGCTGTATACATACAGCAGATTTTTGAACAGTAAGAAATTCCGTGTTTTTCATCACGTGAACCTACACACTTTATAAATACAACATTTTTAGGAGGTTTTCCGTTAGAAGGCCGCAGAACTTTACCTTTTGTAGGTCCCGAGGCACTTACCATTCTTTCAAATTCAAGTCCGCTTATTACATCTTTGAATTTGCCGTAACCATATTCACCATAACTGTCTTTTGGATAAAGATCATAACCGGTAGCAACTATTATAGCTCCAACTTCTTCTTCTACAATTTCGTCTTTCTGATTGAAATCTATAGCTTTTGCCACACATACCTTTGCACATACTCCACATTTACCTGTTTTAAAATAGGTGCAGTTTTCTCTGTCAATAACAGGTATATTGGGGACAGCCTGAGGGAAAGGGATATAAATTGCAGGTCTTGGCGCCATTCCAACTTCAAATTCATTCATTACCTCGCCTTTTTTACCTACAGGACATTTTTGCGTACAGAGTCCACATCCGGTGCATAGCTCCTCTATTACACATTTGGCTTTTCTTTTTATCTTTACCTTGAAATTCCCTACAAACCCTTCCACACTATCTACTTCAGAATAGGCGTAAAGAGTTATATTTTTATGTGTTGCCACTTCAACCATTCTGGGAGTGAGAATACACTGGGAACAATCAAGAGTAGGAAAAGTCTCATCTAATTGAGACATATGTCCTCCAATACTTGGTTCTTTTTCAACCATTATAACTTCCACACCGCCATTTGCTATATCCAGAGCGGCCTGGATACCTGCAATTCCTCCTCCTATAACAAGGGCTCTTTTTGTTACAGGTACATAGATTTTATTCAGAGGGGCATTTCTGGCTACTTTTGCCACAATCATTCTTACCAGTTCAATAGCTTTTTTAGTGGCTTCTTCTCTGTTATCGTGAACCCAGGAACAGTGTTCACGAAGATTGGCCATTTCAACCATATAAGGGTTAAAACCTGCCAGCACAGCTGCAGAACGGAAGGTTGACTCATGCATTCTGGGTGAGCATGATGCTATAACCACTCCGTCAAGATTATGCTGTTTTATGGCATCAATCATCATATTCTGTCCCGGGCTGGAACACATATATTTATAATCAACAGAATATACTACATCTTTAAATTCACTGGCGGCTTTTGCTACAGCCACTACATCTACAGTCTGTGCTATATTTGAGCCGCACCAGCATACAAATACTCCTATGTTTGCCATAATCTTTCCTTTCTTATTAACATAACTGTTTTGCTTTTAATATAGTAAAAGGATCTGTAAGATGACATCCTATCTTTAATTCTTCCAGAGGAATACCACAGGCTATACCCAGTAATTCTGTAAAATAAAAAATCGGTATATTAAAGTTTGTGCCATAGGCATCATTTATCTGTTGTTGTCTCATATCCAGATTTGCATGACACAGAGGACAGGCTACCATAATACAGTCACAATCATTCAGTATGGCATCTCCTATAACTCTGCCAGTAAGTCTCATCATAGCTTCAGCATTGCTTATAGCAAAACTTGCTCCACAACATTCGGTCTTAAAGGCCCAGTCAACTGCTTCGGCTCCCATTGCTTTAACCAGATTTTCCATTATCTGCGGTTCTTCTGCATCCTCGAAATGAGTTACTTCAGGAGGTCTTACAAGGAGACATCCGTAGTAACATGCTACATTAAGACCTGTCAGGGGTTTTATTACCTTTTTCTTTATGGCCTCAAGACCTAAATCTTCTGCAATAACCTGCAGGAGATGTTTTATTTTTATCTTGCCTTCATAGGGTAACCCCACGGCATCTATTATTTTTTTTCTGAATTCATCGTCTTTTTCTACTGCATACTGGGCAAATTTTGATCTGGAGAAACAGGCAGCACAGGGTATAACCATATCCATACCCATCTTCTCAGCTTTTGCAATATTCCTGAGAGGGAGAGCTGTGGCAAGATATCTATTTGTCTGATGTGCAGGTGTGGCTCCGCAACAGTTCCAGTCTTTTATCTCCTGAAGCTCTATACCGATTTTTCTGCAGATCTCTTTTGTAGATTCTCCATATTCTAAAGCAGTAGAATGTAAAGAACATCCGGGGAAATATGCATATTTCATTTCTTTTGAGTCCTTTCTTCTTCTGCGTATTTGTTGCATTTTTCTATCATTACTTTTACCTCTTCAATATCTTCAATATGTGGAAAATTCCAGGGCTTTAATTTACCCTTGAAGAACATTGCAGGAGCAAGGTCAAAAACATCTTTAAAGGGAGTTACATTATACATATTAAATCCACCTACGAGACCCGGTTCATAAAGTCTTCCAAACATCTGGACACAGTATAAAAATATTTTGTTAAACTTTTCCACTGAGTTTCTTGATCCTTTATAACCTTTTGCTTTTGAAAGTATCCTCAGAGCATCCATAACTGCTGCAGGATCTAATTCTCTGGGACATCTTGTAGTACAGATCTCACAGGATATGCAATCCCAGATGGCTTTACAGTTAAATACAGTATCAAAGTCTCCTAAGTTGAGTAATCTCATTATCTGATTGGGAGTTATATCCATAGACTCAGCCATAGGGCATCCTGCTGAGCATTTACCGCATTGATAACAGGAAGAGAGATTTACATTACTTATTTTTTCCACTTTTTCACGGAGGTTTTCTTTAAAATTATCTCCTTCTTTAGTAAATCGCAAGTTCTCACCTTCTTTATTTAAAAATCTACTATTTATATGTTCTTTAAAATAAGCTTATTACCTGCTTAATCAGGAATTTTTTTGAAATTTTCTTATTTAAAGTTAACATTTTGTTAACAATAAAATGTTGTTTTTTAAACTGTTTTACTTTAGAATAATATTTAGAATAGTTTTATATAATTAAGAGAAAGGAGACACATATGGATATTAAATCTACTGATATAAGATCCTCTTTAGTTACATCGAAAGTGAAAACTGAAGAGAAGATTAAAAAAGATCTGGAAGTTAAAGATAAAGTGGATACCTCTTCAAGTAAAGGTTCGGACTTTATAGAAACCATGAAAGAAACCGGTAACAAGGTAAGGGAATGGATTGGTAAACATATCATAGGTGATGAACCGGATAAGAAAACAAAAGCTCAGATGAATAAGATGATGATTATCGGTGCTACAGGGGGAGGTGTTATAGGTACAGTAGCCGGTTATGCCCTGGGCTATGAGAATTCCATAAAAGATAAGGTTTCAGAGACCTGGCAGACTCATGATATAAAGGATCCAGAACTACAGGGCTGGACTCATAGAGATATAGAAGATGGTCATACAGAAGCTCATCATTATTACTATTATGAAACAGTATCTCATACCGATTACAATAGTGATGGCACTTCTTATACTTATTATACGACAGAAGAGAGATGTTATACCTACTATACCTATGAACATGATGGCTACTGGCATAGAAATGATCCCAATATTCAGTGGACAAAAGTAGGACAGTGGCAGACACCACATCTGGTTCATGAAAATTCTATAGGTCCCTTAAGTGGTGCCCTTATAGGTCTTGGTACAGGCGCTGTAGGCGGTGGAATAATCGGTGCAGTATGTTCTCATATCTTCAAGCTTGTGCGTCAGCATAAAAATGAAGGGAAGGAGGCAACAGTATGATAGAAGGTCTTGGAAATCGAAAAGTTGATACATACGGGCAAACAGGTACTGTTAAGAAACAGAATGATAAGAGTGCCCCTGAAACTACTAAAGACAGTGTGGATATAAAGGGAAATCAGAAACCTGAAGAGAAAAATTTTCTTCAGAGATTTTCTGATAATGTAAAGAGTTTTTATAAAGAACATATAGTGGGTACCTATGAGAATATGACTCCTGCAGGAAAATGTGCTCTCCACGGTGCTGCTATAGGTGGTGTAGTGGGAGGTGCAGGAGGTTATCTGGCAGGTGCTCTTCAGGAATCAAAGGAGGTTGTAATTACAAGAACCTATCCTGTACCTGTTACAGAAAATCGTAATCTTGGTGAGATCCCAAAAGATTGGTATCAAAATGACTGGTCTGGATGGGATCGTGGCCCTATTCAACATGACCACGATTATGCTCCTAGAGGATGGGAAAATGTTTACAGAGAAGCTCCTGTTTTAGATAATAATGGAAAACCAGTTATGACATCTAAAACAGAGACTATTACCAGTAAGACCTATGGTAAACTGGGAGGAACTCTTATGGGATGCGCCCTGGGTACTGTGACAGGTCTCCTTGGTGGTATAGCTTTTCGTATGATTTCTACTTTCGGTGATACGGGAGAGAAAAAATAATGCAAATACTTGCTTCCGGAACTTCCAATGTAAAACCTGTAACTGTTAAATCAAATGAAGATGAAAAATCTGGTCTTATAAGACAGGTTGTAGATAAATTTGAAAGTTCTGTTAAAAAGGTAGATGAGTATACAAAGCCCAGATTTAAAGCCATAGAGACTCAGAAAGAAATTGTGTTAAAGGATACAACAGGAAATGGTAAGATTTCTTTGTTAGGAGCTACTGTAAGTGGTGGTCTGAGTAGTTATTTTTCCTCAGGAATTTATGGTGTTCCTGCAGGTGTAATTGGCGGACTGGCAGGAACAATTGTAAGTGATAAAATAAATTTTGCCGGTGGTCTTGCTGCAGGTTCGGTTGTAGGTGCAGTTACAGGTGCAGCTATGGGAGCTATCGTAGGAGGCCCTTCTGGTGCTGTAAGTTTTGGTATCGCAGGAACCTTTAGTGGTGCTATAGGTACTCTCTGGGGAAATAGTAAAGCTTCTGTAAAAGACGGCACTTTCGGAGGAGGAGTTATAGGGGGACTTGTTCTTGGCCCTGCAGGAGCTCTTATAGGTGGAGTCGCAGGAGGTATAGGAGGAAGAGCTGTTGATGATCTTGGAAGAGGAGTTCTTGGAGCCGCAGCAGGAGCTGTTATTGGTGGAGCTACAGGTGCCATAGGAGGATCTTCTGGTATTTTAATCGGAGCCCTTAAGGGTGCCCTTGTAGGATCTGCAGGGGCAGTAATAGGCCCGAGATTTAAGCAGGGTATTCGAAACCTTAATGATGATATAGATGGTTATATGACAAAGACTGTGGATCCCCATCTTAAGAAGGTTAAATTAAAAAAATGGCATAAGGTAGCTCTTGGAGCTACAGCTATGGCAATTCCTATGGCCTTTTCCATAGGACTTATGTTTGGCCCCGGAGGCTCTACTGTGGGGGCTTTAGTGGGTGGTGCTATGGGCGCTCATGCTATGGCTTCATCCTTAAAGAAAGCACCTGTACCGCAATTTACAACTCCCTGCGAGATAGAGCTCAAGTAAGGTTTATATAAAATGGATAGAGAGAAACCAGGTTATATAAAATGGATATTAATTGGTTGCGGATGTTTAACTGTAATCAGTATTCTGGTTTCTCTCTGTATTGTTCTTTTTGCCGGAGGTATCATAGGTGGTGTAATGGGGGCCATTAAAAATTCGGAAGCTTATAAAATGTCTCTGGAAATACTTGAAAAAAGCCCCCACGTCAGAGAAGAAATCGGTAATATAAAGTCTTACGGCTGGTTTCCCTCGGGCAGTGTAAATGTTAGTGGTTCTACCGGTGATGCAAAACTGAGTATTTCTGTTACAGGAGAAAAAGGACAGGGTATACTTGAAACAGAGCTTACAAAAAATGGTGGAAAGTGGAGTTTTACAAAGGCTGTTTTTTATCCGAAAAATAATAATAAAGAAATTAATTTATTAACAGGAAATTAAAGGTTTTATATATTTTCTATAAAATAAATAGCCCTCAGGGCTATTTTTATGTACGAAAGTGAGGAGAAAAGAAGTGAAAAGTGAAAAGATTACCTGAAGTACCATATTTATAGTAAATTATGGCCACCTTTCATCTTTCACCTTTCACAATTTATGATGAACATACTTTTAACAGATAAATGCAGTAATACCTGTCCTTACTGTTTTGCAAAACAAAAACTTGAAGAAGACAGTAAACTCAATCAGATGCCCCTGGAAAATTATAAAAAGGTTCTGGATTTTTTAAGAATATCTAAAAGCCGTCTTGTTAAATTACTGGGTGGTGAACCTATGCTTCATTCCCAAATTGCCGAATTTATTAATATAGTCTCAGGAGATGATGACTTTGATGCTATAGTTGTTTTCAGCGGTGGCATTTTTGATAGATCCCTTGCTTATTTACTTGCCAATGAAAAAATAAATGTAGTATTAAATACCAATCATCCTTCTGATTATAAAGATGGTAAATGGGATATTTTTATAAAAAATCTGGATTATATGATTTCTCTGGGTGTAGATATAACCCTTGGATATAATGTATATAAGACAGATTTTGAGTATGAATTTATACTGGATCTGCTGGATTATTATAAAATAAAAAATCTCCGCTGGACAATTGCTGTACCGATGCATTCCTACCAAAACCTCCATGTTCCTTTTGAAGATTACCAGAAAATGGGTAATAGGCTTACTGAATTTCTGCTCAGGTTTGCAGATATGGGTGTTCAGTCCCGTCTGGATTGTTTTGTCCCACTCTGTACATTTAGAGATTCTGATTATGGAAAACTTATAAAGACTTTTCCTCATATGGCAAAAGGTGGTTTATGTAACCCTGCTATTGATGTAGGGCCTGATCTTACCGTATGGCGTTGTTTTGCCATTTCCAGCTATGGAAATGTTAAACTTGAAGATTTTCCTAATTTAAGAGAGCTTACTAATTTTTTCAAGTCTTCCTTTGATCATTATAAATGGCATATATGGCCGGAGAAATGTGAAAAATGCAAATACAGACTTTCCAGGATCTGCCAGAGCTCCTGTCTTTCTTTTAAAGTAAGAGAGATAAAGAATTTTTTAGAGGATGAAAAGAGAGCTAATTCTATTCTTGAAAAAGCAAGAGAATTAGCTGATGATATTCCTTCTGCTTTATTAAAATATAAGGAAGCTCTTTTAATTGCACCTCACAGTTTAACTATAAAGGCAGAAAGTGCTCTTTTTTATATAAAAACAGGTGATTTTATTACAGCTGAAAAACTTCTTCTCGAAATTGAACAGGAATATCCCGATTATCCTGCCCTTTATGTTTACAGAGGACTTATCTGTGAGAAAAAGAAGAATTATAAAGGAGCTATTCGTAATTATCGTAGAGCTCTCCGTCTCTATCCGAAGGATGAAGAATTAAAAGAAAGAATTAAACGGAATAGATCCCTTGATATACTTACTATGGGAGTTATTTAGAGGAATTGAGAATAGCAAGTGAACAGTGAAAGAGAAATAGTCTCTTTCAGGACTTAAAAAGGCGGGTAATATTTCTGGACAAGAGCATAAATAGACCCTATCATACCGATAACCAGTATTAAAGTATTACTCATTCTATCACTTTTTCTCTGTATTATTCGGATCCTTTGCTATGTAAGCTGAAATCATTTCTCTGTTGATTTTGAAATAATTATTATCCGGTTCCAATGCTATAGCTTTATCAAAACATTCCAGAGCTTCTTTATATTTTTTCTGATATACAAAGGTATTACCTTTATTGAACCATATTTTTCCATTGGCAGGGTCCAGTTCAAGGGCTCTATCAAAACACCCGAGGGCATCATCATATTTTTGCTCTTCCACAAGATTCCATGCTTTTTGATGTAATTGTTCTGCTGCTTTAATATTCTGTGCCCTGTTACTGCAGGAGGAAAGTATAAATAAAATTACCAGGACTGTTATGGCCAGTATAAATTTTTTAAACATCTTTTTAACTCCCTTCAGGATGATTTTTTAATTATATCACCTGAAGGGAGTTAATGGAATATCTCTGTATAATGAATATATGCATAAGCTTTTTTGAAAAGTTGTCCTTTTAATCCTCATTTCTCCCTTTTTAATTACGGGTATAGATACTAAGTACCGCAACAGATAAAAAAGTATCCAAAAACATATACACCTGTCCCTGTCCGGGCTCTGGAGCAAAAGATATGCTGTCAAAGGAGAAAATTATAACTTAAATAAATATAAAACTGTATATTCTGTAATAACAGATTTCATTGTAACAGGATCATAGATTTTGCGTAAGAGCCCGGACAGAGACAGACTTGTGAGATGGATACTAACTTACCTGTTGCGGTACCAAGGAGATTAAGAGTGTATGAAATTGTTAAAATTAATCTTTTCTGCTATAATTAAGAAGAGATTGAGCATTTTTATAGAGAAGTTTAAAGCGATTTTTTAATTCTTATGAAAATTACCGGTATTATCTGGTTGAGAGAAGTAATATACAAATTGTGGTGGAAGCATAATATTAGTCCTGATGAGGTAGAGGAAGTATTTGTCAATAAACCTCGATACAAAAGAAGCAAAAATATAGTCCATTAATCCCACCATAAAAATATAGCTCTATTTCTTTCCAGAAAGTTTGCCAGGTCTTCTGTAGTCTGACTGTCAAAGGCCTCATCAAAATCATCCCAGTCTGAATCTTCTTCCAGAAGAGGCCCCAGGTAGCCCTGATCCAGTGTGTCAGGGCAGAATTCATATATATCTTCTGCAAAGGATTTTAGATCATCCGGGAGGGTTATAAAATCTATATCAAGCCAGGTAGGATGAATGCCGATTACCTGAAAAGAACATAGTCCTTCCCAGTATTTTAATCTCTCTATAACTTCTTCAGTTGTGACCTCATAATTTATTCCGTTGGTCTCCATGAGGTTTATCACCTCGAATATATCTTTTGCTCTGAAGACACCAATATTACAGTTTCTTTTATTTGAAAGAAAATCCATTTCACATATAAAAGGTATATAACCAGAGGGA
>Ga0302240_1001314_pt1 | contig 20256 bp, 17 predicted proteins | sample AAG_UR_His_MG_FD_193538 | JGI IMG/M metagenome (GOLD analysis project Ga0302240, IMG submission 193538) | Enriched activated sludge microbial communities from anaerobic digester in WTTP, New Holstein, Wisconsin, United States - AAG_UR_His | ecosystem: Engineered > Bioreactor > Anaerobic >... | reverse complement strand
ATCACCAGCGTCGCTTCGCTCCGAGGGGGTGGCGGCTTCACCCGGAACAGGGTGGCGGCTTCCCTCGGAATCGCATGGCGGAATCAGCGGAATAGGCAGCTAAGCACTACGCCATAATAATTATAATGTTGCTTAGTGTTATGCATGTGCTCCATGCGGCTTGTCGCCCTTCAACGGTCTGTCTCCTCTTGCGGTCCGCCAGGAGAGGCAGACTTACCTTTCCGCCAGTAGATGCTCCACGGGTCGATCACTCGCATCTCGGCATCGATGCCGTGGGCCGCCCGGTACTCCTCCACCGCAAGGCGGCAGGGCTCCAGGTAGAAGTCGTCGATGATGCAGTACCCGCCCGGAGAGAGTTTCGGGTAGAGATGTGTTAGGGCGTCCGTCGTCGACTCGTACAGGTCGCCGTCGAGTCGAAGCAGGGCGAGCTTCCCGATGGGGGCCGACGGGAGCGTGTCCTTGAACCACCCCTGCAGGAAGACGACCCGGTCGTCGAGAAGCCCGTACTTAGCGAAATTCTTCTCCACATCTTTCCGGGATACGGCGAGGAACGGAATCCGGTGAAAGAAGGACCCGCGGTCGGCAGGGTAAGCCTGCGGGTCCGCTTCGGGCAGCCCCTCAAAGGAGTCGGCTACAAAGACGCGGCGGTTCGAAACGCCGTATGCGGCCAGAGCGGCGCGCATGAAAATGCAGGCCCCTCCCCTCCAGACGCCCGTCTCGATGAAGTCTCCCTCGACTTCTTCGGCCAAGATCGTCTCGATGGCCGAATGCAGCTGATCGAGGCGCTTCATCCCGATCATGGTGTCCGCGTAGAGCGGCCAAAATTGTCCATTGGATTTCTGGTTGTCGGTCACGTGCCTTCGCTTCACGATCTCGAGACCCCATGTCGCCAGTGCCCGGGACGTCCACGAGACCGCGGCGCGCTTGAACGGGCCTCGCATCTCGTTGAACAGGGTGATGGGGATCGGCGGCTCTGGCCACAGGCTGAACAAGAGCGTCTTCTTCAAGAGATCGAGGTAGAGTTGTGCCGGTTCTTGCTTCATTCCGCATCGCCTCCCTGTACCGGGACGCTGTTCAGCATGTCCCAGTAGAGCCTCTCCATGGCCCTTTTATTTTTTTTCGGCGCTGAAGTGTTCTTCCGTGCGGTGCAGGGCTGTTGCCCTCACGGACGCACGCATCGCATCGCATCGCTTGCGCCGAGCCTCCCGATACGCTCCGCAAGGGCTTCGACGTCCCCGGGCGGGACCACGTACCCCATCACACCCTCGAGGATGGCCTCCTGGGTGCCACCCACGACGGTGGCAACGACGGGCTTGCCCAGTGCCATGGTCTCGATGACGGCCCTCAAAAAGGTCTCTCCAGAAACGGACGGCAGCACGACGAGGTTCGCTGCCGACAGGACCTCGGCGATGTCGGGGCGATGGCCCAGGCACTGCACCCGGCCGGCGTTGCCGAAGCGCCGCGCGATCTCTTCACAGTGCCGCTTGTTTGCAATTATTAATCAGTCCATAATAGTATAGACATTTTCACGCGTATCCGGTGCGCGATACCGCCTCAACATGATCAGTGCCGTGAATCGGCGCGGCGGGATGCGGTTCATGATCGAAGAGAAAGGGGTGAATGCCGATGTCATTTGCCGCTTTTTGAACCATCTGATGGCGGGAGGCAAAGCCTCCGTCTTTTTGATCTGGGATGGTCATCCGGTGCACAAATCCGGACAAGTCAAGAAGACGGTCGAGAGCTACGACGGCAAGCTGCGCTTGTATCTGCTCCCCGGGTATAGTCCGGAGTTGAATCCCGGCGAAGGGGTCTGGCGGGAAGTCAAATCGCACAGGCTCGGCCGTGCCGGCATCTTCTCCTTTGCCGACATGAAATCCAAGGCGCTCGGGGCCCTTCGCTCCTTGCTGCAGCGACCGGATATCATCCGCGGATTTTTTCATACGCCATCCACTCTATACGCGTTATGATGTCCGTTCTATTATGGACTGGTTAATAATTAGTCCGTCCTGAAAAATGCGGCGTGAGACCCGCGTAAGATCTGCATCTGTTCTTTGAAAACCGATGAAAGTTGCTTGTTCCGAGGCGGCCAATCTGCTACAACGCAGTCATGTCAAGGCCCACAACGGAAAGGCGGATGCTTATGTTCGAGATTCCCCTGTCGGAGTATCTTCGCGCGGAGCATGAACTGATGCGCGCCGCCCGTCTGATCGACTGGGAGGGGCTCCACGATGCTCTTTCGATGTACTACAGCCCCCTGGGGCGGACGGGCAAGCCTATTCGACAGATGGTCGGCATCCACCTGCCGAATCTCCTTCATCAGTTTTCAAAGAACAGAAACCAAAATACGGCTCTGAAAACCGCATTTATCAGGACGGACTAAGGATATAAAACCTGTTTGCGACAGATGTAGCAAATCATAATAGACCAAGCCTTTCGTCTTGCGGCTGAGGGCATAATAATGAAGAATGATCCAGCCGGCCATTTGACGGAAAATAACGATATGCAGATCGCAATCAGGCGCCATGGACGATAAACGTCGTGCCGGCAGATCAGCCTCTGTGGCGTGGTTAAAATTCCAACTTGGTTTTCAAAAACCGATCGTACAATCTCGACCTCATGGTCGGGACGGAAACGACAGTGATCCCCAGTGTGCACAGGCTGATGACCATTACATAGAGTAGCGTGACGAAGGAAGAACCACTGCCGTGAAAAAAATATCGCCCGAGCCCTGCGAAGAGCAATCCCGCGATGAGCGGCGCTCCGACATCCTGCCCATACCAGCGCCACATCTCGTTTCGCAACAGTCTGCGGTGCATGATGGGAATTTCAAAAACCACGTATCCGACGTTCAAGAGAAGCCATAGACTCGCCGCACCAGCGGCACCATAGCGCGCTGTCGTGTAAATCGTCAGAGGGGCTAGAAGAATCACGGCGATGACATTCTTCAAAACCGACAATTGCGTCCAGCCGAAGGCCAGTTGCAATGCGTAGGGAGGATGTATCAGCCCGTTCAGTGCTGTACCCCAAACCAGAATGCTTAAGATGAGATGGGTTCTTTCCGCCGTGATCTCGCTCTGCGTCCAGAGAAGAATCACCTCGTAGGAAAAGAATGAAATGACAATGGCGACAGGCAGGATCAAAACGGCTACCAGCTGGCAGCTCTTATGGTACAGCTCGGAGATACCTTCTTGGTCGTCAAGGGAAACCAATTGAGTCAATCTTGGATAGATACTTAAAAATACGGGAGTAAAAACACGCACCAGGCTCATTGCGACCACACTGGCCAGCATGTAATAGCCGAACATTTCCAGCGAGAGAATCTTGCTGACGATCACCTTATCAAGCTGACTCAGGATTGTTCCGAGGATGGCAATCCCGCTCATCCCAGCTGAAAACTTCCAAATACCCTGAACGAGCCGTATTTGAAAGACCGCTCTGTCCTCCGCAACGGGCAATCTGCGCCACAGAAAGAAGGCCAAGAGGAAGGCAGTTGTCGCTGTGATAACGAGTTGCCACAGGAAGAAGGCCTGGATGGTCGGGGAAACCAACCATAGAATGAGGACAGCCCCGACATCGCGCAATGTGTTCATGCAAGCATTGATGACGTTGAGCAAAACCTGCTTTTGCAGCCCCAAGAGTCCCCCGGAATAAAATCCGATCGGCATTTGGAAAATAATAATGATCCCCATGATGAAAAGTGCCTGTTCGACGGTTGGGCGAGTCAACTGATCGGATTGAATCCAGTGATGGGCCAGGATTGGCGATAACGACACAATGGCAATTCCGACAGCGAGGGCTATACTCCAATAGAGAGTTTCCAGGGTTCGCAGCAAATTGCGCATTTCCTGCTCTTGCCGCGGTAATGCGGAACGTCGAGCCATTTCTCGATTCAACGTATTCGCTAAGCCCGCGTCAAAGAGACCAAAGAGGACTTGGAGAGTAACCAAGACGCCGATTAGACCATATGACGCAATCCCCAAAAACTTGATATACAGGGGAATAAGAATCAAGCCCAAGCCGACTTGCCAGATATTTCCGGCAAAATGAGCAGCCATGTTCTTTTTCAGGAGGCTCGGGGGAAGAGACGGGGATGTCGATCGTCGATCTCTCATGCAGCGAAATCTTGCCTGGCTTTGACCATTTCTATAAAAAGATCATCAAACGATATAACGGGAGGCCAACCACAGTGGCTCTACATTTTCGAGGGATCCCCCGCCACATGGCAACCCTTCTTTCTTTTTTGCCGCTGGCTTCTTGTAAGCACTGCGCCGCCGGCATTCCTCCAACTACAACGACAAAGAAATCTGGAGTGAATCCGCCCGGTTTCGTCGGCTGGGCGACTCATCTTTCATGAAAACTGGATGCGTGATGACGCGACCCCTGGGATCTGAACCTGGCCAACGTATCATGCGTAATTTCCAGAAATTTCCTGCCGAACTTGACGTCGGGCTCCAGATGGCAACCTTCACCCCATTCATTCCAGGCGTTTATGAAAACGATCCGTTCCCCGTGGGCATGATTTATCGCCCGGTCGCAGGCTGCTGCTAGCCATTTTTCATACCATTCAGGTCTATCGTTCTGCACGATTGAACAGACTCTTCTGCGCGGACTATTGTCCCAGTTCGGCGCGACACAGGGGAACTCTTTATATCCAGCAGGGATCCTCCGGATCCAGTTCTTTACAATGGTTTCGTATCGATAGGTGTTCGCCACACTGAAGATGACCTGCCCGGTAATACGGAGCTTCGATGCCATGACGTTCCATGCGTTTCGGGGGAAATTTCTCAGAATGTTCATCCACACATCGTTCATCGCCAAGCTCATGTCCGGCTGAAAATCAACGATAGCATCAAACCCGGCCTTGATTGCCGCTTCTCCGCTCATGGAATCTTTACCCCAATTTTTCACAGAGCACAGATACAGGTCCATCCCACAGGTGCTCCTTGCTTCCTGCCGCCATCGTTGAATCACCTTCTCGATGTGGGGGATCTGGATCGCCTTATAAACTAATAACAGGGGCTTGCTATTAATACGGATATATCGCCTATCTTGAAAGGCCGCTGACAACCATGCCATATGACGGGAAGGATCATAATTCGCATAATCCTGTTTCATAAGGATTTCATGGTCTTTTCCATCCCATCGACGGGTCCAGTTCTCATTGGCCCAGCATAAACAAAAAGGAAAATCGGGTTTGCCGGTTAGAAGCACCTCGTTGAACGGTTTCTCCAACAACATTTTTTCGTTGAACCAGTAGTGATAGTAGCAAAAGCCGTCGATCCCATACTTTTTTGCCATTTCGGCCTGAGCAATACGCGTTTCCTCCTGACGCAAATCATAATAGCCCAGGTCGGCCGGTATGTGCGGCTGATAGTGCCCGCGAAATCTGGGCCGAGCCGCCGCCACGTTTACCCATTCGGTAAAACCATGCCCCCACCAGAGATCGTTTTCCGGGATGGGATGGTATTGGGGAAGATAAAAGGCAATCACTTTCATTGGACTATGTATCTATCCGCGCTGGCGACGAAAACCTATTTCTCCTTCGCCTCGAAGGATTCAGTTCGCTCAAATCTAAGTTGCGCCACCTGCTCAGAGACCAACCCGACCATGAAGACAACCACGGACATGGTGATCAACATGGCTGACGTGGGACCGTAGCGGCCGTCGAGAAGAAAGATCCTCATCAACCCGTATCCAAGGCCGGAAACGAACATCAGGGCGCTCACCGGCAGGAACACCTTCATGGGCGAAAAGAGGGTGGCGATTTTCAGGATGATCATGAAAAACCGCACCCCGTCCCGCAGCAGCCTGATCTTGCTCCGGCCCACGCGGCGCGACGTCTTGACGGGGACGTACTTCAGGCTCCGCCCGGAGCGGACAATGGACAGGGTCAGCGTCGTGGGGTACGAGTAGGTGTTCGGCAGCAGGTAGAGAAAGGCCCGGGCGGCCCGGGCCTTGACGGCCCGAAACCCGGAGGTCAGGTCTTCGATCCTCCGGTTGCAGACGTAGGAGGCAAACCCGTTGTACACCTTGTTGGCCAAATCCCGGTGGAGGCTGGTCTCCGATTCCTTCGTTCGGGCCCCGACGACCATGTCGTGGGTCCCCACGTGCTCGAGCAGCCGGGGGATGTCGGCCGGGTCGTGCTGTCCGTCGGCGTCCATCATCACGAACACGCGGCCCCGGGCCTCGCGGATTCCGGTCTTGACGGCCGCGCCGTTGCCGATGTTGTAAGGGTGCGAGATGACCCGCGCCCCCTTATCCCGGGCCCGCGCGGCGGTTTCGTCGGTGGAGCCGTCGTCGACGACGAGAACCTCCCAGGGACGGCCCAGCGGTTCCATGACCGCACCGATCCGGTCGAGCAGGGGGGGTATCCCCTGTTCTTCCTGGAAGGCGGGAAGGATGATGCTGATCTCGACGGGTGAGTCTGGCGCTGCGGTCAACGGCCCGGGTTCCATCCTTGCGGGAAGTGCCGGCGCATCGCTTGCGAGGGCTCGATTTCGGCCGGCCGGTTATGATTGATATTCAACTAACATGCCAGAAAACAAGGCAAAAGGCATATGACTTGCGGCTTGGGTCACTTAAAATCATGACCCTCGTGCCTGGTGACGGCGGGAGCCCCGGCACATCTGGATTCGCCGCTCCTGCTGCGCCGGGCTCTCCGGAAGTCCCTATAACGGCCTGCAGGAAAAATCAAGGGAAAGCTCTGATATAAAAAGCTTTCTTCTCTCGTGATTATCGTCTAATAAGGACGTGGGTTGCCCGTTTTTGTCACGGAAGATGCATAAAATGATGTGACTTTTCCCCGGCCCGATTTGTATATGAAGCAGATCGACGAAGGCGAGATCATCGGGCGGGTCCTGGCGGGTGACCGCGAGGCCTTTGCCCATCTTGTCGATGCGTACAAAGGACCGGTTTTTCGCCTGGCCTTCCGGATGACAGGAAGCGCCCGGGATGCCGATGACCTGAGCCAGGAGATCTTTCTCCGGGTCTTTCAGCATCTGGGGCGGTTCAGGCAGGGGGAGCGGTTTTTCCCCTGGCTCTACACGGTGGCCCTCAACGTGATCCGCAACCACCTCCGGAAGGGGAAGGCCGTACCGGAGGGCGAATCCGCGAGGGGCGTGCCGGAAGCGGAAGATCCCCGCGACGACCCGGCCGACGCGGCCGTCAGCCGGGAGCGCAGCCGCCGGATCCGGGGCTACCTGATGAGACTTCCGACGGCGGTCCGGGAGATCCTGGTGCTGCGGTTCTACGAGGGGATGAGTTTCGAGGACGTTGCGTCGCTGACGGGCGATTCCTTGGGCAGCGTCAAGATGAAGGCCTACCGGGGCCTGGAGAAGATCCGGGGCATGATGGAGGCGGACGGTTTCGTCGATGACGAAACGCGGAGTTGAGAGGGTAAGAAACTTGGACCCTGATCGAAGTATAGAAAAAATAATCGGGGAGATTGACGGGCAGAGACCTTTTCCGGAGGCCGGCGAGCCGGACTCCCGTTGGAAGGAACTGGGCGGGATCGCCCGGGTGATGCGCGAGGAGGCCACCCCCGAGCCGCCGGCCGACCTGGGGGTGCGCGTCATGGCGCGCATCCGGTCCTTCCGGCCTTCACCGTGGCGCGTGCTGGGAGAGGCCCTCGTGAGGCCCCGCGCGGTCAGCTTCGACCCGATCCGGGCGCTGCGCGCCCCCGTGTCCGGGCAGGAGTGCTCCTTCTACTTTTTCATGGTCGGCATCTTTTATGCCGTCCTGGGCGTGATCCTGCTTACCGGGCTGCCAGGGTTGGGATCGTTTCCCGCTGCGCCGGGCTGGGTCCGCTGGCAGCCGCCGATCGCGCTTGCCACGGCCGGGTGCATGGCGGCCATCGGGCTTTACCTGTTGAAGGACGGAAAGCTGGCCCTCCGCGCGGCGCGGGTTGGGGCGCTGGTCTATCTCGGGTTCGCCCTGCTCAACGGGGTCTTCGTGCCCCTGGAGTGGAGCGTCCCCGTCTCGGCTTACGTGTCGCTGGTCTCGGCTCTCGTCGGGCTGCCGACGGGCTTTTTCCTGGTCCGCACCTTGCAAAACTGCGGGAAACGGTATGCGTAGAACAGCTTGGGAAGGACAGCTAGGCGGGCAGGGCGGGTTCACCCTGTTCGAGATCATCATGGTGCTCCTGATCCTCGGGGTGATCTCCTATTTTGCCGCCTCGAGACTGTTTTCAGACGACGTACCCACGCAGGTTGCCGAGATGGAGCTTGTGAAGAATCACCTGCGCTACGCCCAGTCGAGGGCCATGAATTCGGAGAGCAGCTGGGGAATCAAGTTCGGGTCGGCAACCCGTTACTGGCTTTTCAAGGGTTCCGAGGAAAATGCGGTTATCCGCCTGCCGGACGTCGAGACTGCGGACGGAGCCATGCAGCTCCACGGGATCCAGGTCACGCCGCCTCCGGGGAGCAAGATCGCCTTCGATGCCTTTGGCAGCCCGGGCACGACGACGATCGCCCTGGCCACAACCGCCGGCAACATCACCGTGACGAAAAACACGGGTTTCATTCCCTGATCATCCGGGAGGTGCAGGAGCCATGAAACGGCACATGCGGTATTGCAGCAGGTCCGCGCCAGGCCTCGAAGAGGACGGCTTCACCCTGCTCGAGGTGATCGTCACGATCGTGGTTGCTGCGATCATGGGGGTCTTCTTCGCCCAGTTCGTGGGTACGAGCATCATCCACAGCGCTGATCCGGTCTATCGTGCACAGAACCTCTCGGGCGTCACCCACATCATGGAGTACATGAACGCGGACTACAAGAGGCTTGCCGCGACCCAATCGAACTTTCTCGCCATTTTCAAGGACTACGTCACGTATGGCAACACTTCGACGAAGCCGGAGGGCTACGAGGGCTACCCGTATTACGGGTCCTACCGGATTGTCCATAACGATTACATCAAGTTTGTCTCGGGTGTGGAACAAGCGGAACCCATTCCGGCCAACCAGCGGGTCCTCAAGGTCACGATCAGCCGGGGCGACCAGACCGTGACTGCCCTGTTCACCCGCTAGCGACACGTGGGGCGAAGGCCATGAAAAACAAGTCGGGCTTTACCCTCATCGAGATCATGGTGTCTCTCGTCCTCGTGGGGCTGATCGCCGGGATTGCCGGCACGTCGGTCATCACGGCCACCAAAAGCTATCTCTTCGCCCGGGAGAACAACGCCATCACGCAAAAGGCCCAGCTTGCGCTCAACCGCCTCAACCGCGAGATCATCGAGCTCTCCAACATCCGGGACGCGAGCAGCACGTGCGTCGTCTACGAAAGCCCCTACGGGCGAAGGGCTGTCGCGCGCCTGGGCAACACCGTGCGCCTGTTTACCGGTTACGGCAGCATGGTGTGCCCGACGGAAGGCGGTGACGTCCTCGTGGACGGCGTGCAGGGTTTCTCGATCCTGTACAATCCGATTCCCAACGGCACCGTGAGTCTCTGGAGCCTGGGGCAGGACATCAAGAATCTTTTTGTGGTGAACATTCAGCTTGTCCTGTCGCGCCCCGACACGGGGGGTACGGTTCCGTTTTACATGACCGTTTCGCCGCGCAACAACAACAACAGCGGTGGCGCGGCCCTTCCAACGGCCGCCAGCCCGCCCCCCGAGTACAGCGGCAAGCAGTGCTTCGTGACCACGGCCGCTTACGGCGATGCGGACCACCCGGTCGTGGAGACGATGAGACTGTTCAGGGACCGCTTCCTGCTCCCGACGGAGACAGGGCGGGCCCTCGTCCGGTTCTACTATGACGTCGGCCCGTCCCTCGCGGAGGCCATCCAGGACAGGCCGGTCGCCTGCCTGTTCGTCCGGCTCCTGATCACGCCGCTGGCGGGATTCGCCCTGCTTGCCCTCTATTGCCCGCTCCTCGTTCCCTTGCTTCTCCTGCTGTCCTGGGCCGCTGCCCGCCTCGTCGCCAAGGCGCTGGCCCGGCGGGCCCTGCGCCGGAGGAGGCGGCTTCAAAGACAGCACGGGGCCATGCTGGTGACGCTCATTGCGGCCCTCGTGGTCTTCTCGGCCCTCGGAGCCCTGATGATCGGCATGTTCGGCACGTCGGCCCTGAGCCAGGTGGCGGGAAACAGCGCCATGAAGGCGTACTATCTCGCGGAATCCGGGTTCCGCTATGCCGCCGGTGAGTACATCAATGTCACAGGGGCCGGTGAAGCGGCAAGGGAGGAAGCGCGCGACAGCTTGCTGAAGGACAGATTACACGGTCAATCTTTTTCGCTCGGCGGCGACGGTTCGTTCAAACTCGACGTTTACGCGTATTACTTCAAGGCCATTCAGGCTCCCGGCGGGAATGCGCTCACGGCAAGGTTCTTCGGAGGCATGCCCGTGAACATGGGCGATATGAACAACCCGTTTAACGCAGTATGGATGAAGGTTCAGAAGCCGGGCGGCGAAATAACCCATAACCGGGCTTACCTCGAAACCGGGAGTATCCCGGGCACGGTCATTCTCAGACAGGTCGACGCAGGAGGGAATGCGGTCGACTGGGATTCAGGTCATTGGGATTCCACCTCCGGGACAGGGTCGCTGATTACTCCCGTTTGTGTTCCCGACCGCGCAAGGCGGACGCTCATCCCGGACAGCGGAGGCTATGATCTGGCGTACGCAGATATTCCCGGAATCCTGGCGTTTCCGGAGAAAAACGGGATCTTCACGGTCAGGTTCGAGGGGGAGACGAACCCGAGAATCCTTGCCTACCGGCAGCGGGACATCGCCAACAGACGCCTTAAAGGGGTCAGTGACCCCAATGGCGGCATCCTGCCTGCGGGTGCGATGGTCGACCCGGGGACCGCCGCTCCCTACCAGAACTTCGTGGAGCTGACGAAATTCGTCCGTCTCGATTCCACGGGCACAATCGGCACGGGCGCCTCGGCGGTCAGCCGGAAGGTGACGTATTACGCGCCCATCGGGTATGCCAGGGCAACGCCCATCCCCAAGGCGGAGTTCAAGGAGTCCTTTGGCGATGCCGCGCTGGCAAATTGGTTCACGGGCCTTCACGGAAGCCACGTCGGCGAGCAGGTGCAATCATCGAGTATCGGCCCGGCCCTGCGATTCGGGCCAGGCGCCGTGACAAAGACATCAGGGGGAACAATATATCGCGAAGGGCAGATAGGGCTCAACTGGAGCGGAGCCGTCCCTCCTATCCCTCTTATGGCGGAGTGGAGCCGCGCCGGCAACTATCTGAGCTATGACGCGCAGGCGAAGGTGTATTTCTATTTCACCATGACGAAACAGATCGCAGGGGTAACCTTTCGTCTGGACGAATCCGGCAATGCCATGGGCCTTTCATTCGGCGAGCTGCAACAGGGCGTGGATGAATTCGGCCGCGACCACGATTCAATCCCGGACCAGATCGTCTCGTCAAGCGCCATAACCAATCCGGTGATTACGCTCTGGACAAAACAGTATGACAAGTCGGACGATACGTTCACGGTTGTAAGCAACCCCGGTCCGCAGGGCTGTGCGGGTCATCCCGATTCGACTACGGTGCGATATGCGATTCTTTCCTCGAACAGTTCGGTATGGGATACGGGGTTTCGGGTGCGCTTCAAGCAGGTCGGGGGGGCTTCCTTGCCCGGCGGCCTGGCTGAAAACACGGACTATTACGTCCGCAGAATCGCCGGTACGGACTACTTTTATTTGTTCGACTCGTATTCTGACGCCATTGCCAAGGACGGAAGCACTCCCACTCCGTGCTGGACTTGGGATCGTGTGCGGGCGATTTCAGGACCAGGCTCAGGAACCGTCAGGGCCGTCAATCAGAACCCTGCCTGGACAAACCTTGCGTACCAGGCCTTGACGTCCGGGAACAGGAATTATGGCCTGTACAACATGTCGCTTAGCATGCCGGTCCCCTGGGCGACGTTGCTGGTCAGGATCATCGAGGCGCCTTCCGTTTCGGTTCTGAGCACCGCAGGCTCGACGGGCAGGGAAATTGCCAGCGGCGACACGGTATATACAACCGGCAACAACAGCCCGAGCGGGTCCGTCGAGGCCATCGCGTTGGTGAAGAAGAATCCCGTATACAGGACCAACAATTTGACGGCGCGCGACTGGTCGGGGAAGAGGGCCGAGGCGGTCCTGATTCTGGAGCCCGTAAAGGACAGCAACGGTGCCATCCGGCCCCACGTCTTCGGACAGGGGAAGACCCTCTTTGCAGGCGCCGAAGGGGCAGGCGCGAATGCCGGTGTCGTGAATACCCCTCCGGGTTCGACGGATATCGTCTACCGGGACAGGGACCAATGGATCGCCGTGTACGTGGCCGATCCGACCGGCCCCGATTCGTCGAGGGTACCTGACTCGAATCCGTTCAACATCTACAACAGCAGCACCGGCCAATATCAGCGGGGCCGCATTCTCAGGACATCCGTCCGCTGGCCCGTGGACGACGTGGAAAATACGGTCGCCGCAAACGATTTCTTCACAGTCGTCCGTTTCGGGAGCTTTGTGAACTCAGCGCTGCCCTCGTGCAGGGTCAGCGGCGGCTCGGGTTTGCTGGAGCTTGGCGGGACGAATTGCCTGGGCGGCTTCTTTTCGAAAGACAACATTGATCCGGCACCCGATATGCTGAGATTTTCGAGTCCCGACGGGGTTGTCTTTAACAGTCCGTCAGCGGGCACCCTGCCGCCAGAAAGGGCGGAAGTCGGTCTCCATAATTACGGAGGAAATATAACGTACTTTGATGATTTTGCCCTTCAGTTCGGCCCCGGCTACGGGATCACGAGGCAAGGGTTCCTCCTGCCGATCCAGCAATAGCCTTCTTGCGGACGATATCAGCGAAAACCCGGCCCCGGCCGGGTTTTCTGCCTACGGGCCGTCCGCGGTGAAAGAAGCGAGAATAGTGGATGAGGTGGGGGAAGCGGCAGGGTCGGCAGCAAGTCAAACGGGATGAGCGCATAGACCGAACAGACCGGTTCTCTATGCCTTGGGCCGCCCGAAGTTGGATATCTGCGCAATCAGCTCGTCGATGGAGGCCGTCTCGTCGATGATCAGGTGGGAGCCTCCTTTTTCCGCATCGTCGATGGACTGGCTGTAAAGATGGTCGAAAGCGCCGTCCCGCGACAGGGACGAGATGGCCCTCTCCCCGTTGCCGCCGCCCGGCGGGGTTGACTGGCCCCGCCCGCGGCTTGCCTCGGGACCGATGCCGTTGCGCAGATCCGGCCCCCCGCCGGTCATCCCCGCGCTGAAGTCCAGGTATCCCTGCGAGCCGTACGCTCCGCCGCGGGCCTGTTCAGGCTTTCGGGGCGAGGCGACGGGGCGGGGCCCCGCGGGCTCCCCTTCGACCAGCGGCGAGTGGTACACCTCTTCCTGGGAGGATTCCGCCGAGGGCTTGAAGATGTCCTGGGGGGACGCGAAGGAGCCGACCTTTGCCAGATACTCCCGGGCGTACCGCTCGGTCGTGAACATGCCGTCGTTCTTGCCCATCTGGATGGCGCTCTCGATCTGGGGGAACTTGTTTTCCCGGAGGATTCCCTTGACGGACTGGTTTCCGCGCAGGATGGACAGCACCGGCACGCGGAACCCGACATCCTCCCTGATGACAAGATGCTGGACCACGAGCCACTGCAGCGTCGAGGCGACCTGGTGACGGATTTCCTCCTGGGCCTCCAGGGGGAAGGAGTTGCAGAGCCGGTACAGGGCGTCTTCCGCGTGGGTGGCGTGGAGCGTGGCGATGACGAGGTGTCCCGATTCGGCGGCGTTGAGGGTGAGCCGCATGACTTCCGGCTCTCTCAACTCCCCCACGACGATCACGTCGGGGTCCTCGCGCAGCACGTCGACGAGGCCCTGCTCGAAGGACGGCATGTGGGCGCCCAGCTCCCGCTGCTCGATGAAAGACTTCCTGGAGACGTAGCGGTACTCGACGGGGTCTTCCAGGGTCACGATGTGGGCGGCCCGGGTGCGGTTGATCTCGTCGACAATTGCGGCGATCGTCGTCGACTTGCCGGAGCCGGTGGCGCCGCAGATGAGCACGAGACCGGCACGCAGCTCCGCGATCTGTTTCAGGGAGGGGTGCAGATTGAGCTTTTCGACGGTCGGGACCGTTCCGGGGAGAAGCCGGATGGCAATGCTGAGCCCCCGTGTCGTGTTGAAGATGTTGACCCGGATCCGGATGTTGCGGATGGTCATGGCCATGTCAACGGACCATCGGCTCTTCAGCGTCTGGAGCTGCCTGACCGTGAGAATTTTCTTTACGAGCCCGTCGATCTCTCCGTGGGTCCAGCGGCCCGAGGTGTCGAACTGAATCTGGCCGTTCCTGCGATAGACGACCGGATGCCCCCCGGTGATATGCACATCGGAACAGCCTTCCTGGACGGCCGTCACAATGACCTTGCTGAACTTCGTCATCCTTTCTTGTCCCCCCCGGATCCGGCCGGAATCAGCGATTTGGAATCCGCTGGAAGGTATTCATCTTGAAAAGGATCAACAGCACATGGGCCCGGTGGAGGAATAGTTAGCACGAAGCATGCCATAAGAGCCGGGGAGCTATAATATTAAATCCATGAAAATCGGTTACTTGCGTGCTTTGTTGCGCGGAGCAATGCCGGGCAGATCGTCAAAAAATCATCACCCCACTGTACAAACGCAACGAATGCATCAAATATTGTAGATTAATTCGTTTCGCTGTCTTTTCCCTTGACTTGTCGATTTGTTGCCGTTAATGGTCGAATTGGATCGTCCACAGGCGGTTCTCCGCTCTATCCGTTCCGGCTGCTTTCTCGTGATGTGAGCCGCCCCGCTGAATCTCGTCGGTGCGGTAAACCGTTCCTTGCGTCGTCGTCAGCCATCGGGAGCTTTGCAGCGGACTCTCCGGTAATCCGGATAGGGGCATCCGGGGTTGTTCCGCGAGTCTGCAATGAAGGAATGCGGCCGCGACCGCATTGCCGTAAGGAGGGGGATATGAAAAAAATAGTCATCGCCGTGGTCGCTCTTTGCTTTCTGGCTTCCGTCGTGCCCGCCGGTGCCAGCGAAGGCAAGTTCCTGCAGTGGTTCATCGAGCAACTCAAAAAGCCCGGTCCCGCCGGCCGTCCCGGGCCTCCCGGTCCTCCGGGCCCGGCAGGCCCCCCGGGACCTCCTGGGCCGCAGGGACCCGAGGGCCCAGCGGGACCGCAAGGACCGGCAGGCCTGCAAGGACCGGCAGGTCCCCAGGGTCCGGCAGGCAGCGCCGCCGGGATCCAGAGAGTCCTGTACGGAACCGTGGATGCGGATGGGGAGATTCTGCGCGGGAGCGGATTCAGCGTCGAATCAGCGAGACCAGCAACGTGTTCCCATGGAGGAAGCACGATTCCCTGCACGTTCTACATGATACGATTTGACCCGTCTTTTGGGGATGTCCCAGTCTGCACGGCGACGATTTACGGGCCTGAGTCGTTCGCACGACAAACCGTAAGCATCGTGATCACAGGCACAAGTGAAAGTCTCTTGGGAGTCGAAACGGGAATCAATACTCCCGGTGCAACCTCAGGAGGATCCGTTTCCTTTTCGTTCATCTGCGTCCAGTGAAGGCCAAAGCCGAAGAAATCCCCGGATCAAGCAAAAGGGGCTACCCGCGACGGGTAGCCCCTTTTTCACGAACGGAAGCAGCGGCCGCTTCCCGCGCCGCATTGCCGGAATCCGTTATTCCTTGAACTTTCCCGAGTCCCTGATCTGGGCGATCAGCTCGTCGACCGTCGCCTTCTCGTCGATCATGAAGTGCTTTTCCGTGCCTTCGTCGGGGTGGAGGAAAATGACCGATTTGTCCTCGGCGGGCGGCCTCTTCGGTCTTGAAGCGGCCGGCTCGGGGTCGCCCTCGAGCAGGGGCGAGTGGTAGATCACCTCGCGGGACATCTCCTCGGAAGGCCTGAAGTTCTCCGCCGGGGGGTAGAAGGAGTCCTTCGTGCCGAGATAGTCCTTGAGGTATCTGTCCATGGAGAACATGCCGTCGCTCTTGCCGATCTGGATGGCGCTCTCGATCTGGGGCAGCTTGTTTTCCCGGATCATGCCCCGGACGGAGTTGGTGCCCCGGAGGATGGAGAGCAGGGGAACCCGGAACCCGAAACGCTCGTGGAAGATGAGCTGCTGAATGACGATCCAGGCGAGCGTCGAGGCGACCTGGAACCGGATCTCCTCCTGGGACTCCAGGGGGAAAGAATTGAACAGCCGGTACAGGGCGTCCTCTGCGTTCGTGGCGTGCATCGAGGCGATTACGAGGTGGCCGGACTCGGCGGCGTTGAGGGTGAGGCGCATGACCTCCGGCTCCCTCAGCTCCCCCACGACGATCACGTCGGGGTCTTCACGGAGGACGTCCGTGAGCCCCTTCTCGAAGGAGGGCATGTGCGTGCCGAGCTCCCGCTGCTCCACGAAGGACTGTTTGGATGTGAATCGGTACTCGATGGGGTCCTCGAGGGTGACGATATGGGCGGTGCGATTGCGGTTGATCTCGTCGATGATGGCGGCGATCGTCGTCGATTTGCCCGTGCCCGTGGCGCCGCAGATGAGCACGAGCCCGGATCGAAGCTCCGCGATCTGCTGCAGAGAGGGGTGAAGGTTCAGGCGCTGGATCGTGGGGATGACCCCCGGCAGCAGGCGAATGGCAAGGCTCAGGCCGCGCGTCGTGTTGAACACGTTGAGCCTCAGGCGCACGTGCTGGATCGTGACGGCCACATCGACGGACCACTCCCTGCGCAGGAGCTGGATCTGCCGGGGCGTGAGCAGCTTCCTCACCAGGGCGTCCACCTCGGCATGGGTCCACTTGATGGAGCGGTCCTGCTGAATCTGGCCGTTTTTGCGGTACACCACCGGGTGCGCACCGGTGATGTGGATGTCCGAGACCCCCTCGCGCACCGCCGCGGCGATGACGCCGGTGAATCTTTTCATTCTTTCCCTCGCGGGCCGGGATTCTCCGGATGAACAGCCATCCCGGCGTTCATCCGGGAAACGATAGCCCCCTCATGGTATCGTCCCTCGTCCGTCGTCCCTTGAGCCCCGGTGATGACGAACCGGGACGGCATGCCGCCGGCATGCGGCTTTACGGCACCTCTGCCGGGGCCTCTAGAGGCTTTTCTTGATCTCCGAGAGAACGACGACGTGCTTGCGCTCCTCCTCGATGACCTGGTCGAGCAGGCTCTGGGCGGAGTCCGTGACGTACTTCTTCATCTCCGAATAGTAGAGTATGGAATCGAGCTCGCGCCCGATCGCGAAATCCAGGGCTGCGGCCACGTCCCTGACATCGGCCAAGTCCTTGGAGGCCTCGGCCGTGAAGACTTTCCCGTCGACGCTGGCCTGCAGATAGGCCATGTACTCGCCCGGGTAGCTCTCCTTGGGCATGACCGTGTCGATCCTGGAGAACATGTCGGCGAAGAGCTTGCGGTGCTTGACCTCCTCCGCGGCAAGCTTGGTGAAGATCCCGTAGATCTTCGGGTCCTTGGCGATAGAGGCCGCATAATTATAGAATTTTTCGCCATTCTCTTCCATGCGGATGGCGAATTGGAAGATGTCGCTTCCCTGGTAGCTGCTCATGTCACTCCCCCTTCCGAAAATATGCGGGGATTATAGACGTCTTTTCCTTTCGTGGCCATTCTTTTTTTGCAGTGATGCGTGTCCCCTTCAACCCCGCGGCGGCAGACGAATCGCCGTCTCCGATCGGGGATGACCGACCCGTACGGCAGCGGGCAGAATTCCGGCGCGTCGAGGGAGAAGGGAATCGGGAAGGGGGGGCGGGGAGGTCTTTCGACCTCCCCTCTGGAGTTTATCGCTTGTCTGAAGGAGGAGATTCTTTAAGCGACCTTGAATGTAATGACTCAGCTTTTAATCGGTTTCCTTGCTTGAATGAGGACCCTCCTCGCTGTTGTTGGGCACCTCATTTGCAGTTGACCTGTGCCCGGCTATTTTGCAGGTTGTGTGCCACGGCGGGAGATGACGTTTAACATACTGAATTTATATCAATATTCATCCTTTCTTCGCTGCCTTCCTCCCTGCTGGGGCGGATCGCGGAGGCAAAATATGTCGGCCGGAACGAGAACCTCTGCAAATTCCCTTTTATTTACGGCACTTGCAGGTTTTGTTCCGGGCGACATCTTCGACATTAATGTCGAAAGTGACGGGGCCTGGAATCCCGGGCTAGATGCTTGACATTTCTTTCACGATGGGGTTCACTGACTTCGCTTCCGTCCGGGGGGAACCGGAGGGCGGACAGGCGGCAGCGGGCAACCTCCCGGCGTGCCAACAGGAGTGGATCATGAAGCTGGGTCGCCTCTTCTGCGTTCTGATCCTCGTGTTATGCGCGGCTTCCGAGGGCCGCGCCCAGAGCGCGGCGGGCCGCGAAGTCTCCCTTGTGAAGGAGCTGAAGCTGACGGAAGCGCAGGACAGGGAGACGAGAAGAATCCGAACGCTCTATTCCAACCGGATTCTCAAGCTGCGCAGCGAAATCATCGGCAAGAGCATCCAGTACCGCGAACTCCTGAGCGACCCTGCCGCCACGGAGGAGAGTATCCGGGCCAAGGGACGGGAGATCGAGGCCATCGACACGCAGCTCATCCGCGAGAGAATCGACTTCGAGATCGAGATGCGCAAGATCCTGACCCCCGAGCAGTTCCATCGATGGTATTCTTCCATGGACCAACCGCCGGCAAAGAAAAAGACCGTCCGATGAGCGGACGGGAGAACCCAGTTTTCACCGGATAGCCGGATGAATCAAATCCCCTCAGCCAGCCAGATCCTTCTGCGCCCCATCACCCTGATCATTTCCTGCACGATTTTCGTGATCCTGATCCTGGTCATGGGTCTCATGGACCTGAACCGGCTCGACCAATCCCTCGTCAACTTCATGGAAGTCAGGGGCCTCGACGTGGCGGAAAAGATCGAGCGCGAGTCCCTGGTCAGCTACACGGGCATCATGCAGATGCTCCGGGGCGAGGCGGCCGGCGAGACGCTCATCCCGCTCACGGATGAGACCTTCCTGACCCAGGAATCCCTGATCAAGGCCCTCCTCAACGTGATCCGCACCGTCGACAGCCGATGGCCTTCATCGAATATCAACCCGAAGGATGCCAAGGGGGTCGTCGAAAAAGAGGGCCTCTGGCTGCTTGCCGTCGTCGACGACGGGGGCCGCGTGCTGTATCAGAGCCGGCCCTTGCCGAGGCCGATCCTCTCCCGCGCCGAACCTGCCATCCGGAAAAAAAAGGACCTGGTGATCGACCTGTTCGGCCGGTCCGAGAGGGCGGGCCGGAGCGGCGTTGTCGCCCTGCGCCGGAGCGGCGGCAACGGGACCATCATCATTGCCCTGGACGACGATGCCCTGCAATGGTGGGGCCTGCGGATCGCAATGCAGAAGGCCGTTGACGAAGCGGCCCAGACGCCGGGTGTCGTCTTCGTCACCGTCCTTGACGGCTGGGGGGCCGTTCTCGGGGCCCGGGGCGAGCAGCCTGCATTGCAGGACTTGTCGGCCCCGGAGAAGCAGCTCCTGGCCGGGGCTGCCTCCGTTGCGGCCCGAGACGTGAGGCTGGGCGAAAAGGAGCACCTCATGGTCATGGCGCCTCTTTCCCTGGAGGGACGGCCCGCCGGCGTCGTGCGGGTGGGTTTCGAGAGAGATCGCATGGATCAGATCCTGGAGCGAAATCGCCACTTCCTCTTTCTGTCCATGGGCTTCATCGTTCTCGCGGGTCTCTTCTCCCTGTGGTTCGTCTTTCAGAATCAGAAACGTCACCTCGCTCGCATCGAGGAGATGCGCAAGCGCCTCGAGCAGTCCGAGAGGCTTTCCTCCCTCGGCCAGCTTGCCGCCGGGGTCGCCCACGAGATCCGCAATCCCCTGAATGCCATCAGCATGGCGAGCCAGCGGCTGCAGCGGGAGTACCTTCCCTGCGAGGAGGACAAGGGGCAGGAGTTCAGCCGCCTCACGGGGGTCGTTCGGGACGAGATCCGCCGCCTCAATGTCATCATCGAGGATTTTCTGACCTTTTCCCGAAGCAGGCGTCTCGAACTCAGGCAGTTTTCGCTGACGGAGGTCATTCAGAAGCTCGCCAGGCTCATGGGTGAAGAGGCCCGGGCCCGGGGGGTCGCCCTCACCGTGAAATCGGCCCCGGACGCCCTCATGGTCCCCATGGACGTGGACAAGCTGCAGCAGGCCCTCATCAATATCGTCAAGAACTCCCTGGAGTCCATCGACGGCACGGGCTCCATCGACATCGTCCTGGAGAAGCAGCCGGGAGACCGGGCGGTCGTCCGCATCAGCGACACGGGGGCGGGCCTGGCGCCGGGGGAGATCGAGAAAATCT